>VFQU01000400.1_pt1 | contig 40510 bp, 41 predicted proteins | sample 3512311 | NCBI WGS metagenome assembly VFQU01 (sample SAMN10412377, study PRJNA504923) | tailings metagenome | isolation source: Relicate 3 Philex TSF3 active mining site | place: Philippines: Tuba, Benguet | collected 2017-08-29
TAATTTCGAGGCAATTTGAGTTCCAATCTAGTGCCAATTAACGCTCCCAATCGAGGTAAGTCGTACTAGATTCTGTACTAACTCTACCGCAGTGCCGAAGTCTCCTGTGCATGAGAAAAGCCTTGCAAGTGTTACCTTGCAAGGCTTTCATCTAATCGGAGCGGCGGGATTTGAACCCACGACCCCTACTACCCCAATCTTGTCCCTTTGAGGTGTGTAATGTTTGATACATGCTTTTCAGAATTATGTCTTTTTGAGATCTCAGTTTTGATCTCAGTTTGAGTATTTTGCCTTCAGTCGGGACTGCTTGCGCTTGCGCCTGATGTGAGTAGCTCCATTGCGGAATGACTTTGAGCTTTTCCAATGTTCGTACCAGTGAGCTGGCAACCCCTTCATCAAAAAACGTCCACCGGTGCGGAAGCAGACTTGAACATCTAGCCGTATGATACCGTCGTCGTAGACACGATCGACAATCATTTTCTCATCGCGCCATTGCGCTGCAGGAGAGACTGGGCGAATTCGATCTCCCACAGCGAACTCAACTGAGTCAAAAACGTCCATGATTCTAGTGTGGGAATCCTATCGGATTTCGCGATTTTCAGTTCTAGAACCATTTAAGCAGACAAGTTAAAAGCCCGTTATTTCCAGGGATAGAAACCTTCAATCTTGATAGTAACTTCACACCCTTTTCTGTCAATAAATAACGGTAAAGTATTTTGTAAATTATGGATAAGCAGCAGTTTCACGAACTATTTGAAGCTTATTCGCGGCTGCGAGAATGCAATCCAACCGGAAAGGCAACGATTCACCTGCGAAACAGGCTCGTAGTTCAGAATCGCCCCTTGGCGCGGGAAATTGCACATCGCTTTAAGGATCAGTGCCCAGAGCCGTATGAAGACTTAGAGCAAATTGCTTCGATCGGATTGATCAAAGCGGTTGAAAAGTACGATCCGAGTCGAGGCGCGGCGTTTAGTTCGTTCGCAGTGCCCTATATCCAAGGCGAAATTCAGCACGCTCTACGCGATGATTATGGCTCTGGCCCAAAAGTGCCACGCCGGGAAATCGAACTCTCTTCAAGAGCAAAGCGGCTGGTTAATGTCTTTGATACCTTGGGTATTGAGCTAGACGAGACAGTTTTAGCGCGTGGATTAAAGGTTTCTAGCCAAAAGCTACGAAACGCGATCGAAGCTCGAAACCGCAAGCCTGTTAAATCGTTAGACGAAGTGATTCACGAACCAGCAGACGAAATCCAGCTCGAGCGAGATAATTCCTGGATTAAGCAGCATCTGGCAATTCTGCCAGAGCCAGTTCAATCGGTGGTGATTGAGCATTGCTTAAGAGGTAAATCAGTTGCTCAAATTGCTCGTAAGCACAAAGTACCTGTTGCAACCGTTCAACACTGGCTAGAGCAGGGATTACTGAAGCTAAAGCAGCGCTGCGAAGTAACAAATGGAAACACAGATTCTAGCCCCTGAATTTCGGTACGATTTACTTGACACAGAGACGCGAATTGTTGTGCAGCAACGCACGTCTGAGATTCGCTCATTGATGGGTCGCTCTGCTGAGCTAGTCCGCGAAATTGGTCAGAAACTACTAGAAGTGAAGACAAAATTAGGTCACGGCTATTTTGGGGAGTGGCTATCGCATGAGTTTCAGTGGACAGAGCGAACAGCCGAAAACTACATGCTCGTTGCAACCAAATACGAAACAATTTCGGATTTGAGCAAAGTATCTCCAACCGCTCTCTATCTGCTAGCGAGAGAGTCAACTCCTGAGCAAGTGCGAGAATCTGCGATCGCTCAAATCGAGTCTGGCGAGAAACTAACTCCTAAGCAGGTGAAATCTGCCATTCAAGCCGCGAAATTACAGCCGGGGGATGAACGAATTGTTGTTGAGCCAACCAATCCCCTGCACGGGCAGAAAGTGACGATTCAGAAAGCAGACGGAGATGTGATTTACTGCGACACTTCCGAAGGGACGAGGCCGATCGCTGTGGGCTGGCTTGGAACTGAAGCAGATTTATCCCCCAAGGTTCAGGAAGAGGACAAGCCCAGATCTTCTAATCCAACTCTTTCGGAACTGTTGGCGACAGCAGAACTAGCGTTGGATGTTTCGCGATCGCGAGTCGAGCTGCTTCAAAATTGGGGAAAGCGTGTCTGCGAGCAAGTTGATCTGCCAATGCCGTTGCTCTCAGAAGCGCTTGAATTGGGTATTATTTCTCCAGCAACGCTATAGAGCGAGTGAATTTTCGGATTCAACTGAATGCTAGCCGCCCCAAACGAGGCGGTTTTTTGTCGGGAATTTCTAAGGCAGAAGTATTCTGGATCAACCCGTGAGAAGCGAAGTCGCCCAAACATCACCTCAAATTGTTGAACCTGCTGTCCCGGTCGCTGCACCGATTCATTCACAGGCAGGCTGGGGGATTTTTGGAGCGGTCGCAACTGTTTTAATTCAGCGCGGTTTTGCCTGGGTTGGACAAAAAGATCGAAATGAAGCTGCGATCGTCGATCGATTACTGACTACCCTGATTGATAGCTTGAACAACAAGCTAGACAAGGTGACACACGCAGTTGAGTCGCTAAGTGACAACCTATCGAAAGTTGTCGAAGCTCAAAACGCCAGGATTGATTCCTTAGAAGATCGAGTCGAAAATTTGGAGCGCAAGAAGTGAGATTAGAGCAATTTCCCGAACAAATCGCCCAGGCACAAGAAGAACTGCTCGTCTCAGAGCAAGCGTTTCGAGATTGGAATTTGCACTATCAAGCTTTGATTAATCGCATCGATTACGAAGTCGCGTTTGACCCAGAACTGAAGAATGAGCAACAGCGCAAAGCTGTGAAGGGTGAAAAGCTTCAGCAACCGGAATTTTTAGCCGCACTTGATACGCTGCATCATTTGCAGGAAAAACGCGATCGAGCTGCAATTCAGTTGGAATTGCTCAGAAATCAGTTCAAGGTTGCATTGCTTCTGGAACAGCAATCGAGCTTATAATGCAATCGATAAGATTTGGTACACACAGTTACGCGCTCTGAGTCTGGGGCGCGTTTTGCTTTTAAAGATCGAGATAAGTGCTAGAACTCTCTTCTGGAAATGATTCGAGATACCAATTACTGACACTAATATTACTATGGCGAAGCGTGTCGCGAATAATGTGTAGTGGAGCACCTGCTTCGATCTCATAACGGCTTATAATGCAATCGGTAAATTTGATACATAGTCGCGCGCTCTGAGTCTAGGGCGCGTTTTGCTTTTAAAGATCGAGATAACTGCTAGAACTCTCTTCTGGAAAAGATTCTAGATACCAGTTCGTCACACTGATGTTGCTATGGCGTAGTGTGTCTCTAACAACGTGGATCGGTGCACCTGCTGTCAGAGTGTGCCGAGCATGTGCGTGCCGAAGCCAATGAGCTGATATCTTGGGGTTGAGTCCTGCTGCCTTGACGGCACGTTTAATCACATCATGAGCACTGCGAGGACTAATCGGAAAGACCAGCTCGCCTTCTCCGCGCAAAACTTGCAACCTTTCCCAAACGACTCGAGGTACTAAGACCGGGGCAACCTTCCCGCCTTTGCCGTGAATTGTGACCTGAATCGTTCCATTCGGTTGAACTGTAAAATCTTCCCACTTGATTGAGCAGGTTTCAGAGATGCGAGTGGCGATCGCGTAGCTCATCAGCATGAAGAGTTGATCTCGCTCTGTCACCCCTGCATTAATCAACTGTTGCACTTCTTCTTTATTCAGAATTTTTCCTGCTAAATTCGAGGCAACTTTCGGCGGTTTGATTGCGGCGGCAACATTAAACGAAATATGCGCCTGCTCTGCTGCAAAGGTGAATAGCGATTTGACCGCGTTGATTTTGCGCGTAATACTAGCGGGTTTGAGTTCGCGCTGATTCAAGTCGGTTGCAAATAATTGCAGGTCAGAAAGTTCGATTTCAGGCAGTGGCTTCTGTACAAACTGAGTAAACTGCTCAACATCCCGCTGATAATCTTTGATGGTGCGCTTGGCTTTGCCGTGTAGCCACATTTGAATAATTTCGTGGTCGCTCTTCACAATTTCGTCTCAAAAAAACATCATTGCGAGTGTTCCTAAAGGTGATTGCGCCTAAGTGTAGTTAGCGGTGGTACTAGCGCGACAACACCGCTAGACCTCCCGCTCCGTCGCTCTTTTAGCCTCCGCAATCGAGTTCACGACAACCGACAATCTTTTTACGTCTTCAAAACGTAGAAATCTCACACAGTAGGAATTACAGGGTTGTCGGATGGTTGTCGAACCTCATGCCAGCGCCCACAGATCCAAACCTCAAAGCCGCGATCGAGCAGGCTTATATCAACAGCAAGCTTTCACCCAAAGAATTGTCAGAAAAATTCGATGGGGCAGTCAGCGATCGCACAATTGAGCGATGGGCGAAAGATGGCGGTTGGGAGGCGAAGCGTACCGCAGCGAAAGTTATTAATCTCGACACTAATCGCACCCCACGCGAGAATCCGCGATCGATTCGTCGCGCGCATCCCGAAAACACACTGGAAATTCTGAACGATGCGATTGCCACCCTATACGCTGATTTGGGAAGCTCGGTCGGCAAAGATGCAGCTGCGATCGCGAACTCACTCAAGGGACTGCTGGAATATCGCGAGAAACTACAGCCACCCACCGCATCTGACCTTGTGAAACGCGCAATCGAACTTGGCTACACGCCGGACACCTTTATGCAGGCATTGCGAGATGAATGGCAACGGCAAAAAGCATAAAAGAGCAATGGGAAAGCGCGATCGCGCAAGTTGACAGTAGTGAGACTGACCGATTCTCTTGCTACGGTAAAGATCCAATTGGCTTTATCCAGAACGAATTGGGCTTTTTCCTAACGGATCAGCAACAGGAGATTTGCAGGTCTGTTCGTGATAACCGCGAAACCAATGTGCAGGCATCCCACGGCTGCGGAAAGACGTTCCTAGCTGCGTGTCTCGCGCTGTGGTGGGTGCTGTGTGTTGGTGGACTGTGTATTACAACTGCACCAACTAAGCGCCAGGTCATTGAGCTGCTGTGGGGTGAAATTCGCAAGACCCACGGCAAAAAGAACTTGCCGGGTGAGCGAGGTCAAACATTTTTACGACTTACTGAAGAAGCGCGGGCATTTGGGTTTACCGCGTCTGATACCAATTCAAACGCCTTTCAAGGCGTTCACCACGAATATTTGCTAGTCATTGAAGACGAGGCTTGTGGTATCTCCAATGAGATTGATGAGGGCGCTTCGTCATGTGCGACGGGTGCGAATAATCGTTTTTTACGAATTGGCAACCCGATCGAGACGGGTGGTGCGTTTGAGAAAGCTTGCAAACGTAAACATATCAGAATCCCGGTTTGGGATCATCCCAACGTTAAATGGGCATATCAACAGGATTCGGATGGGATTCATCGACTCAAGCCAGAAGTCAGAGCTGCAATCTGTGATGAGAATGGCGAAGTTCTTCCTCCGTCTCAATGGGCGGAATGGTGTCCGAGAGATCAAATCCCCGGTGCGGTTTCAATCGGCTGGATTGAAGAAGCGCGATCGAAGTACGGCGAAGGCTCTGCTTATTGGCAGGCACGGGTAGAAGGATATTTTCCAGAAGACTCGGCACAGTCAGCGATCCCCCGCTCCTATTTCATTGCGGCGCGTCGTCGCTATGACGATAATCCTGCTTTTTGGGATTCTCAAGCGGAGCCGCATCAGTCGAGATTTGGCTTGGATGTGGGCGATGGCGTGGATGAACACGCGCGATCGCGCTGGCAAGGTCCTGTTCTCTACAACATCAAAGCGATTCCAACTAAAGGCGATATGCAGGACTCTGGACGCGCAACTGGCTTGGCGGTAGAAGGGCTGAAAGAGTTTCCTGGAACAATCACAGTCGATCGCGGCGGTGGTTTTGGATCAGGTCCACTCGATTCACTGATTGAGCAAGGTTATGCTGCGACGGGTGTGCACTGGGGATCGAGTGCAGAAAATTCGGCAGAGTATCTCAACTGCAAGGCAGAAGATTTTTGGAATTTGAGAGAAGCGATGCGAAAAGGTGAAGTCGCGATCGCTCCACTTGGAGAACTGGAAGAGCGAGCAATGGAAGATTTAGCGGGAACTTACTACGAAATTATGGCTACAGGCAAGATTCGCATTGAGGATAAGGAGAAGACAAAGAAAAGACTGCATCGTTCTCCAGACGTGGGGGATTCGATCGTGATTGGGTTTAGGAACTCTAACAGTGCTGCATGGTGGAACGCAATTTAGCATGTCGATTTATACTGACCTGGCTCAAGCATTAGCATTCGTGAAAGAGCTAACAAGCATTAGCGATCGCGATACGATCCTGACGCAGAAGCTCAAAATTTCTGCTGGCAAATTGAAAGCCGAAACTGAGATCGAAGGCGATATGTTGCCTGCTGGAACAGTGATTTATCGCAGCTACTACGTATCAGCTAAAGCCTTACAGCAGAACCGGAAAGACGTTTCTGTAAAGCAAGCAGATGGCGTGACCTTCAGTAATTTAGTTGGGATGATCGATTCGCTAATGGATGAGCAGTTAGCGATCGATACTTCGCTTGACTTGGAGGTTCCGCCCGGATTTGTTGCAACGACTGATTTAGATGGCTCAATGAATACAGCAGGCGGATCAATCCCTGTGATGTCGATTTTGGTGGGTTAAGTGCTCAAGAACCTTGAAGAATTTCTTTTAGATTCAGTAACGACTGCTAGAAATGTCGCAGCGATCTCACTCGTGATCCCGATCGTCGAAGCCTTGCCGTACCAAGACATTGACAACATCACCCTGACTGCTGTGGCAATATGGCTAGGATGGTGGCTTTTCTGATAACAGACTCGGGAAAAAATTAGTTGTAGCCAACGAGTTAAATAACTCTGCAATGAATCTCATCAAGTTTCATCACAGAGCCAAGATGCTTTATGGACGACAGATTAACGTCCCAGCAACCGGAGTAAGTGCCCTGACCGTGTCGGTATTAGGACCGCCGCCGCCTGTCACAACAAAATTTTCAGAGCCTCTTTCATTCATGTATTGAACGGTCACCTCTGTCCCAAAGGTCAAGTAAGTTGAAGAACCCCTTACCGATAGTGCTTGAGTGACAGCATTTGTTCTGACATCCTGTGATGACCGACAATCGATCGTGTAAAGCGACAAACTTGTCTGTGGGTACTGTGGCGGTTCCAGAGCACCGATATCTTCCAAGGTTTCTCTGATGATAGACGGTTGTCTGACTTGATCCAAGATCCGTTCGATGTCGGTACGGCTTTGGGGGGGATGTCCAATGACGGTGATCGTTGGGAGTGTTGTTTCAGCCTCGGCGGGGTGTGGAGCCAGAGCAATGCCACAAGACGCGACTAAGGATAGTCCGAGCAGTGCTTTGCAAGAGTTAATATTCATGATTTTCAGAAAGTAAACAGTTTGTTTGAATGTGTTGAGCATAGAGCGCGGTTAAACATCCCAATGCTCATCATGCTTGACTGTGTAATCTAAGATGCTCTTAGGAGTTTTAGAGAGTTCATTGAACGCCTTGTATCGGTGTAGAGTTCACTTCTAGAGAGGTTATGCAGTAACTCTAGATTTGTAGGTCAGTAGAGTTCTAGGCGAACTTGTTGCAGTAGTCGAGATATAGCTCATAGGAATTCTCACCCAGATGTAATGGCTTCTGGTAATGAGCGAAGAAACGGCGATCGAGCTTTGGCATAATGACGGCGCACTGATGAATGCGTTCGGCTCCTTGATTGGCAATCGCTCGACAGGTTTGGGTCAGCATGGGCGAGACAAATATCTCGATAATGCGATTAGCTCGTTTGTTGCAACCCTCGATCGCACTGAAATTCATTCCCTGTATCGCCAGAATAAAATCTGCGAAAAAGTTGTCAATCTCTTGCCTGTTGCCGCTACATCAAAGAACTGGCTAGAAATTACACTCGGCAAGGGCAGAAAGACTATTCCCTCGAAGCTGATCAAGCTTTCAGAAGAATTAAATTTTCGCGATCACGTCCGAGAGTCCGCGATCGCAGGTCGGCTCGACGGCGACGGATTTATCATTCTCGGCATTGATGACGGGCAAACGCCGGATCAGCCTGTGAATGAAGCGCGGATTCGGCAAATTTCCTGGATTCAGTCGGTCGATCGCTATTGTCTGACCCCACTTACAAATTCGGGAATGCCCGGAAATCCTGACTATTATCAACTCTCACTACCGCACAACATAATGCGTGAGGGCTTGAGCTATGGTCGGATTCATCGAACTCGAGTTCTCAGATTCTCTGGTAAGCGTCTCTACGGGCGACTGATTGAGGAGAACGGACATTACAACGACTCAGTTTTACTGGCGTTCTATGCATCATTCATGCGCTATTTGCTAGCGCTCGAATACAGCGTTCGCATGGTGCAAGATTACGACACATTTATCTACAAGCTGAAGGGCTTGGGGCAGCTAATTTTACAAGGGAAGGAAGAGGACATCCTCAAGCGATTTAGAGCGATTCTGCTCTCTAAATCGGCATTGGGGGGCATTGCGATGGATGGTGATGGCGAAGATGGCTCGTATGTAGGGAGAAACTTTTCTGGGTTGGACTCGTTAATCGATCGCTTAAAAGATGACACGGCGGCAGCGGCCGACATGCCTCCGACGAAACTATGGGGAAGTTCTCAAAAAACTGCATTATCCAATTCTGCTGAAGGCGACAAATTTGCCTGGGCTGATGCAGTAGAAGACTATCAATCAGAAAATTTAGATGAGCCTGTCACGGAATTTTTCCGGCTGCTGATGCTAGCTCAAAATAGCCCGACAGGTGGCAGAGTCCCCGATGATTGGGCAGTCAAATATAAATCTGTTCTCAGGCTCAACCTCAAAGAACAAGTCGAACTCAGAGCCAAGCAAACGAAAGAGGTCGATTTACCCTCGATCTCTGCTGGTACGCTCTCCCAAGAAGAAGTGCGGCAAGGGGCATGGGGCGGCTCGGAATACTCGATCGAGCGCACATTACTCTCGACCGAGCTACCCGTTACACCCCGCGAGAAGCAACAGCAGGCGAAGCAAGCTCAACCCGCTGAGCCAAATCCGCAACAGAAACAGGATGCGTTGCGGATTGATGATGCAACTCCTGCAAAGCGAATCATTGATTTCCAGGGCTTCAAATTAGGGCTGCAATATTTGCCCTTCGATCAGCGGCACGGTCGATTGCTCCCAGTCGCGTATGGTCATGTCCGAGGCACAAAAGGCGCGGATGGTATGGCAGTCGATTGCTATGTGGGATCGAATTTGCTGAGTGAGAAAGTTTATGCGATCGCTCAAGTCATTGACGGCAAGTTCGACGAAGAAAAGCTGATGTTAGGCTTTGACTCATCAGAGCAGGCAGAGCAAATTTACAAGCAAGTGATGCCTCCGGAGTTCTTCGGTGGGATTCGAGAAATGAAAGTTTCGGAGATTGCCCAATATCGCAAAGATGCGGCAGAAGTGTTCCAGGTTGAAGGAGAAGTGTTGAGCGATCGAGAATTTGAAGAGTTAGCAAATGTCGATCGAGCAGATGTTGAAGCGGCGCTGAACGAATGGCGGTCCAATGCGCCTGAGAAGTTCAAAACCCTGCTGGATGGTTCTGAGCAGGGTTGACTTATTGCTACTTCTGCCTTTGAAGTGCTGAAGAAATGAGATCGGAAACCTTGATGCTGAGTGCGGAGAAAATCAGCACGATCGTGGTTCCGGTATTGATCAGGTTAATGACCAATTGCGAATACCCCTGATTGATCAGTTCCTGGTTTCCTTCGTACAGATCGCCTAGCCACTCTTCCCGACGCTCTTTTGGAAAGAGATAAGCGATCGGTATTGCGATATGGCGAGTTGCCCAAACCTCAACACCGCTTGGATCCTTGTATTTCCAAAAGCGTTTTCGTAGATGGGAGGCTCTATCTAGAAGGGCTAGTTCTTCTTCCTTTTTGTCCAAGTATTTCTTGATTTCTTCGCTAGAGTATGGATCAGAGTCGATGTCAGAGATCTCAATCCTCTCAATCCAGAAATTGCTTCCCCCGTGACGTAGGAGGTACTCTGAAACTGACGTGCTATCACTGTCTAACACTCCAATAATGTAAGGATGTTTATCTGAACCCTCAGCCATGTTCCGTCCTCCATCACACAGGTTGCCAAGCAATAAGATTCTCACGGAAAGACTGAATTGCCTCCAGTGTTGCAACCCCAGCACCCGTAAGTTTGTAGTAGCGTCGTCTTGCACCACCGCGTTCTTCGCGTCCTTCATCGCCCCATCGTGATTCGATGAGTCCCTTTTTCTCAAGAGAATGAAGCGTAGGGTAAAGCGAACCAATTTGAAATTTTCGCTTGCCTCCGCTCGCTTCCGACATTGCTTGCGGGATTTGCAGCCCGTAAAGCTCTTTAGCATAAAGAGCAAGTAGGACAAGCTCTTCTCTGGGCGAAACTTCGACATCTAGAGGTTCTCCTCTGTTTTGAACAATATGAGTCCTTGCCATGAAATACTCCACCTTACCTAAAACGTTCAGAACTAAAATCCTGCTATTGCGAACCGATAGAGCGAGGCTAGCAGGGCGGCCAAATCTAATATATCTTACAAATTTGATATTGCGTAAGAATTTGATTAATTAGTCTGTTAGGAACTCTGAGGCAGTTTAAACTTTGCTTCAGCAATGCCCCTCAACCGCTCAGATTCGTTGCCACAATTGCCAATCCGACTAGATTCCAGCGAATTTGCTTGGGATGCCAAGTCACAGCGCTATCGCTACAGCGATTCGGGTAAGTTTGTCCCCCGTGAGGCGATGCTGAATTTGCAGCGTGGCTATGTCGAGTCGGTCAAGTCGGACTTACAGACCGTTGGTAAGCTGCTGGCAGATGGCAAAATCAGCCTCCGCACCTGGCAAGAGGCAACTGCTAAAACAATTAAGTCGCTGCACATCAATCAAGCGATTCTCGGTCGTGGGGGAGTCGATCGCATGACTTCAGCAGATTATTTGCGAGTGGGTCGAGAACTGCGATCGCAATATCGCTACCTTCGGCAATTCGCTGTAGACCTAACGCAAGGCAAGATGACGCGCGCGCAATTTGAGGCACGATTGAATCTATATGCCAATAGCTCAAACCTGAGTTTTGCTGCATCTGAGCAGCAGAACAATATCGAGTCAGGATTTAAATACATGCGGCGCAAGCTTCATGCGTCGGAGTCTTGCCCGGATTGTATTGAGTATGCGGCTAGAGGGATTGTAGCGATTGGTTCTCTGCCATTGCCGAAGCAAAACTGTCAATGTGGTGCAAACTGTCGGTGTAGCGTTGAGTACCTGAATGCAGTGGAAGCTAATTGACGATCGCAGACTAATCGCAGAAATTCCCGAAGAATTGATTGTGACGTTGAAATATACCAACAAAGCGGTTCCGACATTGGTGATCGGAGATGAAATCGAAGTGCCTATCGTTGGAACACGAGTGATTGCTGAAGTTTTGGTCACGATGAGTGCGACACTAGCTGGCTCTGTTGCTTCATACACGCTGCTGTTAGTACCGAGAGAGATGTTTGAGGCACGGAAGACTGAGGTGGTGAAACTGTTGAGACAATGAGCAAGATTGTTAAATGCGATCGAGAAACGGGGTGGAAGCGCTACCAACTGACACTGGCTGAGTTAACTGAACTCGATCGCGAAATCAGACGCATTCAACCCAAACGAAATCAGCCACGTGATGTTGCACTGAACAACAATTTGCAGCGTCGAAGGCGGCACATCATTTGCAAGCTGAATCAGCTACGAATTCGATATTGGATTGCGCTGTATAAGGGTTCGCACGATCGATGCTAGATGAGAGCGCTGGCTTCAGTATGTACCGCCTGTCCCTATTTCTGAGAGATCACATCAAGCTGAGCTTGAGGAATCACGTTTCTCGATCGCTGTTTTAGCGCCGTCTGGCAGCCCATTATAAAGAGCAGCAATTTGTTTAGGTCTAGTGATTCTTTCTTGGACAATAAAGTTAATCATCTCGAAAAGACTGGCTGTAATTTCAGATGAGTCATTGAGGTCGATCTCACCAGGATGCACCGCGTTATTCCCTACAACCCTGCAATAGTCGAGAGCTTGTTGAACAACCTCAGGAAGTCCCTCTTTGACTAAGCGACCAATATCACTGTTAATGTTTTTGCCATCACCACCTATGTGAACTAACAGTTTCTGGATGCACAGCCTTAACAATGCAGCAGCGGCTCGTGGTGAGCGAGAAACAATGTCTCTTGCTTCTTCATAGTCTTGTCTACAGTCCTCCGGCAAATCTTCATGTGCTGGAGGAACTGGTGCATCTGACGGCACGATCAGGCGCGAACGAAACCAATAAGAAGCCTCGTCGCAATGTTCGCACTCGCTCATTTCAAGCTCCTGCAATTCCTGATAGTTTGGGAAGATATATCTATATAAAGAAACCCATGATTGTGCCGCGAAAACTTGACAATAAGGACAGTGAAACTTTTTCTCTTTGTGCTTGGGTGGATAGAATTTCATGCAATAAATCGTAGAGTTTTGCCAACACCGTCATTATTGAACTGCGTGAGTGTGCAGCTCACTCGTCCCTAGAAAGCTAGATTAAATCGCCCTTTTATTATATTCGTAGGAACTTCAACAGCAGTTTAACCCACTGCTGAACAATGGTATTCCACGTCGATCGCGGCACAATATTCAAACACGAACGCACCCCAGAAGGTTTCTTGCGCGTCCACATGCGAATCGCGCGTGTGGGCGAATTGAAGTATCGCAATGCAGACGGCACAGAACGAATCGAAGTTGTTTCGCCTGAAGTTTTATTCGCCAAGGATTCGACTGATAGCTTCAAAATGAAGCCGATTACTTTGGGGCATCCCCCAGAGCGAGTCACAGCGGAAAATGCGCGGCAATATGAACGCGGCATGACTGGGCACGCCATCACGATCGATAACGATTTTCTTGGCATCGTCGGCACTGTCACGGACAAAGAAACGATTGATGCGATCGAGCGGGGCGATGCCAGTGAAGTGAGTTGTGGCTACGATGCTCCGATTCGGTTGCGTCCCGATGGTAAGTACGATCAGCTCAGTCGCTACGGCAATCATGTGGCAGCGGTCTATCGAGGTAGAGCTGGGTCAGAAGTGCGGTTTGGCATGGATTCTGCCGACGAACCTATAGAAGTTTGGGTGCAGGATGCAGACGAGGGAACTTCTACACCAACTGATCAAGTTGATTTACCCCTTATCGATCGTAAGGATTCGCCAAAAATGACAATTGTTACCCTTAGCAATCGCAACTACAACATTGATGGAGACGACGCTCCAAAGTTGGCAGATGCGGTAGCTACGCTCCTCACAGAGCACGCTGAAACTTTAACCAAACACGACGCAGATTTAAGTTCTGCCAAATCCGCAACAGTTGCGGAAACGAAGCGCGCTGATGCTGCTGAAGCCAAGCTAGAAGTTGTGAGTGCTGAGAAAACGCAACTGACTCAAAAGCTTGATGCTGCTGAACAAACTCGGATGGACGCAGATCAAATTTCGACCGAAGTTGAGGCACGCCTGGGCACTTGGCAGATTGTATTGCCCTTGCTTCGTCAAGATGCTGCTGACTTCCAGCCGGATTACAAATTGAGCGTTTCTGAAATTCAGAAATTAGCGATCGCCAAGAAATTCCCCGAAATCAAGCTCGACGGCAAATCCGATGATGCGATCTCTGCAATGTGGGAGTTGACCGAGCCAGCGCTTAAGCAAGTCGAGACGCGCACCGATAGTTCTCAAGACTTGTTTGAGTTAGTGACGGTTGCTCAGAGCAACACAGAGTATCGCGTTGATGCTCTCGACTCAGCTCGCAAGAAAGCTGCACAAGCTTACGCAGACGCTTGGAAACAAGGGGAGAAAGAATAAATGCCGATTACGAATTATGGTGATTTAGCCCGTGGCTACGAAGGGCAAATCGCACGGTCTGAAGAATGGGTGGCCCGCACTGGCTACAACTCGACGAACGCAATCATCCCGTTTGGACGTGCAGTGGTTCGCGGTTCAGGATCGAGCGGGACAGATGTTGCGATCGCGCTTCCGTCTGCTACGGGTCAGCAATTCATGGGCATCGCTGTGAAAACCGATGTCTATGAAAAGAATGAGCGCACCCTGACCACGCAAGGCGATTTAGGTTACGAGCCTAAAGTGCCAATGGCATACCTGGCAGAAGGCTTGTTCTATGGCTATGTCGAAGAAGCGGTAACACCGACTGATACCGTGTTTTTCCGTCATACCCTCAACAGCACTCCTGGCGCACATGAACGGATCGGACGTTTTCGCAACGATGCTGATACAGCCAAGTGTGATTCCACAACTCGCCTCCGGTTCATGGAAGCAGCGGGTCCCGGTTTAGTCCTTATGCAAGTGATCAAGGGGTAATTGAACGATGGTTTTACGGCACGATAGCGCGGGTGTTCATTTAAAGCGCTTTCTAGAGCAACGCCTTCCAGCAGTTCTAGAGAAGCGTTACCGCAATCTCAATTTTGAAAATGGTTCGATTATCCCCACGATTCCTGACTTGCAAGCGGGTGCTGCTACCCTCGTTCAAGAACAAATGGAAGTCGTCGGTGAAGCAGCGATCGGGGCGGATGAAGCCTTTGATATTCCGCTCTCGGATATTGGCGCTGAAGAGGTCAGCTACAAGATCATCGCGGTCTTTAGTGGCTTTCACTTCACGTTTCGCCAAATGCAGGCGGCTGATCGTTCTGGTGTTCCGCTGTCTGACAAGAAAGCGTTTGCAGCACGTCGCGCGATCGCTGAAAAGATGAATCAGATCGCCGCATTCGGCACGAGCAAATACGACCTTACAGGATTCTTGAACAATGTCGATGTGCCTGTGAATAACAGCAGTTTCAACCCATACACCGCAACAGGTGATGAGTTGGCTGAGTGGATCATTGACGAGTGCATCGCGATCGAAGATTCGACCGAGCTGACTGAAATGCCGAATACGCTGTTGGTCACACCATTGCTTCATGGCGAAATGATCAAAAAGCGAATGAGCGACAGTGATGCGACTGTTGAAGAATTCGTACTGAAATCAACCGGACTCAGCAGCATTCGCAAACTCACCGAACTCAAGAGCGCAACCTTGGAAGCGAATGGTGTTCAAGCGACTAGCACCAACAAAGACCGCATGGTGCTGTATCCATTGGATTCTGAAATTCTGGAACGTCACATCGAACCGACCGCGCCGATGCCTCAAGAGTATCGCGGTGGCAAATACATCACTCCGATGTATGCCTGCACTTCGCCTGTAATCTGGAACTTCCCGAAAGCAGGGCGCTATATCGATTATCCGAAGGCATAGGGGACAATGAACAAACTCGTTTTATTCCGTCCTGAAAAGCTGAATCCTCCTCGCAAGGGAGAGCAGTACTACGATCGCTTGCAGCTCAAGCCTGGTACGAATCATTTGTCTGAAGTTGAGTTAGCAAAACTGCTGGCTCATCCAGACTATGAACAGCATCGGATTTGGGGCGCGATCGAGGTTGTCAAGCCAGAGGCTAAGATCGAAAACAAAGTTCCAACCGAAGGCGAAACTGGACTCGATAAACTCTCTGACGTTGCGGCTCAGAAAGTGATCGAGCAGACCTTTGATGTGGCGGTTCTAGACACTTGGCTGAAGGCAGAAAAGCGCAAAGTATTGATCAATGCAATCAATCGTCGCGTCGCTGAACTCAAGAAAGGTGAGGCGTGACAATCGCGCTGCCATTCGTGATTGTTCCAGGCGCGATTTTAGCGATCGCGCTTTTCGGTAGCCTCTGGCTGATGTACCAACTTCTCAAACACTCCCGATGAGCAGCGTTTTTCCAGTTAACGCAAATCTCACCTTCCATCTCCCCACAGGACAAATCGTGACTGACCCCGAAACGGGCAACGTCACCCCCGTCCTGGGGGATTTGGTTGTTGAGGCGTATTTGAAGCCTGACGGGGTGCAAGCGAATCGAGCAGTGCAGGATGCCTCGCCCGGAGTGCAAACGCCTGTCGAGATCATGTCAGGACGCATGGTGAATCCCATGTTCGTTCCGCCCTCAATTCCCGATTTGGCTGAAGCTGACGCGATTATTGGTGGTCGTACCGGAAAGTTTCTGATCCGAGTTCCGACTCAGAGCGTTTGGGGCGATCGCGAAATTTTGGGCGATAAAATCTACGGCACGTTTACTCTGATTAAGGGAACCAGCAGCAGTACGCCAGAAGTTCCAGCGATCGAGAGTGGTTTGATTGCTGGTGTGAATTTGTCGGCTCTACGAGTCGTTGCCGTTGTTGATGGGCAGTTGGTGTATGCGGATCATCGGATTGAGGCTCACGCCTATACGATCGCGGGATTGACGCGAGCAGCCGCAGCGGTCGGGCAGTCGCCCGTGTTGCTAGGTGAAGGAGTGGTGACTGATGCATCGTGGCAGTGGACGGTGGGAGCACCAATTTTCTTGGGGCGAGATGGCTATCTGACGCAGGACGCAAGCTTGATTGATTCTGGCTTCTTAGTGAGCCTGGGACGGGTACTCAAACCGACTCAAATCTACTTCGACATTGATGAGGAGGTCACTTTCTTTGAAGATTGATTTGAGCAAGGTCAACAGAGCGATCGAGGGCGCATTCAAGGCAACCGTTGAGCAATACGCTGAAAATTGTACAGAAGCGATCGATGCTGAGATTTGGCGGTGGGATGGAATCACCTTGCGAAAGTCAGGGGAAGTTGCCACATCTCCAAGAACGATTCGGGATACAGATGAGCTTCGCGATTCGCAAGAAGTGAGCTTTCCAGATGTAAGTACAGCGATCGTTGAATACACCGCTGAACATGCAGCAAATGTTCACGAGGGAATAGACAGCAACGGTAATCCTACGCCTGCTAGACCGTGGCTAGAGCACGCCGCAGCTAACACGGACTTTCAAGGCATAATGACAACTGAGTTGAGAAAACGATTGAAGTCATGACCCAGTTCTGGCGAGTTGAAACATATCGATACAACAATGACCCCACGGAACTGTTCGCAACAGTTAGCGACTCAGCCGGATCGCATCGAATACGAATCCATGAATTTAGTTTTTCGCTTCGCACACTCACCTTGCGGTTCCATCCAAGTGCGGGAGAGCTTGTGTTCAGAGATGGATCGGTTTTCCTCGGTGGACTTCGACTTGAGAAAGTAAACGGATATCAAGTCAATTGCCCAGTAGATGTCATTATTACAGCTCGGCTTGATATCGCGATCGCGAATATCGAACAAGAAATTCAGCCTGCTCAATACTTTCAAGGCATTCCTGTAAAAGCAGAAACGCATCGCTTTGATTTTCTGGTTTCAGAAGTGAGCAGGATTGGTGTTCCTAGCACCAATGAACTTGAAGCAGAGTATTTAAGATTTTCCTGTATGAATGGTGGGATTGGGATAGTCTTTCCAACTCCACATCAACATCCTCTCCAATGCAAGAATTGCCGAAACTTCCACGGGAAAAGCTATGGTGGCACTTTTCTTGTGTGCGGAATTCATCCCTACGGCAATGGGGAAGACTGTTCAGATTTTGAGGGGCAAGAGTCTTGAAGGTATTAGAACTACGATCGCAGATTCAAGAGCTACTTACAGACGAAATCGGGAGCTATACTCTGCCCGGTGGTGTTGAAACACCTGCGATCGCGGTTCTCGATAGTGGCGAAACAATTAGCGATCGCACTGTCACTGGGTTGGAAATCATTATTCGTCGCGTGCCGATTCGTAATGACGGCAAAGCGATGTTTGACTGTGTAAGAGCAGATCGACTGTGGCAAATCTTCTTAGTTCAATGGCAAGGTGATCACACGATTCAAGATGCACTGGACAAATTGACACAAAAATTCCCGAACACCAAAGCCATTCCGATTAGATTCGAGAAGGGCAGTGGGATTCGGGAACAGTTCTCAGTGAGGATTCCAGACGAATTAGACGCTCTCGACTGGATCTGAGTTCTTAATCTCGTTGTCTTCAGTGTCCTCGTCTACTTCAGTTTCGTCCTCTGTAGTTTCCGCTTCATCCACAGTTTCCGGCTGAGTTGGTTTGTTCAATTGAGCGATCGCATTATGCAACTGCTCGATCATGTCCCCAATTTCTTGTAAGCGCTTCGTTTCAGTTGCTTCAAATCCAGTTTTCAGAGCTGCATTCTCAGCTTCTAGCTCAGCAATTCGGGCATCGCGCAGAGCAACAATCGATTCGAGTTCGCCTGCCATTTGCAAGGCTTCTTCTTTATCTGCGCGTTCGCTTTCGACCAAGTTCTGAAAGCCATCAACACTGCGGTTCATGGATTGCAGCAAGTTGGCATAAAAATCGAGGTTTAGGTTTGACTTTGACATTTGTTGTGATAGCTATCAACGTTTGAGAGTTCCTATCCAGCTTTTCAATTTGTCGATCGCGCTTGGCTCTGTCAGGACTTGTATTTTTAACTCAGCTTTGAATAACTCATTTTTGAGCTGTGTATTTTCTGCGAGAGCTTCTTCAAGTTTGTACTGCAATCGCCCAATCTCATTCTGTGCCGCGAGAATTTGCCGTCTTTGAGTATCACGGACTTGAGAAAGGAAGGTTAGGCAGCCTGTAGCATTCTCGATCACTTTTTGCTGCTCATCAAACGTGTCTTGAAGGAATTCAAAGTTGTAAGTTTTCATCTGTTGCCTCGCTCAGCTACTGCCCTCCTAGAGTCCCCTAAACAGTAGGAATCCTCCCTCTGATCAATCCAGATCTGGAGACAAGGATTTAGATGAGTAAGAAGTTTCTCACCGGGGCAGGCAACAAGATCAAGCTGTATGTTGCATTGCTCCCTTTGGGTTCTCGTGAAGAGCCGGAAAATATTAACGGAATTGCTACCACTAGCTCAGGTATTGCAGCAAACGCAACGGCTGTTAACTTAGGTGCTGCGGTCGGTGGAAACGGAATTGGTGCGGGTACTCCGCTTGAATTCGCAAACTCATCGGGTGTGAAGCGCAAGGTTTACTTGACCGAAGATGCGATGCCTGACGATACAACTTTAGCGATCGAGCCGATGACGGGTGGTGCAATCTCTGGAATTTGTACTGCGACCTACACAGCTAAATTGCGACTGCAAGGTGGTACTCAATCGGGTTCTGAGATCAGCGCTGAACGTCAACAGACTCAGGTATTTGAAGATCCGCAAGGCTTCCAGGATGGCGTTGTCACATCTCAGGCGTGGAGCATCCCGATCACAGCCAATCTGTTGCCTGATGATGACTCTTATCGTCGCCTCTACTATGCAGCAACGAATGCTGTAAGCGGTCGTGAAGTGTTTGTATGGTCGGAAGGTCCTGCACCTGCTGGCTTTACCACTGGCGATGGTCTGAAGGGTGCGTGCATCGTCGAAGGGTTCAGCACTGAATACCCTGCTGATGGCATTTTGTCTTACAACACCACGCTGCAAGGTCAAGGAAGCCCAATCATTACTCGGTACGCATAGAAAAGTTAGCCAGGTCGAGCGAGGATGGCTGGCTAACACTGATGAGGTTCCTACAATGGAAGATTTTGTATCGTTCGTTTTGTTGTTGTTGTTTCTTGTCACGATCGTAATCGGTCAGTGGGTTGTATTATTTGCGTCAATTTGGTTTTTGTTTCATTTTCAATTTTCAACGGGATTAGCATTGCTAGTAATCTCGCTGATCATGAGTTGGTTGCATAACGAATACAAGAAAGACCAAAAACACGGTCGCTAGACGGGCGGAGGGAACTATTGAAAGTAAATTGAGCGAGGATCGTTTGTATGTTGCCTTATGTTGTTGAACCCACCAAGGCTTACGAAGAAGTATTAGTTGGAAGTGAAGAAATCGGGGTTCTCAAATTCCCCAAGTACAAAGGGATCACTCCCGTTGAACATGACTTCATTAAAGAGCAAAATTTATTTAACTATACGAAGGCTCTAGCTGCATTAGCGAAACAAGTGTCTAGAGAGCATGGCGCAAAATTCTCTTATGTCAACGATCGCCTCAACAGCTACATTTTCGGAGGCGTCATTGAAGACGACACGGTGAAGGTCGTCAGCAACGCAAAGCACCTCAAGGCTGTCAATGGCAAAGAAGGCAAAGTAACAGCAGTTAAATACGACGAGAAATTCGCGATCGTATCTTTCACCGCAACGATTGACGAAAAAGAAATCGAACTCACCTTGGAACAAATTGAGCTAGTCAACCCGGACTGGTATGCTCCGACCTATCAGGACATTCAAGAGCTTACAGACGAGTTTCTCGAATCGCTCAAAAGGAAAAATATTGTCTACGCGACTGCGATGATTCGCTTCCGTCAGCTTCCCGATTGGACGATCGAGCACACGATCGATCCAAACGTGATCAAGCCTGACCTTGTGACAAAAATTGCTGAGTTTGCCTACAAAGAGCAGGACGGCTGGGAAGAAGCTAAACCCGAAGCGCCGAAGCCATCGACTGAGGAAGAATTGGGAAAATCCTAGCTGGCGAGTATGACATAGAGCCTGACTGGACAAGAATGTTTTGGAAAATTCAGCGCTATTGGGGATTTGATCCGCGCTTTAGTGCTGAGAATTTCGGATTTCAACCCGTTTGGCTCATTTTGCAGGCTTACGAGTATGCGGAAAAGCTAGAACGAGAACGCCTGCACCGAGAAGAGAAGGGCATTGCTCAGCTTGCAATGCTCTATCTCAATTCCAAGATTGATCCGAAGAAAACAGACCCATTTACACCAGAGCAGTTCTGTCACTGGCTTCCACCCACTGAGCAGGATAAATCGATTCCGGCTTCTGCTTGTGATGCGTTCTTTAGTTTGATTCAAGATAGTTTGATGCCTGCTTGGGCGGTTTCATCTGCACCGATCGCGAAGCTGAAAGCGAACAAAGCGAATGCAACGGTATCGCGTCCGAGAGCATGGGTAGGTGAAGGCGTGCTACTGCTGATGCCTCGGATTGTTGGCAGAGTGGTGACGGCTGAATTTGCGATGATCGAAGGTGCATCAGGAATTGTCGATATCAAAGATGTCGATTCTGGGCGGTGGTATGCGATCGAGGTTCCGGCAGAGGATTGCTATGTAATCGATGCTGAGTTTCCGTTGGTTGAATCGAAGCTGATTTTGTAGGAACTCCAGAGCGCGACTATCTTAGGAGCTTTCTATGACGACTGACTTGAAAACGAACATTGCGGGTGCTGTTGGTGGTGCTGCAATGCTGCTGGGTGCGTTCGGTGTGCATCTCCCTGCTGAATTGCAAGGAGCAATTGCAGCGATCGCGTTTTTCTTTGTGAGTTGGTATATCGGTAAGCCATCGGCGACTCGCTAGTAGGCTGGGCGGTAGGAACTCAAGGGGCGATGAGTTGAGCGAAAATCTCAATGCCCGCTCCCTACCTGCCTACCGTCCCCACCGACGAAGAAAAGTTTGCTTTTATAGAACCGCGCGGGAGTTGGCTAGGATTGGTCGGATTGATCAACCTAGCCACTTTTTGTTTGATTACGGTTCGCTCGTTTCATCCGAATTTACTCTTTGCCCTCTATGCCTGTTTTGCCGCACTCTATTTTGTGAGAGTTGCGTTTTGGGCATTTGGTGCATTCTTTGCAAAGCCTTTCGATTACGATCGACATCAGAAATACAGATCAGTCTTTGATCAAACGCCATCTGTTGATATCTTCTTGCCGAACTGCGGTGAAGATATCGCAGTAATCGTGAATCAATTGAAGGCTGTTCGTGACATTGACTATCCGAACTATCGGGTTTACGTCCTGGACGATAAAGGGCGCGATGATGTTTGGTTTGCCACAGAAGCATTGGGATTCCATTACATCTCTCGTGAGGATAAAGGCTACTTGAAGAAGGCAGGCAATTTGCGCAATGCGTTTGCCCAAACTTCAGGAGAGCTAATTTTAGTCTTAGATGCTGATTTCGTTCCACGTCCTGACATTCTGACCGAGACAGTGTTTCGGTTCCAAATGAACCAGGAATTAGCGATTCTGCAAACTCCGCAATATTTCAACAATGCCACTTCCCAGAAAAATCAGACCCCAGCCCAACTCGGCTTAGGTTTCTTCCAGGAAGCGTTCTACAGATTAGTGCAGAATTTCCGCGATCGCGCAGGAGCTGCAATCTGTTGCGGCTCATGTGCAATCTATCGACGTACAGCGTTAGAACCGCATGGCGGTGGTGCTCCGGTCGAACGAAGCGAAGATGTGCATACGGGTTGGATGCTGTTATCCGATGGCTGGACTGTTGAATATTTGCCTTTGAATCTTTCAGCAGGACTATCCCCAGAGGGCATCAAATCGCTGTTCAATCAGCATTATCGCTGGTGTAGCGGTTCGTATTCCTTGACCTGCTCAGAGGGCTTTTGGGGTAAGCCGAATATTCCATTGCGCGTCAAATGGATTTACTACAGCGCGTTTCACTATTACACAACGAGCGGATTAGGAGTATTGCTTCACGCGATTCCGATTTTCTTGGGACTGTGGATTGCTGCGGATATTCCAAACCCGTTTGTTGCTCGAATTGGTTCTTCGTCGATCGTATTAGTTCTCGTTGCCTCGGCATTATGGGCGAAATCCCGATGGGGGTTATTTGTCCCCGTAATGGGCATGGCAGTTAGCTATACCCATCTAGTCGCCTTGCTGGATGTGATCTTTGGTGAGATTGCTCCGTGGGTTCCGTCAGGCGTGAAAAGCGCATCAAATAGACGGTTTGAGCGATTTGTCTGGCTGATTGCAACGATTCCGGCTCTACTGTTTGGGATTGCTTTGTCGATCGCGCTTTATCGCCATGTTGAATTTCAGCGCGCAGTGTTTCCGGTCGGCTGGATGGGATTGCAGATGGTTGTTTCGTGGCTTGTCCTAGCGGAATTACGACACGAAACGAAATAGCTCGGCTACAATGCAAGCAATTGCAACAAAGTAAATTGTTCACGCACCATCGCGAGAGTGGTGCGTTTTTTGTGAATAGGAATCCTACCTCGAAAAGCAGCGAGGTGAAAGCATGAGCAGAGCTAGGCAACACATTGTCCTGACTGTCAATCCAGATGCGGAGGACTCATGGGACAGATTGACTATTCGAGACTCCATCACGTTTGAGGTTCCTGATTTGAGAAAGATTCTAGGGCAGCTTCATCAGCAGCCTGGAAACTATCTGCTCAAAGTAACGATCGAGTCTGAAATCGTTGAAAAAATTGAATTGAAACCGGAATAGAATAGCAATGTTCACTTCCAGAGATCGATGGCTCTGGGATAGTGGAGCTAGTATGTACGTCTACAAGCGCCAACCGCGTGGCGCATTTTTTTTGGCTAAAATATCGTTGGGAGATGCCATCGAATCTAAGAATCAAGTCTCGTGTTTGCAGGCTCTTAGCATGGCTATCCCTTCCCATTCCCAGCACGAATGATAGAATCAACTCACCAACCACAGCCAATCAAGTACAGCGTGTAGCCTCGCTCCTATGCCAGGTGAAGGGTTAAGTCCTGGCACTAGCTCATGTGCCATGTGTACAAATAGCAAGAAGCCCCACAAAGTAGAGGCTTCTTGCTATTTGTCGCTCACTTATGAACAACAAAATCATTTGTCGCTCAAAATCTAGAAAATATGAGCGACAAAGTTAGAATGATTGTGCGATCGCATTCTTCACCAGTGGCAAGCCGCGCCTCTATAACTGACCTTGCGGTAAAGCATTATGGACTGGGCATCGATTATCTGTGCTTAAGCTTTATAAGCCTTCATGAAGGGCGCAAGCGGCAACGATGCAAGAAGAATGTGATCGCATTTAACTAATCACAACAAAAGATGCAAAACTTCCCTAAACCCGGATCGGTTTGGTTCAACAACCGACAACAGAAAAACTATATCGTTCTTGGTGTTGTTTCTCCCTGTGCTGAAATCGATGATTGGGAAGTGCTATATCGAGATGAAGATTGGGCAGAAGGACAGTACAGACGTAGACCGCTTGACGAATGGCATGGAACAAATCGAGACGGGCTGCCTAGATTTGTTGCCGTGACGCAGGCGCAATGATGTAGGGATACGCGATCGCGTGTCAGAATAACTCTGGCGGTCGCGCAGCTTTGAGAGGTTGTCGTTCTTCAAATATTTGGAGGCTGGCGCGTTTTTTGATCTGTGCTAAAACCTCTACCGCCATCAAAAGCAATGAAGTCCCCACTCCCCACCTAAACTAAAATATTTCTGGTAGATGCACCCTAACGGGTAGCTAGCCCCTGAAGCTTTCGGGGGCTTTTTTCGCGTCTCAGGCTGATAGGAATCCTAGCCCGATGCTATGCGGGTTGAGAGATGTCTGAGATCGTCGGTTCTTTGGGGATGGAACTCGAATTAAAGCGCGATCGCTTTGATCGCGAGGTGCAGTCCCTTCGCAATCTCAAAGATGGGCAAATCCGATTCGCTGCAAGTCTCGACACAAGGGCACTTCGCAGGCAAGTCGAAAATCTTAGCAAGCTCAACCCGAAGATTTCCGCAACAGTTGCGGTTTCTAATCTCAATGCCGTCGAAGGACAGTTAAGGACGCTTACCCGCGATCGACAAATCAATGTCGGCATTCGGTTAGACGATCGCGCAGTTTCTCAGCAACTCCAAGCCCTCACTCAGTCGAGAGTCATTCGACTACAGGCAGCATTAATTAATTCAACTGCGATCGAGAATCAAATCGCTTCGCTCACCCGCGATCGCATAATCAAAATCGGATTTGAATTTGACGATAGGGGGCTTGATCAGAAACTCTCGAAATATAGCGATCGTAGTTTCAAGGTCACGGCTCAAGTTGACGATTCGCGGCTCACAGCACTCAACAAGCACTTAGACCTGAAGCAAAAGCACTTCGGTCAGGTCAACAATTATTTCAAATCCTCCCCATTAACCCCAAGAACGGATCTCACCTATCTAGATGCTCTAGGAAAGCGGCTGGATGCGTTCAAGAATTCATCCATTGATATTGGGGTGAATGTTGCGAATGTTCGGAGCCAGATTGCAGATCTAAAAGCGCAACTGTCGAACATCGAAATTCCCGTCTCAGTTCGCAATGCCAGCGCCAGTGCAACACAGTCTGTGACTCAGAAAGTCACGGCAGACACAAGCGCGATCGAGAAGAATGTCACCCAAGCATTAAACAATTCATTCCAAGGGCTTGAGAAAAACGTTACGAATGCCTTTAGCAAGATTGGCAAAGGCAATGTTCTGGGTGGAATTGGAGACGTTCTCACAGCTCCGCTCAAATTAGCGGCAAATGCGGCAAGCGGCATTCTGTCTGGCGTTGGTCTGGGTATTGGGCAAGAAATTAGTAAAGACCTTGGGAAGGGCATCTCTGAGGGGATTGATGCTGAACTCGCTCCATTGATCGGAAGTTTTCGACTTGTCGGAAAGCAAGCGGCTTCTGCTCTAACAGGCGAATTAATCGCGTCTCTAGGGCAAGATGGGCAACTGGTTCAGAAAATTCTTGAGGACTTAGTTGGCAAAGACAACATTCTGATTGAGTCAGGAGCAACCCGATCAAAGCAGCGGAAACGCCAGCAACAGAGAACAGTCGAAGCAACACGTTTCTTTCAGACCGAAGCTCAGAGCACAGATCGCGGCGCAATTCGAGCCGAGGCAACCAAGCTATCTCAGCAACAGGCAGATGTTGAGAAAATCAGGGCAAACATTGCCGAGAAAACCGCAAGCGTCGCAGATCGCATGGGTGGATCGCGGATTAAGGATCGGATTAGCAAAGTCTCAGCCGATCTTCAAAGCGCGATCGACAATCAAAACACCCGTCTCGTCGAGCAGCTTTCAACCGAACTCACTCAGCTAGGTGAATCACTCGCTGAAATCAATCGTAGTGCTGCAACATTCTTTCAGGCTGAGATTGATCAGGTCAATTCGATTCAAGACAAGCTGGCAACAGCACGCCAGCGCCTAGAACGGAAGCTGCAACCTTTTGAAGCGATCGAAACACTCGGCACGATTCAAGCTCCCGCTGACGTAAATCAGTCGATTCAAAGTAGACGGAAATCAATTGCAGGATTGCAGGATAAGCAAGCTCGACTAAAGACCGGATCAGTCCGTGATGCTGAATCTTTGAAGTCGGCTCGGCAGCTTAGAGATCAGCAGCTTGCCAACCCAGAGCGAGACGAAGCAGCGCTGGCAAAAATTAATCAGTTAATAGAAAGCTTGCAGTCGAGACAGGCTCAACGTGTCAAGCTTTATCAGTCGGTGAGTGAGCAACTTGCGAAAGAAGAATCACAGCTACAATCGCTGATTGCCCAGTCTCAACAGCCTCTTGCAGTTCAGGCTCAGACTGATGAGCTATCCAGTACACTCGCTGGACTATTCCAGCAGCTTGCCAAGGTCGAAGAACTTGCCCAGAAAGCAACGAATGAGCAGACTAAGGCGTTTGTCGATCGACAAAGAGAGCAAATTCAATCTGCGATTTCAACAACGCAGCAGCAACTTGCACTGTTAGGAGCGAATCCTGGAAAGGCTGAAGCACCTCAACCCGTTGCACCGAAATCACCTGTTCAGCAGTCTACTGCACCGAAGCCAACACAGCCTGCTTCACAAGTCACGTCACAACCTACTTCACAGTCTGTACCCGAATCCGAGGCGCGACCGTTACCCCCAACGATTCGGAAAATCTTAGGCGAAGTTGCTGCAATTTCAGGCGTAGAAGTTCCTGAAAATCTTGTTCCGAAGTTCAACGTCTCAGATCAAATCAAGGGCACGGGTCAATATGATCCGGGCACAAACACGCTCAATATCAGTGCTGAAATTGCGAAGCAGCTTGCTACAAGCGGGTTCAGTGAAGAAATCACAGCGGTCATCGTGCATGAGCTTCGCCATGCGATTCAGTCGGGTTTTGGTCAGGTCGATTCATTTAAGAATCCAGCGATCGGGTTAATTCGACCGACCGAATCAGAGCTAGAAAATGCTCCGGTTGTCCGTGGCAGGACATTACAGCAGCGCATTGATGGATCAACTCAGCTTGCACAGCAACGCAATCCGGGCAAGGAAGCCTTGGTTCGCAAAGTGGTCGAACCACTCGAAGCAGATGCTTATGCCTTCGAGAATCGCTATGCCAGCCAGGTTTATCGCAATGTATTTAATCCACCCGAGGCGATTCCTGATCCCTGGATGGATAGCGCACCGATTCAGAAAGTTGAGCCTGTTCAGCAGCAGACCAAGCAACGCAAAGGTTTAGATATCACGGTCGATATGGATCGACTGGGCGACATCGCCTATCAAGCAGGTGCAACGATTCAAGCAGTCAGCAACACTGGCAAAAAGGTGGCGAGTGTTTTCCGAGTGATGGCGAACTCGGAAGCAGGACAAGCCTTCATTGGTGGGGTTGGTAACGCAACGCGATCGTTTGTCGCGATCGCGAAAACGGGCTACAAAGTTGCGTCTGCAATGGAAGCCCTCGCGCTCGACATGGTTCCGATGGGTCGAACGACCAAAGGCATATTGCAGCAGACCGCAGTACCTGCACTGGCGTTTGGTGCGGCAACACAGTTCCTTCCAGGTGGGCAAATTGCAGCCGAGGGATTGAATCAGCTTGTGGGAGGCGCGATCGCTCCCTTCGCTCAATCGGCAACCGGAGCAGCAACCGGAGCAGCGACGAATTTTATTCAGTCTGTCGTTCCGAATTTCATGGGAATGCAGGGCGCTGTAGGCAATGCTGTGACGGGCATGATTCAGTCTGGCTCTGCCACTGTCACAGAAATGATTGTGCAAGCAGGCACAGTGATTCTAGGCGGCAAAGTACTTACAGGAGTTGCAGGCAACGCAATGAAATCTGCGCTGCCACCGTCTCAACAGAATGCACTGCCACCGAGCCAGACGAGAGCCTTACCGCAAGCGACAATCGAGACTCAGCCCGTCGAAACGATCGCAGCATTACCTCCCGCACCCACACCAAAGGTCACACCTCAAGCTGAGATTGTCCAGAATCCATTTGAGGAATTAACCCGTCCTCAAATGCTCGCAGCTTCTCGAAAGCTGGGGATTCAGGGAGTCAATTCTAAAACGACGAAAGGGGATTTAGAAGCTCGACTCAAGAGTTACCGGGATCAAGGTGAAGTCGATCGCGTTCTTGAACAAGTTCGCGCTGAGATTGGCAAAGATGGCAAGCCGATTGCTGGTGTAGATAAAAAAGCTGAATCTGCGGCAATTAAGAAATTAGCGGCGGCTGAGAAGTCGATTAACAAGAAGATTTCAGCGCTTGCCACCGCGACTGGAAAGAAACGCGAAACGCTAATTAATGAGATTCTTGCGGGAACTCAGAGCGCGATCGCAGAAATTGATCAACTGAAAGGACAGAATCTTTCAGGCGAAACGATTCGCTCTCTGTCAGGGATTCAAGGCAGATTAGAAAACAGCTATCGCAACAATCCGACGCTGAATGACGCTCGCAACGAGCGAATTCAGACGGCTCGCAGTGCAGCGATTCAAAGTGCGAATCAGCACAACATTACAGGACTGGCGCGGGTCACGGCTCCGGCTGAGGCTGAGACAGCTACGTTAGGTCGAACGCTGAAAGAGGGAGTACGCAAGCTCACAAACTTTACCGCGAAACAGTTCGATGTCATTCCACAGCCGACGATCAAGGGGACATTAGGCGCGATCGCCAAGTCTCCCAGAGCGAAAGACTTAGCGACTGATTTAGCTGTCAATACCGCCGGATTTGCTGCTTCAAAATTGGGCGAACAATACGGCATTGTGCCCGGTCTGGCAGGTGATTTGATGGGTGCGCTGGCAATGCGGCAAGTCATTGCGCGGGGTCGCCCATCTGGAAAAGATTTAACTGGGGACTTAGCTGGATTCGCGATCGGGAATGGATTTGCCTCTGCTGCAAATGCTGGATTAGATGCGCTCTCCGGTGTTGTGCCCGGCGCTGGATTATTAAAATCGATTCCGCTGAAGGGTGCGATCGCTGCAATGGCGACCGTTCCCAAAGTGCAGCAAGCGACCGAGAAGTTTCAGCAACCGCAAGGACTGGCACGGGTTAGCAGTGGCGGACTGATTGAGAAATTCAAATCTTTACTCCCTAGCAATCAGAAGAAATCTGATCAACTCAAGGCAAATTACGAAGCAATTTATCGAGAGATTGCCAAACTCTCAGGCGCTGCATTTGATCCGAAAAATCTCCCCAAACTCTCGATCGATGCAAATCGTCTCAAGGCAATGGGCGCAGAAGCGTTCTATGACCTTGAGAAAAATACGATCGTCATTGATGAATCGCTCGCACGTATCCTCTCAGGACGTGCCGGAATGCTTCGCCGGAATGCAGACAAGATTGCAGGCTTGGTGCATGAAGGACGGCATAGCGTCCAGCTTGATCAGGGTCGATTGAGTCTAGAGCAAGCGGCATCGGGTCAGGGTGTGAGCTTGATGGACGGTCGCAACTTAACGCGATCTCAGCGTCAGCAGGTTGAAGCATCGATCGGTGTTGCGCGCGCATCCGGTGCAAGTGCGGGTCAACTCAATGCAGCGAAAGCACTCGAAACCGATGCCTATGCGTTTGAGGCAAATACGGGGCAAATTCTTGCCAGAGTGACAGGAGAGCGCAGATCGCTCTTACAGCGTCTCACCCAGGCATTTAGCCGACTCACGGGGGAAGTTTCCCCGGAAATCACAGCACGGCTTGAACAGCTTGATCAGTCTGTTTCTGCTGCGGTTGATCAGCGCGTTCAAAGTCAAATTAAAGAAATTGAATCGCAAATTGAACTCGGTGCAATTCAGCCAGAAGTACGCACTCCCCGCGCGGCACAGCGAGTCAAACGGGAGCGTCGCAAAGTCGGGTTAACGCCTGCACAACAACGAGATTTAGACAATCTCGAAACTCAAGTCAATGTGCAGTCATTTGACAATGATTTGCCCGTTGAAAGCTTGCGATCTGCGGCAAGGTTTGATGCAGCGGCGGAACGGATTCGAGTCAGGAGCGATCGCACATTCGAACGCGCTCGTACGGGAGAGCGCCCAGGTGTTCGAGAAAGAGCAAGAAATCTGCGACAAGATCTTGCGCCGGAAGCGGCTGAGTATTTCAAAGCCGCACAGAGAGGATTGCAGCAGCTTGGGATCGCACCTGATAAGGCATCTGAGGCGTTTGGTCGAGTCAAGGAAGCGTTGCCCGGTCTGAATAACGGACTGAAGTTCCTGATCGGCAACGCAGGTCTAGCAGTTAAGGGCTTCCTGGGCTTCACGGTTCTGTCGAATATCCTTCCTCAGATTCAGAACTTTGCAGCAGAATCCCTCAAAGCAGCGATCGCGCTAGAGCGGGTGAAGACTTCGCTGAATTTCAGCACAGGTAATTCCGGAAAAGCGCTTGGCTTTATTAGCAAAGAAGCCGATCGATTAGGTCTATCACTCCAAGCAGCTCAAGATGGTTATGCACAGCTAGCGGGTGCGACCAGAGGGACTGCTGTTCAAGGAGCTGCAACCGATCAACTATTCTCAGGCGTGGGTGCTGCGTCTACAACGTTGGGACTGTCGGGAGAGCAGCAGGGTAGAATCTTCAACGCACTTTCGCAAACTGCCTCAAAAGGAAAGCTTTCCGCCGAAGAATTACGAGGCCAGATTGGGGACGCGGGCTTAGTTGGCGCGTTTGGTACAGCGGCTCGAAGCTTGGGAATTAGCGAAGCTGAGTTGAATAAGAGGCTTGAACAAGGTGCGGTTACAGCAGAAGAGTTCTTGCCTAAGTTCGGCAGGCAACTGCAAATCGAATATGGCGCTAGTGCATCACAGGCATCCGGAGGGACTCAAGCATCGCTGAACAAGCTACAAAACTCAGTTCTCAAGACTCAGCAATCATTAGACTCACTGTTTACACCTGCGGTATCAGCGGGTGCGAATGCTTTATCAGGCATTGTCGAGCTGCTTGCCAATAATCTCGATAAAGTTGCGATCGCGGCTCTGGCTCTCACGGTGCGAATGACTGGGATCGGAGCGCTTAACCTTTCAGGCGCAATTCAGCAGGTACTTGGGCTGGGGAATGCGATTTCAGTCGCATCGGTACAAGCAGCAGCGTTCCAAGCGTTGAAATTTGCAGGAACGATCGCGCTTATTGCTGCGGCTGTTGAGTCCGTTCGTTCGATCGGAGAAGTGTTCGCACTGGACGAAGCGGGCAAACAATTCGAGCAGTTTGGCAACGCAGGCGAGGCTTCTCTTAAACGAATCGAAGAAGCGGCTAAACGTGCCCGTGGCGAGATTTCTAATGTTTCACCCAAACCTAAGACCGAATCAAAAGGTTTTGACCTGACTCTGGGCGCGGGTAAAGCTCTGGGATTAGGGACAGTTACCACTGATGACTATCTAAAATTTGCGCGCGAGCTTCCAGGGTTCAAACAGATCCGAGAAGGAGTGAGCAACGCAACGGGCGGACGATTCACGCCTGGTACGACAGTCGGAGAGCTGCAACAACAACGCCGTTCTGAAGAATTCCAAAGCTTTATCGGTACGGGCAATGAGTTGCTAGGACAGGCATTCAATACGGGCAATGCTCGCGATATTCTTAGTCGAACTTCACAGCTTGATAATCAAATCACTGCGAAACAGAATGAGCGCAATCGACTCGCGGCACAACCTAAGACCGATAAAACCGCGATCGCGCAAGCAGATGCCGAAATCAAGCGACTAAGTGAGGAGCGCTCCAAGATTACCGCTCCACTCACTGAACTACAATCAGGCTTGCAGCAGCAGCTCAGCAATGCTCGTACTGCTCTAGAGCGAACTGATCTCACTGGAGAAGAGAAGCAGTCGCTACAGGCTCAAATTGCCAATATCGAGAAGGCACAAGGGGCACTTGGCAAGCTTCAGAATCAATTCTCCACATCCGCAGATCGCGTCACGGAATTCAGAAAAGCCCTAGCAGAAGTAAATATTGAGCTAGAAGAGGTTCAACGTAAAGCTGAAGTTAATTTCAACATTCAAACCGCAAAAGATGTCAATGACCAAATCAATTCATTAGCAACTGATGAAAATGCTTCGCTCAATGCCAACGTCAGATCAGCACAACGACAATCTAGCCGAACCCAAGAGGAGCTTCAAGGCAATCAACAGGTTCTAGATCGATTCAAAGGCAAGTTAAACGCACCTGAAGTGCAACAGAGACTTGCTGGAATTGTTGATACAACTACAGGGAAAGTAGTTTCTACTGAATCGAGCATTGCTGAGCTTGAAAAAGCAAAAGCAGGTAAGGACGAACTAACAAAAGGTGACATTGATGGATTAATCAACTACAAGAAAGCCTTAGATCGCCAGAAAGAATTAGAGGCAAAAGGCGCGCAGGATCGACTTGCTATCAGACAGTCAGAGTTCGATCGCAAAATGGCGTTAATGGATAAAGAAGTTCAGAAGCGTGAACTCTCCAACCGCAAATCGATTAACACTGCTCAAATCGGACTGATTAACAAGCAGAAGAATAAATCGATTAGTGAGGAAGACATTGCGATCGAGTCTGCCAAAATTTCTGGCAAACAAGCAGGATTAGAGCTTGATAGCGCCCAGAAGCAGTTACAGGATCTCAATGAAGCATTTAACAATAAGGAGATTAGCAAAGAACAGTTTGAGCAAAAACGACTCGAATTAGAAGGCAAAATCAGCGATCTAAAACTCCGCACTGCTCAAGAAGAACTGAACCTTCAAGAAGCAATCAATCGTAAGAGGATCGAAGGTTTCGAGCGTCAAAACAAACTTGCTGCTGCTCGGATTGATGCAAGCTCGAGTGATGCGATCGCGAATATCAGAACCACTCAGCTCAGTGGCGGTCTAGTGGGCGAAGGTGGTCAGACCGAGATTGCGAAAGTCGAACTATCTGCCACTCAGCAGCGCATCGGACTCAAGCAGCAGGAACTCGCAGAAGTCAAGAAACTGCGAGATCAGCGAGTACTGTCTGAGAAAGAAGCAGCGGATCGGACGTTAGCGATTGAGGCTGAATTACGCGATGCGCGATCGCGAATTATTGACCTGCAAACTCAGGAAGTTCTGCGCGGAATTCAGAAAGAAGTTGATGCTCAGAAACGCGCTTCTGATGCCAAGATTGCTGCACTGGATCGTGAGAAAGTTGCGATCGGAAGCACGATTTCATTGTTGGATGCCAAGCTCAAACGCAATGAACTTGATCAGCAACTTTCACAAGCCACATCCGGACTGCGGCAAACTTCACTCAAGGGTGGATTAGACAGAGCTTCCGAGGCTTCCAGTCTGCAACAGCAATTGTCGGGTGCTGGTCAAAATGAGAAGGCGGTAATTCAGAATCAACTTTCTGAATTGGGCTACAACGGCTCGAATCAGGTTCAAATCCTGCAACAGCGCCAAGCCATTCAAGCTGAGATGGATCAAGAGCGAATCAACGCGCTTCGGACTCAGCAAGAACTTGAGAAACAATCCCTTGCACTCAGTTTCCAGAAGGAGAAACAGCAGGCAAAAATCAACCTATTAGAAAGACGGAGTGCGGTTTTCAAAGCTGAGCAGAATGTTTTGATCGCCCAAGGTGATTTGCGGAAAGCGCAGAAGACCGGGGATGTGAACGACATTCAGAATGCGGCTGCGATCGTAGATGTCAATCAAAAAATTCTAGAGGGTAGTCGCCAACAGCTTTCGACTCAGGCTGAGCTTAACGGCTTCCTGGATGAGGAGTTTAGAAAGCGTCAGCAAATCTCCGATTTACAGCAGCAGACAGCGCTTGATGCAGCACAGCAAGAAGCGGATGCGAATCGCCGTAAAGGTCAGTTAGAGGTTGCAAAGGCAAAGGATCAGTTTGGGGGCGGTGTAGGCGGATCGATGCTCAACACTGGAACGCTCTCAGGCGGTATGAGTGGAGGGGGAGGCTCATCGGGGATCGGGGGCGGTGGTCGCAGTATGAGCTTATTCGGTGAAGATATTGCGGCAAGTCGTCGCGGTAGTGGAGATGTCGAATACGCAATCAAAAACGCTTTTGGCGGTCGAAAAGGACAAGAAGAAGCAGTATTAAGGGCGATTCAGAACCTATCAGGCAAGGATAGAGATTTTGCAGTGATGGCAGCGCAAGATCGCGGATTTGGCGATATTGTGAGCCTGATTAACAAGATTGATTCTGCTCAATCCAGCGCATCGCCCAGTGCAGCAAGCAGTCTCAACTCGGCAGTAATGAGCGCGTCATTCAGCGGGGATGTAGTTGGGGCGATTAAGAGCTTGGGCGATCGTATTGACAAGCTCGCAAGCCGTCCAAGCAATGTTTCGATCAGCACTCCAAATCCAGTAGATGATTATGCGGATTTCATGAATCGTCGATCGGGTTCAATGCTAGGAAGCTCGTGAGCAGAAAAGTTTTCCTATCCATGAACCCATGATGGGAAATAGTGCTTGACTTTCACGAGGGATGCTCTGAGATTTTTGTACTCAAGCTCACCTATCCGCTGCAATCGTCCTACGATAATTCCAGGATGACGATGTTGAGCCTGTGCAAAGTGTTCGATTTCTGCCTTAGAAGGGGGTGTTCGAGTTGATCTTAGGAAGCCTTCTAGAGCATTGGGCGGAATCAACCAGTCTCTTGCGAGTTGATTGGCTTCGTTTTCTTCCGCACTGACACCTGGATGTTCATTGTCATCAAGGGATGCGCCTTGGTGTCCTGCAAAGATGTGTCCTAACTCGTGCATCAGCGTGAACCAGAAAGAATCGATGCGATCGTAGCGAAGCGTTAGCGCAATGACAGGGCGATCATTGATTCTAAAAGTTGCCCCATCTAAGTAGGTTTTTGGCAGATGAGGTACAACGACAAAATGAATGCCTAGACTACGGATTAAGTCTGGAACTTTTGCGATCTCTTCAGGTTTTTTTGTATGAGTCAAAATTTGGGGGATAGCCTGTTTAAGACAAATTGGGTCAAAAGCTGGTAGAGATTGCTGTTTGGAAAGTGTCTCAACTCGCTTCACCCAAGCCAACTGAGCCATGACTTGAGGATCGCGTTGCTCTGAACATCGAAGGCTGACAGGAAAACGAGGTGATTCGTCTAGTGAAGAGATTTCATAGAAGTGACAAACTTGCCGCTCTAAATCGTTTACAGATGAAGCAGGGCTTAACCACTTGAGCTTTGTCATCTCTGAGATGGGAGCGAGTTCATAGATTCTACGTTTGCGCTCGATGTCTTTGACTTTTTTCTCCTGCTGTGCGAGGTGAAGACGGTAATTAGTCTCCAAGTTCATCCAAAACTCAGGTGTAGTGTCTAAAGCACCTGCTAGTTCTAGAGCAGTTTCAGGAGTAATTTGTTTTTTACCTTGAATAATTTCGTTAATGGCTTGAGCGGGGCGCTCCATGATTGCGGCAAGATCCTGCTGAGTCCAACCGCGTGCTTCAAGTTCACGACTTAAGATTTTTCCAGGAGACGAAACTCTTGCGGGGATTAGGTTTTGGCTCATGACTCTGCTTGGTGATCGGACGCTAATAGTTTAGTGATAATCTTCGATATTGATGACTAGAACGTACTTCCCTTCTGTATCTTTCTCAATTGCGATAATCAAACGCCACTGGTCATTGAGTCTGAGAGATCGTTCTCCACTTTTACCGCGCTTACCCTTAAGTTGCTCGAAATGGAGGCTTTTCAGCCTGTAAAAATCGCGCGCGTCAGGCATTGCGTCGATCGTGGACATGATGTCAAAGAAGGCTTCGACAACACTGGGTTCATATTTGTGCGCTCCTTTTTCAGAAGTGTACAGGTCTTTGAGCTTCTTGCTCTTAAAACGAAAACGCAAGGTGACCACCTCGCTACAGCTTGAACCGAACGATCATACTATAAATTCAAATGTTCGCTTCAGCTTTTAGGTGAATCGGTGAATCTATTTTATTCAAAAATGCACACAAAACTGTGTTGCACATACAACATTTATGGATTATTTACGTGAAGACACTATAGCTAGTGTCTCTTTTTAGATCAGATGATCTAGTCCACTAAGTCTATATGTAAAGAATTATTAAGATATGAGCTTATACTGTATGTAACACTCCTAGCTCAGTTGAAATCCGTGCCGCGAAGTTCTTCGTAGGAATTTTCGAGGCAGAGTTCGCTTTGCCTCATGCCCTTATCGCTCACACTGTCGATCGAAGAATTCAATCTCTCCCTGACAAAGTTCGCTGAAAATGGTTACGAGCGGATGACAGCCGCACTGGGCGATGTGGAATACTCGCTGAACGGCAGCGCGATCGAGACTGGCAGCCTACACGAACCGAAGCTTATCTGGATAATCAGCGCATTCGTGACGACTCAGCAGTGGCGACAGTTGCAAGCCATTTATCTACACAGCGATCGCAAACGAGCGTTACAGCAACCGCACGCAATTCTGATTGACGACGAAATTGAAAACTACGTCGAACCGGGCAATCGAACCAGAGCAGTCGTTCCAGGCGAGTCAGTCACGATCGACGGCGGACTGATTTCTTACCCTGCGCGATTTCAAGCGCGGATATTTGAACCCAAAGCCGAGAAACTGAAAAACTCGCAATATCCCTATTTGGCGCGATTCACCCTGAAAGAATTGGATCGAATCGCACCATGAGCATTAATTTATCGATTCGCGACTATCAAATTACGATCGCTGGTCTTGACTGCACGCCTGCACTCGTCTCCTTCCAGGGCAGTGACTCAAAACTGGATGAAGGCGGACTTGTGATTTTCACGGGCACGATCGTGCTCGGTCGTCCGGATGGATTCGAGTCATTGGACGATAGACGTAATACCCGATGGAGCCGAGGCAATTCAATTCGAGTTCAAATTGCGGACAAATCCGCAACGCTGCGGAATTCACCGCGCTGCTCACATTTACATATTCTGAGTTCGAGCTTTGATCTCAAGACTCGCAAGCTGACTTTGCAGGTGGGCGATATTTTTGCGCTGCTCAACTTCAGAGAAGGCAAAGGCGATAAATCCGGGATCTGTCTCGGCACTTCAGTTTCAAAATCAGACGTTGTTTCGAGATTGCTTGCCGCAGCAGGCGCACCTGCTCTAAGTGGATCGATTCCAGGCAATTTGCAAAGCCCAACTCCACGAATTTTAGAAGGCTCGTATATTCAGCAAGCAGGGGCGATCGCCGCAAGTTCTGGATGTTTTCTCTATGTGCATGAAGGAATCCCCACGGTCGGGATTTTGGGGCAAGGTGGAGCGCCCAGAGTGTCGATCGACTTAATGACGAGTGCAGTTGAGTATCAGAGACTCGAAGGCGAACAGGCTCCCACGCGCATCACGGTTAGAGCCTCGGCAAAACTCGTTCGACAAACCGAGGATGAAACCGAGACATTAGCTGAGGAGTTTGGACCTGCTTTAGCGGTTGGTAGAAATTCGACGAATGAAATACTACTGAGACGAATTCGCACGATCGATAAGTTCGATCGACAAACAAAAATTCGCACCATTATCACGAGAACCGAGCAAGCAGCAGGACTTGCTGATCCGGTTGAGCGCAGGGGAAGCATCACGCTGATTGATGCTGAACTCAAACGTGAGTATTACCATTACGAAACGAATTCGCCTGTTCAAGATGGCGAGACGCAATGCGAAAAAGGCAATAAGGGGCGATTGCTGCGGCATGAGATTGAAATCTTTCGCCCAGTCGCGATCTCGTTTCGTCCAATTTTTGAGACGTATCCGAATGGCGTGATTCCAGGTACTCGCACCCCGACATTCCCAATCAATCTGGAGTACTCATTCAGAGATGATTATTCACTCGTTTTAGTTGAGCAGCAGACTGTTCGCTATCAATACGAACTCGCAGCAACAAGCACATCACCTGCCCTCAATGGCTTCGCTTCTGAAGAAGATCCAGAAGAGACAAAATTAACCGAGCTAGAAGCACTCGGCATTGGTCCCAAAATCATTACGACGATCGAGAAAGCGATCGGCACTATCCTACCCGAAGAATTTGCCTTTGATCCGAGTGCGAGACATCAATTACTCAGATCGTTTGGGGGACTTGTTCCCGTGGAGCGACAAACGAACTACTGGGAGGAATTGAAGCGTGGGGAGTGGGAGAAAACTGAAACCACTGAGAAAGGCTTGGTTCTGGCTTATCCCGACATTCGAGACGAGTTAAACGAGCAACTCAAGCGTGAATCATTAGCTTACGATCCGGCATCAATGCTGGTCCTCACGACGGCAGAGCGCACCGTAACTCGATCGAACTCTGGACAGGCTCAACCTCCGGCAGCCGATACGTACAATCCTACGTATTCAGTTCAAGATGCCACGGTAAAAGGTCGCGCTGTTCTTCCGGTCGATACTGCATTTCAATATCGGCAGAGAGAGAGAGAATTGAGCTTTGAGTATCTTTCGGCTCAAGGCGACAATCCGAGACAAGCACTCTCAAATGCACGTGAGCAAGCAAATCGACTGGCACGGGTTTGGGGGCAAGTTTTATGGGGGCGCTATAAAGGCGTTTCGGTGATTAGCGATCTTGCCGATGGCTGGTTCAACTATCGCCCACTCGATCGCGTGAATGTCACAGAGCCAGATGGCGTGGCAGTCTATTGGGCGGATGGATTCAGTATTGCAATGGCTGAGGCAAGATGCGCGATCGGATTCGATGGCATGTTGCTCGGTTGGACAACGATTGATCAGCCTGAAAGTTTCACTCCGATTTATCAACAGCGCAGAGAATCAGAAGCAATGCTGGCATGGAGTGCTAGAAGCCGATTCAGAAAGTATTCGCTTGAGCCTGTTCGGATTGCCTCGCAAGCCAATCTTGCCTGGATGTCGAAGCCTCTCCCGAATGCTTCTGGTAAGGCGAATTTTACTTGGATGGCGAAAAGTAGAACGAATCTGAAGCAGAGTAAAGCGAGATTTGCGCTGATGGCATCCGTTTCAGGCTCTCGTTACTGGGATGAACTAACAGAAGAACAGTGGAATGAAATGACAGCGGCGCAATGGCGCAACCTCTTGTAGGAATTTTCGATCGACAAAACGGAGCGAGTCATGCCATTTTTATTTTCAAACCAGTGGTTAGCGTATGTCGCAGAAACGATGTTTTTAGAAGGCACTCCGCCTGCATCGGATCAGTTTTACTTTGCCTTTGCTGACACAAATGCACTGAGTCGAACCTCAACCCCTACCGACGTTGCGATCGCTGAATTGAAAACCGTCAACGGCTATGCTCGAACAGCAGCAGCCTTTGAGCAAGGGCTGATCAGTGTTTCAAATCGTCGCTATGACTTCCCAACCGAAACAGGAAGCCTTGAAGCAAGCGGTGCAACATTGCAGTTTCAGACCGTGATTTTGATGGCGAATGCCAATAGTAGAGCCAATACTCTGTTTAATGCAGCAACCGATGTGGATGCGACTGCGAACACGATTACGATCGCGAATCACGGCTTGAGTAATGGTGAGGATATTCTGCTCACGACCGAACCTGCTAGCTCATTACCAAGCGGATTGGCTGCAAACACAGCTTACAAGGCAGTAAACATTACTACAAACACGTTTCAAGTCTCGTCTGATGGGTTGAACCCGATCGACATCACAGCAATCGGATCGGGACAACTTCGCCTGCGCTATGTGCCGAAAATCATCGTCGGACTAGAAGAATTTGACGAGCCACAGTTGATTCAGGTTGGACGAGAATTCTTCTACGATTTGTCGATCGCGGTTTCTAACGCGACTTACGGAGTGGGCTTATGAGAGAAGGGTATAGCGTTTCTCCTGCTGAGTTGCGTGCGATTCCGCCTGAACAGCGAACAGCCAGATCGGTGCGTCGCGTGTTTCCCGTCAATAGATGGGTTGGGTTTATGCCAGCCTCTACCAAACCCGACGATGGAGAGAGTGTATTCGCTCCAGACGTTGGGACAGGGCGATGGGAAGTAATGGAGAGTACCTCGACTGGTGGCAGTGGTGGCAGTGGTGGAGATGGGGACTTAAGCGATTTACTCGATCGCGTTGCTTTTCTTGAAAGTGAAACTTTGTATCTCTCAAACGAGATCTCCAACTTCAGCGATGTAGGCTCTAGCTTAGACGATCTTGTGAGTGGCTTGCCGGGTGCAATTGCACAAATCCTTGCCGCATTACTCTTTGAAGAAGGGGTGCTGTTCGATGCGAGCTATGACTCTGGCACAAATGAGACGACGGCTTACACGAACTATCTAGACTCAGATCGATGGGTTGTTGTAGAGGTTCGCGATGGTAACGTGACGCGCCCATTTGAAGTTGTCTACGAATCCAGTGGTTCATGGATACGTGCCAAGGTTGTGCTGTCTGGAGACTATAGCAGCGCTACTTTACGAGCATTCATTGTCCGTGTCCCCTACGAATATGAGATTGCAGCGATCGCTGAAGATGCAATCCAAGATATTGGAGGTAGCTGATGAGCGTCGATTTTGTTTTTCCGGTCTATGACGATCAGGAGCTAGTACTGAGGCTGATTGCTGATCTTCGACAGTTGTATCCTGATGCAAATTTGATTTGTGTCAGTGATGGAGCGATCGAGAATCCAGAATTTGTTGAGCAATGCGATCTCGCTTCGGTGAATTTGATTCAAACCTCGCAACGGCTAAAGCTACCGGAATTTGGA
>VFQU01000401.1_pt1 | contig 40480 bp, 33 predicted proteins | sample 3512311 | NCBI WGS metagenome assembly VFQU01 (sample SAMN10412377, study PRJNA504923) | tailings metagenome | isolation source: Relicate 3 Philex TSF3 active mining site | place: Philippines: Tuba, Benguet | collected 2017-08-29
GATTCCAACCCACTAAACCTATCACCGTCGCAAGACCCGCATAAGCTGCGATTCGATTCTTTTGAGACTCGGCATATTGCACGAATCGCAACGCCCAAGTAAAAGATAAAAACCCGAAGGCAGGTATAAATTGTAGAACATGCCTAGGCTGTTTATTCCCGGTTGTAAGTTCTAAGATCAATAGTTCCAAAAAAATCACGATCGTTGCCGCAAGAAGAGGATCTTTTCTTTTTACATTTCCACTTTCGTGTTTTCTAACAAAAAAATAAACAATGGATGTAAACGCAAACAAAGTCAAAATGCGAAATCCCCAAACGAAATCAAACACTCCAGGAACATTAGGATCAGCACCAGGCTCCGTCCAAAGAGTGAGAAAAAAGCTTCTAGTGTATTGATTTACAATCATCTGAGCATCTATAAGAGCGTTGACTCGATCCGGATTGAGGAACAGCCAGAAAAAAGCGGGGAAAATCGCATAGGCCCACAAAACAATCATTGTGCGAGGAACGACTTTTACCAATTCTTCCCTTTTCCTAAAGAAATATACGGAAAGATCCAAAAATAAAATCAAACTGATTCCGTACATAAAGACTTTGAACGGCCTTTGATTCAGATTCAAATCGGTCACCACTCTCAAAACGGGGAGAGAAAGTATCATCAGAACCACGAAAATCAGATACACAAGTCGTACATTCTTCGCATAATTCTTATATAAGTGAACTACGACTTCCTTATACTGAACCGGATTACGGAATAATTCGTATGCGAAACAAGCCATAAAGAACAATATTCCGTAAGGATACTTAGTAAAATAAAAACCGAACAAGGAAAATGCGACCAACCATTTCGTAGAAGCGGTGATTTTTCCCGTGTTATCGTCTTCATACAAACGGTACAATGCGTAACCGGACCAAAGCAGGAAAAACATGGATTGGGTTTCCAACATGGAAGTCAATGAATAGGCGGGAACTTCTCCCGTCTGAATCGTAAGAACAAATCCGAAAAATGCGATCACACTTCCCCAAAACCAAGATTGAGATACCTTTCCTGCGATATAAAACAAAGTAGGGAAAACCAAAATCAAAAAGAACAAACCTTGGAAAGAATCCCGGAATGTAACCGGCCAATCCGTAGGAAAATAAAGTGTGAGAAAACTGGTAAAGGAACGAAGGGGGGGCCAGGTAGGAGATTCGATAAAAGGAAGAATTCCTCTGAAAAAATGCCCGTCTCTAAAATCGGTATATTGATCTAAAACATAGGAAAGGCGGATATTCTCATCCCAAGACAAAAAATCATGATTGGGACACACTTCCAAAAAGACCTGCCAGGCGCGCACAGAGTAATAATACACAAGTACCACACCCAAAAGAAAAAAAGGAATCCCTGCCAATTTTTTCATCATTCCTAAAACCCTCTCTTTTCCGCCTCAAACGCTAAAAGGCACTGAGGACAAATTGTCTGCTACAGCCCAAAATGACAGTTTTTTCCACATCTGAACAAAATCCTTTTGTTATCATTTTTCATAGAATTTTTCACTTTAATTGCTATCCATTCTCAAAATTCTGTCTGAAAGAAGAGGGATTCATGCAAGAGTTCGTAGAGATTGGTGAAAAAATTATCTTTGTAGTCATGCTTCTGGCAAGCATTGCTGCCGTTGCCGTTTTTATAGAAAGGTTCGTGATCTTTCACCGCAACTTAACTAAAGAATCCTCTTCCTTTATCGATTCGCTCACGGTTTTGCTCCGTCATAAGGACATCAAAGGAGCTGAAAAACTGCTCCACTCTCAAGAGTTGGAAACATCTTACACTCGTTTTACTTATTTTGCTTTGGAAAGAGAGAAAGAGAACCACAAAGGTCTGCAAGAGCTGATGGAAGGAAAAATCCTCAAAGAAAGACTTCTTCTGGAAGAAAGACTTCCTATCTTAAACACTCTTGGCAACAACACTCCTTTCATCGGGCTTTTAGGTACCGTACTCGGTGTCATCAACGCATTCCACGGATTAGGAACTTTAGGGAGTTCCGGAGCGGAAGTGGTGATGAAAAGTATCTCCACAGCGCTTCTAGCAACTGCTGCCGGTTTGGCGGTCGCAATCCCTGTCGTAATGGCAAATAATTATTTCACCAGAAAGATGAAAGTGATCCTTTCCCATTTGGAGATTTTAGCGAAAGAATTTCATGCGAATTTGGTGACTAGTCCCAAAACGATTCCAAGTCATTCTCATACGACTCATTCTGCTCATTCGCATCAATAGGAGATCCCCATGGCCGGTCAATCAGGCGGAAACGAAGAAGAAATAGGATCGATTAACATCACACCGATGGTGGATGTAATTTTGGTTCTGCTGGTGATCTTTATGGTCACCGCCAACTTTCTAAAAAAAGAATCGATCAATATCAATCTACCTAAGGTGGCTGCGGCAGATCCGAATGTCGCAGAATCGACTCAAGTAGCATTGACTAAAGACGGAAACATTTTATTGGAAGGGAAAGAAGTCACTGTAGAATCTTTGGTTCGTCAATTGGAAAGAGAAGCCAAAATCAAACCGAACACTCGACTTACACTTTCTGCGGATGAAAGACTTCCATACGGAAAAATCACGGAAACCATGGGACTCATTCGCAAAGCGGGCATCACAAGGATCGCACTCTCCGTAAAAAAATAGAATGAAAGATCTCTTCCGTAGATTCAAAATCTGGGTATTCACATTCGGTCTGTTTAAATTCAGTCTACTGTTTTCAGTCGGACTGCACGGATTCGTTTACCTCAGTTATGTGATCTACAATCTCCCCTGGTGGGGAGGAAGTTACGAAGAAGTAATATTAGATGATGTCGAAGTGGATTTTCAGGAATTCCCTCAGGTAAGTTCCACTTCCAGCCCTGCCCCCGTCGAAAAACAAGAATGGGTGGAAGGTTCCAATAAGGATCAAAATGCGGAAGTCCCGGACAATACGGACATCAACCCGAATCAGGTTTCTGGCAACGGAACCGACAAAGACGGGTATCTTCTCTATTACAACGGAGACAGACCTCCTACTCCCATCATAGATTTCGATTTAAAACAATATTTCCCGGAAGCTGCCAAAGCTGTGAATATCAGCAGAAAGGTAGTCGTGGTAATGATTCAAGTGGATGAAACGGGGCAGTTGCAAGGTGCAAAGATTGTCTCCGGCCGAGCGGGTTACGGATTCGATGAGGCTGCACTGAAAATCACCAGAATGGCACGCTACACCCCCGGATATAACGATGGTAAGCCGACAAAAATGGCATATCGTATGCCGATTCTTTTTGATTTAGAGGATGAATGACGATGAAAAGGAAAAAGATCGCAATTTGCAGTTTTTTCGCCGTTGGATTGATCGCACTGATCGGTTTTCACTCCCGACCAATCACGGGAAACAGTGAAGGCAAATCTTTCAGGTTCCCTTCCGGATTATTGCCGGATCCTTACGAATTGTACGAAAGTATTCCCAAATTACAAGCACTAGACGACATCAAACCCCCTAAAAGTTTCGATCTTTCCGAATCTTTTCCTCAACCGGGAGACCAAGGAACGCAAAAAAGCAGCGCAGGATTCGCAGTCGCATACGGACTTATTTCTTTTCTAGAAGCGGAAAGAACCAATAAAAAAGACATCTCAGAATTGGATCCTCTTTCGGAAGAAGGCGGAAAAAATTTATATTCCCCTTCCTTTCTATACAATCAACTGAACGGAGGGAAGGATACGGGAGCATCGCTGCTGGAAACACTGATTCTAGCACAAAGCAGAGGTTCGGTGACTTGGGAACAGATGGGTTATAATCCTTCTCAATTTAGAAACAGACCGGGTGCGGGCCTGATCGAAGAAGGAAGAAAAACCAGAATCTCCCGCATCTTTAAAATCGATCCAAGCGATTTACAAAGCATCAAAGCAGCCATTTCCGAAAAAAATCCGGTCATCATTTCTTTTCTAACGTATGAAAATTTTTTATCCGCCAAAGGAAGTTCCGTATATCAATCCGAATCAGGAAATTTGGTAGGAGCCCAATCTTTGGTGTTAGTCGGATATGACGACGGCCAAAAAACGTTCCGAGTTTGGAATTCTTGGGGAAAAGAATGGGGAGACAAGGGATATCTTTCGATATCCTATCCTATCATCCAAAAACTGACTCGTTCCGCTTATATCGGTAAACCGACGGAAGATACGGAGCTTTTAACCGAAAAACAAGTGTTTAATGTTCTTAACAAAATCCCTTCCAAAGGAAGAGACCTCCGTCCTCCTTCGGAAGTTTTCGCTTCCAAAGGAGAATTTAAGGACAAAATCAGAATCGTTTGGACAAAAGATTCGAAAGCCATCGGTTACGAAGTGTACCGTAAAAGAAAAGGCGAATCCAAATTCCAGATGGTGGGGCTTTCCAGACAAAGTTTTTTCGAAGACGCAGGTGTTCAGAAAAACTTGGCCTATACTTACAGAGTCGCCAGCTTAGATGAAACAAGAATCTCTCTTCCTTCTTCCGACTCTAACGACGGATTTGCGAGCGAGGAAGTTAAGATCACGGACATCCTTCCCATCACCAACCTAAAAGCGAATGTCGCTAAAACAAACGACAGAATCGAATTGGAATGGGACAGCCATATCACTGCGGACCAATATTCCGTTTACAAATGGAATCCTGCCATTAAAATCTTCCGTTTTCTTGGCAAAACGAACAAACCAGTTTATATCGATTACAAAGCTTCCCGGAACGGAGACAGCGAAATCTACAGAGTGTTTCCTCACGGCAAAAATAGAAACGGGGAAGGAAGTTCCTATGTTTCCGCACATTTGGATCCTTCCGAAAGTGTGAAGCCGAAACCTACCGGACTTGCTGTGACCAAAGGCGTTTATATCAATAAAGTTCTGTTAGAGTGGGATGGTTCTCCTGCGGCGCATGAATATGCCGTCTTCCGAAGAAAAAATGCGGATGAAAATTGGGAAAAAATCGGCAATACGAAAGACACAAGTTTTGCGGATTCCAACCCTCCTCTTACGGAAAACGATTATTCCGTTTCCGCTATTTTCAGCGAACAAAGATACAGCCAGCCTTCCGAAGTAGAAACCGGATTCGCTTCCATTCTTTCCAAAAGAGCGGAACTTTCCAAAACTCCTGAGCTCACTCGCATTGTAGAAAATCTTTCCAAAAAAGAAGTCACTCTTGTTTGGAAGAAAAATCCTTCCGTAGAACAATACACAGTCTATTCGCGAAGAAAACAAGAAACAGAATGGAAGAAGGTAGCGCAAGTTCCCGGATCCGCTTCCGAAGTATCCGTACCCGGGTTGGAGAAAAATCAGTTTTATTTTTTCATCCTGAAGGCGAAAGAAACAGGCAAAGAAGAAAGTATCGCTTCACAACCGTTTACCGCAGTTATAAGTGATATCGTAGCCGATCTAAAAAAGATCAAAACTTTCGGAGAATCCACCATTACTAAGTTCGTCGGTCCTTGGACCGCTATGTATTGGGACGGAAAATCTTCCGTAAAACAAGTTCGTCTGGAAATTCAGCCGGAAGAAACGGAAGACAGCTACATATTGAAATGGAACAACCAAGAATTCTATAGAGGGAAGAACATAGTAGACTCCAACCTTCTCGAAGAAAAAGGAAGATGGAGAATCAAACTCTCTCCGAATCAGGACTCCCTTTCCGGAGAATTTTTGGAAAAAGACTTATTGCCTGAAAAAGGATATTTGTCTTTCGTAAGAGAGTAAATCAATTCCACTTCTCAATAAAAGAATCGGGTAATTTCCAAGGTCTCTGTTTTTCGAAATCGAAAAACAGAGAATGAAATACCGCCTTACAGACCACAGCTCCATCTGACATCCGTTTCATCGTTTGGAACACTTTGCCTTTCGCTTTGGAAAGCTCTCCGAAGCTGGTTTCTATGGCGACCGTATCCGGATGACTCACAGGTTTGCTGTATTCCAACTCCGCTTTGTAGATGACAGGGCCGATTTTCTTGGCTCTCATTTCCGCAAGGGAAAACCCTTCGTTTTCCAAAGCCTGCATCCTGGCTTCGTCAAAATAAAACTGATACACTCCGTTATTGACATGGCCGTTGGAATCCATCTGGCTCCACAACACTTGAATTTCAGAAAGAAACGGTTCCGCTGCAACTTTCATCCTATCCCCCGCGAGGTTCTATTTATTTGAAGCTTTTGACAGACCAGTCTGTCTGTCAAATCCAAAAAACAGACAACTTGGTCTGTTTTTCTTGACTTTCCTGAAAAAAGGAGCATTCTAGGAAGTGATATACTTTCTTTCGGTAGAAACAATGAACTCTTTGGAAACACAAGAACTCCCTTCCCTTTCTCCCAAATTCAGGATTCTGTCTACCGCCAAACGTTTATTTTATGAACAAGGGTATTATCATACGGGGATCAATCAGATCATCAAAGAATCGAAGTCCGCAAAAGCTTCTTTTTACGATCATTATCCTTCCAAAGCGGATTTAGGAAAAAGCGTAATTCAAAACTATTCTTTGGAAATCCAGGTATGGTTTCGTGCCATTCTAAAAAAAAGCAACAACCCGGAGGAATTCGTAAATCACCTAGCGGATGCTATTCTATTGCAAACTCGTTCCTCAGAATCCATCTATCACGGCTGTCCTGTTGCGATTTTTTCCTGTCAATTTCCCAGTTCGGAGGAACCTTTCGCTACTGAATTTCGCCAAGCAATCCAACAATGGGAATCCATGTTCTCTCGTTTCTGGGAGAAGATGAAATCGGAAGAATGGATTTTGCCGAATACGGATGTCTTAGGGCTTTCCAGAGATTTGATCACACTTTACGAAGGAGCCTTGATGAACTGGAGACTTTCACAAAACATGAATTATTTGGAAAGAATGAAAGAGTCTATGCAGGAAAGAATCGGAAGAGTTAGAAGATAGTGCTGCTTTGGCAATTGTCTCTGCATTTCCTTTCCAAACCGATACAAGTTCCCATTAGAATGGAGAAATCCTGAGAGGAATAGGAAGGAGAAGCAGTCACTCCTTTAAAGAGCACATCGTTTTTTAAAAAACATTCCCCTTCGATCGTGGAACATTTATTTCTTTCATAACAACTGCTTCTCGGAGAAAAAGGGGCGCCGCAATCCGACAGCCAAACAAATAAACTTAGAATAAAAAGTTTTTTCATAAAACTACTGTTTCATTCTCTAACACGGATCTACCGAGAGAGGAAATTTTCTTTTTCTGACCAGATCGATTTTCGATGTTCACTTTGCCGATGATTCGGACAGTTGCGTCGAACTCCACCTCTCCTTTCACGTTCAATTCTTCACAAGACACGATGGAAGGATATTCTAGAAACAAGGAATCGAAAGCGTTGATCTTTTTATAGAATGTTTCATCCAAACTTACGATGACTTCCCCCAAACCCTTTTCCTTTCTTGCCTTGGACATAGTGAGTGAAAAATCTTCGTTCAAAGTGTACGCATCCGATCTTCGAACCAAATAATCCTCCGTTTTTTTCACAGGAGCGAAACGGTCTCTGGGAATGATAATTCCTTTGAATTTGGGAAAGTTGCCGACTGCGGAACCCATCGCAGTTTCCAATTGGATCACATCTTTTCCTTCCACTTGTTTCGGATTGACGATCAAAGAAAGAGAAAAATTCCCTTCCGCAAAACGTTTCTTCAGTGAACGAAGATTGATCCATAAGTTATTTGTGGAAAAGGTTCTGAATTTTCCAAGACCGCTGAACTCGTGTTCGTTTTCCTTAGGTACTTGCGCCGTTTCTAAAAGTTCGTATTTTACGAAACGACCTCCTACCGTTTTACGGTAAATGGCTCCCCCTTTTTTATCCGCAAGGGTTTTGGGAGTCATTTCCATAGCGAAGTCGATCCCTTCCTTTAAAAAATAGGAAACGATATGAGGATCTACCGTCGCACCTAAATTGTCTCCATTCGACAGAAAGGCCACTTCGTATCCTGCGGTGAGAAGCTCATCCAAAATGCCGGTCTCTACCAAAGTAAAGTAGATGTCTCCGTGGCCGGGAGGGCACCATTCTTCTTTGGGGTTGGATAGATGAACGGGTGTTAAATCTTTTGAATTGAGTCTTGGTACTTTATGTTGCAGAAAACTGGTGGGAAAGTTTTGACGGAACCCGATTTTATTTAATTCCTCTGCGGAATCTTTCTGAGTGTTGTAAGAATCCATCAGAAGCAATGGAACTTCGATTTGATGCCTGGAACGAATGTATTCGATTTGTGCGGCCATTACCGCAAGAAAAGACTTACCGTCTTTCATAGGAATGAGGGACTTTGCTTTTTCCAAACCCATAGAGGTTCCTAAACCTCCGTTCAATTTGACCACAACCAGTTTGGATAGAGCTTGAGGATCTGCCGGATACTTCTGCTGGATTTCGGAGAAATCGATTTCATCCTCTTTCGGATTCAAATCTCCTACTTCTTCCCAACGGACAATGCCTGTTTCTCCTTTGCGGACAGAATCAACTTTTTCTAGGAAATCTTCGATGAAAGCTTTGCTCAAACCTTCTTTTTCCATGGTTTCCCGAACCAATTGTTCCGCTATTTCTTTGGAAACTGACATTTTCCCCCCTAGAGATTTTCATTCCATTCACCTAAGTGAATGCGATAAGGTTCCTCCAAATTTCCAGGCTCCCAGAGGAAAAAAACAAGAATTTCACGACCTTCCTCCCTCGGGACAGGAAGATTTTCCACAAGATCGTATTTTGTCATAAAAACGTTAAAATTAAAGACCCAAACCTTTCGGTTGTCCTTTCTTTTTTGCAATTGAATCCCCTTTTTCAGGGGATCGGTTTTGGTGATTTTTTGAAATGGGAGAGGATACAATCTTTCCCAGGCAATGGGAAGTTCTTTGTATGCTTTGTCGTAATTAGGCGACTCTGCCGCAACCGGCAAAGCCGCTATCAAAAGTAGAAGGATCGATAAACGCAAAAATCTTAATTCCGAGAGCTCACCATAATATAGAGAGAATGAGCACTATATTCAAAAGATTGAGAAAGCGAATTGGGGTCAATTCGGGAATTTCCGGATCCGACTTCTCGAATATAGGTCAATGACAGTGCCGACTTGGAAGTGACCCAAGAAACGCCCAAACTCAAACCTCTGTTGCGGGAATATTCATTTCTAGGATCTGTCCCGGAACGAGCATTTTTATAAACCAATGTGGTATCTCCGGAAGTAGCTGCCACTTGGTTGTTGAATGCACTTTGAAGATATAAATCCACTGCCGATTGGGTCCAAGAAATAGGCTTCGTATTCGGCTCGTTTGTGAAAAAACCGGCCCGAACGGAGAAAGTATCCATTACGTAGTATTCCATCCCGCCTGCAAAGTTCAATGTAGCTTCCCGAGTTAGTTCTCTCACTTCTCTATCGTTGACTGTATATGTGGCTCTTCTTCCCAAGTAACTCACTTCGTCCTGAGATCGGCTCATTTTATAACCGGAAGTATAGATCATATCAAAAGCCGCAAGAAGTCTTGAAGTAGGGAAATATGCAACCCCCCAGCGGATCTCTGTCGTCTGTGGGATAGAGCCGATCAATTTCGGTTTTTGAGTGATGGCTCCGTTCTCTACGGAAGAAAACCCTGCATCGGTTCCTTCGATAAAATCCACTGCTGCGGTTCCTCTGGCACGTGCCGAATCCGTATAAACTTCGTTATAGAGACGATTTCCCCCTGTTACGAAGATACGTCTTAAACTTACCCCGAAGGATAATTTTTGTACAGGTTGGTATTGAATTCCGATCACAGGCATAAAACCGGTGGTCTTTCGATTGTCCACATAGTTTCGCATGACATAGGTAAGATCATTGAACTGTTGAAATTGGGATCTAGAAATTTCCTTAGTGTCGCTGAAATAATAAAGAGTTGCGCCGAAGGATAGTTTGCTGCTCAATAGATAAGCGAAACTAGGACCCACTAGAAGTTGGGAATATTTTTCTTTTACATAGTTTCTAGTCTGGTTGATGGTAGGAGAAACCAAAGGATAGTTCACCTGATCCGCACGATCGTAAGAGTAGTTATAGGTGTTTACGATCGAAAAACCGAACTTCCATTTGTCGAAGTTCTTCAAAATTCCGATAAAGTTAGGATTGTATCCTTCGTGAGTCTGATTATATACCTGACCGGGAGAATCTATATTGATATAACTTCTTTTTGCGTTTTTGAAATTACTCGCAGATACGGAGATTCCGTCGTTATAGGCAAAACCCAATCCTGCAGGATTATAATAGGCCCCGGATGGATCGTCGGAGATTGCGGTAAACGCGCCTCCTAGACCTGCGGCTCTTTCTCCATAAAACCCTTGTATGTTGTTAAACGGCTCCGATGCGAACAGGGAAGCAGGAGTCGCTGCTATTAAACTGAAAAGAATTCTTTTTTTTATTTTTTGTTTCATATATTTTTTGATTTATGGCGCGACCACTACGCTCGCTGTGGGCAATAACACATATAACAAGTCGTCGGTGACAGGATCAAATGTCATCCTCCAAACCTTCAAATTAGGAACGTCCGTGTCTTCTCCCCAATATTCGATATAAACTTCTCCCGAATTCACAATGTTATTCGAGTTGGCATCTTCGTATTCGCCTTCTCCTAAAATCACTTCTTCATCGTCATTCGGATCCTCTCCTGCAGGAACCACTACGAAAGCATCGTAATCGGTGAATCCCGCTCCGATTCCCACACCTAGAGGAGGATAAGAAGGAAAATCCAATTTCACTTCTCCTTCGAAATCGAAGTCTCCTCCGAACCCGTAGAGATCGGCTAAATCAGCATCGAAGTCTCCGTAAACATAAGTGCTCACTCCGTCATCGACACTCAACCAAGTGATGGTTCCGTCCGGATCGTATACTTCTTCGATCACATAATTCTGCGATTCTGCAGGGTTTTTGAATTTAGTTTTTACATAACCGCCGAAATCATCCGTTCTTCCCTCCACCGAACTAGTCAGTTTGGAACCGTTTGCTTCGGATGTTGACGCATAACTGAGAGTAGTACAATTTCCCGCATTTGCATCGCTGTCTTGGCTGCATTGTTCCATAATGAATCGAGTGGATCCTTTGCTTTTTCCCGCTTGTCCGAAACTGCTGACCTGGCTTGTTTTCAAAATCGCTTTGTCTTTTTTGCCGTTTCCTCCGATATAGGTTATGTTGCCGTTGATTTCCAAGGAAACATTGAATATCTTCAGACTTTTTTCTACGGAAGAATAAATTCTGGATTTGTCCGCCTTCCAACGAATTACCTTTTGAAACTTGTTATTCGAAGGGCAACCTTGCGAAGCACTGATGGTTTCTCCGAAAGAAAATGAAACTTGATGATCGAAGTCAGGGTCACTCGGAGAACTATATACGATTGCGGGAGAAGGAATGGACTGCCCAACTGTGGGCAGTGTTCCCAACTGCTGCAAGCGAGCCACTTCCGCCTTAGCTTCATCCGCAGAGAGACCTAAATTTTGCATCCCTTCTTCGAACTCTGTAATCGCTTCCGGAGGAATGGAAACGGAACTGGTTCCTCCGGGAATACAAACTCCAGGTTTTGCCTTTGCGGCAGCATAGACACCTGAAATTAAAAACAAATCTCTTTTGGATTCTTGCAGGATGTTGGCGACGATCGAAGTTCCTTCTTGTAAAATCGCAATCCCTGAGTCGCCTCCGTTGATCACATCCTCCGCATCTTTTGCGAATCCACTTCTCACGGAAGCGGAAGCACTAGGAGATTTACGAATGGATCTGGGAACGGGAACGCTCAAACTGGATGGAAGCTCCGGATTGATAACGGAACTTCCACTGTTTCGAATGAGAAATCGAATGAGTAAACTTTCAAATGTATTACTTTTGTCCTTTCCGGTTTTGCAATCAGCAATCAAGAACATAATGAGGAAAGGCAATAACAAGGCTCGTTTCATTTCTGCAAGATTCGTGGGTGAGGAAATAAATTGTCAACTGCAATCGTAAATTGTAAAAAAGAGTTTTCAAATGCAATGTTCGTCCTCTTATATAGCGTTTAATGAAACGCTCCCTTCTGTTGTTTTTTTTGTTCGTATGCTGTTTCTTTGAAACATTTGCTAAAGGATTGTTCTATGTTCAAAGTCCTAAGGCAAAACTATTAGCCCAACCGCAGTTAACCGCAGAAGGAAGTCCTCTTAATTTAGGAGAAAGCCTCACTCCTATGGACGAACAAGGGCTGTTCGTTCAGGTTCGTCATGAAGATAAAACGGGGTGGGTTTCTAAATTATTTATTTCCCCTATTCCTCCCGGATCCAAAATCAAATTGGGAGTTTCTACCAAATCTTCCGAAGCAGTTACAGCCAGACAAAGAGCCTCCGACTTCACCAAAACGGCCGCAGCGAGAGGTCTATCGGAAACGGAAAAAATGAGAGTGAGAGGTGGAGCGGATCTTTACGATTTCGAATCCTTGCGCTGGCTGGAATCGGTAGGAGATGTATCCAACCAGCCGAATCAATACAATTCCGTTGCGAAACAATCGAACAAAACCAACGCTTCTACGGAAACAACGGTTTCATCTTCCGAACCGGTTTCGGAAGAAACAAAAAAAGAAGTTAAGATAGGAAGAGCTTTAGCGGCAAGGCTCATTCAAAAATACGGACTGGTGCAAAACGAAGAATTCACACGTTATCTGAATCGTCTGGGAAACAGAATCGCATCCGTATCTTCCAGAAGCGAACTCAGTTTTCGTTTCGGAATTCTAAATTCGAACGAGATCAATGCTTATGCCTGTCCGGGGGGATTCATATTCATCACTAAGGGAAGTTTGGCGAAGATCCAATCAGAATCGGAACTGGCGGGAGTTTTAGGTCATGAGATCGGACATATCGCACTCTTTCACAGCGGAAAGTTTCCTTCCGAAAACGTATTTTTAGAAATCATCTCAAGCATGCTTGCCCCTTCGGGAGGAGAAGTGATCAGCGCTGCCGCATCCGCTACGTTAGATGAGCTGGAAAAACAATTGTACGAAACGGGAAGAGACGCTTCTCAAGAATGGGATGCGGACGAAGCAGGAGTGAGTTTGGCTTCCGAATGGGGATACACCCCTCAGGCCTTGGGCAACTATCTTGCTAGAATTGCAAAAGACGAACATTCCAAACATCTAACATCGACTCATCCGGATACCTCTTCCAGAATCGCCAAACTTGTGAAAGCTGAAGCAGGTGCTGCCGTCAAAGGAGTGATCCCTCCCAAAGAGGAATGGACACAGATGAAAAAATTAATTCCATGAACCAAAAAAAATACCTTCTTCCTTTTTCTCTCAGTGTTTTCATCCCCGCTTTGTTACTTGTCGGTTTTTCCTGGATCGGGCTCATCGAATTCTGGAACCGCAAACTGACGGATTCCTTTTTCAGCATATTACCGTCTCATCATCGTTTTTCAAAAGACGTAGTCATCATTGATATCGACGAACACAGTTTAGCCAGATATGCGAACGATCCTGAATTGGGACGTTGGCCCTGGAAACGTTCCGTTTATCCTTTGATCTTCGATTTTTTATATAAGGGTGGGCCTAAGCTGGGAATGGTGGATATCCTATTCACTGAATATTCTCAAGACGATCTTTCTTTGGCGGAAGCGAATCTGGCATTTCCTTTCGTATCTCATGCGGTTCAAATGAGAGAAGATAGAGAAGCGGGAAACGAAGAACCCAGAAACATAGATCTCATCTCCAAACATCTCATCCATCTTCCTCCAGAAACTCCCTTCCCTGTTTTCGAAGCAGTTTCTTTTCCCAGCGGGGAAATAGGAGCCACTTCCCCTTTCATTCACACAGTCAATGTCATCCCAGATGCGGACGGAGTTCTAAGACGTTTTCCTCCCGTTATGCGGGTAAAAAATTACCATCTTCCTACCGTGGCTCTGCAAGGGTTCTCAAAAGGGGAACCTATGGAAGTCGGTTGGGAGGAAGATCAAATCACCGTAAAAAAAGAAAACACGAGCACTTCCTTTCCTCTAGAAAAAGGAGGACTCATCCGTTCTTATTTTTATTCCAAAAAAGATTTATCCGAGATCCCCAGATACTCCGCAGGAGGAGTTTTAGAATCTCTCACCAAACTGAATGAAGGTGTAGATGAGTCGGAACTCATCGTCTCTCCTTCCGTATTTACGGATAAAATAGTTCTCATCGGAACTTCCGCAGCAGCCACTCATGACGATGTGGTCACACCTTTCGGATTGTATCCGGGTGTGATCGCACAAGCTGTTTTCATTTCCAATCTGCTGGAAGGCCATGTGTTGGAAGAAATCGAAGACATCTACGGATTTATATTCGCATTGGTCCTTCTTTTGATCAGTACCTATGTTTTATTTTTCAGCACACATCACTGGCTGAGAATCGCCTGCCCCGTTTTCGCAACGTTAGTTTTTCTTATCGCATTTTATATTTTTTTCAGGAACGATTTTATACTGCCTCCCGCTCCTTTTGTCGCTACCTTCCCTGTTTCCTATCTGTTGGGTTTCGCTTATTTGAATTATATAGAAGGGATCGATAAAAGAAAATACAATAACATCTTACGGAACTTAGTCGATCCGGAAGTAGTATCCCATGCCTTGGAAGATTTGGAATCCTTAAAAAAAGGAGGAGAATGGGAGATCACTGCGTTCTTCTCGGATGTGGCAGGATTCTCTTCTATCAGTGAAGAATTGTCCGCAAGCGAACTGGCGCGACTTCTCAACGAATATCTTTCCGCAATGACGGTCATACTGAAATTCAACTCGGGAACTTTGGACAAATACATCGGAGATGCGATCGTAGGTATCTTCGGCGCTCCTCTCAAAAACGAATCTCACCCTATCCTTTCCTGCCAAGCTAGTTTGGAGATGATCTCCAAACTGAAAGAATTGAAGGCGCAGTGGAAAGAAAAAAACGATTATTCCGAATCTGCCAGAAATATGAAAATCCGTATCGGACTCAATTGCGGACCAGCTAAGGTCGGTTTTATGGGAACGGACAGTTTGGCCTCTTATACGATGATGGGAGACACTGTAAATTTGGCCTCCCGACTGGAAGCTGCTGCGAAAGACTATGGAGTGGATATTTTAGTTTCCGAATCCATCGAGGAAAAAGGAAGAGAACATTTCCATTTCCGTTTTTTGGATCGAATCCGAGTGAAAGGGAAAGAGGCGCCCGTCAAAATCTACGGACTCATCGGAAAAAAATCGGATGTTTCCGAAGCGATGATTCACGGAGAAGCGCAATACCGTAAAGCATTCGACTTTTATTCGAAACAAAACTGGAAAGACGCCCTGGAAGCATTCGAAAAAGCGATGACTTACTTCGGAAAAGACGATGCCGCTTGCCAACTGCTCATCAAACGATGCGAAGTTTTGTTCCAATCCCCTCCTTCGGAAAACTGGGACGGAGTCTACACAAGAACATCCAAATAATCTCTGATTTTCCTAGACAAGAATCGCATCCAAGATAATTCTCTTTGTATGTTTCGATTTTTAGAAAGTTTGGAAAGACTCTGGGCAAGGATCTCCTTTTATTTTCCCGGTCATGTACAGCCGGAAAACTGTGTAGGCAGAAATATTCTGATCGTTCCAGGTCATCTGGCGGGTAAGGCGTTTTATTACCGATTGAAGTCCAATTTGGATAATCTGGGCTTTCATGTTTCCGTTTTGTCCACAATTCGCAATCCTAAATCCATCGAAGAAGCAGTCCTTCATCTATCGAAACAAATCCTAACAGCACCTAACGACGTTACAGTGATCGCCCATAATTCGGGAGGGCTTCTTTGTTTGGTTCTTCCCGACGAAGCCCGCAGAAAGATCAAACGACTCATCACTTTAGGAACTCCTTTTCATGGAGCGGAAAACTTCAACAATACGCGTTATTCTTATTGGGGCTATGAATCGGATTGGGTGAAACAGAACTACAAAAACGCTTTGTTTTTTCCTCTTTTCCAACCTCTCTCCGCCATTGAGGACTTTTCCTTCACTCCTCAAGAAGGTACTGAATTCGGCCAAGGAAGAGATTTATGGTTCGATATTCCCGGAAATTATAATTTGGTTCGAAGACACGAAAACTTACGTACTTTAAGAGAGTTTTTAGGGACTCCTAAAGATCCTCAAACAGAATTCGGAACTGCGAAAGCGGGTCCTGCACTTGCGGTTCCTAAAAAGATCGAAGTCGATTTTTCGAAATACGAGCCTTCTAACTATAATAAGGCGAAGAAGAAAGCCGAATCTTCCTCCAAAAAGCCAGTTAAGAAAAAACAAGCGGCGCAACCTTCCCGAAAAAAAGCGGCCTCCCCAACCAGGAAGGCCGCCACGAAGAAAAAAAGAAAATAATCATAGAACAAAGCCTCTCTCCTGAAAACCCAGGATCAAAGAGGCTTTGGTTTCTATTTAAACCTTTGCCATCTCTTTTGCGCAGGCAAGGCAGCTATCCAAACACTCTTTACAAACCTTGTGGTGATCCGCATGTTTTTTGCATTCTTTCGCACATGCTTCACAGATCTCCAAACACAATGCCGCCGATTTTTTAGTGAAAGCGGACTCTTGGCTTGCCAAAGAAATAAAAGCTTCGCAGGCTGCGATGACTTCTCTTGTGGACTTTGCACAAGCGCCTAAACTTTTATCTCCGTTACCAAGTTCGGTGATACAATGTCCCAAACAAACTTCAGCTGCCAACTTACAATGAATTGCCGACATCAACGCTTTTGCGTATTTGGAAGAGGACTTGCCTCCGCTCATTTCATGTTTAGTATGATCTTCTGCGAAGAGATTGGAAACGGCTCCTACTGTAGTGAGAGCGACTGCGGTTTTGGTTACGAATTCTTTACGGTTCATATATAATTCCTTATATTCTAATTTTGAAACAAAAACTAAAAAAACAAATGAGGCACCTCATTTGCGGAATTCTAAATCAAAAGCCGTACAGATTGTAAAAAATGATCCGAAGGATCGAGAAAATCGAAAGAAAGTAAAGAGGATGCGGAAACAGGCTCCCAAAAAGGAGGAAGATCGAAAATGAATGCGGAAATCAAAAGGCCGGCAAAATAGATCTCTAAGGATTTTTGCAGGCTAACGGAGGAATCGGAATCACGAATTTCTTGGAAAGCAAGAGGACATTGGCAACCGGAATCCTGAGCAGGTAGTTCCGAAGAAGATGTCTCATGACATTTGGGAAGATGAGAAACTTCCGTTTGTGCAGAACTTTTTTCCGAAGGAAAAAGATTTGGGCATAGATCGAGCAAAGCCGATTTGCATCCTACAAAAAGCAGGAATGCTAAAATCAGTGTACTCGAAATATGCCTCTGAAAAATTGTTTGCACTCTGGATTTTAGACGATGGGTTTTTTCATTTTGTCAAAAAATTTGTTGGAAACCCTTCCATGCGACAATAATACTCCCGAAACTGGAGCCCAATTGGGGGAGAAGGAAGACCAGGAAGATGTGAATCACTCGATTTTTCCAAAAACCGGAGAAAGTTTCCGTATCCGTAGCGATATTTTCGAAATCTTCCACATAGGGTTTTCGCAAATACGACTCGGACAAACCTGCCACCCAACCCGCTTTCAGGATGGGGATGAAGGTTCCGATGGGAGCCACCACAGCCGCAAGCAAAATGGAAAGCGGATGCGCAAATGCAATCAAAGCTCCCAATGCGGCAAGACCGGCTTTGATCAAAACAAGCTGATACAAAAATTCCGTTCCCGCATCCCTTCCTTGAGACCAAGTGATGGATGCGAATAATCCTGCGAAAAACAAAGGATAGGCGATTAGGCTCACTGTATCTTGCCATTTGCGTTTAGGAACTTCATCCAATACCGCTAAATCATGTTCATGTTGGATATGATTGATGATTCCCTGTAAATGCCCTGCTCCCACAACAGCCACCACTTTTTTTGCCTTAGGATCGGAGGCGGCTCTTCTGATTTTTTCCGCCAGGTATTGATCTCTTTCGTCGATGATCACATGTTTGATGGATTCGTATTTTTTAGGGATCTGAGAAAAAAGATCTTTGAGGATATCTTCGCTTTTCATCTCTTCGATTTTTTCGGAACTCACATCTTCTTTTACGAACAAAGAAGTGATGAGAGCGGAGAACAGATACATCTTAGAAAAAAAACTCACATTGCCCCAAGCGCGTTTCAGAGTGGTTTGGATCTCTCTGTCGACGGGAACGATTCTACTGTCGGACTTCCGTCCTAATTGAATCGCCTTTCTCATTTCATCGCCGGGACGCACGGAGCCATGTCCCATTTTTTTCTGAAAGGAAGATAGGATCAGACTGGAAAGAAGAAGCCACATTTTTCTTTCTTTGAACACTTTGAAGATATCCAATTTCTTCATATAGTCTGGATCTTCCACAGACTTCATTCTAGATTCACATAACTCTATACAAACGGTATCAGGATGAACGGCATCGATTAGATCTTCTACCGCTTTGACACTGATTTCGGAAACATGAGCGGTTCCCAAAATATGAACTTCCGTTTTTCCCACATATTCCAGGCGATACGGTTCTTCCGTGACAAAAGGAGTTTTTCTCGAGGTTTTTGGTTTGGATGTAGTTTTTTTGATTGAAGCCATTGCGTATGATTTCTATAGTTTAAACCTAAGAAACGGTTCCATTCTCCAAAAACAAGTAGAATGTCTATAAAATCAAAAATCATCAATGTAGGCATTGCCGATATCAAAGTAGGAAGAGGCACAGATGTGCTGAGAACCACTTTAGGTTCCTGTATAGGGATCGTTCTTTACGATCCGGAACAAAAAATCGGTGCCATTTCTCATATCATGCTGGCGAAGGATCCTACCGGAAAAGATTCCATCAAATTCCCTCATAAATACGGAGAGACCGCACTCCCGGAACTCATCAAAATGATGGGCTTTGCAGGTTCTTCTATCGGTCAGTTTTCCTGCAGAATGTTCGGCGGGGCTTCCATGTTCAAAGGAATCAATTCCAATTTTTTGCAGAACATCGGAGAGCAAAACATCGCAATCGTCAAAAAATTTATGGAAGAAAGAAAAATCCCTATCATAGTGGAAGATATAGCAGGCAATGAAGGGAGAACCATCAGTTTATACTGTGACGATGGAAGAGTCTTATTGAAAAAAGCGGGTATGGAAAAATACCTTTATAAGGTGCGTTAGGCGATTTATGCAAAAGGAAAAAGTTGACGAAATACTCAAAGATGTAAACAAACTTCCAGCGATTTCGTCCGTCGTAAGTAAAGTTCTGGAAAAACTCCAAAAGCCGGACGTGAATATCGCCGAGCTTGCTTCCGAAATTTCGAAAGACCCTGCGATCACTGCTTCCGTCATTAAACTTTCCAATTCCGCCTACTACCGTGCGGCCAAACCCATCCGTACCGTACAAGAAGCACTCATGACTTTGGGAACCAAAACGGTCAAAGAGATCGTTTTACTCACTGCAGCCAAAGGAATTTTGTCTCAAGATCTAAGCAGTTACCAATTGGAAGCTGCACAACTTTGGAGTGCCTCTCTTCTTGTGGCAGACATGTCCAGCAAAATCGTAAATCATAAAAAGCTAAATATAGACAAAGACTTAGCATTCACATCCGGTCTGCTTTGCAGCGTAGGTAAAATCGTACTCGCTCAATTCTTTCAACCCATCCTGTTCCAATTGAAGAACGAATTGAAAGAGAACAAAGAACCGTTCCCTAATTTGGAAAAAAAATATTTCGGATACACTCATATGGAAGTTTCCGAAAACCTATTGAAGCGTTGGAATTTTCCTCCCGAACTTGTAGATGTAGTCGCCAATTATTTGAATCCTGAAAACTCAAAGGTGAACCCTCTTCTCACCAGCGTAGTGCACATCGCAAGCATCCTTATCGTCGTTTCAGGAATCGGAATCGATATCGGAGGGGAATCCGTTCCTATCTCCCCTTTTGCCTTGTCTCAAACGGGAATCACGGAACAAGACATCGAATCTTACTTCGTTCATATCCCCGATTTACAAGCCGGGCTTGCCGATCTTTTAAACGTTTAGATGAATATCATTTTAGTCGGCCCCAGAGGAGCGGGAAAATCGAAAGTTTCCAGAACCTTGTCCAAACAAATCCAGTTCCCAGTGGTATCTACGGATTCCGTCATCGTTTATGAAAACGGAGGAATCCCCATTCCTAAATTCGTGGAACAAAAAGGATGGAAGGCCTTTCGTGATTTAGAATATTCTATTTTATCAAAATTACAGAATGCGGACGGAATCATTCTCGATTGCGGCGGTGGAATTCTTTTCGATTTGGATGAGAATGGAAACGAAATTCCCAGCGAAAGGAAACTTTCCATTTTGCGTAAATTAGGACGAATCATCCTTCTGGAAAGGGACTTCAACGAACTTGTCGAGAAAGTGGAAGGCGATAAAACAAGGCCGGATCTAGCGAAAAACAAGGCCTATGCGGAGATACTCAAAAAAAGACTCCCTGTTTATTACGAATCTTCCCATTATAAAATCAATATGAGCAAACTCTCCAAAGAAGACGCCGCAGATAAAATCAAAGACCTTCTGGGTTTTCCCGACTAACTAACAACTAAGAATTCTTTTTAAACAGATACTTTCGGATCAAATCCTTCAAAAGAGTCCGGTCGATCGGCTTCGTTAAAAAATCGTTCATTCCCGCTTCCAAACATTTTTCCCTTTCTCCTTTGACCGCACCGGCCGTCAACGCAATGATGATCCCGTAAGAGGAAGTGAGTTTTTCATACTTACGGATGTGTTGCGTAGCAGTGTATCCGTCCATCTCCGGCATTTGGATGTCCATCAAAACCAGTTCCGGATGATTGGCCTGGTATTTGGACACAGCTTCTTTCCCGTCCCTTGCCTCCACAATATGAAGGTTAGGAAACGTTTTCGCCAAAATCGCCTTAGTCAGCTGCATATTCACATCATTGTCTTCCACAATGAGAACTTTAGAACGTAAAGAGGCGTCGTCGTTTTGGTTCTTTTTCTCAGAAAGGTCTTTCGCCGCAGTTCCCGCAGGACCACCTAATTTTTCATAGGCGGAAGCCGCAAAAAGAAACAAGTTAAAAGAGAACCGGCTCCCTTTTCCCACTTCGCTTTCCAAGTCCAGACTGGAACCCATTTGATTGAGGATCTTTTCGGAAATAACAAGTCCTAAACCGGTTCCTCCGTATTTTTTAGTGGTAGAGGCATCCGCTTGACTGAATGCCTGGAACAATTTCAATTGGTTGTCTCTGGAAATTCCTATTCCGGAGTCTTCAATGGAGAAATAATATTTCACTCTTCCGTCTTCGTCTTGTTTGCCGGCAGTAAGATCCAATTTGATCTCTCCTTTTGCAGTGAACTTCACGGCATTGCTGACAAGATTCAGAATCACCTGTTTGAGCCGGATCGGATCCGTGAATACATATTGTTCCTTCTCCGGTAAAGAAACAGAGATTTTTAAGCCTTTGGAGAGAGCTTGGGGTTCCGCAATGGCCACTGCGGATAAGATGAGAGAATTCAGTTCCGTTTCTATCTCATATAACTCCAGTTTGCCTGCTTCGATTTTTGAAAAATCTAAAATATCACTGATCACATCCATCAAAGATCTGGCCGATCTAGTTACGTTTTCCATATAGGATCTCTGTGTTTCATCCAGTTCCGTCTGTAGAACCAATTCGGAAAAACCGATCACACCGTTTAAAGGAGTTCTGATCTCGTGGGACATGTTCGTTAAAAATTCCGTTTTCGCCTTATTTGCGAATTCGGCCTGATCTTTAGCAGTTTTGAGTTCCGTTTCCGCTCGTTTTCTCTCCGTTATGTTTTCCGTGTACATTACGATTCCTCCGATCGCTCCATCGGATGCGGTCCAAGGCCTCACTTCCCATTTAAGCCATTGAACGGAGCCGTCTACCCTGATAAAAGGGTCTTCCTCACATCTTTCCGTGGAACCCGCCAAACAACGATTATGAATGATTTTCCATTCGTCGGAGATCTCCGGAAAGATCTCGTAATGGGATTTTCCTATAATGTTTCTTCCTGTAAGACCGTAATCGCTCTTCCAACGTTCCGAACAAGCGATATAACACATATTATGATCCATCATCGCAACTGCGGCGGGTGCATATTGCACGAAAGCGGAAAGTCTTCCTTCCGTTTCCTTGATGGCTTCGTCCGATTTTTTTCTTTCCGTGATGTCTATGATGTACCCGCTCCAAATCACAGCGGAATCTGGACGGACCAAATTAGGGAGGGAGGAAAATTGAATCCACTTTTGTTTTCCGGAAGGAGTGATGACACGGATTTCCGTACTGAAAAGTTCACCCGTCCTTCCCACTTTAAAAACTTCTGATCTGAGTTTGTTCCTATCATGAGGATGAATCATACTCATAAACGCCTTGAAATTTCTTTGTATCTGTTCCGGTTTGACTTCGAAGAAGTCGTAACATCTGGGGCTTAAATATAAAAACTCGCTCTGACGATTATTGTACATTACGAAATCATAAAGAACGAACGGGATCGTATTCGCCATTCTTTCGAATCGTTCCAAACTTTGTTTGTATGCCTCTTCCGTGATTTTTCTGATATCACTCGTTTGTTTTGCCGCAATCAGTTGACCCAGAGTGACTACCAAAGGTTCCAGAAAGTCTTCCCAAGTTTCCGAATATCCTCCTTCTCTACCGGAAATGGCGATCACAGCCACCAATTTGTCCTGCACTTTCACGGGAAGTCCCAAAAAGGATTTGAGAAAAGGGTATTCTTTCAATGGGTTCGTTTCTTCTGAATTTTGATTCAACCGAACGCATTGTCCTTTTTCCAAATAGGAATGAAAGAAGGAGTTCAAATTCAAGGAAATACAATTCTTCGAAATTTCATTTCGGGAGGATTCAGATAGATCCGCACTCCAAACCGCTTCTTCGATTCCCGATTCTTTCAGATAAGGAACTTCCTCGCTGGTATGATGTACATAACTGATGTATCCGAATTCGCTGGCAGTAACGGATAAAAGATCGTCCAATAACTGCTGAAATGCGGAATGATAATCCCCGGTGATGAAGGTAGACTGTGCCTTGGTAATGGCGCCTAAAAGTGCCACATAACTGGGATCTAATTGACTTCTTTCTAACATAATCGATGTTACCAGCTTCCTGAGGAACCCCCTCCTCCGAAACTTCCTCCGCCTCCGCTGAATCCACCACCGGAAGAGCTTCCCCCGCTACTAAATCCTCCTCCATCGGAAGTCCCCCCCGATCCTTCCGAATAAGATACGTTATCTGTAACTTTATCGGAAATTTTGCGAAGCCAGGAGATTTTATCTCTTCCCCATCGAACAAAAGGGAAGCCGATCAGATACACTAGGTTGGATAAGAGCCATCCCCAGAATCCGTAAAACATAGAAGGGACCCATTGGAAAAAGATAAGTAAGAAGAAAAACATAAACCAGGAGGAGCTGTCTCTGTGAAAGGCGCCTATGAATGCGAATATAAATATAATCGCAACAAAAGGAAGGCCGAAAAGATAGAGCCAATATTCTCCCTCTTCCGCACCAACTCCGTGAAAACTCACGAACTTTTCCCAAATACTTTGTTCCTTAGGAGGCTCCCCCCCTTCTAAAACTTCCATCAGTGCAAGAACTCCCTTTTCCAATCCTGCTTCGTAATTCTCTTTTTTAAATTCGGGAATCATCACTTGATTGAGGATTCTATTGCAATAAACATCCGTTAACATCCATTCCAGACCGTAACCTACTTCGATCCTTGCCTTTCTTTCCGTAACCGCCAAAAGAATCAATATACCGTTGTCATGTTTTTTCTGGCCTAACTTCCATTCTTCCACGACCTTGATGGAATATTCCTCTAGATTTTCTCCTTCCAGAGAATAAATTGCCAAAATAGCGATTTGGTTGGTCGTCTCTTTTTCGTGTTTCTCCAATAACGCTTCCATCTTATCTGCAAACATAAAGGACAGAAGGCCCGGCTCTGCAGTCACTCTTCTCGTTAGAGGAGGAACCTCCCTTGCGAACGTACTTTGCCAGGAAACAAAACAAAATAAAAGGAAAGCAAGAGATTTCATGCGAATACCTTAGTTGACAATCGGAAAGGAATAAAGTTATTTTTCCCCATGAATGTGGAGTTTTTATCGCACTGGATTCTCATCCGAGAAGGGCAAATAAGTGAGTACGTTTACCTAATCGGTGTGTTTTTTTGGATTTTGATTTCCCTATCGGGACTTTTAGTATTGAAATCGAATCGCCCTCTTGCGACCCCCACCACCCTTTTCACTCTTATCTCTTTTCTGCCCTTCAGTTATCTTTGTTACGATTCGTACAAAACGGATCGCACGGACGGTTATACTGTTAAAATCGATTCAGAAACTAAAACGATACGTTTCGGAGACTCCTCCCGAATAAAGGATACAGTTGTCCCTTATTCCGAATGGACCTCGTACAGAATCACATCCAAAACAAAATCTGAAAAAGAAAAAACCCGTTATACGGATACGATCGAACTAGAACATCGTTCCGGTTTTTATCTGGGGTTAGGTTCCGTCTCGGTGACCGATTATTTTAACGAAAAAGAACCTTTTTCTCGTTATGCGGAACTCAACAGAGAGATGCGGAAATTCGTTAGAATCCTGCCTTTGCCCATACTTGCAGTGTATGGAGGGAAACATCAGGGAATTTTATTGAAAGACATGGAAGAAGAAAAACACGAAGAAACGACTTCTTCTACTCCTGGCAGCTTCAAAGATATTTCCTTTCCTCTGCGCTGGAAGTACACTGTGTCCAATGCGGCTTATTCCTTTTTTGCGGCTCTTTTGGCCTGCGGTCATTTGGGAGTTCTGCTTCTCTGGCTTGCTTTCCAAGGGAACCGATTTCTTTGGAAACGAAGCCTTCTTATCGGTTTCGTATTTTATGTTTTAGCAGGATTCGATTATTTACATTACATCCACGGCAAAGACGGAGCTGAATTCCAAATAGAAGAAACAAGTTCCGGTTTCCGTCTTACATCTTTCAGCAAAGGAAAACCTCCTCACTTGGAATCGGAAGTGATTCGGGGAAAATCGATTCTGCCCGTCTTACATCTTCCTGAAAAAAGAATCACATTTATCTCCAAGGCCAGTTGGGAAAAAACACTTCGTTTAGCGGAGCAAATCGACAAAGGAAGTGCAGAAGGAACTCTCTCAGCCTTGGGAAGTTCGATGGAAGGAGATTGGGATTCAGTGATTTGGGACGTCTCCGATTTGCCTATGGAAGAAGTAACTTCCCTATTTTTGAAGCTAAATGCTGTGAAAGAGTAAAATCGGAAAATGTACATTCATAGGTCATATTGAATATATAAAAGGCATATCGTACTCGTACTGTACAAATCAACAATTTCGATTTTGCGTAAAAGTCTCACAATTTGCTGATTTCAAAAGGATTCGACAGCATAGCCTTTTTCAAAAACAAGGTACATTACTTGCTTTAGGATAGGATACTCATGCACACAGAAAGAAATCCCTTTACACTTCCCTCCCTAGGACCCCAAGCGCAAGGTATGTACGACCCGGCCGAAGACAAAGATTCTTGCGGGGTGGGTTTTATCGCCAACTATAAGGGCAAACGTTCCCGAGACATCATTGATAAGGGAATCAAATTGATGTGCAATTTGGAGCATAGAGGTGCCGAAGGTGCCGACCCGAAAACGGGAGACGGTGCGGGGATCATGATCAATATCCCGGATGCTTTCTTTAGAAAGGTGCTCCCCTTCACTCTTCCGAAAGAAGGAGATTATGCAGTCGGAGTTTTATTTCTTCCTCAAAATAAAGACGTAAGAGAAGCCTTGGAGAACGTGATCGAGAAGATCATCGTAGACGAAGGAGAAGAATTCTTAGGGTTCAGAGATGTTCCCATTAACAAAGAATATGCGGGGGTAGTCGCATCCAAAACCCTTCCCGTATTCAAACATGTATTTTTCGCTAAAAAATCCAAAAAGATCAAAACGAACGATGAGTTCGAAAGAAAAGTATTTTTAATCAGAAGACTCATCGACAGAAGGATCCGTTCCGAATACAAATTGGATCGTTCCCAATACTACGTTCCTAGCTTTTCTTCCAGAACCATCGTTTACAAAGGGATGCTTTTAGGAGACCAAGTCAAAAAATTCTACGAAGATTTGAAATCTCCCGATTTAACTTCTGCGTTCTGTTTGACTCACACTCGTTTCTCTACAAACACCTTCCCTACTTGGGACCTGGCTCACCCTTACCGACTCATCGCACACAACGGAGAGATCAACACTCTTCGCGGAAACATGAACTGGATGGCTGCCAGACAAATGGTGATGGAATCTCCAATTTATGGAGACGAACTGAAAAGAATGCTTCCTATCGTTATGGAAGGTCAGTCAGATACGGCAACTTTCGATACGGTTTTAGAACTTCTAGTGATGGGAGGAAGAAGCCTTCCTCACGCTGTGATGATGATGATCCCGGAAGCTTGGTCCAAAAACAAGTCTATGGATCCAGACAGACGTGCGTTTTACGAATATCATGCGACCATTATGGAGCCTTGGGACGGACCTGCTGCCATCGCATTCACAGACGGAAGAATCATCGGCGCCACTTTGGACAGAAACGGTCTTCGTCCTGCCAGAGTCGTCATCACAAAAGACGATGAAATCATCATGTCTTCCGAAGCGGGAGTTTTGAATCTCCCACCGGAACAAATCCTGAAACAAGACAGATTGAAACCGGGAAGAATGCTCCTGATCGATATGGAAAAAGGGCAAATTCTGGACGACGAAGAGATCAAAAAACAAATCTCGACTCAAAAGCCATACAAACAATGGGTAGACGAGAATATGATCCGTCTGCACTCCTTACCGGATCCTGAGAACGTAAAACAACCGCAACACGAAACAATTTTGGAAAGACAAAGAGCTTTCGGATACACTCATGAGGACGTTTTTACCATCGTCAAACCGATGGGAGTCGCAGGAGAAGAACCGATCGGTTCCATGGGCGTGGATTCTTCCTTAGCGGTTCTCAGCGAGAAACCGCAGCCTCTTTTCCGTTATTTCAAACAAAACTTCGCACAGGTAACCAACCCTCCTATCGATCCGATCCGAGAAGAGTTAGTGATGGAACTCACCACTTACATCGGCCCGGAAGGGAACCTTCTAGACGAACAACCGGAACACGCTCATCGTTTGGAATTGGAACATCCTATCCTAACGAACGAAGACTTTGAAAAGATCAAACAAATCTCAGAAGGTCATTTCAAAGCGAAGACATTCGAAATTCTTTTCGACCCAAGCAAAAAACACGATATGAGAAACTCTCTCGATCGAGTTTGTAAAGAAGCGGCCAAAGCGGTTCGAGAATTGGGAGTGAATCTGATCATTCTTACCGACCATGGTGCGAACGAAAAGAAAGCAGCAATCCCTTCTCTTCTTGCAGTTGCAGGCCTCCATCACTTTCTTATCAGAGAAGGTTTAAGAACCAGAGCGGGAATCGTACTTGAATCGGGAGAACCGAGAGAAGTGGCCCACTTTGCCTTGTTATGTGGTTATGGAGCGAATGCGATCAATCCTTACCTTGCTTTTGAGACCTTGGCGGATCTTTCCCAGCAAGGGCTTCTTCCCGAAGTAAAAGACTACAAAGACGCTAAGAAAAACTATATCAAATCCATCGGAAAAGGATTGTTCAAAGTATTCTCTAAAATGGGAATCTCCACCTTACAGTCATATTGTGGTGCGCAGATTTTCGAAGCGGTAGGTCTGGATTCGGAATTGGTGAACGGTTATTTTGCGGGAACTCAATCCAAAATCGAAGGACTCTCTCTGGAGATGTTGGAAGAAGAAACAGTAAGAAGACACAAAGCTGCTTACGATCCTACTTACTTTCCGAACAATTTGGAGCCGGGCGGAGTGCACTATTTCCGTAAAAACGGAGACACTCACCTTTACACTCCTACTACAGTTCATAAATTGCAAAGAGCGACTCAAACGGGAGATTATAAAATCTTCAAAGAGTTCTCCTCTCTCATCGACAACCAAAACGAAAAGGCGATCACTCTTCGCAGTTTGTTCCAATTGGACTTCGACAACTCCAAAGAAATTCCTTTGGAAGAAGTGGAATCCGTAAAATCCATCCTAAAACGTTTCCAAACAGGTGCGATGAGCCACGGCTCTATTTCCTGGGAAGCACATACCACACTTGCCATCGCAATGAACCGTATCGGTGCGAAATCGAATACGGGAGAAGGCGGAGAAGATCCGATTCGTTTCAAAACTCTTCCGAACGGAGATTCGATGCGTTCCTCCATCAAACAAGTGGCTTCCGCTCGTTTCGGTGTAACGATGGAATACCTCACCAATGCGGATGACATCCAAATCAAGATGGCGCAGGGCGCAAAACCGGGAGAAGGCGGACAGCTTCCTGGTCATAAGGTGGATAAATACATCGGATGGTTGCGTTATTCCACTCCGGGTGTGACTTTGATCTCCCCTCCTCCTCACCATGATATTTATTCCATCGAAGATTTGAAACAGTTGATCTTCGACCTCAAAAACTCGAACCCTCGTTCCAGAGTGTCCGTAAAACTAGTATCAGAGTCCGGAGTAGGAACCGTGGCGGCGGGAGTTGCAAAAGCTCATGCAGACCACATCCTCATCGCAGGTCATGAAGGTGGAACGGGAGCAAGTCCCATCTCCTCCATCCACCATGCGGGAACTCCTTGGGAATTGGGGCTTTCTGAAACTCACCAAACACTTGTTGCTAACGGACTTAGGGACAGAGTGTATCTGGCTGTGGACGGTAAACTTCTCACAGGAAAAGACGTAGTCATCGGAGCCTTATTAGGTGCCGAAGAATTCGGATTCTCCACATCCGCACTCGTAGCGGTGGGATGTATCATGATGAGAAAATGCCACTTGAACACATGCCCTGTGGGAGTCGCCACTCAAGATGAATTTTTAAGACACAAGTTCACCGGTAAACCGGAGTATGTTGTGAATTTCATGACTTTCGTTGCTGAAGAAGTCAGAGAGATCATGGCAAAACTAGGTTTCAGAACTTTCGAAGAAATGATCGGACAAGTTGAAAAAATCAAATTCAAAAGACCTCACCACCACTGGAAGGCTCGCGGACTTGATTTCACAAAAGTTCTCAACAGACCGACTCCTATCTTCCCTACCGGTCTTTACCGTTCGAAAGAACAAAACCACCACTTGGACGAACAGATCGACAACGAACTCATCCGTCAGTCCAGAGCGGCGGTGGATCACAAACAACCTGTGAATATCAAAACGAACATAGTCAACCTGAACCGTTCCGTAGGTACAATGTTATCTCACGAGGTAACTAAAAAATACGGAGTGGAAGGATTGGAAGAAGATACGATCCAAATCGAGTTCACGGGAACCGCAGGACAGTCGTTTGGTGCTTTTGTCACGAAAGGTATGACCTTCCGACTTGTAGGTGAAGGAAACGATTACGTAGGAAAGGGTCTCTGCGGAGGAAAACTCATCTTCCAAACTCCTAAAAACGCTCCTTACAAAGCGGAAGAAAACATAGTGATCGGAAACACTTGTTTCATCGGAGCTACGAGCGGAATCGCATATGTAAACGGGCTCGCAGGAGAACGTTTCTGTGTGAGAAACTCAGGAGCGACCGTCATTGTGGAAGGAACAGGCGACCACGGCTGTGAATATATGACAGGCGGCCGAGTGATCGTTCTGGGAGGAATCGGAAGAAACTTCGCAGCAGGTATGTCAGGCGGGATCGCTTACATCTGGAATCCTAAAGGAACAGCAGAAGCTCTCATCAACAAAGAGATGGTAGATTTGGAAGCGGTTTCGAAAGAAGAAGCGGATGAGATCAAAAATCTAGTTCTGAATCATAAAAATTACACCGGATCCGACAGAGCCGGAGAAATACTCAACTCTTGGGATAAGGAAATTTCTAATTTCCTAAAAGTGATTCCGAGAGATTACAAAAAAGCTCTGGAGAAAATGAAAGAAGAAGCCAAAGCAGCGGATGCAAACGGCAAAAAAGAGGGAGTGGGCGCACGTGGGTAAAGCAACAGGGTTTTTAGAATATAAAAAAGAATACCTTCAAAAAATCGCACCGTCGGAAAGGTTAAAGAATTACAAAGAATTCGAAAAACCTTTTCCAGAGAACACTGCGAAAGAACAAGGCGCACGTTGTATGGACTGCGGAATTCCCTTCTGCCACGGAGAGACCGGTTGTCCTGTAGACAACTTAATCCCGGAGTTCAACGACTTTATCTATAAAGGTCGTTGGAAAGAAGCTTGGGAAAATCTTTCCAAAACAAATAACTTTCCCGAATTTACGGGAAGACTTTGTCCTGCTCCTTGCGAATCCGCTTGCACACTAGGAATCATTGAACCTCCCGTTTCGATCAAATCGATCGAAAGAACCATCATAGACAGAGCCTGGGAAGAAGGTTGGGTCATCCCTCAGCCGTCTTCTTTCAAAACGGGCAAAAAAGTCGCAGTGGTCGGTTCAGGACCTGCAGGTCTCAGCGCCGCACAGCAGTTAGCTCGTGCAGGACACTCCGTCACATTATTCGAGAAAAACGACCGCATCGGCGGCCTACTCCGTTACGGAATCCCCGATTTCAAAATGGAAAAATGGCATATCGACAAAAGAATGAAGCAGATGGAAGCGGAAGGTGTAGTTTTCAAAACCAACGTAAATGTTGGGAAAGATATAACCACAAAACAACTGCAAGCCGACTTTGACGCTATCGTTCTTGCTTGCGGCTCCGAAGTGCCTAGAGATCTTCCTGTTCCTGGAAGGGAATTCAAAGGCGTTCACTTCGCTATGGATTTCCTCACCAAAAACAACAAACAAGTTGCAGGTGATCATCTGGAAATCATTTCCGCAAAAGACAAAAATGTGATCGTGATCGGAGGAGGAGACACCGGTTCCGACTGTGTGGGTACTTCCAACCGACACGGAGCAAAATCAGTCATTCAAATCGAACTTTTCCCGGAACCTCCTAAAGACAGAGATCCTTCCACTCCTTGGCCTTTGTATCCTAAGATGCTCAGAACCTCCACTTCTCACGAAGAAGGAGTCGAGCGCAGATGGGCAATCTCCACGGTAGGATTCAAAGGAAACGACAAAGGCGAGGTCACTGCAATCTACGGAAACGAAGTGAAGGAAGAAAACGGAAAGTTCGTTCCTGTTCCCGGAACAGAATTCGAATGGCCTGCCGACCTAGTTTTGCTTGCGATGGGGTTTGTGAACCCGATCCAAGAAGGACTCATCCAAGACCTTCAATCCCAAGGGATGGAATTGGATCCGAGAGGAAATGTAAAAGCGAGTTTCGGAACCAAAGCAGGATCTTTTGCCACAAGTCTGCCAAAAGTATACGCTTGCGGTGATGTAAGAAGAGGACAATCGCTGATTGTTTGGGCAATTTCAGAAGGTAGAAAATGTGCTGAACAAGTGAACCAATTTCTTCTACAAGAGGTGGAAGCTTAGTTCCTAGACCTCCCCGGAGAACATTTAGAGCACACTTCTTCATAACAAGGGTAAGAAGTGTGCCCGAGGGGATCGGAGGGAACATTCGATTTGGCAAAAAATTTCTTGCAAAGCTCCCAAATAAATCGGATCATAGGGAGAATTAATTTTATAAACGCTAACCCGACTAAAGTAAGTGTTAGATAATACTGAAACATAAGAGAAAACCTTGAAATCACTATCTATCCGTCAGCAATCATTCACAATAATTTTACTGGTTTTATTTATCCCCTTTTCTCTTTTTTCTGAAAACATACTTCTGAAAAAAGGAGGAACGATCAAAGGGAAAGTCGTAGAACAAGACCAAAACAAAATTAGAGTAAAAAAAGAAGACGGTTCTCTAATCACCATCTCAAAATCGGAAATCTTAAAAGTAGTTTATAAAGAGCACCTAACAGAAGCAGAAGAAGAAAAATTAAGAAAAGCGGAAGAAGCAAAAACCGCTGCCGCTGCCGAAAAAGAAAGATTAAAGAAAGAGAAAGAAGAAGCGGAGAGACTCAAAAAAGAGCTCGCTGAAAAAGAAAAAACAGACAAAGACTCCGCAGCACAAAAGTTAAAAGACGATGCTGAGAAAAAGAAAAAGGCAGAAGAAGCCGAAAGACTCGCATTGGAAAGTCGCAAAGACTTAACCCGAGGAGGAGCCGCTTGGAGATCCGCAGTTCTTCCCGGTTGGGGACAATGGCGCCAAGGAAGAAAAGTACAAGCGATCCTTTACCCTTCTCTCATCGCAGTGGGTTTGTTTTTCACTTATGACAAAAACAGAATGTTCCTCAACGCAAAACGCGATTATAATAATTTAGACAATCCTTATACGCAGACAGGTTACCTTCGTACCGCTCTGGGCGGTAATACGATCACTACGACTCCTGCAGATCCAGTGGCGGCTTATGCAGCCAACGAAGTGAGTCCTTTCAAAGGCCAAAGAGAATCCGTAGAAAAACACTACAGAGAATTACAATACATCGGAGGAGCGACCGCCCTTCTATATCTTTGGAATATTCTCGATGCATTTATCTTTCATCCCAAACAAGCGGTTGCAGATGCGGACGCAACTCCTGATAAAGAAAATCAATTCTTTATGAGAACCACTATGGATCGTTTGGATGCAGTTCCCTACTCTTCCATGTTGGAAAGAAAATACGAAACGAAAACAAACGTAGGTTACGAATTTCTTTTTTAAGATCGGAGTCTTGAGCAGTTTTGCCGTAGCAAATCCCGTAAGGAAGAGCGGTAATCCGTAGTTATGCGTAATTGCGGGGAAAGACCGCCACATCCATGTGGCGGGGTGAAGAAAAAAGACATTTTCTCTCTATTGACAATATACAATTCTTGTATATAATTGCTCTATGAATCAAACGGTTAATATCTCTTTTGAAAAAGCTCTTCTTAAAGAAATTGATAAAATAGCTAAAAAAGAGCACAGATCCAGATCTGAATTAATTAGAGAAGCTGCTAGATCCTATATTGAAAAGAAAGCTAAATGGGCTGACATCTTCGCTTTAGGGGAAAATATCGCAAAAAATGCAAAGATTTCACAAGATGACGTTTTTGACGAAATCAGAATTACTCGTAAGAATTTAAAAGCTTCCTAAACTTGAAAGTCTTACTTGATACAAACATTTACATCTCTGCATTTCTATTTAAAGGCAAACCAAGATCTATTATAGAAGATTTAAGTGATGGAAAGTTTACTGCTTTCATTTCTAAACATATTTTAGAGGAATTAGAAGCCACTCTAATACGGCCTAAATTTAAGCTCAAAGCCAATGTTGTTTTTCATATTTTACAGGAAATTAAAGATATTACTTCAATTGTTATAAATAAGCCTCTTAAAAGTTATCACAACTTAAGAGATAGGAATGATTTTCATATCCTTGAAACTGCTTTTTCTGCTAAGGTCGATTATTTAGTCACTGGAGATAAGGATCTATTATCTCTACAGGGAATTGATCAATTTAAAATTATTTCTCCAGATCAGTTCGTTTCTATTTTATCAGAACATAGACCATAACTTGCGACGTCCGTGTCCTCCCCGCAAGCGTCGCGCCAGCTTAGCCAACGTCGGGTAGCCTAGTTCGTTATACGAAATAAGTCAAGATGGCTAATATAGCGCACCGAAATCATTATATTCCTGAATTTTACTCTAAAAGATTTTCTAATTACGATACGGGAAAAATCTACAGATATATGAAGGTTCATGGCAGTAAAATTACTGAAGATGAAATATATCCAAAAGAAACTGGCTATTTAATAGATTCAACGTCATTCACATCGGATAAATATAAAAGTAAATTTCAAATAGATCACTTAGAAATAAATGGATATTCTAAGATTGATCAAGATGCAGCAAAATCACTCGAAAAACAATTAAAGCAAGGTTCAGAACATCTAAACATAGCCGAAAGAAAATCATGGGCATTATTTATTAATTCACTTTTACACAGAAGTCCCCAAAAAATACTCTTATTACAGGATACTATCAAAAAAGGCTACAATGAAGCCATAAAAAAGATTACTGATGATCGAACACTTTTCCGTGACCCTACTACTCCAGAAATGTTCATTAAAAAAATCAAATCAAGATTTCCATTAGCAGAAGCAGAAGACGGAGGAAAACTACAACACTTAAATTACATTATTAAAAGCAATTTCACTCAACAAATATTATCTGCTCCATTGTGGGTTAATACTGAAGTTCCACTTAATGAATTTCTAGTAACATCAGATTATCCGGTAGTATGCATTGCTGACCCAGCAACAAAAAAAATACTTTGTATGCAAATAGCATTAACACCTAAGATATTGCAAAGTATATACTTTCCTAGCGACTCAACCCTGGAAACCCATTGTTCGAATGCCCTGATGTTTATACAATATCATAATATATTGCAGATACAAGAAAAACCAAATTTCATTTATTCAGATCGTCGTTTAGATGACAGCACTAATATTAAATATAAAAAAGCAATGAAACTTTACTTGAAAATTTCAAATCCGAAGAATCCAATCTGACTTACCTTGCATAACTACGGCTTACCGCTTCGCTGCCGTTATACGCCGTTATGAGATTTTAGATCACTGAGCAGTTTTTCTTTACCGCCAGGGTAATAAAACATATATCTAACAGTGCACTCACCATGAATTGACTTGCTAACTGTAATGTGAGGTTTTTTTATTAAAAGGTTAAGTTTGTAATACTCTTTTTCTATCTGGTCAGTTCCTACAAAATATTCAGAGAATTTGAAAACTTCAGAGGAAAACCAATCATTGTGTTTTTTCTGTATCGCACAGTTAGGATTGTTTGCATCATGATAAAAAGATTTTTCTACTTTAAAGAGGACTTTTGATCGACTATTGCAATCTGTTTTTGATTTATACAGCCAACCATCATTTAACTCGTATTCAATTGAATATGCCTTATATGTATTGAAAGAATCCCCTACAAAAATACTTATATATGCATAAGAAAACCCAATAACATATTTCAAACTTGAAGTGGCATTGATCGTAGTTATTAAATACCCTGTTCCTAAGTCTATAAAAGTGGAAGCGACAGCAAGAGTATCTGCAACTACTCGACTAAATTTAAATTCAGGCTCAATAACATTTTGCATGTCATAAGAGCATTTATTTCCGAATGGTAAATTATCACTTGATAGGAAGTTGGCAATTTCGTTCCTTTTGCCCTTAAAAAGTATGCTTGTACATTGAAAGTTAAGAATAATTATAACGAAAAAGAACCTGTTAATTTTACTCATTGAAATACTTAGAAAATTTTTGTTATTAATTGTTTTTCATAATGGCATAGAACTAACAACAACCCCCCGTTTCGTTCCCGAAAGAAAACCTTCCACCAAAAACGAAACCGATATATCTATGTTAACCCAATGACTTCCACAAAGCATCCGCTTTGGCTTGTCTGTCGGGAACGATCTGCCAAAGAAATTTAGCGATCGGATTGGCGAAATAAAAGACCTTACCATCCTTTTCGATTCTGTATTTGTCAGCTCCGGTCAATTTTTTTCCTAAACTGATTCCGAAAGCGCATTTTCCATTATATTCCGGTTTGCATTCACTCATAAATTTGCCTCATTTAAAATCAGGAAAGAACCAGAAAGATGTTCCAAACCGGGAAAAGATTCAATCTTCTCCCAAATGTACAAGCAGTCCGGAATTCATTTCTTCTATCACAAAACTTAGATCTGTAGATAAATCGTTGTGATCAAAGACGAAATCCCGAAACGTCCAGAGATTTGCAGCTACGAACAATGTGAACACAAAACCGGCCACGGTTCTGTTTCTGGTCTGTTCTTTTCTGAATCTGGAATGTACCTGATTCGAAATCTTAGTTTCGAAGCTGGCATCCTCTAATAGTTCTTCCCAACGTCTTTTTTGATTAGACTTCACCTGCGACCTCCCCTAAAAGATTTTCTCGTATCCAGGACTTTGCACGGAACAATCTGGATTTGGCTGTGCCCGGCTGAACGGACAATTCTTTGGCGATTTCTTCCATCGATTTCCCCTCCAAATACAAAAGGAGCGGTTTTTGATACATATCTGGCACTTTGGTCAATAAATGGGATATGAGAGAAGTATTGTCCAAATCATTTTCTGCCGTATCGGTAATTTCTTTGAACATCCCTTCCCTCAGAAATTTTTTCGCCTTCTCTTCCTCTTTCAACCGCTTGGCATTCATTCGATTGGATTCGTTTTTTGCGATTGTGTAGATCCAAGTAGATAGTTTGGATTCTCCCCGAAATTGGTTTTTCCGCAAAGCCTTATAAACTCGGAAGTATACTTCTTGGAGGACATCGTCCGTACTTTCATCAAAACGATCGATGAGAGTTTCACCGATCGTTTTTAAGACAAGTAGTTTGGTTTCGTTTACGATGTTTTCAAAATTGGAAACATCGTTTGACTCGGTTCCCACTTAGTCTTCTAATTTGTGTTTACTTGCGAATTTTTCAATGAGTTCGGCGAGTTTGGTTCTTTGTTCCGGTTTTAATACCGCATGGAACTCGACCAATTTTTGTTGGAAGAACTTTCTCATCTCTGTGTGATGGCTGTCTCTTTCCGCACTCATCTTATCCAAAGCTTTGGTATCGATTTTGTCGTTTTTGATTTGAGCAGTCACTTCAGTGATCCAACCGTCATGTTTAGGTCGAACTTCTTTATGTTTTGCGATCAACTCCGCTTTGATGGATTCTAATTTGGCCTTTTGAGCATCGTCTAAGTCGAGTTTGGAGGTAAGTTTTCCTGCCACCCACTCCACTCTTTTTTCGAAACTTTTATGCCCTCGACAGTTGCTTGCGAAAACAAATCCCATAACCGCTACAAGTAGGATAAGAACTGGTCTTGAAAATTTGGTAAAACTCTTCATCTAGGTAATCTCCTTTGGTTTTGCCAATATGACCTTTAGATTCGACGAAAGTTCCCGAAAGGAAAATTTTTTATGCGAATTCTAATCTCCCACGACTAGGATTGTTATTTTCCATTGTTTTTTGCCTTTCTCTTCGAAGAAAACTCTGTAATCCAGAAAACTTCTCAGATACTGATCGCAAATATAACCTGTGCTTCCGTCCGCCAAACAAACCTTTTGCCAAAGACATTGCGGCGACTTAGGATCTTCTTTCACATCTTGGTTGTATTCCCCGATCGTTACCACTTGGTAGGATAATTTGGCGATGCTGGAAGAATCGATGTTTGGCCCCGAACGCACATTCACATTCGTTCCGGTCACCATGTAAGATGTGAAAGGATCGAATTCAGGAGGCATCGTTTTAAAAAAATAAGGGAACACGAAACGTCCTTCCGAAAAATGAGCTCCGAATTTTAGAGCTTTATCCAAAATATTCCAAACGCTGTATTGATTCGGTTTCGTATCCAATTCATAGTATTGGATGAAGTTCTTTTTACCATTGTCGTCTCCGAACGTAAAACGGACGTCCTGATCGAGTGAATCCAATAGAAACTTTTTGTCTTTTTTGCGGATTGCTTCCGTCAGTTTTTTCTTGAACTCCAGAAAACTTTTGTCCTTCGAAGAATCGTCCTTAGGTGGTAAGGAAGTGTCTTTGAATGTGTCGCAAGGAAACAAAGAAAGGGTGGAGAATAATGCGGTCAATGCCGCTATGCGAAGATACATATATCGTGAATTTATCCTGCGATTGCAAGAAACATTCAACTCAAATTTGAGCACCTTTTAGTCCCTGGAAGGGCTACATCGATTCCGGGACAGAATGTATTCTTGCTGCCTTTCGTACGTTTCGGGAAAAGAAGAAACAAAATATTCTATTTTAGGATATTTTGTTTGCGCTAGGGATCCGAAGGGGAAGCCCCGGAAAAGGGGCCGGAGCGAAAGCGTAGCCAGGAGGAGCCCGCCCGAGCGCCCTGAATTTTAAAGAGACATAATTTTTTTCTTCAGTTTTCCTAAATTTCGGACGAAATGGAAAGTAGATGGAAATCAAAGATCTGCCTTCTCTCCAGTCCGTCTTTCGCAGGATGCAAGAACTGGAATCGATTGTGAAAAATCCCGCACAAGCGGTTTCTTTTCCTTCTCTTTTGGCGGAAGAGATGCATCGCAATCGTAAGACTGTTTCCGAGGAAACGCCTCAAAAACAGGAAGGGATTACAGACAAAGAGATTTCCCTCCCCTTCCCTGATTTGGCGGCTGCGGGAACACAACCTGGAATCTCTTCTCAAACGGAAAAAAATTTCCGATCCTCGTCGAAGAACAACGATTTGATGTCTTTTATTGAAAGAACTGCCGAAGCGAAAGGGATCGACCCGAACCTAGTGAAAGCAGTGATCAAAACGGAATCCGGCTTTCAAAAGGATGCAGTTTCTCCCAAAGGAGCCATGGGACTGATGCAATTGATGCCTTCCACCGCGGATTTGTTAGGTGTGGATGATCCGATGAACCCTAGAGAAAATGTAGTCGGTGGTGTGAGTTATTTAGGTGATATGTTGAAAAAATTCGGTGACACTGAAAAAGCTTTGGCCGCTTATAACGCCGGCCCAGGTGCTGTGAAAAAATACAACGGGGTTCCTCCTTATAAAGAAACCCAGGACTATGTGGAAAAGGTCAAAAAGAACTACAAAAAGTTCTCTGGTTCAATTTAACCCTAAATAATCGCTGAAAATCGCATAATAATCATCTCTTAACACTGGTTTTACGTAATATCCCGTGACTTCCGAATATTCCTTTGCTTTTTCTTTGTCTTCCAGACTATTAGAAGAAGAAACGATGTAGATCGTAAGTTCTTTTTTCTTCATAAACTGTTTTTCAGCAAATACATCCAAAAAATCCCATCCATCCACATAGGGCATGTTCAAATCCAAAAAGATGATGTCCGGCCATTCCTGTTCCGCTTCCTGGTTGGTTTCGAAAAAGTGGAGAGCTTCTTCTCCGTCATAGAACTGGATGACTCGATCGACCAATTCCGTCGATACTATGATCTGCTTCGCTAACAATTGATAGATGATATCATCATCAATGATACTGATTTTGTTTATTTTTTTTCTTTCTTCTACTACCATCATACAAACGCCACTGTGAAAATTGAACCTTCATGCGGTTTCGATTCCACTTGGATCGATCCGCCGAAAGTTTCTATTTGATTTTTGGTCATAAAGAGTCCGACACCGTTGCTGTCGAACCCCCGATGAAACACCTTTTTGTATTTAAAGATTTGGTCGCCGTAAAGCTTTAAATTGATTCCGATTCCATTATCTTTCACTGAAAGATAGGTTTTGTCATTTTTTTTCAAAGTGGTGACTGTAATTTCAGGGGGAATCCCAGGTTTTGTGTATTTGAGAGAGTTGTCCAAAAGATTAAACAGAATACTCTCAAGATACACTCTCGGATAAAGAAGATTTTTGATTTGAAAATCGATTTGGATTTTGGCGTGGCTTGTTTTTATTTTTCCTGACAAGGTTTTTAAAACCGATTGCATCACTTGATCGATTTGAAGTTCTTCGAACTCCACTCCCCGGTTGGCTCTCACCTCGATTACCTTTTGCAGGTTCTCCAGATTTTCCAAGACGGCTTTGCTTGATTCTTCCAATAATCCGATGACTTCTTCGGGATCGGGGCTGAGATTTTTGTCCTTCAAAAATGCGACTAAGGAAACTACGTTTCCGATGGAAGCTCTTAGATTGTGCGCTACGATTCTATTGAATTCCTGAAGTTGATCAATTTTTTTCTCCAGGTCGGAAGATGTTGCTTCCAGTAGTAAATTTTTTCTTTCCAAGTCTTGGATGAGAAATTTCGTCTGAGTGATGTCGATGAGCTGACTCACGAAAAATTTTGCTTCTCCCGAACTGGAACGAACGAGTGCTACGGATAATAAAGCGTGAACTGTTTTGCCGTCTTTGTGGATGTATCTTTTTTCGAGACGGTATGAGTTGATTTCTCCCGCCAATGTCTGGTTCAAAAGTTCCAGATCTCCGTTTAGATCTTCCGGATGGGTGATATCCTGGAAAGTGAGGGATTTTAATTCCTCATCCGTATAACCTAACATTTTTGGTATGGCAGCATTCACTTCCAGCCAATTTCCTGTCGTGGATACGAGTGCGATCCCTATAGCTGAATTATAAAAAGTTTTTCTGAATTTTTCTTCGCTTTCGTGGATTTGATCGCTGACTGCCAAATTCAAATCGTCTTTTGCGGAAATGATTGTTTGCAAGGGAATGAGGTGAACAAATAACAAACGTTTATTTGTGCTCTCTTCTAAATTCAGACTGACATAAAAAGGTAGATTTTCGCCTGTTTTCGATTTGGTAAAATAGAAACATTGGTCCGGAGATTTGCTTCGAATGACTCTGCTAAAATGTTCTTCGTTGGAACCGGAACGATTGGGAGAAAAAGACTCTCCAAAAATGTGATCTAAAGGCTGCCCCGGAACAGGTGCTAAATGAGAATGAAACTTCCCTTCTCGATTTTCGAAGGAACCGACGTATTTCCCTTCCTTATCGATTTCCAAAACAGTATCAAACTGGCTGAGAACTGATTTCGATATT
>VFQU01000403.1_pt1 | contig 40252 bp, 17 predicted proteins | sample 3512311 | NCBI WGS metagenome assembly VFQU01 (sample SAMN10412377, study PRJNA504923) | tailings metagenome | isolation source: Relicate 3 Philex TSF3 active mining site | place: Philippines: Tuba, Benguet | collected 2017-08-29
GTGGACTGGCTGACGCGGTGGGCCTGGGCGAACGCCTGCGCAGGGCGGTCGAGGAGGGCGCCAGCATCCGCGTCAGCATCGGGGTCGCCAGCTTCGAGGCGAGCCTCGATCGCGACGAGCCCGCCCTGCTGGCACGCGCCGACCGAGCGCTCTATGCCGCGAAGACGGCCGGGCGCAATCGCGTCGAATCCGATCCGCCGGGGGCACCGGTGCCCGCTCCGGAGCGCACGCGGACAGCCGGTATCGTCGGCTGAGAGCCAGCCCCTCCCGACGCGCCGCTCAGACCGACACCACCGCGCTCTGGGTACGCAACAGGCCCGAGCGCTCGCCGGCCTCGAAATCGATTTCAGGCGCACGCAGGGCATCGGCGCTGCCGTTGCTATCGACCACGGCCACGGCACGACTGCGGCCACGGCTCTTGGCCGCGTAGAGGGCAAGATCGGCGAGTCGGAGCCGCTCCTCCCAGCGCAATTCCGCGGGACAGCTCGGCAACAGATCGAGGCACAGACCCATCGAGGCGGTCACCTGCAGGCTTCCATTCGGCATCTCGACCGGCTCGCTGGCGATGCGCTCCAGGATGCGCCGACCGAGCCCGAGCGCCTGGTCCGCCCCCATGCCGGAAACGTGGGCCAGGAACTCCTCACCGCCCCAGCGCACGACGAGGTCGTCGCGCCGCAGACACGCCTGCACGCGGCGCGCCACTTCGACCAGCACGGCGTCGCCCGAGGAGTGTCCGTAGCGATCGTTGATGCGCTTGAAATGATCGATGTCCAGCAGAAGCAGCGCGCCGGGCGCGCCGGGCGTATCGAGCAGCGACTGCATGCGCAGCTCGAAGGCCCGGCGATTGCCGAGGCCCGTCAGGGTGTCCTGCTCACTCTCGCGACGCAGCCGCTCGCGGCGCTCGCTGAGCAGACGCTCGCGATCGCGCAGCCGGCCGTACAACAGGGCCCCCAGCAGCAGCAGGACCGCCAGCAGCGCGAGCAGCAGCAGCCAGATCCGCAGCGTCAGGTCCTGGCTGGCGATCTCTTCCTTGCGCGTCGCGAGTTGATCCTCCAGCAGGGCCATGTCCCGCTGGCGCACTTCCGCATCGAAGCTCGCCTGGATCTCGCGCAGGGCGGCGTCCAGGTTCTCGCGACTGATCCGGGACGACAGGGCCCGTTCGCGGTGGTAGAGCTCGAGCGCACCGCGCGCATCGCCGGCGGCAGCCAATGCAAGCCCGAACTCGCGCAGCATCTCGACCCGCTGTCCATCGTTGCCTTCCTCACCGAGCAGAGCCTCGGCCAGCGCCATCTGCTGCTTGCCCGCCTCGATGTCGCCGAGGCCAATGTAGGCCAGGCCTGCGTTGTTGCGCAGGGCGTGCAGCACCCTCTGCTCCTGGAACTTCTCGGCCAGCGGCAAGGCCTCCTGCACGGTGCGCAGTGCCTGCCGCGGCTGGCGCAGGCGCAGCTGGGAATCGGCAAGGTTGTTCAGCAGCATCACCTGCGGCCGCTGCAGGCCTGCCGTGCGTGCCAACGCCAGCGCGCTGCGCAGCCGCGCGATGGAGGTGCGGGCATCGCCCTTGTCGATGGCGACCGCCGCCTCGTTGATCAGGGTGCGGATCCTGAGCTCCGGGTCACCGACCGCATCCGCCGTCCGTCGCGCCTCGTCGAGCAGCCGCCGCACCACGGCATCCGGTTCACCGGCCTTGGCAGCGAGAAAGCCCAGCAGGGACCAGGTCTGGGCGGAGCGATAGCGGTCGCCGGCGGCCAGTACGAGCGCAAGCCGCGCCTGCGCCATCGAGCGCGCCTGCGCGAGCAGGCCATCGGCCAAGGCCTGCCGCTCCAGCAGGCGCTCGGCCTGCCAGACGGCGCGGTAGTCGCACTCCGGAAACGCCCCCAGTCCGTGCCCGCTTTCGCGCGCCTGCGGCGCGTCGTCCAGCACGGAGTCCGCGCGCAACGCGGCAGGCAGCGGGCAGGTCGACTGGTGGAAGGCCAGCGCCTCGCGCGCGCGCTCGGCCGCTTCCGCAGGCTGGTTGCGCAGTTCTGCGAGCTGCGCCTGCATCAACGCGAGATCCGCGGCCGCCGCGGGGGTGGACACATCCACCGCCGCGCCGCCGGCGGCAACCGCGGCCAAGGCCTGCGCCAGACGCTCGGCGTCGCGCGACTCTACCGATACCTGCAGCTCGGCGCGCCACAGCAGGCGCGCGCGCGCATCCTCCCAGCCCTCGGCCGGGGGCCAGGCTTCGCTGAGCGCCGCCAGCGCCGCCCGTGCCCGCGCCGGATCTTCCGAGGCCAGTCGAACCGCCGCGTCGATGCGCGCAGCAGGCATCTCGGGCGCAGCGCTGTTCAGGCCCAGCGGGGAGGGCTCGGACACGGTTCCGATGCTGGCCACATCCTGGACCGGCTGGCGGGCACTCACCGCCGCCAGTGGCGCGATCAGGAGGGCGATGGCCAGTACGCGCGCCCATCCGCCCACAGCCCAGGCCTCCCGTCCGTGCCTCATGGCTCCATCTCCGCACCGACCACCACCTGCAGACCGATCCGCCCCAGCGCCTCGGCGTGCTCCATGTCGGCAATGACCGCTTCCAGATTGGCCGCTGCCCCCTCGCGCACCCAGGTGATCCCGCAGGCGCGGTGACGACCGCGGAGCTTGGCCAGATAGAGCGCGGCGTCGACCAGACGCAGGGCCTGCTCGAAGGGCAGGCTCAGCGCAGCGGGCGGCAGCGGCAGGGCGGCGTAGCCGATCGAGGCGCTGACCGGAATCCGCACGCCGTCGACCACGACAGGCCGCGACAGCTCCGCCAGCAGCCGCTCCACCAGGTGCGCGGCATCGGCCGGCGCCAGCCAGTCGACCGCGAGCAGGAACTCCTCGCCCCCCCAGCGCGCAGCCAGATCCTGGCCGCGGCAGATGGCGCGCAGGCGCCGCGCCGTTTCGACCAGCAGCGCGTCACCCACCGCGTGGCCGTGGCGGTCGTTGATCGCCTTGAAGTGGTCGAGATCGATCAGCATCAGCGTCCCGGTGTAGGCACGCGTGCCTTCGGCGTGCTGCACCACGGCCTGGACGTGGCGACGGTTGGCGAGGCCGGTGAGCGGATCGCGCTCGCTCTGCATCCGCAGTTGGGCATTGATGCCGGCGAGGTGTCGATTGCTGGCGCGAAGCCGACGCACGCCGATCACCATCAGCACCAGCGCAAACCCCAGGAGGACCGCCAGCAGACGCCACACCCACTGCTGCAGGCGATTGCGCTCGAACTCCGCCTGCTTGCGCGCGGTTTCGGCCTGCAGCTGCTCGATGGCCTTCTCGCGGCGCTTGGCCTCGACCTTTTCCTGCAGTGCGAGCACCGTGCGCTGCTGGTCCTCGCGGAAGATCTCATCCTGCAGCTCACGCGCCGAATGCAGCGCCTCGATGGCACCGGGCAGGTCGCCGGCACGCTCCAGCGCCGCACCGAACTCGGCATAGGTCAGGGCGAGCTCGTTGCGCAGCCCCTGCAGGCGGTCGTACTCGATGCTCTGCGCAACCAGCGCCTTGCCCTCCTCGACGCGCCCCTGGCCGATACGGGAAAGACCGAGATTGACCAGCGCCAGCGCGCGGCCGCGCGGATCTTCGGACGCTTCGGCGATCTCCAACGCCTCCTGCGATACCCGCTCCGCCTCGGCGTACTGGAAGTGCACCAGGTGGTAGTGCGCGACATTGCCGAGCAGTATCGCCAGCGCATCCTGATCGCCCGCCTTGCGCGAATGGTGGATCGCCGACTGCATCGATCGCAGCAGGCCCTCGGAGTCGCCGGCCGAATCGAGCACCACCCCCAGCGTGGTGTAGGCCTCGCTGAGCAGGGTGTCGTCGCCGAGTTCGCGGGCGAGCTCCAGAGCCTCGCGCGCCATGGCCACCGCGCGGTCGTGCTGGCCCAGTTGGGAGAGCACGCCGGCATGGGACGAACGGATCGTCGAGCGCCAGCCCGGTCGACCCAGTTCATCCGCGAGGTCGCTGGCGATCTGGAACGCCTCCACTGCCTCGCCGAATTCGGCCTGGTTGGCCAGGCCGGAGGCCAGGTGGAACCAGAAGCGCAGGCGCTCCCGCGATCCCAGTTCGGCGTCCACGCGCGGCGCCATCGCGCGGAGGTCGGCAACCTGCACCGTACCGCCCTCCTCCCGGAGCTGGATCCGCAGCCGGACCATCGAGGCGACAAGATCGCTTCCATCTGCGAGCGTGCGTTGACGCGCATCGAGTTCGGAAGCCACCGCCTCGGCGGCGTCCTTCATGTCGGCGTTGGCGTACATGCGGCCCTGCATGCCGAGCAGTTCGCGACGCAGTGGCGAGCCGGCGGCCAATCGCGGAAGCAGGGCGCGAAGCTTTTCGGCCGCCTCGGCAGGGCGCATCCAGTCCCGGTCTTCGATCTCCAGCGACTGCGCAAGGATGTCCGACTCTTCAGTGCTCGGCGCAGGCGTTGCCGGGGCCCCTGCCGGGTCCGCCACGGCGGAAACCGGGGCCACGGCGCAGCTGAGGCTCAGCAAGAGCCCGAGCAGGCAGCGCAGCAGTGGGACGGCAGGACGATCCAGGTGCGGAGCCTCGGGGCGGCGGACGTGGGCGCTCAAGCAAGCCGCATGCCGCGCGGCGGCGAGGCCCCACCACTCGCGGGCGGCGGGCGCGTTCCGGGCGCGTGCACCGCGCCACGCGGCCACAGGGGCCTTCCGCCCGACTTCAGCGCGGCGAGCGACGCCCGCGACACCGCCCTGCGACGCGCGCCAGTCGGCCCTTGGCCTAGCGTCGCGCCAGATAATCGCCGCGGCCGACCCACTTCCAGCTGGTCAGCTCGGCCGAGCCCACCGGCCCGCGCGGGGCCAGACGCCCCGTCGCCACCGCCACCTCGACGCCCATGCCGAACTGGCCGCCGTCGGTGAAGCGCGTGCTGGCGTTGTGGTAAACGGCCGAGGCGTCGACCGCGTTGAGGAAGCGCGCCACCGCCTCGGGATCCTCGCTGAGGATGGCCTCGGAGTGGCCGCTGCCGTGGGCGGCGATGTGCGCGATCGCGGCCTCGACGTCGTCGACCAGGGCCACGCCCAGTTCCAGCCCCAGCCACTCGCGGTCGAAGTCGCCGGGCGCCAAGCGCTCGACGCGGGCGCCGCCGGCCGCCAGCAGGCTGGCCGACTCGCCTTCGGCATGGAAGGCCACGCCGAAAGGCGAGAGGCGCTGGGCCAGTGCGGGCAGCAGGCGCTCGGCGGCAGCGGCCTGCACCAGCAGGGTATCGAGCGCGTTGCACACGGCCGGGCGCTGCACCTTGGCGTTCTCGATCACCGCCAGCGCGCGCTCGACGTCGGCGCTGGCGTCGACGTAGATGTGGACCACGCCGACGCCACCGGCGATCAGCGGGATGCGGCTCTCGCGCCGGCAGAGGTCGATCAGGCCCTGGCCGCCGCGCGGCACCATCACGTCGATGCAGTCGGCCAGCTGCAGCAGCTCGGACACCGCCTCGCGCTCGGGCGCGTCGATGAAGCTGACCAGGGCCTCGGGCAGGCCAGCCGCGCGCAGTGCTTGATGCAGCAGCGCCACCAGCGCGAGGTTGCTCTGCCGCGCCTCGCGGCCGCCGCGCAGCACCACCGCGTTGCCGGACTTGAGCGCGGCGGCGGCGATGTCGACGGTGACATTGGGACGGGCCTCGTAGATCACCCCCACCACGCCGATCGGCACGCGCCGACGGACGAGGCTCAGACCGTTGGCGAGCTCGCGACGGTCGAACTCCTCGGCCAGCGGATCGGCCAACGCGGCCACGGTGCGGACATCGCCGGCGAGCCCGTCGAGGCGCGGGCCATCGAGACGCAGGCGATCAAGCAGGGCCGCACCCAATCCAGCCGCCGCGCCGGCTTCAAGGTCGCGCGCATTGGCCTCAATCAGCGGCGCACGCTGCTCGACCAGGCGACGGGCGATATCGAGCAGCAGGGCATCGCGCGCGGCGCCATCGAGTTGCGCCAGCGCCGGCTGGGCGGCACGGGCCGCGCGGGCCTGGGCGGCGATACGTTCGGCGCGAGTCGTGGATTCGGTCATGCGATGTTCTCCGCGGCGCGCGGGGCCAGCACCAAATCGTTGCGGTGGATGACCTCGTCTCCATAGCGATAGCCGAGCAGGCCCTCGATCTCCTCGGACTTTCGGCGGCAGAGCCGGGCCAGGTCGGTCGCGCTGTAGGCGGCGATACCGCGCGCGACCTCGGCGCCGGCCGGATCCAGCACCTGCACCGCATCGCCGCGATCGAAGCTGCCCGAGACCGTGACAAGTCCCACCGGCAGCAGGCTGCCGCCGCGCAGCAGCGCGGCCGCCGCGCCGTCGTCAATGCTGAGGCTGCCACGCGAGGCGCCACCGGTGATGTAGCGCTTGCGCGCAGCCAGACGCTCGCCCTGCGGCGCGAAGCGCGTGCCGATGGCCTCGCCGGCCAGCAGCCGCGTCAGCACGTCGGGCTCACTGCCGGCGGCGATGTGCGCGACCGCGCCGCCGCGTCGCGCGAGTTCGGCCGCGCCCAGCTTGGTCGCCATGCCGCCGGTGCCGAGCTTGCCGCTGCCGCCGGCGGCTGCACGCAGCTGCTCCGGCAAGGCACCGGGGCCGACCTCGCGGATCAGCTGCGCGGCCGGGTTGCTGCGCGGATCGCTGTCGTACAGCCCGGCCTGGTCGGTGAGCAGGATTAGACGATCGGCGTCGACCAGGCTGCAGACCAGCGCCGACAGCATGTCGTTGTCGCCGAGGCGGATTTCCTCGGTGGCGACGGTGTCGTTCTCGTTGACGATCGGCAGCACGCCGTGGGCCAGCATGGTCAGCAGGGCCTCGCGGGCGTTCAGGTAGCGCCGGCGGTTCTCGACGTCGCTGCGGGTCAGCAGCACCTGCGCCACCTCGATGGCATGTTCACCGAACAGGCGCTGGTAGAGCGCATGCAGGCGCGGCTGGCCGACCGCCGCATGCATCTGTTTGACCGGCACGTCGCGGGCAGGTGCCGCGCTCAGCGCGCTGCGCCCGGTAGCGACGGCGCCCGAGCTGACCAGCACCAGGTCATGCCCGGCCTCGCGCAAGGTGGCCAGCTGCCGGCACAGCTCGGTGAGCCGCGGCAGGTCCGGGCCCGGGCCGCCGGCGGTGACCGTGGAGGTGCCGAATTTGACGACGATGCGCTGTCGCGACATGGGCATGCTGCGCTGCGAAAACAGCGCCGGATGCTACCGGATGTGAAACACGGCCACGCCCTTGCAGCAGTCCATATGCTGTCAAGGCTTGTTCGGCCTCAGGCCCGGCCGTAGGCTGGCCGGCCTGCCGGATTGCCCAGCCATGCCCGCGCGCTTCGTCCATCTGCACCTGCACAGCGAGTTCTCGCTGGTCGACTCCACCATCCGCCTGCCGCAGCTGATCAAGCGCTGCGCGGCCCTGGAGCTGCCCGCGGTGGCGGTCACCGACCTGTCCAACCTGTTCGGCCTGATCAAGTTCTACAAGGAAGCACAGAAGGCCGGCATCAAGCCGGTCGCCGGCAGCGACGTGATCGTGCAGGCGGCCGACGGCAGCCTTTCGCGCCTGACCCTGCTCTGCCGCAATCGCGAGGGCTACCTCAACCTGTCGCGCCTGCTGTCGCGGGCCTTCCTCGACGGGCACCAGGGGGATTTCGTCTGCGTGCGCCCGGACTGGGTCGCCGACCATGCCGGCGGCCTGTTCGCGCTCGCCGGTCCCGGCAGCGACATCGGCCAGCTGCTGCGCGAGGGCAAGCCGGAGCTGGCCGAGGCGCGCTTGCGCGAGCTGCAACAGAGCTTCGACGACCGCCTGTACCTCGAGCTGGTGCGCACGCAGCGGGAGGGCGAGGAGGACTTCATCGCCGGCGCCTGCGACCTCGCCGTCCGCCGCGGCCTGGGCGTGGTCGCCAGCAACGACGTGCGCTTCCTGGAGGCCGAGGATTACGAGGCCCACGAGGCCCGCGTCTGCATCGCCACCGGCCGCGTGCTGGGCGACCCGCGGCGCCCGCGCGAGTACTCCGACCAGCAGTACCTGAAGTCCTCGGACGCGATGTCCGCGCTGTTCGCCGACATCCCCGCCGCGCTGGACAACACGCTGGAGCTGGCGCGCCGCTGCAACCTCGAACTTCGGCTCGGCACCTACTTCCTGCCGGCCTTCCCGGTACCGGACGAGCACACCCTCGACAGCTGGATCCGCAGCACCGCGCACGAGGGTCTGGAGAAGCGCCTGGAGAAGGCGCCGATCGCGCCCGGCCACACGCGCGAGAGCTACTTCGAGCGGCTCGACGTCGAGCTCGGCGTGATCTGCAAGATGGGCTTTCCGGGCTACTTCCTGATCGTCGCCGACTTCATCAACTGGGCGAAGCAGAACGACATTCCGGTCGGCCCCGGCCGCGGCTCGGGCGCGGGCTCGCTGGTGGCCTGGGCGCTGGGCATCACCGATCTGGACCCGATCCCCTACGACCTGCTGTTCGAGCGCTTCCTGAACCCCGAGCGCGTGTCGATGCCCGACTTCGACATCGACTTCTGCATGGACCGCCGCGACGAGGTCATCGACTACGTCGCCCGCAAGTACGGCCGTGACCGGGTCAGCCAGATCATCACCTTCGGCACCATGGCGGCGAAGGCGGCGGTGCGCGACTGCGGCCGCGTGCAGGGCCTGCCCTTCCCCGCCGTCGACGGCGTCGCCAAGCTGATCCCCAACACGCTCGGCATCTCGCTGGACGACGCGCTCGGCCGCAGCAAGGCCGCGCAGGAGGACAAGGAGCTGTGCTCGGCCGAGCTGATCGACCGCTATCAGCACGAGGATGAAGTCCGCGATCTGATGGACCTGGCGCTCAAGCTCGAGGACCTTACCCGCAATGCCGGCAAGCACGCCGGCGGCGTGGTGATCGCGCCCGAGCCCTTGACCGAGTTCAGCCCGCTGTTCGCCGAACCGCCGCCGAAGGAGCCCGGCGCGCTGCGCAGCGTGGTCACCCAGTACGACAAGGACGACGTCGAGGCCGCGGGTCTCGTGAAGTTCGACTTCCTCGGCCTGCGCACGCTGACCATCATCGACTGGGCGGTGAAGGCCATCAATCGGCGCCTCAAGCGCGAGGGCCGCGAGCCGCTCGACATCACCGCTCTGGCACTGGACGACAAGGCGAGCTACGAGCTGTTCGCGCGCGGCGACACGGTGGCGGTGTTCCAGTTCGAATCGCGGGGCATGCGCGAGCTGCTCAAACGCGCGCGCCCCGACCGCTTCGAGGACATCATCGCGCTCGCCGCGCTGTTCCGCCCCGGCCCGCTGGGCTCGGGCATGGACAAGGAATGGTGTGACCGCAAGCACGGCGAAACCGCCGTGACCTATCCGCATCCGCTGCTCGAACCTGTCCTGTCGCCGACCTATGGCGTCATCGTCTACCAGGAACAGGTGATGCAGATCGCGCAGGTGCTGGCCGGCTACACGCTGGGCGGCGCTGACATGCTGCGCCGCGCGATGGGCAAGAAGAAGCCCGAGGAGATGGCCAAGGAGCGCGCCAAGTTCGAAGCCGGCTGCGCCGAGCGGCAGATCGATCCGCAGACCGCGACCTCGATCTTCGACCTGATGGAGAAGTTCGCCGAGTACGGCTTCAACAAGTCGCACTCGGCGGCCTATGCGCTGGTCGCCTACCAGACCGCGTGGCTCAAGGTGCACTACCCCGCCGAGTTCATGGCGGCGGTGCTGTCCTCCGACATGGACAAAACCGACAAGGTGGTGACCTTCCTGGCCGAGTGCCGGGTGATGAAGCTCGAGGTCGCCCTGCCGCATGTGAACCGCAGCAGCTACGCCTTCGAAGCCGACACGCCGCGCTCGATCGTCTATGGCCTGGGCGCGATCAAGGGCATGGGCCGGCAGGCCTGCGAAGCCATCGTCGAAGCGCGCAGCAAGGGCGATTTCACGAGCCTCTACGACCTGTGCTCGCGGGTCGAGGTGCTGCGCCGCAACCGCCGCAGCCTAGAGACCCTGATCGCCGCCGGCGCGCTCGATGGCCTCGGCCCCAATCGTGCCAGCCTGATGGAGCAACTGCCCGACGTGCTGCGCGCCTGCGACCAGCAGGCCAAGGCCCGCGAAGTCGGCCAGGTCTCGCTGTTCGACCTGGGCGGCAGCGCGCCGGAGCCGGTGCTGCCGGCGCAGCAGACGGTGCCGGAATTCCCGCTGGAGAAGCTGCTGGAGGACGAGTACCGCGTGCTCGGCCACTACATCAGCGGCCACCCCATCGATCCGTGGCGCGAGCTGCTGGGCCAGGTCATCACCTGCGACCTGGGCGGGCTCGACAAGGCCTACTCGGAGCGCAAGTTCGCCCGCGGCACCGAGGCCAGCGTGCTGCTGGCCGGCGTGGTCGGCGACGTGCGCCGCAGCGGCGAGAGCCGCGCCTTCGTGCAGCTGCAGGACGGTCGCGGCCAGATCGAGGCCGCGCTGTTCTCCGAGGCCTGCGCGCAGTACGCGCCGCTGATCAAGAGCCGCGAGATCGTGCTGGTCGAGGGCAGCCTGCAGGAGGACCGCATGGGCGACGGCTACAGCCTGCGCCTGCGCCGGCTGCTGACGCTGGAGGAACTGTGCGCCAAACACAGCCGCCACCTGCTGCTGAAGGTGGACAACCGCACGCAGGACGCCCTGAGCAAGGTCGAGGAGCTGCTCGCCAGCCACCGCCCCGGCCACACCGGCGTGCAGATCGAGCTGATGATCCCCGGCGCGCGCGGACGCCTCTATGGCGACGGCAGCTTCGCCGTGCGCCCCACGCCGATGCTGCCGCGTCTGCTGCGCGAGATTCCCGGCGTCGAGGTCGAGCTGCGCCTGCAGAAGCCCGAGCCCACGCCCATGCCGGAGCGGCGCGCGGCGGGGTGAGGCGGCTGAGGTGGGAGGCGATGCCGCGCGAACGGCAAGCACGCCGTTCGCAGCGCCCGAGGCCAGTGCGCGTCGAGCGCGAGCGCGATGGCATCGCGCGGCAAGGGCAACCGCACGCGCGGCTCAGGCGCCCAGAACCGAGGCACCGTGCGAACCCCAGGTTCGGAATGGGCCTTGGCTCACCCGGAGCCCGAAACTCGTCGCCCTCGAATCCCCCGGGCCCTGGCTCACCGATGGCCTGAGGTCGGCCCGGTCGCGAACCGAGGCGCGGGGCACTGTGTCTTCCGCCGCCCCGGGCGCCGAGAGCCGTGGCCGATCGAAACTTCCCTGCCCCGCCTACCGCCAGAATGCGATGCGCCGCGGTGGCGCGGCGGGGCGCGCCTCGCGGTCGAACAGCACGCCGTCACGCGCAGCCATTGGCAGGCGCGCGACTTCCAGCAGGTGCTGACCGGGCGGCAGATGCCCGATCGGGATCATCGCCAGGAAGGCGGGCAGTTCGTCTCCCGCGCCGATGCGGAAGCTGAGCGGCACCTGCAGCGGCTCGCCGTTCAAACGCAGCGCATGCAGACGAGCCGCACACTCCAGGACCCGGGCCGCCGCCTCGGCTTCCGCGGATTCGGCGTCGCGCAGGCGCTGCAGCGTTGCGGGGTCCGCATCCAGCGCGCGGTAAGCGGCATGGCTCTCCACGGCAGCCGCTCGCAGGTCGGGCTCCGCGCCCGGGCACAGCGCTTCCAAGGCACCCGGGTGCTGCTGCACCTGATACGGAATCACGAGGCGCAGATACTCGCCGCGCGCCTGCTGGGACTGGACGTAGGGCACCAGCGCATGCACGAGCGGGTCACGCTGGTCGGCGTAATGGCTCGACTGGAGCACATGCGCGCCATCAAGCTGGGCGATGAAGCGCGCTTCGCCGGCCGACAGCCGCGCGCGCTCCCAAAGCATGTCGGCCACGGCGATGCCCATCAGCGCGTACAGCAGCGCGAGCAGAATCAGCGTGCCGCGCACCGCGCCGAAGCGGCTGCTGAAGACCAGCATGAGGCCGGTGCTGAGACGAGAGAGCGGCAATCGCAGCTGCAGACGCTGCACGGGGGCCAGCCAGCGCATCCACAGAGGGCCGGGTTTGCGGCGCTTGAAACGCCGGTCCAGCCAGTTCGCCAGCAGGCTGGCCCCGATCCACAGCGACACCAGGGTGAGCAGGATGCCCTCGAAATGGCGGCCGCCGAAGGGCCAGGCCAACAGCCAGGCCAGCAGAGTCATGAGGGCCGTGGTGACGAGAGAGAACAGCGTCGCCACCACCATCAGCGCCGCCACCGCAAACATCTGGCTGGCGATGTCGTCGCTGCGATCGATCAACCGCTTCAGGGTGGGCAGCTCGCGTCGGGCGACCGCGCGGAAATGCGGGCCATAGCGCAAACGCCGCCAGCGGATACCGCCCGGATAAACCGAGCGCAGGCCGATGGCCGCCACCCAGAGCGCGCGCGTCATCAAGTGCGCCAGCAGGGTGAAGATCAGCGTGTAGGCGATGACCTTGGCGAACATGCCAGCCATGCCCACCAGCTCCTGCAGCTCGCCCCCTAGCCGCACGTCCCAGAACTGCAGCTGCGCGCTCAGCCAAGCCGGCACCTGCATCAGTGTGAACAGAGTCGCGCCCGAGAGCAGCAGTTCGACTTCCCAGGTCGGCGCGGTTTCGCCCGGCAGACGGAATGGCGAGAGCGCCGCCTTGTCAGGCCCGCTTCGTGTGCTCTCTCGACCCGCCGGCTCCGTCATGTCGCGCTCCCTCGTCCAAGGCGCGATGATGCGGCATGCAAGGAGACGAACGCAGCCCCGGGCAGCGGCGTGGGGCGAATCGCCTGGACTGCCTCAACGCTTGGCGCGAGGTGAGCGCGCGGCTTCCGCGGGCTTGGCGCCGTGGCGCCGGATGAACTCGCGCAGCTTTGGATAGACCGTCTCGCGCCAGCGGCGGCCGCTGAAGATGCCGTAGTGGCCGGCGCCCGGCACCTCGTAGTGCTCACGCATCGCTGCCGGCACGCCGGTGCAGAGACGGTGGGCGGCACGGGTCTGGCCGATGCCGCTGATGTCGTCGAGCTCGCCCTCAATGGTCATCAGCGCCACGTCCTTGATGTCCTGCGGGCGCACGCGCTCGCCGGCCACGTCCCACTCGCCCTTCGGCAGGAGGTGCTGCTGGAAGACCACGCGGATGGTGTCGAGGTAGTACTCGGCCGGCATGTCGAGCACGGCGTTGTACTCGTCGTAGAAGCGGCGGTGGCTTTCGGCGTCCTCCAGGTCACCGCGCACCAGGTCCTCGTAGAAGTCCCAGTGCGAGCTCATGTGCCGGCCGGGGTTCATGGCGATGAAGCCGGCATGCTGCAGGAAGCCCGGATACACGCGACGGCCGGCGCCGGGATAGTTCGGCGGCACGGTGTGGATGACCGTGTTCTGGAACCAGCTGTGCGGCTTGTTGACTGCGAGATCGTTGACCTTGGTAGGCGACTCGCGCGGGTCGATGGGTCCGCCCATCATGGTCAGGGTGCGCGGCAGGGTTTCGCCGCGGCTCGCCATCAGCGACACCGCCGCCAGCACCGGCACGGTCGGCTGGCAGACCGAGATCACGTGCAGGTTCTTCGCGCCGATGTGGCGGATGAACTCCTGCACGTAGGCGATGTAGTCGTCGAGATGGAAGGGGCCGGCCGACAGCGGCACCATGCGCGCGTCGATCCAGTCGGTGATGTAGACCTTGTGGTCCTGCAGCAGGGTCTTGACGGTATCGCGCAGCAGGGTCGAGTGGTGGCCGGACAGCGGGGCCACCACCAGCACGATCGGGTCGTCCTTGAGGTCGTTCACCACCTCGGCATCGTCGCTGAAGCGCTTGAAGCGCAGCAGCTTGCAGAAGGGCTTGGCCAGCGCGCAGTACTCGACGATCGGAATCTCGTGGCCGTGAGCGACCACCGAACGGATGCCGAACTCGGGCTTCTCGTAATCCTTGCCCAAGCGGTACATGAGTTCGAAGCCGGCGGCCATGCGGTCGGCGCCCGGCAGCTTGGACATCCAGCTGCCGTGGTCGGAATACAGGCGAGCGGTGGCCTCGGAATACGCGACCAGGGGGCTCAACAGCGAGCGCTGGAATTCGTGCAGGTGGTAAAGCATTTGGGTGCCTCCTCGTGCTGCAGCGGGCCCGCACGCGGTGCGCCCTGTCTCTGGCCCTCTGGTGGGGGCGTGGGCGTGATCGCGGAACAGCCGGCTCTCGGGGCCGGGCGGGCGATGGGTGACGCAGTGACTGCTGCGATGCAGCAATCATGCCACGCCCGCCTGAGTCGAACCGTGTGCGTAGGGTCACGGAAACACCGGACCATGGTCCGATACCCCGCCTTCGCGGGCTCACGCATTCTGCAAGGCGGACCACCGCTGGATGTGCCGCGCCAGTTCGGCCACGCCATCGGTCAGCGCCGCGGGGCCCGGCTGCAGGATCAGCGGCGACTTCACCTCGACCAGGAAACCGTCGCGCACGGCCGGCACACTGTCCCAGCCCGGGCGCGCCGCCACCTGTTCGGGCCTGAACTTCTTGCCGCACCACGAGCCGAACACGATCTGTGGAGCGCGCTCGAGGATAGCGTCGTCATTGGCGAGGATGCGCTGCCTGGCCAGCGACTCCTGCGCCAGCTCGGGAAAGATGTCGTCGCCACCGGCGATGCCGACCAGCTCCGAAACCCAGCGGATGCCGCTGATGCGCGGCTCGTCCCATTCTTCGAAGTAGACCCTTGGGCGCACGGGCAGCTTCGCGGCCGCGGCGGCGATGGCGTCGAGTCCGGCTTCAAGCCGCTCCGCCAACGCCTCAGCTCTGGCCGACGCGCCGACCAGCGCGCCGAGCCGGCGGATGTAGTCGAGGATCTCGGCGACGCTGCGGTGGTTGGCGATCCACACCTCGAGGCCGCGGCGGATCAGCTCGGCGGCTATGTCGGCCTGGATGTCGGAGAAGCCGATCGCGAGATCGGGCTTCAACGCAAGGATGGCCTCAACCTTGGCCGAGGTGAAGGCCGAGACTTTGGGCTTGTCGCGGCGGGCCTCCTTCGGGCGCACGGTGAAACCGCTGATGCCGACGATGCGCTCCTGCTCGCCGAGCAGGTACAGCGTCTCGGTCGGCTCCTCGGTCAGGCAGACGATGCGGCGCGGGCCGCGCGGGGCCAGCACGCTCACGGATACAGCAGGCGCTTGGTCCACTCGCCGTCCACGCGCTCGTAGTGGTGGCGATCGTGCAGGCGCGCCGGCACGCCGTACCAGAACTCGATCATGTCGGGCACCACGCGGAAACCCGACCAGTGCGGCGGGCGCGTGACTTCGCGGCCTTCGAACTCGCGTTCGAGATCAGCGATGCGCGCATCCAGCGTGGCGCGCGCGTCGAGCGTCTCCGACTGCAGCGAGGCCCAGGCGCCGATCTGGCTGGCGCGCGGCCGCGAGGCGAAGTAGGCGTCGGCCTCGGCCGCGCTCACCGGCTGCACCGCGCCCTCGATCTTGGCCTGCACCTGATAGCGCAGGGTCTTCCACAGGAACAGCAGGGCCGCCTGCGGATTGGCCCGCAGCTGCTGGCCCTTGCGGCTGTTGAAGTTGGTGTAGAAAACGAAGCCGCGGTCGTCAAAGTCTTTGAGCAGCACGGTGCGCGCCGAGGGCCGGCCGCTGGCGTCGCAGGTCGCGACCGTCATCGCGGTAGGTTCGGGATCCCCCGCGGCGCGCGCTTCGTCCAACAGATCGCGGAAGGTGACGAGGGCTTCGGCGTAGAGGTCGCTCATGCGGGGCTCCAGAAGGCGAATCGCTGTGGATGTGTAAGAACCGTGGCGACAGTGTCGAGGCGACGCGAAATCAAGCGCTTGCGTTCGCGCAAACCGCGCGCGGCCAGTACCAACGGGGGAGGCGCGCAGTGTAGCGCCCTGTGCAACCTGCACCGATCAGCGGGACGCGACGCGCGGCGCGAGCATCGACAGGCGACGCCGGCAGCGCGCTTCCGCGCAATCTTTCCAAGGACCCGCCGAGTGTTTGCTTTCTTCCGTCCCCTGTTGCTGCTCGTAACGAGCCTGACGGCGGCTTTCGACAGCGCGCCAGCAGGCGCGGCCGAGTCCGAGCGGCTGCTCACCGACCACCTGCGCTCGCGTCTGGTCGCGTCCACCGACGCGGCCGTGCCCGGCGAGACGCTGAAACTCGGCCTGCTGCTGGAGCACGACGCGGGCTGGCACACCTACTGGAAGAATCCCGGCGACTCCGGCCTGCCCACGCGCATGGAGTTCGCGCTTCCGGACGGGCTCGCCGCCGGCGCAATCGAATGGCCGCTGCCCGAACGCCAGCCCGCGGGCGGGCTGGTCAACTTCGGCTACAGCCACAGCGAGCTGCTGCCGGTCAGCGTGGCGATCCCGGCCGACTTTGCCGCCGCATCCCTCGCCATCACGCTCAAGGCCAGTTGGCTGATCTGCGAGCTGGAGTGCATCCCCGGCAGCGGCGAGTACCGGCTTGAGCTGCCGGTCGCCCGAAGCGCGCAGCCCAGCGCACACGCCGGTGCCTTCGAGCGCGCCGCCGCGCGACAGGCACGCGCGCTCGATTTCGATGCCCGCTACAGCGCCGGCAAGAGCGGTGTGCGCATCGTCATTCCACTGTCTGACGATCTGAGCGAGGCCTTCGCCGCAGGCATCGAAGGCTGGACCCTGATGCCGGCGACGCCGCAGGTGCTGGCCAATGCCGATCCGCCGCGCTTTTCGATCGAGGGCAGCGCGCTGCGCGTCGAGGTCGCGCGCTCGGAGTTCTTCGCCGGTGCCCCCGAACGCATCGAACTGCTGCTGAGCAATGGCGAGCGCGGCTACACGGTGTTCGCGCGCCACGAGGCCGCATCCACGCTCGAAGCAGGATCCGGGAGCGCCGCGGGAGCGCCCACGGCCGGCAGCCGGGTGGATGGCACGAATACCAACGGCGCGCCGGTCGGCCTGTGGCTGGCCCTGCTGCTGGCCTTCGCCGGCGGCCTGGTGCTGAACCTGATGCCCTGCGTGTTCCCGGTGCTGAGCCTGAAGGCGCTGGGCGCGATCGAATCCGCCCACGATGCCGCGGAAATGCGGCGGCATGGCCTCTGGTACACGCTGGGCGTGCTGGCCAGCGTGCTGCTGGTAGCCGGCCTTCTGCTCGCCCTGCGCGCCGGCGGCGAGGCGATCGGCTGGGGTTTCCAGCTGCAGGAGCCCGGCTTCGTCGCCGCCATCGCCCTGCTGCTGTTCGCGATGGGCCTGTCCTTCTCCGGCCTGTGCGAATTCGGCGCCGGCATCACCGGTGTCGGCCAGCAGCTCACCGAGGGCGGCGGTCGCCGAGGCGCCTTCTTCACCGGCGTGCTGGCCTGCGTGGTCGCCAGCCCCTGCACGGCGCCCTTCATGGGCACAGCGCTGGGGGCAGCCCTCGTGCTGCCGGCGCACGAAGCCCTGCTGGTGTTCGCCTTCCTTGCGCTGGGCCTCGCCTTTCCGATGCTGCTGCTCGGCTACGTACCGGCGCTGGCGCGGCGGCTGCCGCGGCCGGGCGCGTGGATGCAGACCTTCCGCGAGCTGCTGGCGTTTCCGCTGTACCTGACCGTGCTGTGGCTGGCCTGGGTGTTTGGCCGGCAGACCGGAATGCTGGCCCTGACCGCGCTGGGCGCCGGCTTCATCGCCATCGCCTTCGCCCTGTGGCTGCTGCGGCGCGCGCAGGGGCGCGAACGCGGTGCCCTGCCCCTGCGCGCGCTCGCGCTGGTGGCAGTGGCGGCGGCGCTCGCCCTGCCGCTGCTCGCGCCACGCGAGGGCGGATCGTCGAATGCAGCCGAGTCCAGCGCCCTGTACGAACCGTGGACGCCCGCGCGCTTCGCGGCCTTGCGCGACGCAGGCCGGCCGGTGCTGGTCAACATGACCGCGGACTGGTGCATCACCTGTCTCGCCAACGAGCGCGTGGCGCTGTCCTCGGCCGAGTTCGCGGACGCCCTGCAGGCGCGCGGCGTGGTCTATCTCAAGGGCGACTGGACGCGTCAGGACGCCGACATCACAACCTATCTCGAATCCTTCGGACGCAGCGGCGTGCCGCTGTATGTGCTGTACCCCGCGCAGGGCGAGCCGATCGTCCTGCCGCAACTTCTGACGCCCGCGATCGTGCGCGAGGCGCTCGAAGCCCTGCCGCCGGCGAGCGCCGACGGCTGAACCTTCCCAAGCAACGCAGCAGGAGACCCGCATGAACCGCATCGCCCTGTCCCGCCTCGCCTTCGCCAGCCTCGCCGCCTTCGGCCTCGCCGTCGGCAGCGCCTCCGCCGCGCCCGAGATCGGCGCCGCAGCGCCTTCCTTCACCCTGACCGACGCCGACGGCAAGACCCACTCGCTGGAAGACTTCCGCGGCAAGACCGTGGTGCTGGAGTGGACCAACCACGAGTGTCCCTTCGTCAAGAAGCACTACAACGGCGAGAACATGCAAAAGCAGCAGCGCGACGCTGCCGAGTCCGGCGTCGTGTGGCTGACCGTCAACTCCTCCGCGCCCGGCAAGCAGGGCCACGTCAGCGCCGACCAAGCCAAGCAGATCGCCGCTGGCTGGAACGCCGCCAACGCCGCCTACCTGTTCGACACCGACGGCACCGTCGGCCGCGCCTACGCCGCCAAGACCACGCCGCACATGTACGTGATCGATGCCGAGGGCGTGCTGCGCTACAACGGCGCCATCGACAGCATTCCCAGCGCCGACGTTGCCGACATCCCGAAGGCCACGCAGTACGTGCCGACCGGACTGTCCGAGCTGGCCGCCGGCGGCAGCATCAGCACGGCCGTTACCCAGCCCTACGGCTGCAGCATCAAGTACGCCGACTCCTGAGTCGGGCGAACGGAGGGCGGCGGCTGCCGCCCTCCATCGACAGGGGAAGCGCCAGAACGACCTTGGCGCAAGGCTTGCACGACCTTCGGCGAAAGTGCCGGCTGCGTCAGCCTGCGTTGGCGCTGCCCGCACTAGACTGCCGCGCACTCCACCAAGGGCGTTTCGCACGCATGGCCTTCCGCGCCCCGACCCCCGAGCAGATCCGCAGCGGCCAGCTGGGCCGTCTGTTCGGGCCACGCCTTGCCGACAGCAAGCTGTGGACGCGGCGGCGCCGCAGCGTGGCGCTCGGCGTCGCGGTCGGCGTGTTCTTCGGCTTCCTGATCCCGCTGGGCCAGTTCCTGTTCGCCGGCGCGCTGGCGATCCTGCTGCGCGCCAACGTGCCGACGGCGCTGGTCAGCACGCTGGTCACCAACCCCTTTACCTTCGGCCCTGTCTACTACGCGGCCTATCTGGTCGGCAGCTGGGTGCTGGGTAGCGCCCCGAGCGAAGCCGAGGTGCAGGGCGCACTCGCCGCCGCCGAGGCCGCCAGCGGCTGGTCGCACTGGTTGAACGGGGTCGGCGCACCGCTTATCACCGGTCTTGCGCTGTTCGCCTGCATGGGCAGCACGGTGGCCTATTTCGGGGTGCGCTGGCTGTGGATGCTGAACGTCCTGCGCCGGCGTCGCCGCCAGCGGCTGGCGCGCTCGGCGAAAGAGGTCACGCACTGATTCAGCGCCAGCCCACCACACGCGTCCCGGCCCACAAACACGAAGGCCACCGCGAACATCGCGGTGGCCTTCGTTCATATCTGGCGGAGAGGGAGTCCCCCGAACGGGTGCCATGCCTTGCCATAGGCTGACGCAAAGCTAGACGCAGCGCGGGTTGTCTTGCCATAGGCTGCCACCGGCTGCCATGCTTTCGCGCGCTCGGGTATGGGACAGAGTATGGGACGCTCGCTGCACAAGCTGACCGCGAAAGCCGTGGCCAACCTGGGGCCCGGCATGCACTCGGACGGCGGCGGCCTGTACCTGCTGGTGAAGCCTACCGGGGGGAGATCGTGGATCTTCCGGTTTCGCCACCTGGGCCGGCTGCGCGACATGGGCTTGGGCTCCGTGCAGGACTTTACCCTCGCCGAGGCCCGCGCGCGCGCCGCTGAACAGCGCAAGCTCCGCGCCGACGGCATCGACCCGATAGAAGCGCGCGCCGCGGCCAGGGCGCGGCCGGAACGGACGTGGGGCGAAGCGGTCGATGACTTCCTCGCCGCGCAGGCCGCCGGCTGGAAGAACGACGCGCAGGAAGCGCAGTGGCGACAGTCCCTCGCCGACTACGGCCCGGCCTTCGACAAGCCCGTGGCCGCGGTCGATACGGCCATGGTGCTGCGGTGCCTGCGCCCGATCTGGACGGACAAGACGGAGACGGCCACCCGCGTGCGCGGCCGCATCGAACGCATTTGGGACGCGGAGCGCGTCGCCGGCACCGTCGAAGGCGAGAACCCCGCACGCTGGAAAGGCCACCTCAAGCACCTGCTGCCGCCGCCCACCAAGGTCCGGAAGGTGGCCAACCACGCAGCCATGCCCTACGCCGACCTGCCCGCCTTCATGGCCCGGCTTCTGGAGGGCAACAGCCTGAGCCGCATGGCCATGGCCTTCACGGTGCTGACCGCGGCGCGCACGGCCGAAGTCACCGGAGCCGAGTGGGCAGAGTTTGACCTGCAGGCCGGCACGTGGACGGTCCCCGCCGAGCGCATGAAGGCGGCCCGCGAGCATGTGGTTCCGCTGTCGCGCCAGGCGCTGGCCATCCTCGAGTCCATGCCCCGGAAGAAGCCGCCGTTTGCCCTGAGCGAGAACGGCATGCTCTACCTGCTGCAAAGGCCACCGCCGAAAGGCTTGGGGCTTCCCTACACCGTGCACGGCTTCCGCTCGACCTTCCGCGATTGGACGGCCGAGCAAACCAACACCCCCCACGAAGTCGCCGAAATGGCGCTGGCCCACACCATCCGCAACAAGGTCGAAGCGGCCTACCGGCGCGGGCAGCTGCTGGAGAAGCGTGCGGTGCTCATGCAGGCCTGGGCAGATTTCTGCCTGCCGGGGGCATAATCGTGTGGCCTACCCAGCGCGCGGCCGATGTTGCCCGCTTCTGGCGGGCAGTGACCCACGCGATCGGGAGGACCGTGACATGGCTGCAACGTCGACTAGCGAAACACCGAAGGCCCTGATCGGGCTGGCTTGGTTCATCGGGCTGGCGCTGGTCTTGGGGCTGCTGATCGAACGCCAGGGGCCCACGGAGCCCGGCCACCTGACACCGACCGTCATCACGATGCTGGGCATCGTCTATGCCGTGGTGCAGGGCGGCGCGTGGATCTACTCGAAGTCCGCCGCGCGCCCCATGAACCCGTGGGCCGGGCTCATGGGTGCGTCGGTTCTGGTCGGACTGTTCGGGCTCGGCACCCTCGGCTAAGGCTGATCCTCCGCGAAACGCCCCTGCTCGCGCGCGCGGGCTTCGATCTTGGGATTGACCGCGATGCCGCCCAAGCTGCGCTCTGTGTAGCGTGAGCGGGCCTGCAGGCTGGCGCGGATGGTCTTGGCGTCGATCGGAATCTCCGGGTTCGCCTCGTTGAACTGCCGGATGCGCTGCATCGTGCTCTCGCGCATCCGCTCGTCTTCGAGGCGCACCGCCATGGCGAAGCCATCCAGCAGGCGCGCGCGCCGGCGCAAGATCGCTTCCTCGTAGCGCTTGACCGCGTTGTTGGCGTCGTAGCGCTCGTTGACCTGCGCCGGCGCAAGGCCGGCCAGCTGCAGCACGGTCTGCGCCGGCGACAGGTCGGGGATCAGCGCGTCGCCGCGGAGCGTGTTCACGCCCTCGGTGCTGTATCGGATCGAGCGCAGCGCGTCCTTCACGAACTTCGGAGTCATGGCCTCCACGCCGCGCCACGCCTCGCCCTGGTGCATCAGGCTCAGGCCCTGCATGGCGTTGACGAAGATGCCGCCGATCGGTCCCGCAGCCTGCTCAAGCCAGTAGTTGGCCAGCGCCTTGCCCTCGAGCTCGCGCTCCGGCTCCCGCAACCAAAGGCCATCCAGCGTCACGCGGCTGGCGACGTCGGCGCCGGTGATGAAGTTGACCGGGCCGCGCGCGATCAGGCGCGCCACGTCGGCCCCCATGAAGTCGGCGAGGAAGTTGCGGAACTCCGCTTCGGCGTCGAACGGCGGATCTTCGTCGTCGCCCAGGGCGTCGGCCATGGCGTTGGCCACACCGAACACCATGCTCATGGCGGGCAGGCCCAGCGCGCCGGAGAACACCGCCGTCATGCCGAGCACGCCCAGCAGCTTGCGCCGAGCCTCCTGCTTCACCTTCGGGCTTTCGCCCTTGAAGGACTGGTAGAAGTTGCGCCAGAGGAAGTAGCTCATGCTCAGGCTGTATTGCCGAAACATCAGCAGCACCTTGGCCGCGCCGGACTGCATGAAGCGGGCGCGGTTCGCGTTCGAGTAGTCGAAGTGCGATTCCCAGATGATGTTTTCGGCGTACTGCACGGCTGCGTCGAAGCTCATGCCCTGCTCGCGGCCCAGCCGGTAGGCGGCCATGCCGGTCGCCTCGCGGTTGACCACCTCGGCCTTGTGGAACAGCCAGCTGATCCCCTTCATCACGCGGTGCCAGCTGTCGCTGTATTGCGCGCTGTCGACCTCGGCGATGCCGGCCAGGTTGTGCGCCTGCGTCTTGTCGATCGCGCCCGACGCGCGCATCGCCTGATACGCCCGCAGCTCGTCGTCGCGGAGGGTCCGCTCAATGTTGCCGCCGGTGCGGATCGAGTCGCGCAGCCCCTGCGTCAGGGCGTTCATGGCCTTGGCCGCGCCGAAGCGGCTGGCCAGCACCGGCCCCGCCACGATCGCGGTCTGCGTCAGGTTCACCAGCGCCGCACCCGGGGTCACGCCGAGATACCAGAAGAAGCCGAGCCCGCTGATCTTGTTCACCAGCGCGCTGTCGCTGGGGTTCATGACCCACTCGTGCCGCTTCACCATCTCGTTGTAGTAGATGCTGGCCTGGTTGCCCTGGTCGGTCTTCGCGCTCGAGTCCGCCCACTGCTTCGCCTGCATCATCAGCCGCTGCATCTTGTGGCCGTAGCGCAGGCGCGCGATCTGGTAGGCGCCATGGTTGGCGTTTGCCGCGAAGGCCCGCAGGGCGTCCGGGTTGTACCCGGCCACCTTCTTGCGGTGGATCATGTGCTTTCGCTGGCTCAGGTCCGGCAGGGTGCGCAGGTATAGCTGCCAGATTTCGTCCTGCAGGTCCGACGGCGCGCCCGACTTCTGCAGCTTGCGCTGCACCTCGGTGATGAAGCCCTCGCCCGCGCCGAACGCATCCCGCGCCTGCTCCAGCTTCTTGCCCGCGCCGATGTCCGTGTAGCCCTGCACCTGCAGGTCGCGCTGTGCCGCCAGCTGGTCGGCCGCGGACTCGAACATGAAGAAGTCGCGCTTGCCGGTGTCGGGGTTCTTCGCTGCCAACCAGTATTGGCCGAAGCGCTGCAGCGGGAAGTAGGGCCCGGCCACGCGAGCGGCCTCGAACATCAGGCGGATCTCCGAGCCGGTCTTGCGCTTCTGGTCGTCCGGCATGTCGAGCTCGCCAATCCGATCCATCAGCGCCTGCAGGGTCTGGTCGGAGCGCTTGGCGTACATATCGCGCGCCTCGCGGTAGAGCGCCTGCCAGTCGGCCGGTAGACGGTTCCAGCGCGCCACCAGCTCCGGGTAGGCGCGGCGGCGGCGCTTCTCGGCGGCCAGCTTCTGCCGCAGCTCCTTGATCCCGGCCAGCGCCTCCACCTTGCTGTCGCCCGGCCGGCTGCGGAACTGCGCGCGCACGCGCTTAATGTGGTCCTTCAACGAGGCCTCGGTGATCGGCACCGTCTCGCGGCTCAGGTTCACGAAGGTCAGCGGCTGGTAGGCCTCGGCCGGGTCCACGCCCTCGATGGTTGCATCGTGCATCAGGTCGGCCATCGCGCTCGCGCTGGCCCGGTCCTTCGCCTGCATGCCGCGCCACTTCTCGGCCAGCTCGTTGCCTTCCTCCTGCAGCACGTTCCGGTCAGTCTGCATCCGGTTCAGGTTGTCGATGTAGCTCGGCAGCTGCGGCAGGTACTTCTTGCCCAGCTCGGCGATGTGCCGGAGCGTCAGCGCGCCCAGCGCCGCCGGCTGCAGGTCTTGCAGCTTGGCGCCGATCGCCTCGCGCAGGGTCACGTTGTCCGGCTTCACCAGCGCGCCCAGGCGGTCGAGAAAGCCGCGCGGATCGGCGGCGGCGCCCATCGCCTCGGGTTCGCGCAGGCTGTAGAACAGGCCCTGCGCCGGCTCGGCAGCGCCGCCCTGCACGCGCCGGTTCATGTCGGCCAGCAGCGGCTTGGCCAGCTGGCTGTCCTCGGCGCGCAGCAGGGTGCCGGCGATGATCGAGCGCGCCACCGTCGTCGGGCCGATCAGCGAGACGTTCGGGTTGCCCAGCGGCTCGGCCAGGCCTGCACGCCACGTCTTGCCCGCCTGCTTGCTGATCCGGGCAATGTCTGCGTTCGTCAGCTCACGGCCGTCGCGGGTGAGGAACTTCTTGGCAGGGAAGCTGTAGACGGCGCCCTCGCCGTCCGTGCCGCGCAGGAAGGCCGCCGCGTTGTGGTAGGTCGTCTCGATCAGCGCGCGCAGGTTCGCTTCATCGTTGCCGGGCTCCCAGCGCAGCGGGTGTGCCCAGGCCTGCGGGCCGCTGTCCCACTGCGGCTGCGACGGGTCCACCTGCCGCGGGTGCGGCGCCATCATGCGCGTGGTGCCGTGCTTGAGGGCCGCGGACAGCATGTGCTCGGTGCGGCGAAGCAGGGCCTCGGGGCTCAGCCCGTTCGGGTCGCCCATCATGACCTTGCCATCGTTGAGGGCGTACTGGAACAGCGCGGCGTAGACCGCACTGCCCATGCTGGCGCCGCTGCGGCCCGGCGAGGCGTCGACGTACATGCGGTTCTGCCCGCCAATCTCGATGTAGACGAACATCGGCCGGCCGTCCTTCGTGCGCAACTCCCACTTCTGCACCTCGGCCATGTCCTCCAAGTCCTCGGTGAAGTTAGCCAGCGTCTCGCCCTTGTAGGTGGCAGAGACGGTGCCCTCGGTCACTTCATCGAACACCGTGGCCAGGTCGGTGGCGCGACTCGGCGGGTAGCGGAACAGCCCGCCCTGCTCGGCCATAGTTCGAAGCACGCCCGCGGCCGTGGTGCGCTCTGGCACCGTGAGGCCCGGCAGTCGATCGGCCGGCATCGACCAGTTCCAAGACTCGCGCGGGTCCGCGTTGACCATGGCCCGAAGCTGGGATACCGTCACACTTCGCCCTGCGGGGCCGCCAGTAGAACCCGATTCGGTAGCGGGCAAATCGCTGGTGGCTTCCGTAGGGTCCAGCACCGTCGAGTGCTGCAGGTCGTAGACGAAGGTTCCGCCCCCGGCATCCTTGCCCAGCATGCGGGCGATCTTGAGCTTCCCCCCCACCCGCACCGGTGCATAGAGCGTCGCCCAGCTCTGCGCCTGCGGCGGCTGCCCGGCCTGCTGCGACGCTACGCGGGTCGAGTCCACTCGCGCGACGATGCCCTGCTCGGTGATCTGCTGCAGCACGGCCAGCAGGTCCAGCTTCGACGGGTCCGCGGTCCACGACAGCAGCTCGCCGATGCCATCACGCGACAGCCGGAAGCGCATGCCGTTCTCGGCGTTGGTCCACTCGGCACCAGCACCACGCTGGGCGTTGAGCGCAGCCTTGGCGGCGGCGCGCGCAGCGCGCAGCTGCTCAGCGTTGCCAGTCGGGCCGTAGGCGCCGGCCTGCGCCTCGATGACCGGCACCCGGCGCTTCGCGTCCAGGTCGGGCCGCGCGAAGGCTGCGCCCGTCACAGGCTGGTCGGCGGCCGGCTGGCGGCCGCGCTCGAGATAGCGCGCACTGTCGTGGATCATGGCCAGGATGTCGGCCTCGGTCAGGCGAAGTTCGAACCCCAGCCCGCGCAGGAATCGGCGCACGGCAGCTACGACACGCGAGACGATGCTGTTCTGCACGCCGCGCTCGGCCAGGACCGCGATGGCTTCCTTGGTGAAGGTCGCCCGGTCCGCGCCCGCGTAGCGCCGGCGCGCGCTGGCCAGTGCCTCGCCCACCTTGCCGGTGGCGGTTGTCTCCAGCCGCGCAACCGCGGACTCGAGCTCTGCCCACAGCTCCGGGCCGGTGATCGCCTCCATGCCGTAGTGGCCCACCGCCTCATGCGCCAGCACCTGCAGGGCGCGGCGTTCGGTCGGCAGGTTGGACGCGATCAGGTAGACGGTGCTGTTGGCCTGATCGTAGAAGCCCTCCGCCATGCGATAGCGCGGGTCGCGCTTCGCCCGCACCGGCAGGCCCTCGGGATCGGCGAGCACTCGCACGCGCGGCGCAGTGTCGGCGTTCCACCCGCGGATGACGCCTGCGATAGCGGCCTGCAGCTGGGACGGAGCCAGCCCGCGCCCGCTGGCCGGCGTGGCGATCGAGAACTGCGCCGGCGGCTCCGCTGCCCCACCCTGCTGCCCTTCCTGCGCCTTGGCCTCAGCACGCGCCGCGGCGGCCTGTTCCTTGGCGCTCTGGATGCGCTTGATGATGTCGCGCTGCTCGGCCCGCAGAGCGTCGAGCTTGGCCTGATCGGGCCAGGGCGCGGTCATGTCCTTGTCGCCCAGGTCTTTCAGGGTCCGCTGCGCGGCCGCGAGGGACCGGCGCAACGATTCCACGCGCGAGCCACCCACCATGTTCGGCGCGGCCTCGGCGATCGCGCGCGAGACTCGCAGCAGGTCTTGCTCGGTCGGCTTGCCTTCGGCGTCGCGATCAACGTAGTAGTTGGTCTGGCGGTCGCCAGCCTCAGCGCTTTCGATGGTGAGCGTCCACGGCGAGGCGCCCAGGTCAAGCCGAACGCCAAACGCGCCCAGCTGGCCCAGCTCTACATCGTCCTGCTTCTCGGCCACGGCATCGGCGATCAGCTGGCGGATGCGCGCGGCAATGCGCGTGCGGCGCGTCAGCGTCTCCCCCGCAACCTGCCAGCGCACCGGCTCGCGGTCGCCGATCTTGTCGAGCACAGCATCGGACAAGGCCGCGCGGCTGGTGAAACGCTCGCCGTCGACAGTGACATCCAGCGGCTTCGCCTTCTCCTTGCCGTCCTTGTCGGTGATGCGTTCCTCGTCCAGCCGCAGGGCTTCCGCGCGCGCCTCCGCGGCCGTCGTGATGACCTTGCCGCCGATGTTGATGCTCCAGCCCTTCGGCAGCCCGGTGCTCTGGTCGTAGGCAGCCGCCAGCGCGTTCCACTTCTCTTCGCGCTCGATCTGCGCCGGCAGGGACTGCACTGCGGCTTCGGCCTTGCGCTTGGCCTGCACAGCCTCGGACTGCTGCGCCTGATAGGAGCGCGCCTTGCGCTCCAGCTTGGTGATGTCGTTGCGGAGCTGGATTTCGCGCAGCAGGTCCGTGTTGCCGGTGGCCGCGGCCTGCATCTCGCTGGCCGACATTTCCATCTCGTCGAAGCTGTTTTCGATCTCGCGGCTGATCTGCCGGCTGCGCAGCTGGTTGATGCCGCGGATCTTGCGCTCTTGGATGTCCCACATGTTCTTGTCGAGCGTGTCCTTGGTCACGTAGGCCAAGATTTCCACCTCGAAGTCTGGCAGGGTGTCGGCGAGGACGTTGCCCTGTCGGATGATGCGGCCCTCGCGCTGCTCCACGTCCGACGGCTTCCATGGGATGTCCAGGTGGTGGAGAGCCACCAGCCGCTTCTGCACGTTGGTGCCGGCGCCCATCTTCGGCGTAGAGCCGAGCACGATGCGGATTTCGCCCTCGTTGACCTTCTTGAACAGCGTCGCCTTCTGGGCGTCGGTGTTGAAGTCGTGGATGAACGCAATCTGCTCGGCGGGCACACCCCGTTCGATCAGGGCGGCGCGCAGGTCGTCGTAGACGCTGAAACCTCGCTCGGCCGCGCGCATGGCGTCCAGCCAGTCGGGGCCGTTCTCGGCGATCTTGGCGGCGGCGGCTTCGGCCTGCTCCAGCTGGTCGAGCGCTGCCTCGTCGCCCAGCTCTGCCCGGCGCACCACGGCTTCATCCTCAAGCGCAGCCGCGGCAGCGGCCAGCTCCTGATACTCGGCCAGCTCGCGCTTCACCGTCTTGAGCGGGGTGCCCAGGTCGGAGAAAACCAGCTGCGTGCCGCGCTGCGCGTCCCAGCGCTTCCAGCGCTCGAAGATTTCCGAGGCCGCGCGATCGATGCGCGCGCCGGGCTCGCGCTCGGTGACGCTCGGCTCGACAAGGCGGACGTCCATCGCGGCCTTGCGGGCGTCGCTCATGAGGCTCAGGTGGTTGTCCTCGCCCTTCTTGGGCGGGCCCTTGCGTGCCTCCAGAACAGCCGCGCGGGTGCCGATCTGCTCCATGTAGGCCTGCTGCCGCGGGCTCATGTCCATGGCGATGGGCTGGCGGCGGCCGGTCTTGAGCTTCGGCAGCGGGAACTCCCGCCCGTCGTTTTCCTCCCGGTACGCTGCCTTGATGCGGTCCATGGTCACGGTGTCGCTGACCTGATCGAACATTTGCAGCAGCTCGAGCGCGTTGAAGAAGCGTTCGAACGCGGTGACGGTCTTGTAGCCGCCCGCGGTGGTCGGTTTCAGCGTCTCCTCGATTTCCGCGAAGGTGTTGGCCCAGGCGTCGAAGTTGTTGAAGCCGCCCTCCTTCATGGCGGTCGGCATCAGGTAGCGCATCATGTGGTACATCTCGGCCAGCGAGTTGCTGACCGGCGTGCCAGTGAGGAACACCAGCCCCTGATCGCGGCCGTTCTTCGCCATGATCTGGCGAGCCTTGATCAGCATGTCGTAGGCGCGCTGGCTGCCCTTCGAGTCGCCCAGGCCCCGGATGTTCTGCATCTTGGTGCTGAACATCAGATTCTTGAACAGGTGCGCCTCGTCCACGAACAGCTGGTCAATGCCCAGCTGCTCAAGGTCCAGCAGGTCGTCAACGGGCTTGTCGCGCAGCGACTTGAGCCGGTTGTCCAAGGCCTCGAGCGAGGCTTCGATCTGCTTCACCTTGCGCTTGTCCGCCTTGTCGTCGCTCAGCTTGAGCTCGCTCAGCAGCATGCGCAGCTCGTTCGTCTCCGCGCCGATGAAGGCCTCTTCAAACTCCGGGGCCGGGCGGATGAAGCCGAAGCTGCTGTGGGCGATGATGACCGCATCCCAATCGTTCTGCGCGATCTTGGCCAGGAAGCGGCGGCGGTTCGCCCGCTCGAAGTCCTTTTTCGTGGCCGTGAGGATGTTGGCGCCCGGGTACAGGCGGTAGAAGTCGGCTGCCCACTGCTTCACCAGATGGTTCGGCACCGCGATCATGGGCTTGTTGGCCAGACCGGTGCGCTTGAGCTCCATGGCGGCCGCGATGGCGCTGTAGGTCTTGCCGGCGCCCACTACGTGATCGGCCAGGGCCGTGCGGTCCTGCACCACGCGCGCGACGAAGTTGCGCTGGTGGCGGCGGAACTTGATCACTTCATCCGGCACCTTGCCCGGGAAGGTCAACCAGCTGCCGTCGTACTGGCGCGTGACGTAGTTGTTGTTGGTGTCGTTGTAGGCGCGCACCAGCACTTCGGCCCGGTCGGCGTCCGCGAACGCCCAATCCTGAAACTTGGATCGGATCTCCTTGGCCTTGTCCTTCGCTGCCTCGGTGGCCTCCTGGTCAACGTAGGTCTTGCCCTCGTTGTCGCGGCGAAGCACCTTGATTTCGCGATTGTTGAGCAGGGCCAGCAGCATGTCGCTGGCCGGGTAGCTGGGCGTGCCGTAGGTGTTGGTGTCGTTGACGGCCGAGCCGGCGCGAATCTCGCCGGAGAATGACGAATCGAAGGGGATGTAGCGCAGCCGCGCCAGCGTGCCTTCGCCGAGGATGTCCCGCGCGAAGTCCTCGTATACCGCCGGCGGCACCCAGGGCGCACCCACGCGCACCGCAATGTCCGCGGCGCCCACGTCCTCGGGGAGCACCGCTTCGAGCGCTTCGGCGTTGGCCATCATGCCGGCCTCGCGCGCCTGCGCCAGCTTCTTGCGCACGTTGCCGGACAGGTAGGCGTCACGCAGCACGTACTCACCGGTCGCCGGGTCCAGATACAGCAGCGGTTCGCTGCCGCCGGCCAGCTCCTTGAGCACCTCGGTCGAATCGCGCCCCAGCAGTTTGCCGATGTAGGCCGCATCGAGCCGGCCGCGCTCGGCCAGGCTCACATTCAGCGCGTCCTGCGGGCTGCTTGCCCGTTCCACCTCGCGACGCACCGGGATGACGCGCCGCTCGAAGATCGCCGCCTTCTTCGCCGAACTCGGATAGGGCTTCACCCCTGCGGTCTTGGCCGCGGCCGCGCCCATGCCCGGCTTGTAGTCGAGCTCCAGCGAGGCCAGCAGCGGGAAATCCGGGTCGTCGCCGAACAGCCGCGTGGTGCTCGGGTCATTCAGTAGCCCGTCCTTCGCGTAGGCGTCGTACTGCGCGTTCAGCTGGGCGCGCAGGTCGTCCATGCGCGCGTCGTCCGCCAGCTCGGCGGCCAGCAGGTCGCGCACGGTCTGGCGCAGCTCGGCCAGCTGGCGCAGACGGCGATAGCCCTTGTCGCCCAGCGTGGTTTTCTCGGTCCACGGCGTTTCCGGGGTCAGCTCGCGGCCGATCGCCTCGCCGGCGATGTTCTGCGTGCGCTGGATCAGTTTGCCGCCTTGGATGAAGTGCCCGCCCTCGGACACCGGCGGGTTCTGCAGCTTCATCGTCTGCTGCTGCGCCATCGCCGCGGTGCGCTGCACGGACGCCGGCTCGTAGATCCCCGCCGGCAGTCGCGCGACGGCCTTAGCCAGCTCTGCTTCGATGTCCTGCCCAGGGCGTGAGCGCAGCGCCGGCTGATCCGGTCCGCGCATGGTGCCGAAGCGGCCCCACTCGCCCAGCAGCATGTCCGGGTTGCGCTGGAAGTAGGCATTGATCGGCACCGGCTCGCCGCCGGCCGGGTCCGGCAGGGTCGTGGTGCCCAGCCATGCCTTTGCCGCGTCCATGGCCTTGCGGCTGCCCCAATCCGCCTCCGGCAGCTTGCGGAAGATCACGATGTCCGTCGTGACTTCGGTATGGGCGTTGCCCTTGAAGGCATCATTCGGCAGGCGAATCGCCGCGACCAGCTCCGCGCGCTCGGCGATGTAGCGGCGCGCGCGGTCGTCCTTGGCGTCAAGGAAGCCGTTGGACACCACATTGACCAGCAGGCCACCCGGGCGCAGCAGGTCGATGCTCTTGGCGATGAAGTAGTTGTGCACCCGCAGGCCCGACAGGTGCTTGCGGCCGGACAGGTCGGTGAGGGTCTGGCGCGCGAACGGCGGATTGCCGATCACGGCATCGAAATAGCCGTCATCGCCGCGGCCGAACGCGCGGAAGTCGGCCATCTGCACGTTCTGGCGCGGGTAGAGCGCGCGCGCGATGCCAGCGGCGATGCGCTCACGCTCGACCAGCGTGAAGCGGCCACCCGTGCGCAGAGCCTCGGGCATGAGCCCGATGAAGTTGCCGACGCCGCCGCCGGCCTCGAGCACATTGCCGCCCGTGAATCCGAGCCGCTGCATGCCGGCGTAGATGCCCCCGATGATCTGGCGGCTGGTGTAGTGGGCGTACTGCGTGGACTGCCGGGCTGTCTCGTACTCTTCCTCGGACAGCAGCTCCTTGAGCTCGGCGAACTCCCGCGCCCACTTCTCGTTGTCCGGGTCGAAAGCCTGGGCCAGACCGCCCCAGCCCACGTAGAGCGCCAGCGTGCGCTGCTCTTCGGGCGTCGCATTGCGCCCCTCGGCCTGCAGGGTGTTCAGCAGGCGGATCGCATCGATGTTCCGGCGGTACTTGGTCTTCTGGCCGCCCTCGCCGAGCTCAAGCTCGTCGGTGATGGTGAAGTCCTGCGCGGGGATCTGCGGCGGCTGGGGTGCAGCAATGCCGGGCTGCCCGGCCGCGCGCGCCGCTTCGCTCAGTCCTCCACGTCCGCCATCGTCGACCGCAGCCGGTTCAGCGCCAGCATCGCGCCGTACCCCTGACTGCCCACCCGCTCCGACGTCGGCTCGCTCTCCGGCGGCAGGAACAGGTAGCGCTCCCGCACGATTTCCCACGCCTGGTGCCAGTCCAGCCCCTCGGCCTGCAGCGCCTCCAAGTCGGCCGCCGTCTGCTCCGCGGCCTGCGTCAGCGCCGGCTGCAGCTGGCTGCTCTCCTGCAGCTGCTTGAACATCCGCGGCCGGTGCTCCTTCCAGTGCTGCCGGGCCTGCGCCTTCCAGTGCTCGTACTGCATCGCGCTCTCCCGAAGGCGTGGCCGCGCCGCGGCGTGCCTTCTGATCGGCAGCCTGCGCTGCCAGTTTCTCCAGCATACCAGCCAGGTCCAACGCCGACAGGTCCGGCGGGAGCCAGCGGTTTCCGGAGTCCTCGGTGCGGGTCGCGTAGCGGTCGCCGCTGGTCCCAGCGCGCGCCAGCACAGACACGCCACTCGCGCTGCCGGGCACCACGCCGCGCAGGCTGGTGCCCGAAATCTGCACGTAGACGTTCACGCCCGCAGTAGGGTTCCGGAGCGTCAACGACACCTCGCCCGACACGGCAACGCCGGCCTCGTTGGTGCTGACGGGCTTCTCGGGCCGGCCCTTCGCGTCGGTGTGCGGGGTGAATCCACGCTCCTGCAGCACGTCGGCGACCGCGCGCAGGTACGCCGCGCTCTCGCGCAGGAACTGTTTTTTCACCTGCTCGCCCTGGTCGGTGTAGGCGTCGATGTGCTCGACACCCCAATCCTGCGTCAGGGTCATGTCCTCGGGCCGGCCGCGCTTCGGCGTGCGCTTCTTGGGCTTGGGCTCCGTCGTGCCCACCGCGGCAGCCTCTTCCGGCTGCGGCGCGATGTTGTTGGCCTTGTGGAACTCGCGCGCCTCGTCCGGCGGGGTCATGCCCTCGGAGTCCAGCCCCGGGTAGTTGCGCGCGCCCTCCCAGAAGCTCAGCAGGTAGGGGCGGATGCGGTCGCCGAAGTCGCTGGCCATTTCCGCGGTGAAAGCGGCGAAGTCGCGGACGCCGGCCTCGATGTAGCCGGCGGCGATGGTCATGCCATCGGTCAGCAGCTCGGGATCCAGCCCGCTGTTCAGGCGGCCGAGCTTCGCGCGCAGCCGCGCCTTGGCCGCCTCGATCGCGCTCTCCGTCACCAGCGTGTTCTTGGCGAAGCGGCTGGGCTGGGCACTCGGCGCAGCCGCAGCCTTGTCGGCGCTGGCCCGCTTCGTGGTGCGCGCAGGGTCGGCCACCCATGCCTTGAAGTCGGCCAGGGTCATCGGGGTGATGTCTCCCAGCCCCTTCCAGCCCTTCGTGTAGTTGGCCAGGTAGCCCGCCCGCGCGGAGGCCTCGTCGGCGAAGCCCATCATGACCTTGTGCTCGTCGAAGCGGCCGGCCTCCGTCACCTGATCGACCACGAACACCGGCAGGTCGGCGTTCTCGGCATCGGGGCCGAGGAACACGTCGACGTGATCGCCATCCTTGCCTTCGGTACCGCGGATGTAGCCGTAGTGGTGCGCCAGCGGCGGCCACTCCGGGCGCCGGCGGGTGCCGGCCGGGTTCTCGATGCTGATCCGCAGGCCGTGCAGGCTCAGCGCGCCCTTCTTGTAGTTGCCCGCGTCCTTCTGCGCCTCGGTCGGCGCCGGCAGGTCGTTTGCCGGGCTGGTCGCGGCTTCGGCGGCTGCCGCATCCACCTTTGAAGCATCAGGCTCAACCGCGCGGCGCAGCTCGCGCGCCGCCACGGTGTAGTCGGCATTGCCGCGCGCGCCCGGGACGATGACCTTGACGGTGCCTTGGTCGGCGTCGATCTTCTCGATCGTGCCCCGCCGCGTGCGCTGCTGGTCAACCGTACCGTCAGCGTTGGTGAACGGCCCAGCGGCGGTGAACTCCACCGGGTCGCCCTTCTTGAAGCCCTCGCGCTCGATCGCTTCGCGATTGGCCTGGAACCCGGCATCGATCTGCTCGCGACGGTTGGGGGTTGCCTGCTCCGGAATGGCCTCGAGTTTCAGCCCGCGCACCCACACGCCATCCACCTCGGCCTCGACGCCGCTGCGGTCTACCGCCTGCACGGTGCCTTCGACGCGGCCATCCGGGCCATCGTAGGCCACGCGCGTGCCCGGCTTGATGCCGCGCTCGGCCATGGCCTTGCGGTCTTCCTCGCCGCGCTTCGGCAGCGCTTCGGGCGGACTGGCCGGCGAGTCCTGCTGTGCGCCCGCCACGGCCTGCTCGGCGGCGGCGGGCGGCTCTACAGCTGCGCTCTCGCTTCGCGCCTCTCGGCGGATTCGCGCATCTTCGACCGCCTCCCCAGATGCCGGCGCCGACGCCGCTGGCTGCGTGCGCGCAGCGATCAGCGCGGCCACGTCGTCACCCATGCGGGTGCCTTCCTTGAGGCCCTTCCGCTCCAGCGTGTTGAAAGCGGCTTCGGCCTCGGGCTTCTTCATGCCGGCACGGCGCAGGGCCGCGACGGCATCGGCCTTCCGGATCACTCGCGGAAGGCCGAGGCGCTTGCGCTCGGTGGTGAGCGCTTCGCCGGACAGCTGCTGCGGCTGCCCTACTTCGCCTTCTTCTTGGGCGGCGCCTTCGCCGGCTTCTGCGGGGCGCTGGACTTGCTCGGGGCCGGGCCCTTGTTCGGGATTCGTCCGTACATCGGTGTCTCCTTCGGTGGTGATCGCGGCGAAGCCGGCCGCGGCGGCATCTACTTCGGGGGCTCCAGGCGCTGCAGCGGTGGCGGCAGCGGCGCCAGTGGGCGCTTCGACTGCAGGTTCACCGTCACCATCACGCGCAGCAGCCGTTCCCTCGCCAGCAGGCCCGACAGGTGCCAGGCCTTGAGCTCCGCTTTGTGCCAGCGGCTCTGCAGCTCTTCCTCGTCCATCGGTCTGGCCCTCCTGTGTGGCGGGGTCGGGGGTTTGCGGGGCTACGTCGGGGTCGAGACGACTACCAGCGTCTTGCGGCCCTGCAGCCCGATCGGAACGCTCGCCATCGACGGCAGCAATGCGATCATTTGGGCCAGCATTGATGACGAGCCCGACCGGAGCCTCTGCTCGCTCCACAGCTTGATCTGCGCCGTTGTCAGGCTGGCGAACGAGCTGCGGCTGCTGTCCTCCCGCAGAACTGTCGATCCCGCCTTGTACGCCCGCTTCATCGCGACCTTCCGCTGCAACGACCGGTTGTTCCACTGCTCGCGGTGCAGCCACCCCTTGGGTTTCCGGGCCTTTCTGTTCACGGCGTCGCTCCTTCCCGCGCTTGCCGGCGGGGGTGATGAGGTCGGGGGTCGGGCTGGCCGCCAGCGCGGCCTGTAGGTCCATCTGCTGCTGTTCCGCCGCCGACGGCACGCGCGGCGTGACCTCGCCCGTCTCGGGGTTGATGGACTCGCCAGGGCGAAGCAGGGGCGGCGCGATCGGCGCTGCCGGCGCGGCCTCGGGCTGCGCCTCGGCGATCGCGTTGACCGCATCCTGCAGCGTGCCCGGCGCGGCATCGGGGAACGGCACGCGCGGCGCGGCCGGCACACCGCGGGGCGCCTGCTGCACGGAGCCGACACCACCGGGCACGCTGCCCAGGCGGATGCGCGGCGCATCGAACAGCTGCGGGGGCGTCGGCGCGTTCTTCTGCAGGTTGCCTTGCGAGTCGCCCACGATGGTCTGCGGCGGTTCCAGCAGCCGGCCCTGCTGCTCCAGAAACCCGGCCAGCGCCTGCGCCGCGGCGGCGGACTGCTCGGGCGTCTGCGCCATGGCCACCGCATCACGCAGCTGCTGCTCCTGCTCGGCCGGCGACGGCGCGCGCGGCGCGGGCTGCTGCTGCGGCCGCGGCTGCGTCGACTGAGCCCCGCCAGCGGCGGGCGGCGCGTCCTGCAGCGGCTCGCGCGACAGCGCCAGGCCACCAGCGGTCAGGCCGCCGCCGAGCACGCCGCCGAGCACGCCACCGATGGCGGCGTTGTCGGCCACGTCCTGCGACAGCGCCCGCGTTGGGTCCACGGCCTGCTGGATACCGACGTTCTGGCCGAACTGCTCGCCACCCTCCTGAATCGCCTCTTCCGCGGCCTCCTTGGCTACGCCGCGCGCCACGATGCCCGCTCCCTCGCGCGACAGCAGAGCCGGCACGCCGCCGCCCAGGGTGCGAGTGAAGATCGAAGCATCGAGCGGCGCGGTGATAGCGCCAGCGGCGCCGCTGATCGGCGCGGCGATCGCGCCCGCAATCTGGCCAGCGCGCAGCGTGAGCTGCCGCTTGGCCTCGTCCGGCGCAGTCCCAGCACGCACCAGCGCTTGGTACTCGGGGTTCGCGTCCCACACCTCCTGCGGCTGGTCCATCGCGTCCTGCATGGCCGCGTTGCCAGCGAAGCCGCCGCCCATGACGGTGTTGGCGCCGATCAGCGCGCGCTCTGCTGCCTTCTTGCCCACCTGCTGCGCGGTGGCCTGCGATGCGCCCTGCGCGATCGCCTGCGCGCCCTTCGCCGAGGCCGTGCCTGCAGCGCCGAAGCCCAGCGTGGCCAGCATCGGCACCTGCTCAGCAGCGAACTGCCCCAGCAGCGTCGGGTTGGTCGCGACCTCGCCGGCCTTGGCCATGAAGCCGTCGGCGTCCTGCAGCTTCTGCTGCTCGGCCTTGAGCACGGGGCTGTAGCCGGAGGCGATGCTTTCGCTGATCTGCTGGCTGCCGCCTGCAATGCCCTTCGCGGTGCCAGGGCCACCGAGGGCCTGGTCGAGCGCGCGCTGAGCGGGCTTTACGATGTTCTCGTCCAGCGCGCCGCCGGTCAGCAGGTTGGGCACCTGCGCGAGCCCGCTTGCAAGGTTCGAGGCGCCTTGCGCCACGCCACGCAGGGTGTCGCCGACGATTTCGCCGCCGGTGCGCTTCTTGGGCAGCGGGGGCGCGATGGTGCCCTGCAGCTGCGGGGGCGCGAAGTCGGAGAGCTTCGGCGGCCGCGGCCGCTGCGTGTTCGGATCGATCGCCATCGGGCTTCCTTACTGGCTGGGCTGCAGGTACTGCGCGAGGCCTTGGAACAGCGGATCGGCGTACAGCTGCCGGATCTGCTGTTCCTTGACCTCGGGGCTCAGGGTCGGGTCGCCCTGGATGGCGTTGAGCCGACCGTTGAACTCCTTGAAAAGGGTATCGGGGCGAATCCCCTGACCCCCGCCACCAGCCGGCTTAACTTGCGAGCCATCGGGGGCCAGCACCGGCACGGCCTGCCCGTTCGGTCCGATCGAGAACGCCCCCTGCTCGCCAGTCAGCAGCGTGGGCGGCCGCGCGCCCGCGCCGATCTGCGCCACCAGCTCGGCAGCCTGCGCGCGGCGATCGTTCGCCCCGAGCGCGGCCTGCGCCTGCAGCTGCGCGGCGTTCTGCTGCGCCTGCGTCTGCGCCAACGCCGTGCGGGCCTGCACGTTGCGGGCATCGGCGGCGTCAGCCGAGGCGCCCAACGTCGGCGCGAGCCCGGCCAGGGCCTGCGTCAGCTGCCCCTGCAGCCCGCGCGCGGAGCGCGAGCCGCGACCGGCGGCAAAGCTGTTGCGGAACAGCTGGGACTCGATCTCCTGCATCACGCTGCGCGTGGCTTCGTCGCCGGCGCGCGTGCGCGCGGGGTCGGCGCTGGCCACCGCCGCAGGCACCGCGGGAAGCGCAGGCGCCTGAATTTGCGGCGGCTGCTGCGCGGTCAGCGCCACCGGGCCGCCCGTCGCCTCGGGCGTGAACTGCACGGCGCGCGGCTTGCCGTCGGCGCCGATGATCGTGTTCATGGGCGCGGCCTGCTGGCCGGGCGCGGCGGCGGGCACCACTTCGGGCAGTAGCTTTGGCTCCTTCGGCCGCGCCGTCGCGGGCGCCGCGCTAGGAACCGGCGGAGGTGGCGCCTGCATGGACACCTGCGGGCTTGATCCGGGTCCGCCGCGCTGCTCGCGCTCCCTCTGCGCGGCGACCATGGTTTCGCGGAGGCTCGGCCTCTGCGGCTCTACGCCCGCAGCGCCCTGCACGAACTCGCTCACAGGCCGAACAACTGCGTCCGATGCAGCCGCAAAGCTGTTCCAAGCGCCGGATGCGGTGTTGGCGATGTCGCGGCCGATGCCTGCAACGCCCTCGCGGAACTCCTGCCCGCGCTCGCGAGCGGTCAGGCCCGGAGCCAGCAGCCCGAAGGAACCGCCCTTGGACAGAGGGCTCGGCCCGACCGGCGTGCTCAGCGTATTCGCCACGGTTTCAGGCCGCGCCAAGCCCTGAGCCAGCTTGACGGCCGTGCCGACAGCCTGCCCAGGGGTGAGGGACGGCGCCGCCGGTGCCGGCGAAGGGCCGGGGCCACTGCGCCCCTGCCCGCCAGCTGACGGACGCGCGGCCGGCTTCTGCATCGGCATCGGCTGCCCAGGCGGGCCGCTGCGCACCGGGTTGGCTTCAAAGGTCGCGGGCAGGTCACGGCGGCGCGGCGGCTGGCCTTCGCCAAGCAGGGTGTCGCTGGGTCCGATGGCCATGGTCAGATTTCTCCGCTGTAGTTGTAGGACACGCCGAAGCTGCTGCCGGCGCTGACGGATGCACTCACGTTGATCGCGGACAGGGATGCGGCTGCAAGCTGGGCCTGCGTCCGGGCGATGCCGTCGAACTGGCCGATCGCGATGCGGGCGGACTCCTGCATCTGCGCGATGTTCACGCGGGCCTGTTCCAGCGTGAGCTGCGCCTTCGTCGTCTCTTCCTGCAGCTGCAGGCCAAGCCGGGCGGTGCGTGTGCCCTCTTCCGCCTGCCGCATGCGGCTGCGGGCCTCGAGTCGCTGCGATGTCGCCTGATACGCGCCGAGCCGGGCCTCGATGACCGCGCGCTCCTTGTCGAGCAGCGCGCGCGCGCCGGTGATGTCGGCCTCGAACTTCCGCAGCTTGGCCTCTTCGATGGCCGTCTTCTGGCGGGCTTCCTCGATCCGGACCTGAGCCACCTGCGCCCAGGCACCGACGTTGGTGGCGTAGGCGCGCACCTGCGCATCGAACAGCCCGACGCGCGACTCCTGCCCGCGGATCCGCGCGGCGTAGGCCTCCCACTCGATGCCGTGCACGCGCGCCAGCTCGGCGAAGGCGCCGACCTCAGCCGTGTAGGCGCGCAGGGCCTGCTCGTTGATTTCGGACTGCACCCGGCGCGCGTCCACGAACGCGCGGTAGCGCTCCACCAGCAGGTTCTGCGCCCGGATGCTCTCGGCGTACAGCTGCACGGTGTCGCGGTTGATCTGGTTCTTGGCGATTTCCGCCTCGACGCGGGTGCGGTACATGTCCACCTGATCGCGCGCCGCGGCCACGCGATCGCGGAACACCTGCGCGTCGACGCTGTAGGCCTGCTGGTCGGCGTTGAAGATGGCGATGCGCGCATTCAGCACGTCGATGGCGGCCTGAATCGCCGCCTGCTCCGTGCGCAGCAACAGCTCCTGGTACTGGATGTGCAGCCCGGTCAGCACCTGCACCAGCGCCACGCCCTGTGTCACCGAGAACCGCAGATTCTCGATTTCGACCGTGTGCACCTGGATCAGGATGTCGCGGTTCAGGCCGGCGCGGCGGTTGGCGGCCTGCTGGCGCACCTCGGCCACGCGCGCCAGCGTGGCGCCCGGCGGGGCGTCGAAGCCGCGATTGGCGGCGTCCGCCCATACCTCCTGCACCGCGCGCTGGGTTTCGGCCTCGTCGCGATCGCGCGCACGGGCGAACAGCGCCTGCTCGATCGCCGCCGGCAGGCCGGTGCCGCCCTGCTGCATGGCCTGCAGGCGCGCGCGCGTCGAATCCAGCAGCGCATCGCTGAACTGCGTGGGCACGAAGTTGAACGTGTTGTCGGGCGCCGTGAAGTCGCGCACCGGCCGCACACCCTCGAACACCGGCACGACAACGGGCACGTAGTCCGGCACGTCCAGTTCGATCAGCACCGGTACATCGATGTCACGCAGCTCGGGCTCGTCCGGCAGCGTGATCGGGATCAGCGCAGGGCGCGGGCCCGGGCGCGGCTCGTTGAATTGCTCAGGCTCCCGGCCCAGGTTGATCGTGGGCGGCCGGACGTTGAGCCCGAGCTCCGGCGCGTTGGGGATGTTGATGCCCGGGGCTTCGAGCCGCGGCCCGCCCGGGATGGTCGTCTCCGGGTCGGGGATGTCGATGGTGTCATCGGGCAGCGCGGGCGGTCCGCTGCCCGGGTCCGGCAACGCGCCCGAGCCGATGGCAGGGGTGCCGAACCGATGCGCGGCGTCGATGTTGGTGAGCGCGACGGCGCCGAGACGCGAAAGCGCGGCCTGCGCGTTCGCGATGCTGTTGCTGGCGAAGCCCCGGAAGCTGTCGAAGTTGCCGCTTACAAGGTCGAACTCAGTCACGGGGTTCGGCGTGCTCATAGGCGGCGCTCCAAGATCATCGGGAAGAGCTGCAGGCTGTCCAGCTCGAAGGGTTCAACGGCCTCAATCTCGAAGCCCCAATACACGGACTTGAGCCCCCGGCCGATGGGGATGCGGCTTTCGCGCGTGGCCACGGCAGGCCGCGGCTCGATCGCATACCAGTGCTCTTCCTTCTCGCCGGTGGCGCTGGTCGTGATCGTTTTCAGCACCACGCGGCCGCCCTGGTAGCCGATGTAGGCCGAGGGCATGCGCTTCTGCTTGCCGGTGCCCAGGTTGGTGACGGCGAGGCGCGCACGGGCGCGGATCGGTGCG
>VFQU01000407.1_pt1 | contig 39962 bp, 37 predicted proteins | sample 3512311 | NCBI WGS metagenome assembly VFQU01 (sample SAMN10412377, study PRJNA504923) | tailings metagenome | isolation source: Relicate 3 Philex TSF3 active mining site | place: Philippines: Tuba, Benguet | collected 2017-08-29
GTCGTCGTTCCGCTGTCCGCCGGCGTCGCCGCCGCCGGCAGCATCGCCGCCCTGGCTGGCCTGGTACATGGCCTCGCCGAGCTTCATCGCCGCCTGGCTGAGGGCATTGGTCCGCGACTGGATCGCGTCGACGTCCTCACCGGCCAGCGAGCTGCGAAGCTCCGACACCGCGGTCTCGATGGCCGACTTGTCGGCCGCCGAGAGCCGGCTGCCATACTCGCCGAGCGACTTCTCGGTGGAGTGGACCAGCGCCTCGCCGTGGTTGCGGGCCTCGACCAGCGCCTTCCGCTTCTTGTCCTCCTCGGCGTGCGACTCGGCGTCCTTGACCATCTGGTCGATGTCGGCATCCGAGAGACCGCCCGAGGCCTGGATCTTGATCGTCTGCTCCTTGCCGGTGCCCTTGTCGCGCGCCGAGACCGAGACGATGCCGTTCGCGTCGATGTCGAAGGTCACCTCGATCTGCGGCACGCCGCGCGGGGCGGGCGGAATGCCGATCAGGTCGAAATTGCCGAGCAGCTTGTTGTCCGCCGCCATCTCGCGCTCGCCCTGGTAGACCTTGATCGTCACCGCGTTCTGGTTGTCCTCGGCGGTCGAGTAGGTCTGGGTCTTCTTGGTCGGGATGGTGGTGTTGCGGTCGATCATGCGGGTGAACACGCCGCCCAGCGTCTCGATGCCGAGCGAGAGCGGGGTCACGTCGAGCAGCAGCACGTCCTTGACGTCGCCCTGAAGCACGCCCGCCTGGATCGCCGCGCCCATGGCGACGACTTCATCGGGGTTCACGCCTGTGTGGGGCTTGGTGCCGAAGAACTGTTCCACGACCTCGCGCACCTTGGGCATGCGGGTCATGCCGCCGACGAGGATCACCTCGTCGACCTGGTCCTTGCTGATGCCGGCATCGGCGAGCGCCTTCTTGCAGGGCTCGAGCGTGCGCTGGATCAGCCCGTCGACCATCTTCTCGAGGTCGGCGCGGGTGATCGTCTCGACGAGGTGCAGCGGGGTGGTGCTGCCGCCTTCCATGCGCGCGGTGATAAAGGGCAGGTTGACCTCGGTGGTCGCGGCGCTCGACAGCTCGATCTTGGCCTTTTCCGCAGCCTCCTTGAGGCGCTGGAGCGCGAGCTTGTCAGTCTTGAGGTCCATCTGCTCCTTCTTCTTGAAGGAGTCCGCCAGGAACTCGACGATCGCGTTGTCGAAATCCTCGCCGCCGAGGAAGGTGTCGCCGTTCGTCGACTTCACCTCGAACACGCCGTCGCCGATCTCGAGGATCGACACGTCGAAGGTGCCGCCGCCGAGGTCATAGACGGCGATGGTCTTGCCGTCTTCCTTGTCGAGGCCGTAGGCGAGCGCGGCCGCAGTCGGCTCGTTGATGATGCGCAGCACTTCAAGGCCCGCGATCTGGCCGGCGTCCTTGGTCGCCTGGCGCTGCGCGTCGTTGAAGTAGGCGGGCACGGTGATGACGGCCTGCGTCACGCTCTCGCCGAGATAGCTCTCGGCGGTTTCCTTCATCTTCTGGAGAATGAAAGCCGAGACCTGCGAGGGGCTGTAGTTCTCGCCGCCGGCGTGGACCCAGGCATCGCCGTTCTTGCCCTTGGTGATCTTGTAGGGGACGAGTTCCATGTCCTTCTTGGTCATGGGATCGTCAAAGCGGCGGCCGATCAGGCGCTTGATCGCGAAGAGGGTGTTGTCGGGGTTGGTGACCGCCTGTCGCTTGGCGGGCTGGCCGATTAGGCGCTGCCCGTCCTTGGTGAAGGCGACGATCGAGGGCGTGGTGCGCGCGCCTTCCGAGTTCTCGATCACCTTGGGCTTGCCGCCGTCCATGACGGCGACGCAGGAGTTGGTGGTGCCGAGGTCGATACCGATTACTTTACCCATGTTTTCCCCATCCATAAGGACAATTGTTGGACACCGCTGCTGCCCGCTTCCCGTGGTCGGCAAAGCGCCTTGGCGGCTCGATTGTGTCGGCGATATAGGTGTGCTTTCGCTTGGAACAAGAGAGCCGCACCCCTAGATTTGCGGCCATTCCACAAGGAGACAACTGCCGTGACGATCACCCCGCGCCCCGCCCTTGCCCTGCTCTGCGCCGCCGCCCTCGGCGCCCTTTCCGCCTGCACCGAGCCGGCCCAGGCCCCGGCCACGCAAGAACAGGAGGCCGAGGCGGCCGCGCTCACCGTCGACAACGCGCGCGTGGTGCTGCCCCCGGTCGCGGGCAATCCGGCGGCGGTCTATTTCGATCTGTCCTACAGCGGGGCACCGGGCGTAACGCTCGACAGTGTCGAGGTTGCAGGCGGCGGCATGACGATGATCCATGATTATGCGGAACAGGGCGGCACCAGGCGCATGGTGATGGCCGATGCCGTGCCGCTGAGCGAAGGCACGCCGGTGAGCTTCGCGCCGGGCGGACTGCATGTGATGGTGATGGAGCCCTCGGCCGATCTCCAGCCGGGCGGCACCGCCGAGATCACGCTCACCCTGTCGAACGGCGCCACAACGCTGGTCACCGCGCCGGTGCGCGCCGCAGGGGACGAGCGCTGAGTTCCGGCCGGGCCGGAGGGCGGGAGGCGGCGGTCGCTAATGCCGCCGTCCCCGCCTGCCCGGCCGGCGGCGAACGGCCGCTGACGGCGGGCGAGATCGCCCTCGCCCGCTCGATGTTCGGCACGGCGATTGACTACGCCAAGGTGCGGGTGCGGCGGCGCAAGTTCTTCCCTCTCCAGCCGCGCCGGGTGACGATGGCGCCCATGGGGCACCTCCACTTCCACCCGGCGGCCTCGCATTATTGCGACGACTTCGCGGCCACTTCGCTGCCCATGCAGGCGCATTTCATTCACGAGATGGTGCATGTCTGGCAGGCGCAGACCCTCGGGCGCTGGTATCTGGTGCTGCGCCGGCACCCGCTGTGCCGCTACGACTATGCGCTGCGGCCCGGCTGGCCGCTCGCTCGCTACGGCATCGAGCAGCAGGCAGAGATCGTACGCCACGCCTTCCTGCTGCGCCGCGGCGCGCGGGTGGCGGGGGTCGGCGATGCGACGGCCTATGCGGACCTCGTCGCCTTTCCGCGCGCGGAGCGCTGACGGCGCCGCGATCAGGTCAGGCTCGGGCCTGCGGCAGCCTCACCGCACGGGGAGACCGGCCACAGGCCCGGAGCCCTGAGAGCGCGCCAGCGGGAGAGGATGGCGCGCGAAGGCGGGGGAAAGGGCCGGATGCGACCCGCTCCCCCGCCTCTCGCCTCAGCGGCAGCTGACGCGGCGTTCGCGGCCGCGGTTGTCGATGCGGTAGCAGCGCCCGTCGTTCTTGCGGATCAGCGTACCGGCCGCGCCGCCGGCGGCCGCACCGATCGCGGCACCGGTGGCGACATTGCCGCCGGTCACGGCGCCGATCGCGGCACCCGCCGCCGCCCCGCCGAGCGCGCCTTCGCCGGCGTAGTTGCTGGCACAGGCACCAAGGCCGAGCATCGCGGTCATCCCGAGGGCGGTCGCTTTGAGACGATTGGTCATGGCATTCTCCTTATCTAGAGCATGCCAGATCAACCGGAACCGACCCCCGTCTGTTCCACCATTCGCCTCGCGATTGGCGGCGCTCGCCGCGTTCCGGATCAGTCGGGCGTCTTGGCGACCGCGAGCATCGCTGTGTGTGAAAGGCGGTCCCCGATCATCCACCCTCCTCCGCCACGAGCTGGCCAGCTTCGTAACTTATGGCTTGGATACGCCAGTGGTCCGTGCGGTCAGGGTCTTGACGATAGGTAAAGCGAGTGTTCACGCCGGCTCCCTCTGCAATCGAGGTCGCCTCCACCCACATCAGGTTTCCACCCCTGTGTTCGACCGCGGTGATATCCGGACGGGCTCGTTCGAGTGCCAGCAGTTCGGCATCGGTCAGGCCCTCGCGACCGAACGCCTGGGCGAGTTCTGCGGCGGTGAGTTCGGGCACGAGGAATGACCCCAGATATTCGAAATCCCGGGTGCGCAGCGCTCGTATCAGCAAAGGTTGGTGAACGCGGACATGGGCCACCGCCTGTCGCCGTATCGTGTCGCTGACGTCGATCGCTCGGCCACCCTCCACGCCCGCGCTGCTCACATCAACGCTAAGAATGCGCCAGGCATCATTTTCCCGGACCAACTCGAACTTCACCGGGAGCTTGCCTCCGGTACCGGTCGTGAGCATCCCCTCGAAGGTCGCTTGATCGCCCGTCATGGAGCGCGACGACCAGCTCGATTCTGTGACTTTGTCGAAGCCGTTGGCCTTCGCGAACCGCTCCAGCGCATCCAGCGGCGTCGCGGCCTGCATCTGTTCCGCGGTCAGCGCGTGCGCCGCCGCATAATCGCCCTTGCGCACCGCGGCCAGAAATTCGTCGATGGTGTCGCTCGCCCCGCTCGTGGCGAAGACCACGAGGCCGAAGACAATGCCCATGAACGCCACGAACACGCCGAATCCGATGGCGACCTTCTGCCAAGTCTTCATGTGCCCCCCCTTTGCACCAGCAGCCCGAGTTGCCCTTCGGCAGCTCGGTCTGATGGCGCAAACCTACCATGGAGAGACCGCGAATCCTACCGGCGAGGCAGGGTCAATCCGGCGTCTTGGCGACCGCGACCATCGCCGCCCGCAGCAGCCGATCCTTGATCATCCACCCGGCCTGCATCTCCGAAACGACCGTGCCCGGCTCGTGGTCCGTCGTCGGCACCTCGAGCATGGCCTGGTGCTGGTTGGGATCGAGCGGCAGGCCGACCGCGGCGATGCGGGTGATGCCGTGGCTTGCGAAGACCTTCTCCAGCTCGCGCTGGGTCGCCTCGAGCCCGGTGACGAGGCCCTTCATGCTGTCGTCCTCCCGCAGGCTCTCGGGGATCGCCTGCACCGCGCGGGCGAGGTTGTCGGCGACGGAAAGGATGTCGCGCGCGAAGCCGGTCGCGGCATAGGCACGCGCCTCGTCCTTCTCGCGCTCGAGCCGGCGGCGCACGTTCTGCGTCTCGGCCTGGGCGTAGAGCACGTCCTGCTTCGCGGCCTCGAGGTCGCGGCGCAGGGATTCGAGCGCCTCAGCGAAGCCATCGGCCTCGGCCTCGTCCCCGCCCTCGCGCAGATGCTCGGGCACGCCCTTCAATTCGTCTTCCGCCGCCTGATCCAGCGGCTTGTCGTTCTCGGTCATGTGATGTGGCTTTCCATTCAAGCGATGAGCTTGCCCAGCGATCGGGCGGTGAGGTCCACCATGGGGACAACCCGCGCGTAATTCAACCGCGTCGGGCCGATCACGCCCAGCACGCCGACCACCCGCCCCTCCCGGTCGCGGTAGGGCGAGGCGATGACGCTGGAGCCGCTGAGCGCGAAGAGCCGGTTCTCGGAGCCGATGAAAATCCGCGTCGCCTCGGCCTCGCGTGCCGAATCGAGGAGCTCGGCGACCGACTGCTTGTTCTCGAGGTCCTCGAGCAGCATCCGCACCCGCTCGATGTCGCCCAGCGCCGTCTCGTCGAGGAGGTTCGCCGCGCCGCGCACGATCAGCACGGGGCGCGCGGCGGCATCCTGGCTCCAGACGGCAAGGCCGCGCTCGACCAGATCGCGCGAGGCATCGTCGAGCTGGGACTGGCCCGCGCTGATTTCCGCACGCATCGCCTGCGCGGCCTCGGCAAGGGTGCGGCCGGCAAGCCGCGCGGTGATGTAGTTCGAGGCGCGGTCGAGCGCGCTCGCGCTGATCGCCCCGCCGAGGTCCAGCACCCGGTTCTCCACCCCGCCGTCCTCGCCGACCAGCACCGCCAGCGCCCGGCCCTGCCCGAGATCGACGAGGCTGAACTGGGCGAGCCGCTGCTCGCGCGGGGCGACCAGCACCATGCCCGCCGCGCCCGAGAGGTCGGAGAGGATCGCGGAGGCCTGCTTCAGCGCCGCCTCGACGGGCCCTGCCTCCGCGAGCCGCGCCTCGATCGCCGCCTGCTCCTGCGCCGTCGGCTCGGCGACGCGCATCATCCCGTCGACGAAGATCCTGAGGCCCGCATCGGTCGGCATCCGCCCCGCGCTGGTGTGCGGCGCGGCGAGCAGCCCCAGCATCTCGAGGTCCGCCAGCACCGAGCGGATCGAGGCGGGCGAGAGGTTGAGCGTGCCGTCGGCCGCCAGCGTCTTGGAGCCGACCGGCTGCCCGCTCTCGATATACTCCTCGACCACGCGCCGGAAAATCTCGCGCGCACGCTGGGTCAGTTCGGTGACGGGGAGCGAGGTCATGGCGGGCAAGCTAGGAAAACTGGCGGGCAAACTCAATTTCCCAAGAGGCCAACCTTGTCGAAGACCCTGCCTTTCCTCTAGCGCCACGCTCGGACAACAAAGGAACCCCCCATGCGCCCATCCGGACGCGCGCCCGACGAGATGCGCGCCATCACCATCGAGACCGGCTTCACCCGCCACGCGGAGGGCTCCGTGCTGATCGGCTTCGGCGACACCAAGGTGCTGTGCACCGCGAGCGTCGAGAAGGGCGTGCCCCCGTGGCTGCGTGGCAAGGGCGAAGGCTGGGTGACGGGCGAATACTCTATGCTCCCGCGTGCCACCCACACCCGCGGGGCACGCGAGGCGGCCAAGGGCAAGCAGTCGGGCCGCACGCAGGAGATCCAGCGCCTGATCGGCCGCTCCCTGCGCGCCGTCGTCGACCTGCAGAAGCTCGGCGAGCGGCAGATCACCCTAGACTGCGACGTCATCCAGGCCGATGGCGGCACGCGCACCGCGGCGATCTCGGGCGCGTGGATCGCGCTGCGGCTTGCCATCAACGGGCTGATGGCCTCGGGCGACATCAAGCAGGACCCCATCACCGCCCAGGTCGCGGCGGTCTCGTGCGGAATCTTCAAGGGCACGCCGGTGCTCGACCTTGACTACGACGAGGACTCGAGCGCCGATGCCGACGGCAATTTCGTGCTCCTGTCGGGCGGCAAGATCGCCGAGGTGCAGGCGACCGCGGAAGGCGCGACCTACGACGAGGAGGGTCTGCTGCGCCTCCTGCGCCTCGCCCGGATCGGCTGCGACCGCATCTTCGCGGCGCAGATGGACGCGGTGAAATGACCCGCAAGCTCGGCTCCGGCTCGCTGGTGATCGCCACGCACAATGCGGGCAAGCTGAAGGAAATCTCGGCGCTGCTTGAGCCCTATGGCGTGAAGTGCCTCTCGGCCGGCTCGCTCGGCCTGCCCGAACCGGCCGAGACCGGCACCACCTTCGTGCAGAACGCGCTCATCAAGGCGCGCGCGGCGGCGGAGGCCTCCGGGCTGGCGGCGCTGGCCGACGACAGCGGGCTCAGCGTCGCGGCGCTCGACGGGCGCCCCGGGGTCTACACCGCCGACTGGGCCGAGCGGCAGTGGTTCGAGGGCGCGCCGGGCCGCGACTGGTACATGGCGATGGGCAAGGTCGAGGGGATGCTGGTCGAGAAGGGCCCGGACACCGATCGCTCCGCCGCCTTCCACTGCGTCCTCGCCCTCGCCTGGCCCGACGGCGAATATGCGATCTACGAAGGGGCCTGCGAAGGCGCGCTGACCTGGCCGCCGCGTGGGCAGCTCGGCTTCGGCTATGATCCGGTGTTCGTGCCGCAGGGCCGCGCGCAGACCTTCGCCGAGATTGCGCCCGAGGCAAAGCACGCCATCAGCCACCGCGCCGATGCCTTCGAAAAGCTGGTCGCCGCGCAGTTCGGCGCCTGAGGCTCAGCGGCGGGTGAGGCGTCCGGGCAGGTCGAGCCGCTCGCCCCAGACATTGCCGGCAGGCCAGTAGCGGCACACCAGCACCTCGTCGCGGCGGTTGGTCGCCATCGCGCAGCCGACCTCGCGGGTCGCGGGCCAGATGATCTGGCTGTAGTGGCCGACGTCGCTCCAGCGCCCGGTGCGCGAGATGTCGGGGAAGGTGCCGGGGCGGAAGTCGCGCTTCTCGGCGAGGAAGAAGCCGATCGTCTCGGCCGGCGACCAGCGCGCGCGGGTGCCGCGCCAGAGGTTCTCGCCCTGCCCGGCGCGCTCGTGCGGCGCGGCGTGCTCGAAGCGGTCCCGGGCGGCGAGATGCTCCGCCCAGCGGGCGGCGTCGGCGGCGAGGGCGTCGCTCCAGGCGAGCGGCGCCAGGCCGACCTCCGCGCGCGCGGCGTTGTGCGCGTCGAGCCATGCGCCCTCGTGCGGGGCGAGCGCGCGGGAGGCTTGCGGCAGGGCGGGCGCGGCTGTCATAAGCAGCGCCAGGCAAGCACACATCGCGCTTGCGGTCAGGGTGGACAGCTTCGGCATGAGCCCCGATCTACGCCCGACCGGTTAAGCCATTGCTGAAAGTCCTGCCCCAGATGGCCCGCGCGCTCTACATCCACTGGCCCTTCTGCGCGAAGAAATGCCCCTATTGCGACTTCAACTCGCATGTGCGCGAGCGCGTGGACGTCGCCGCGTGGCAGGCAGCGCTGATCGCCGACCTGCGCGCCGAGGCGGCGATCGCCGCCAAATCCGACCGCAGCGAGGCGCTGACCTCGGTCTTCTTCGGCGGCGGCACGCCCTCGCTGATGCCTCCCGCGCTCGTCGCCGCGCTGCTGACCGAGGCGGAGGCCCTGTGGGGGTTCGACGAGGGAATCGAGATCACGCTCGAGGCCAATCCCTCCTCGGTCGAGGCGGCCAGCTTCGCCGGGCTGGCGGCGGCGGGGGTCAACCGGGTGTCGCTCGGGGTGCAGTCGCTCGACGATGCGGAGCTGCGGTTCCTCGGGCGGCTGCACGGGGCGGAGGAGGCCCTCGCCGCGCTTACAACCGCACAGGCGCATTTCGCTCGCGTCAGCTTCGACATGATCTACGCCCTGCCCGGCCACACCCCCGCGCTATGGCGCGAGCGGCTGACCCGGGCGCTCGATTTCGGGACGGGGCACCTCTCGCTCTACCAGCTCACCATCGAGCCCGGCACACGATTTGCGAGCGACGTCAGGCGCGGGCGTATCGTGCCGCTCGACGACGACGCGGCGGCGGAGCTGTTCGACATCACGCAGGAGCTGACGGGCGCGGCGGGGCTGCCCGCCTACGAGACCAGCAACCACGCCCGCCCCGGCGAGGCAAGCCGCCACAACCTCGCCTATTGGCGCTACCGGGATTACGCGGGGATCGGCCCCGGGGCGCACGGGCGGCGCGGCGGGGTGGCGACCGTGCGGCACAAGAAGCCCGAGAACTTCCTCAAGGCCGTCGAGGCGCAGGGCGACGGGATCGCCGAGGCGCGTCCTCTCGCCGTCGCCGACCAGGCCGCCGAGGCGCTACTGATGGGGCTGCGGCTGACCGAGGGCGTGGACCTTGCCGAGCTGTCCGCCCGCTTCGGCCTGCCGCGCGCAGGGTTGGTGGACGAGGCGGCCCTCGCCCGCCTGCGCGGCCTCGGGATGATGTGGGCCGAGGGAACGCGGATCGGGGTTGCGCCCGCGGGACGAGGGCTGCTCGACGCGCTGCTCGCCGAGGTGGTCGCCGACACGCTGGTCGCGGCATGAGCGCCGCCGACCTTCTGGAAAGCTGGCGCGCGCACCTCGCCGAGAACCGCCGCCGCTCGCCGCACACCGTCCGCGCCTATGTCGCCGCCGCCGCGCGGCTTTGCGGGGCGCAGGAGATCGCCGGCTGGGCCGAGGCGGCGCGGACCGAGACGCACCACCTGCGCGCGCACCTTGCGGCGCGGCGGGCCGAGGGGCTCGGCAATGCCAGCGCCGCGCGCGAGCTCTCCGCGCTCAAGGCCTTCATCGCCTTCGCGCGGGTGCAGGCGGGCGATCCCGACCCGGCCGCGCCGCGCCTGCGCGGCCCGCGGCTCAAGAAGGGCCTGCCCCGCCCCGTCACGCCGGATGAGGCGGTCAACCTCGCCGACCTGGTCGACGGCCTCGCCGCCGAGGATTGGACGGGCGCCCGCGACCGGGCGGTGCTGCTGCTGATGTACGGATCGGGCCTGCGCATCGCCGAGGCCCTGTCGCTCACCGGGCGCGACGCGGCGATGGGCGAGGTGCTGCAGGTGACCGGCAAGGGCGGCAAGCAGCGCGTGGTGCCGCTGCTGCCCGTCACCCGCGCAGCGGTGGCGGAATATGTGCGGCTGTGCCCCTACGCGCTCACCGCGTCCGAGCCGCTGTTCCGCGGGCTTAAGGGCGGGCCGCTATCGCCCGGCATGGTGCAGCGGGCGATGGCGCAGGCGCGCCGGGCGCTCGGCCTACCCGAGACCGCGACGCCGCACGCGCTCAGGCACTCCTTCGCGACGCACCTGCTCGGCGCGGGGGCGGACCTCAGGAGCTTGCAGGAGCTGCTCGGCCACGCCTCGCTAGGTTCGACGCAGATCTACACCCGCGTCGATGCGGCGGCGCTGCTGGAGAACTACCGCAAGGCGCACCCGCGCGGTTAGCGGGATCAGTCCTGCCCCTCGTGCGCCTCGACCGGCTTCCAAGTCGCGACCCGGTAGATGTAGAAGGCGATCCCGGCGAGCACGAGAGCGACCACGCCGTAGCCCGCGAACTTCTCAAAGCGCTCGATCAGCGGCGCGAGCGCGCGGCCGCCGAAGATCAGGATCGCGTTCCAGACCCCCGAACCGAGGAAGGTGAACAGGCAGAAGCGCCACAGCTTCATCCGCGCGAGGCCCGCCGGCAGCGAGACGATGGTGCGCAAGATCGGCGAGAAGCGCAGCGCGAAGACGATCCCGTCGCCATACTTGCGGAAGATGTTGCGCGCCTTGGTGAACTCGTCCCACTCGAAGGTCAGCCAACGGCCCCAGCGGTCGATGATCGCCTTCAACTGCTCCTCGGTCCAGCGCACCCCGATCCAGTACCAGAAGAGGTTGCCCGCGACCGTGCCGAGCGTCGCCACGACCCACACCGCCGAGAAGGTCATCTCGCCCTGCGCGACGAGCACGCCGGCCCCGCCCATGATCACCTCGGAGGGGATCGGCGGGAAGACGTTCTCGGCCATCATCAGCAGGAAGATGCCGAGATAGCCGCCGCGGTTGAGCAGCTCGAGCAGGAATTCGGTCATGAGGCCTCGGTCGGTGGAAGGGTCAGGCGGGAGGGGTCAAGTGGTCGGGCGGCGCTCGGCGAGGCGCCGCTCGATCGCGTCCCAGATCATGGCCGCCGTATCGGAATTGTTGAAGCGGTCAATCGCCACGATGCCCGTGGGAGAGGTCACGTTGATCTCGGTGAGCCACTTGCCGCCGATCACGTCGATGCCGACGAAGGTGAGGCCGAGGCGCTTCAGGTCCGGGCCGAGCGCGGCGCAGATCTCCTGCTCGCGCGCCGTCAGCTGCGTGGGCTGCGCGCTGCCGCCCATCGCGAGGTTGGAGCGGAATTCGCCCTCCCCCGGCACCCGGTTGATCGCCCCCGCGACCTCGCCGTCGACGAGGACGATGCGCTTGTCGCCTTCCGCCACCTCGGGGAGGAAGGGCTGGACCATGTGCGGCTCGGGCCAGGTCTGGTTGAAGACCTCGAAGAGCGCGGTGAGGTTCTCGCCCGATTCGCCGATGCGGAAGATCGCCTTGCCGCCGTTGCCGTGGATCGGCTTGACGACGATCGCGCCGTGCTGCGCCATGAAGCGCCGCACCTCGTCCACCGAGCGCGTGACCAGCGTCGGCGGCATGAAGCGGCGATAGTTCAGGACCATCACCTTTTCGGGCGAGTTGCGCACGCTGACGGGGTCGTTGACCACCAGCGTCTCGTGGGCGATCCGCTCGAGAAGGTGCGTCGCGGTGATGTAGCCCATGTGGAAGGGCGGGTCCTGCCGCATCAGCACGACATCGACATCGCGCCCGAGGTCGAGCCGGACCTGTTCGCCGCGGGTGAAGTGGTTGCCCTCGACCCGCTGCACCGTCACCGGATGGGCATGGGCGAAGAGCCGGTCGTCCGCATCGAGGGTGAGGCTCTCGACGTGATATTCGTAGAGCGAGTGGCCGCGCGCCTGCGCCGCCAGCATCAGCGCGAAGGACGAGTCGCCCGCGATGTTGATCTTGTGGAGAGGGTCCATCTGGACCGCGACGCGCAAGGTCATCCCAAAACTCCGTTCGCCCTGAGCCGATGTCGCTCCGCGACAGCTTCGCTTCCGTAGGGCCGCACTTCTTTTCGAAGGCTTCGCAATGAAGAAAAGACGGGGCTTCGACAAGCTCAGCCCGATCGGGAAGACCTAACCGAACGGCATCCACGCGTTCTCGATATGCACGGGCTTGCGGCCCGGGGAGAGCAGGATGACGTCGATGCGGATGTCCTCGCCTTGCGTCGCGTAGTCCTGCCACACGCATTCGACCGCCGCCGCGACCCGCCTGAGGCGGCGTTCGTCGATGGCGTCGGCGAGGCTCGCCGCCCGCGCGCGCCACTTGACCTCGACGAAGGCGACGAGGCCGCTGTGCTTGGCCACCAGGTCGATCTCGCCCGCCCGCGTCTTCACCCGCTCGCCCACGATCCGCCATCCGTGCTGGCTGAGGAACATCGCCGCCTCGGCCTCGCCCATGCGCCCCTGGAGGTCGGCCGCGTGGCGCTCCTCAGGGGTGCGGGGCGTGGTCATTCGCCCTTCAGCTCCAGCGCGCGGGCGTAGAGGAGCGCGCGGTCGATGCCGGTTGCCTTGGCGACCTGCCCCGCCGCCTTGCCCGGCCCCGCCCCGGCGAGCGCCGCGCGCAGCAGGGCGTCGGTGTCGTGGACCGGGGCCTCGGCCTCGGCGGGCGGGCCGACCAGCAGGACGATCTCGCCCTTCGGCGGATGGGCTGCGTAGTGTTCGGCGAGCGACGCCGCGGTGCCGGTGCGACAATCCTCGTGAAGCTTGGTGAGTTCGCGCGCCACCGCCACCTCGCGATCGGGCCACAGCTCCGCGATCGCCTGCAAGGACCGGGCGAGCCGGGGCGCGGTCTCGTAGAAGACCAGCGTCGCCGCCACGCCCGCCAGCGCGGCGAGCGCCTCGCCGCGCGCCTTGTCCTTGACCGGCAGGAACCCCGCGAAGAGGAAGCGGTCCGACGGCAGCCCCGCGATGGCCAGCGCCGACACCGCCGCGCAGGGGCCGGGGATGCTCGTCACCGTCACGCCCGCGCCCCTCGCCTCGCGCACAAGGCGATAGCCCGGATCGGAGATGAGCGGCGTCCCCGCGTCCGACACCAATACGACCGCCGTATCTCTCGCCTCGTCGATGATCCGGGCACGAACCTCGGGCGGGGCGTGATCGTCGAGCCGCTGGAGCCGCGCCTTGATCCCGTAATGTTTCAACAGCTTGCCTGTCACCCGCGTGTCCTCGCAGGCGATCAGCGCGGCGCCTTGCAGCACCGCCAGCGCGCGCAGCGTGATGTCGGCGAGATTGCCAATCGGGGTGGCGAGGATATACAGCCCGGGCTCCAGGTTTCCTGCGGGAAGGGATGGCAGCTCGGCGGGCATTTCGCGGCCCGTCATGGCGCACGACAGAGGGGTCGGCAAGGATGAAGCTTTGGGAGAGGCCCGTCGTGGCCGGTTGGCTCGGCAGGATCGGGCGGCGCCTTGCGGGGCGCAACATGGCGATCGCCGGGGTCGCGATGCTGGCGGCCGGGTGCCAGGTGATCCCCAAGGCCGATGTCGCCCCCGCCCCGCCCCCGCCCGCGCCCGAGCCCTCGGCGACCGCACTCCCGAGCGACACTGGCCGCCACCGTATCGCGCTGCTCGTGCCGCTGTCGGGCGACACCGCCGCTGTCGGCCAGGCGATCGCCAACGCCACCACGATGGCGCTGCTCGACACGGGCGCGGACAACCTGCGCATCACCACCTATGACACCGAGGGCGGTATTGCGGCTGCGGCCAGCAAGGCGATCGCCGACGGCAACCGCCTGATCCTCGGCCCGCTCACCAGCGACGCCGTCCCCGCCGTGCAGGCCGCCGCGCGCCCGGCGGGCGTGCCGGTCATCGCCTTCGTCAACGATCCCTCGGTCGCGTCGGCCGACGTCTTCGTGATCGGCCACCTGCCCGAACAGTCGATCCGCCGCTCGGTGCAGTTCGCCCGGTCGCGCGGGGCGGCGCGCTTCGCGGTGCTCGCGCCCGAGGGCGACTACGGCACCCGCGCGGTCTCCACTCTCGAGAACGCCCTGCGCGAATACGGCGGGTCGCTCCCCCGCCGGGAAAGCTATGCGCGCGGCAACACCTCGATCGTCAGCGCCGCCGCGCGGCTGCGCGCCGCGGGCGGCTTCGACACCGTGCTGATCGCCGATTCCGCACGCATGGGGGTCGATGCGGCGGGCGAGCTCAACAAGTCGGCCCGCAACCGCACCCGCATCCTCGGCACCGAGCTGTGGAGCGGCGAGGCGGCCCTCGCCCGCACGCCGGGGCTCGAGGGGGCGCTGTTCGCGGCGGTCTCCGACCAGCGCTTCGGCCGCTTCGCCGAGAGCTATTCGGCGCGGTTCGGCGACCAGCCCCACCGCCTTGCCACGCTCGGCTACGACGCGGTGCTGCTGACGCTCAGGGTCGCGCGCGACTGGCGGGTGGGTTCGCCCTTCCCCAAGAACCAGCTCTTCGACCGCGGCGGCTTCCTCGGCGTCGACGGCGCCTTCCGCTTCGGCCGCAACGGCGTGGTCGAGCGGGCGCTGGAGGTGCGCGAGGTGAAGTCCGGCGAGGTCGTGCCGGTCGACGCGGCGCCCGCGGGCTTCGGGCGCTGAGTATAAGCACGGGGGGTGGCTTGTGAGGCGCGGGGGCGCGGCCCTATAAGCGCGCGCCATGGCAGACACCTCTCCCGACGATCTCTTCGCCAACACCCCGACCTCGAGCGGTGACTACAATGCCTCCGCCATCGAGGTGCTCGAGGGTCTGGAGCCGGTGCGCCGCCGGCCGGGGATGTATATCGGCGGCACCGACGACCGCGCCTACCACCACCTCGCCGCCGAGGTCCTCGACAACGCGATGGACGAGGCGGTAGCGGGCCACGCGACGCGGATCGAGATGCGGCTCGACGAGGGCAATCGCCTCTCGATCGCCGACAACGGCCGCGGCATCCCGGTCGACGAGCACCCCAAGTTCCCGGGCAAGTCGACGCTCGAGGTGATCCTTTCCACCCTCCACTCGGGGGGCAAGTTCTCCGGCAAGGCCTATGCGACCAGCGGCGGCCTCCACGGCGTGGGGGTGAGCGTGGTCAACGCGCTGTCGGTCGACACCCGCGTCGAGGTGGCGCGCGAGAAGCAACTCTATGCGCAGGAGTTCTCGCGCGGCGTCACGCAGGGGCCGATCCAGAACCTCGGGCCCACACCCAATCGGCGCGGCACCACCGTCAGCTTCGTCCCCGATCCCGAGATCTTCGGCGAGCGCAGCTTCAACCCCAAGCGGCTGTTCAAGCTGGCGCGCTCCAAGGCCTACCTTTTTGCGGGCGTGGAAATCCGCTGGAAATGCGCCCCCTCGCTCGCCAGTGAGGAGGTGCCCGCCGAGGCGGTGTTCCGCTTCCCCGGCGGGCTTGCCGATCATCTCGCCGAACAGGTGGGCACCCGCGAATGCGTTACCGCGCAGCCCTTCACCGGCTCGCAGGACTTCCCCGCCGTGGACGGCGTGCCGCAGGGCCGCGTCGAATGGGCGATCGCCTGGCCGCTCTATTCCGACGGGGCGACGAGCTGGTACTGCAACACCGTGCCCACCCCCGACGGCGGGACGCACGAGCAGGGCCTCAGGACCGCCCTCACCCGCGCGCTCAGGGCCTTCGGCGAGCTGGTCGGCCAGAAGAAGGCCAAGGACATCACCGCCGACGATGTCATGACCGGCGCCGAGGTGATGCTCTCGGTCTTCATCCGCGATCCGCAGTTTCAGTCGCAGACGAAGGACCGTCTCACCTCGCCCGAGGCCGCGCGCCTCGTCGAGAACGCGGTGCGCGACCACTTCGACCACTTCCTCGCCGACAACATGGAGCGCGGCAAGGCGCTGCTCGGCGAGGTGATGGAGCGCATGGAAGAGCGCCTGAAGCGCAAGCAGGAGCGCGAGATCAAGCGCAAGACCGCCACCAACGCCAAGAAGCTGCGCCTGCCGGGCAAGCTCACCGACTGTTCGGGCGAGGGCGGGCGCGAGACGGAACTCTTCATCGTCGAGGGCGACTCCGCGGGCGGCAGCGCCAAGCAGGCGCGCGACCGCAAGTCGCAGGCGATCCTCCCGATCCGCGGCAAGATCCTCAACGTCGCTTCCGCAACCGCCGACAAGATCCGGGCGAACAGCGAGATCGCCGACCTGATCCTCGCGATGGGCTGCGGGACGCGCAAGGACTGCGATCCGACCGCGCTGCGCTACGACCGCATCATCATCATGACCGACGCCGACGTCGACGGCGCGCATATCGCGACGCTGCTCATGACCTTCTTCTTCCAGGAGATGCCCGAGATCGTGCGCGCCGGGCACCTGTTCCTCGCCCAGCCCCCGCTCTATCGCCTCAGCGCCGGCAAGGAGAGCCGCTACGCCCGCGACGACGCGCACCGCGCGGAGCTCGAAGCCACCGTGTTCAAGGGCAAGAAGGTCGAGGTCGCGCGCTTCAAGGGCCTCGGCGAGATGAACCCGCAGCAGCTGCGCGAGACGACGATGGCGCCCGAGACGCGCAGCCTCATCCGCATCACCCTGCCGCAGGAATACGAGCAGCGCGCCAGCGTCGCCCGGCTCGTCGATGAGCTGATGGGCCGCAACCCCGAGCACCGCTTCAACTTTATCCAGAACCGCGCCGGCGACGTCGACCGCGACCTGATCGACGCCTAGCGGCGGCTAGGCGGCGACCGCCTCCTCGCGGACCCATCGCCAGACACAGGCGAACAGCGCGGCGAGCACCAGCGGCATGATCGGCACGCCCGCCTCGATGGCAAGCGGCCGCGCGAAGGCCGCGGCGGCGAAGGTCGCGGCGATGGTGAGGCGCTCCCAGTCGGCGAACCCCCTCTCCCGCGCGCGCGCGAAAAGGTAGGCGAGCGGGACGGCGGTCAGCACCATGTCGTAGTCGAGCACGAAGGGCGTTGCGAGCGGCGCGCCCGCCAGCACCAGTGCGCCGAGGCCGGGAGTGAACGGCCGCCGCCACCCGGCCTGCGCGACCGCCCCGGCCACGGCGAGCGTCGCGGCTGCCTGCACCGCCATCGCCGCCGCCGCCGGCACGCCGATCAGGCTGAGGCCAGCGAAGACGCTCACCATCTTGGCATGGCCGATGGTCCCGCTCGCGGTGGCATCGCCCGCGGTGCGGGTGATCGCAAACCAGTCGGCCCACACCTGCGGCCCGAAGGCGAGCGCGGCGAAGGCGGCGAGCGCGAGCGCGGTGGCGGCGGCGGCGGCGATGGTGCGCCACTGGCCGCTCGCGAGGAGGGCGACGGGCACGAGCACACCGAACTGCGGCTTGATCGTCGCGAGCCCGATCAGCACGCCGGCGAGCCACGGGCGCCGTCCGGCCAGCAGCAGCCCGCTCCCCAGCAGGGCGGCGACCAGGAAGGACGTCTGCCCGTGGGTCAGCGTCACGATCACCGGCGGGAAGGCGAGCACGACCAGCCAGCCCGGCCCCGCGAGGCCCAGCGCCCGGAACCAGCCCCGCATGACCACCAGGAAGCCCGCTCCCGTCACCGCCAGCCACGCCGCCAGCGCCGGGAAGTAGGGCAGCGCGCCGAGCGGCCTGATGAAGGGCAGGAAGCTCGGCGGGTAGAAGAACGCGGTGTATTCGCCCGGCAGAGTATAGAAGGCGCGCTGGGCCGCCACATGGGCGGCGGTGTCGTAGACGTTGGCGCCCTCGGCGAGCATCCGACCCGACGTCCAGAAGCTGATGAAGTCGGTGCCGATCAGAAAGCCGTTGCGGTCGATGCCGTCCCTTGAGGTCAGCACGATCACTGCCAGCATCAGCACGTTCGCGGCCGCGAGCAGCATGAGGTAGGCGCGCGCGCGCTCCGCCCCCAGCCAATCCGCCCTGCGCAACGCCTCCCAGCCCATGCCGCCTCCCTGCCGCGTGGCCGCCTGCCTGTCCATGCCCGCAAGCTGCTGGCATGTGGGCAAAACGCCTGCCATCCTGGCGGGGTGGAATTGCCGCCACGGCGGACAGCGGGAGAGATCGATGCAACTGACGCGCCTGGCGGCCCTTGCCCTTGCGAGCCTTGCCCCCGCGATGCCCGCCCTCGCCGCTCAGGAGCCGCCCGCCGCGCCGGCCGCGAAAACCCCGCTGGAGCTGCGCGCCGATGCCGTGGTCGCCGTGCTCAACGGCACGGCCGAGCCGGCGGATATCTTCAGCGCCGGCTTCCGCACCGCCGTCCCCGATGCGCAGCTCAAAGCCCTGAGCGCGAGCCTCGTCGCCCAGATCGGCCGCGCCGTCGAGGTCAGCCTGCTGGAGCCGCGCGACGGACTTCGCGCGGCGATCGAGGTCCGCTTCGAGCGCGGGGTCGCCAAGGGCTCGATCGGTATCGACCCGGCCGAGGAGAACCGCGTCAACCTGCTCCACTTCCAGCAGGTCGAGCCGCTCGCCGTGGCGGGCGACACCCCGGAGCGGATCGCCGCCGATCTCGCCGCGCTGCCGGGGAGCGTCAACGCCTGGTTCGGCCCGCTGGAGGGCGGCCCGCCGCTCATCGCCCTCGGTGCCGACAGGCCGCTCGCGCTGGGCTCCGCCTTCAAGCTCTATGTCCTCGCCGCGCTCGCCGAGGACGTGAAGGCGGGTCGGCGCAAGTGGACTGACGTGGTGCCCCTCTCCGAGAAGAGCTTTCCGAGCGGACAACTCCAGAACTGGCCCCAGGGCGCGCCGGTGACGCTCCACACCCTGGCGAGCCTGATGATCTCGATCAGCGACAACACCGCGACCGACCAACTCATCGCGGTGCTTGGCCGCAAGCGCATCCTCAAGCTGATGAAGGACAGCGGGCACGCCGATCCGCGGGCGAACGACCCGTTCCTCACGACGCGCGAGTTTTTCCTGCTCAAGGCAAGCGACGATGCGACGCTCGGCCGCTGGCGCGAGGGGGACGCAGGCGCGCGCGCGCAGATCGCGGCGGCGGCCGCAGGCGCCGAGACGAGCCTCGAGCGGATCACCGCCGCCTTCGCGGGAGGTCCCAGGGCGCTCGAGGTCGAATGGTTCGCCTCCCCGGCCGACCTTGCCAGGCTCCTCGCCCACATGCGCCGCACAGCGGACCCGCAGGCCTTCGCGATCATGGCGATCAGCCCCTCGGCCAATGGCACGGCGATCCGCGAGGCGTGGCCATATATCGGCTTCAAGGGCGGCAGCGAGCCGGGGGTGCTCAACCTCACCTGGCTGCTCAGGGACAAGGCCGGGCGCGACTGGATGCTGACGCTCGGCTGGAACAACACCTCGGCGACTCTCGACAACAGCCCGCTCGAGGCGATCGCCCAGCGCATCCTGCTGCTGCCGCGCTGAATTGCCCATCCAAAAAGGGGGGAGCCCACCCCCTTGCGCGCGCCCGGCGCGCGGCTTAGTGCGGGCAGGCGAAATTCAGTCTCACAGGAAAACCCATGACCGATCAGCCGCAGCGTTTCGAGGGCACCAAATCCTACATCGCGACCGAGGACCTGAAGGTCGCGGTCAATGCCGCCGTGACCCTGCGCCGCCCGCTGCTCGTCAAGGGCGAGCCCGGCACCGGCAAGACCGTGCTGGCGCACGAGATTTCCAAGGCGCTCGATGCCCCGCTGATCGAGTGGAACATCAAGTCCACCACCAAGGCGCAGCAGGGCCTCTACGAATATGACGCGGTCGCCCGCCTGCGCGACGGCCAGCTGGGCGAGGAGCGGGTCCACGACATCCGCAACTACATCAAGAAGGGCAAGCTGTGGGAGGCCTTCACCTCCGAGAAGCTCCCCGTCCTGCTGATTGACGAGATCGACAAGGCCGACATCGAATTTCCCAACGACCTCCTCCAGGAACTCGACCGCATGAGCTTCGACGTCTACGAGACGCAGGAGCGCATCACGGCGAAGGAGCGCCCGATCGTCGTCATCACCTCGAACAACGAGAAGGAGCTGCCCGACGCCTTCCTGCGGCGCTGCTTCTTCCACTACATCAAGTTTCCCGACCGCGAGACGATGCAGGACATCATCGACGTCCACTTCCCCGGCATTCAGAAGACGCTGGTGAAGAAGGCGATGGATATCTTCTACGACCTGCGCGAGGTGCCGGGCCTCAAGAAGAAGCCGTCGACCTCCGAGCTGCTCGACTGGCTGAAGCTGCTCCTCAACGAGGACATGCCGCTCGAGGTGCTGCAGGACAAGAACCCGGCAAGCGCGATCCCGCCGCTCCACGGCGCGCTGCTGAAGAACGAGCAGGACATCATGCTCTTCGAACGCCTCGCCTTCATGGCCCGGCGCAACCCGAGCTGAGGCGCCGACGGGCCGCGCTCAGGCGGCGGGCAGTTCCAGCGTGAACAGCGCCCCGCCGCCGGGCGCGGCGCTGACCGTCAGGCTGCCCTCCATCGCCTCGGCGAGACGGCGCGAGATGTAGAGGCCGAGCCCCGAGCCGCCGTCCTTCCCGCCCTCGGCGTCGCGGCCGAGCCGCTCGAACTTGTCGAAGATCCGCGCCGCCTGCTCGGCGCTGACGCCCGGCCCCTCGTCCGCGACCGAGATCGCGACCCGGCCATCCTGCGCGGCACGGGCGCTGATCGTCACCGTGCTCGTCGCGGGCGAATAGGCGATGGCATTGCCGAGGAGGTTGATGAGGATCTGGAGCACGCGCCGGAACTCGGCCGTCGCGACCGCCCGCCCGCGCTGCCCCTCCACCGCCAGGACAGTGTCGCGGTTGCGCGCCCGCACGCCGAGGATGCCCGCCGCACGGCTGGCGGCATCGAACAGGTCCACCGGCTCGCGCGCGGTGGTGAAGCCCGGCGTCTCGACCACCTCGAGATCCGCGAGGTCGTCGAGCATGGCGGCAAGGTGCTGGCCTGCGCCTGCGATGGTGCCGGCATAGTCGCTGTATTCCTCGCGCAGGGGCCCCGCGAGGCGCGCGCGCATCGTCTCGGCATTGGCGATGATGCGCTGCACCGGCTGGCGCAGCACCGGGGTGAGCGCGGTGCCGAAGAGGCGGCTGGGCGAGGTCTCCGGCCTTTCCCCGGGGGCAGGCTCCGGCTCGGGGGTCTCGCCCAGCGGTTCCTCGGCGATGAGCAGCAGCTCGAAACCCTGCGGGTTCTGCGCGTCTGAGCCGAGCGGGATGAGCCGCGCCCGCCAGGCGCGTGCGGATCCCGCGATCCGGCAGGACGCCCCGTCGAGCAGCCGCCAGTGCAGCGGCTGCTGGTGGGCGAGGTCGGTGAGCTCGACGAGATCGGTCCACGCCCGGCCCGGCGCGGCGAGCGCGGCCGCCTCGAGCGCAGCGGCGTCGGGGGCGCGGGCGCTCAGCACCTGGAGCCGCTGGCGCGCATCGAGCCGCGCGGTCACCTCGGCGGTGGCGCGATCGATGGCGTCGAGCCGCTCGGCGAATTCGCGCGGCGACGGCGGGGTGAGCGGGCTCCTCTGCCAATTCTCGACCAGCACCTCGCAGCCCCCGCCCTCGTTGGCGCCGACCGGGTGGATGCGCGCGAAACCCGAGACCTCGGCATCGCCATCGAAGGCGGAGAAGCTGCGCGCGATCCTGAGGCCCATGGCCCGCGCCTGCCGCACCAGCGCGAGGAGCTCCGGGATGGCGAGCGGGCCCGGCAGGTCGCCGCCGCAGCGCTCCTGCAATTCGGCGAGCGGCGGGTCGGCGCTGAGCAGCCGGTCGCCCGCGTCGGTGAGGCCATAGGCGCCGAGCAGGCTGTCGCTGCGGTCCATGCGGTTCACTGCGCCGGGCGCGCGGCGACGACCAGCGCGGCGGCCCGTTCGGGCGCGACATCGCCGAGCGCACGGGGGAAGCGGGCGGCAGGATCGATCAGGAGGAGCTGGCGCTCGATCCCGGCAGGCGCGAGGCCGGCGGCGCGCAGCAGCAGGGCAAGGCGCGTGCCCTGCCCTTCGTGACAGGCGAGCACCGCCTCGCCGCGCGTGCCCCGGGTCCGCGCGGCGAGCGCGCTGGCAAAGAGCGCAAGGCCGGCATGGTCGAGCGCGAGCGCCGCCACCGTCCCGCCCCGCATCGCGGCGACGAGGCGCGCGAGCAGGCCGAGCCGCGCGGCGCCTTCGTCATAGCCCGCCTGGAGCCGGACCAACACGCCGCTGTCCCTCGCCCCCGCTTGGGTACGCGCGACGAGGGCGTGGAACAGCTCCGCGGGGAGTTCGCCGAGCGGCAGCTCCATGCGGCGCTGCCCCTGCACGAAGCGCGACTGTGCGGCGAGGCCCGCCATCGCCAGCGCAGCGACCGCGGGCTCCTCGGCGGCGATCAGTTCCTGGAGGAGCGGGCTCAGCACCGGGTCGATGGCGTGGCGCTGTTGCAGGCGCTCGGCGATCACGCCCTCGGCGGCGAGCGCGTGGCAATGGGCGAGCAGCGCCTCGTCAGCCATCAGCGCGTCGGCGAGCGCATCGAGCGCGGCCGCGTCACCGCCCGCCGCGCGCGTCACGGGATCGCGTCCGTCCCGGGCGGCGAGGAGCTGGGCGGCAAGGTCGAGGATCATCCCCCGCACCCGCGCGACGATCGCCTCGCTCACCAGCCCCTGCGCCTCGCTCCCGAGCAGATGGCGCAGCACGGGCACGACCGCGGCCAGCGCACGACCCTCCCGCGCGAGCCCGCCGCGCAGGATCGCCTCGACAGCATCGTCGGCGGCAAGGTCCATCGTCTCTTCGCCCATCCTGTGGCAGGCATAGCGCCCGCTTGGTTAAGGGCGGGTTAGATCATTCCGGGCGGCGGCGCAGCAGCAAAGCTGCAAGCAGCCCCAAGGCGAGACAGGCCAAGCTTTCCGGCAGGAGGCCGAGTGCCGCGCCAAGCGCAAGGACGAGAAGCAGTCCGGCCCGGTCCGCGGCCGCCGTGGCCATGATGCGGGGGCCCTCGAGCGACACGATCCGCGCGAGGAGGATCGTCACCGGCCCGATCACCGCCAGCGGCTGCCAGGCCGGCCAAGGCGCAAGCGCGAACCAGGCCGCGAGCGCCGCCGCCGCATCGGTCGCGCCCGCCAGCAGCGCCGGGGCGGCGCGCGGGGGCGGCTCCCCTCCCCCGAGGCGCGCGGCGATCGCGGCAAGGCTCTGCGCCACCTGCGCGGCGAAGGCGCCGAGGCCGGCGAGCCCCAGCCCGATCGCCGGCAGGCCGAAGGCGGCCGCGACGACTCCGCCGAGCAGCAGGGCGGCGGCAAGCCCACCTGCCGCGGCGCGTCCCTGGGCCGGACCGCGCGGCACCAGGGCGCGCGCCAGTGCAGCGGCGAGCGCTACCGTTGGCGCGCGCGGGTCGCTGGCAGGCGCGGCGCGGGCGATGAGGTCCGCCTCGTGCCGTGTCGCTGCCTCGCCGCTGTGCGCGAGCAGCCAGGTCTCGGTGGTCAGCCCTCTTGCGGCCGCGTCGCAGGTCGGGGTGCCCGCCTGGAGCGCGAGGCGCAGCAGCAGCGAGATGGCGTCGGCATCGGCGGGAAAGTCGGCGAGGTGCTGCACCGGCGCGCCGCGCATCGCCAGCACGCCGGCCCAGCAGCGCGCGGCGTCGATCCGCTCGAAATCCTCGGGGTGAGCGCCGGCGAGCGGATGATCGGCGGGGATCGTAGCCACCACGCGCCGCAGCCCCGCCTCCCCCGTGCGCGCGAGCAGCGCCTCCGCCAGCGCCGGATCGGGCACCAGCCCGTCGGCCAGCACGATGAGGTCATCCTCGGCCCGGACCAGCGCAGGCAGCGCGGCGAAGCCTCGCAGCGCGTGGAACTGGACGCCGGCACCCTCGAGCACGTGCTGGACGGCGAGGACCGCCGGCTCGGACGTCTCGGCGAGGCACAGCACCCGCTCCGCACCGAGCGCCTGCAAGAGCGCCGCCTGCCGGGCGAGCACGCTGGTCCCGGCGAGCGGCAGCCCGGCGCGCAGCGGCCCTTCGTCGCTGCGTCTCAGCGCGGCAATCAGCCCGATGCGCATGGGTGCTGTTCACCTCCCTCCGACAAGCGAGAGGTGTGACGGCTTACCCATGGCGGTGCAAGCAGGGCCGGATGGTTTGCCCCCGCAGAAGCGGGTGCCGCAGCCGGTCAGGCGCGGCGCGCGTCGCGCTTCTGGGCGCGCTGGAAGCGGGCCAGCACGCCCTCGACCTCGCGGATCGCCATCGGCTCGCCCGGGGCGGCATGGAGCGCGATCTCGGCGGCCTGGAGCAGGTCCTCGGCATGGAAGCTCGCCGCGAGACCCTTGAGCCGCATCGCCGCCACGTGCCAGTTGCCGTCGCAGCGGGCGCGCTTGAGCAGGTCGAGCTGGCGTGCGGCACTTTCGAGGAAGGCGCTGCGCAGCTCGCGCAGCAGCACGGCATCGTCGCCGGCCGCTGCCGCAAGGGTCGCTTCGAGGGCTCCGTGGTTGAAGGCCATGCCCAACAACTACCCTCAATGGGGTTAAAGCGGGGTTTATCCCGAATCGCGCTGTGATAAGAGATGTCCCATGACAGGACGGCACCAGATGCGCGCCTTGGGGCGCAAGGGCGGCGGCGACGGCGCGGACGACACGGTTCACCCCGAGGCGGACGCCGCCGAGGGGGAGACGCTGGAGCTGACCGAAAGCTGGCTCGAGAGCGAGGAGGAGGCTGCCTCCCCGAGCGCGCCCGCCACGCGGTTCGGCTGGCTTGCGCCGACGCTCGCGCTGCTGGCGGTCGCGGGCTGGACCGGCTTCTTCAGCTGGGCGCACCTCGCGGCGATGCGCGCCGGTGCCGCGCCGGCGCAGTGGGCCGAGTGGATCATTGCCTGGTCGGTGCCGGTGGCGCTGATCGGGATCGCCTGGCTGCTCGCGATGCGCTCCTCGCGCGCCGAGGCGCAGCGCTTCGCCGCCACGGCGGCGCTGATGAACCGCGAAGGCGCGGCGCTCGAGGCGCGGCTCAAGGTGGTGAACCGCGAGCTGAGCCTCGCCCGCGAGTTCCTCGCCGCCCAGTCGCGCGACCTCGAGGCGCTGGGCCGGATCGCGGCCGAGCGGCTCTCCACCAACGCGGCCGAACTGCAGGGCCTGATCGCGAACAACGGCGCCGAGGTGGCGGCGATCGCGACCACCAGCGAGACCGCGCTCGGCAACATGAACCGGCTGCGCGACGACCTGCCGGTGATCGCCAACGCCGCGCGCGACGTCGCCAACCAGATCGGCAGCGCCGGACGGGTTGCCGAGGACCAGCTCGGGCGGCTCGCGGGCGGCTTCGAGCGGCTCGAGACCGTCAGCGCCACCACCGAGACGCAGGTGGCCCGGCTCGGCGACCATGTCGGCGAGACCCTGACCGGTTTCGAGGGCCAGCTTGCGCGCATCGAGGCGCTGGTGACGCAGCGCTACGCCGCGCTCCGGTCCGAGACGGAGGCCTATCGCACCCAGCTCTCCGCGCTCGAGGACGAGGCGATGGCCGCCCTGCGCGACCGCGCCGGCACGGCCGAGGCGGAGACCCAGGGCATCGCCGAGCGGCTGCGCGCGGCGGGCGAGGCGGCGCAGGCGCGTCTTGCCGAGACGATCCAGTCGCTCCACGATGCCATGCTCGAGAAGCTCAAGCTGGTCGAGGATCTCGACCGCAGCACCGCCGCCGCCGCGACGCGGCGCATCACCGAGCTTCGCGACGAGGCGCTCCGCTTCGACAGCCTGCTCGAAAGCCGCAATCGCAATTTCGACGAGCTGATCGAGCGCCGGCAGGCCGATTTCGAGACCCGCGAGGCGCAGGCCAGCGAGGTGCTCGCCCAGCGCCTCGCGGCGCTCGACGATGCCCTCGCCCAGCGCCGCGAGGGGCAGCTTGCCGAGATCGAGAGGCTGGTCGCGCAGGGCGAGGCGATGAGCGAGCGGGTGGCCGCGCTTTCGCGGGTGATCGGCGAGGCAGGCCACGCGGGCGAAACGGTGCAGGCGAGCCTCGGCGGCGCGCTCGGGGGCATCGCGCAGCAACTGGCCGAGAGCCGCGCGGCGCTCGCCGCGACGGAAGCGCAGCTCGCGCAGCTCACCGACAGCGGTGTGCGGCTGCTCGAGATCCTGCAGGCCGGCACGCGCACCTGCCGCGAGGAGCTGGCGGGCTCGATCGAAGGGGCGAACATCAGCCTCGAAGGCGTCGAGGCGCGCGCCGACAAGGTGGCCGCGCTGATGCTGCGCAGCGCCGGATCGGGCAACGAACTGTCGGACTACCTCGTGCGCACCCGCGCCGAGATCGACGCGGCGGAGATCGCCATCGCCGGGTTCAAGGCGCGGCTCGCCGAGGAGGTCGAGGACGCGCTCGCCCGGGTGCAGGGCCTGCGCGGCGGCTTCGCGCGGCTCGCGGAGGAAAGCGGCACCCTTGCGGGCGAGACGCAGGACGCCCTGCGCGAGGCGCTGGGACAGCTCGAGGGCGCCATCGGCAGCGCATTCGCGAGGCTCGACGAGGGCGCGCGCGAGCGGATGCTGGCGCTTGCCGGCTCCCTCGGCACCGAGGCCGTGGAGCTGCTCGAACGCGCCATTCGCAACGAGACCGCGGCGAGCCTCGGCAAGCTGGAACAGTCCGCCGCCCACGCCTCGGGCGTCGGGCGCGAGGCGGCCATCCAGCTGCGCGACCAGCTCGTCAAGGTCAACGAGCTCACCGGCAACCTCGAACAGCGCGTGTCCCGCGCCCGCGAACTGGCCGAGGAGCAGGTCAACAACGACTTCACCCGCCGCATGGCGCTGATCACCGACAGCCTGAACTCGGCCGCCATCGACATCTCGGGCGCTCTGGCAACCGAGGTCTCCGACACGGCTTGGGACGCCTATCTCAAGGGGGATCGCGGGATCTTCACCCGCCGCGCGGTGAGCCTGATCGACAAGGGCACGGCCAAGGACATCGCGGGGCTCTACACCGCGGACGAAGCCTTCAAGGCCAACGTCAACCGCTACATCCACGATTTCGAGGCGCTGCTGCGGCAGATGCTCTCGACCCGCGACGGGCACGTGCTGAGCGTAACCATCCTAGGCTCGGACATGGGCAAGCTCTACGTCGCGCTCGCCCAAGCGATCCGCCGCCTGCGGACCTAGCGGTCGGCGCCGGGGGGCTTGGGCAGGATGTCGATGTCCGCGGCCGTGACCCAGCCATAGGTGTAGTTGGCGATGAACAGCGCGGTCAGCCCCGCCGCGATCACGGCTGCGCGCAGGGCCACGCGGCCCGGCCGGAAATCGACCGGGGCGCTGTCGGCCTGCCCCGGGACCTTCTCCACCCCCGCTTCCTCGTGGGTCCGCACCCCGAAGGGCAGCATGACGAAGGCCGTCATCACCCAAAACAGAAAATAGATCGCGGCGATCGAGGTGATCTGCATCAGGCGGCAGCCCCCGGCATCACCACGCGGACCTGCGGGCGCTTGCCCGACCAGCGCTGCGCGGCGCGGCGGGCGGCGAGGCGCGCGGCCTCGCGGATCGCCGCCTCGTCCCTGGCGTCGCGGCCCTTGAGGCGGCCGATGGCATTGAGCACGTCGTTCGCCGCCTCTTCGAGGAACTCGGGGAGGTCCTCGTCGAGCGGCAGGCCGACCGCCTCGATAACCGGCCGCGCACCGCGGGCCAGCACCACGACCAGCACGCCCTCGCCCGCGATGCGGCGGCGCATGGTGATCGCCTCGCCGTCAGCGGGCGCGATGATGTCGCCGTCGAGCACGAGGCGCCCGGCGCGCACCTCGGCGACCTTGCCGGGCTTTCCGGGCGCGAGACGGACGAGATCGCCGTTGGTCTGGACGATCTGCGACGGGATGCCGGCAGCCTTCCCGACCCGCGCCTGCTCGGCCATGTGGCGCACCTCGCCGTGGACGGGCACGAGCACTTCGGGCTTGAGCCAGTCGTAGAGCGCCTCAAGTTCCGGGCGTCCCGGGTGGCCCGACACGTGGATCAGCGCTTGCCGATCGGTCACCATCGTGATCCCGCGCGCGGCCAGCTGGTTCTGGATGCGGCCGATGGCGATCTCGTTGCCCGGGATCTGGCGCGAGGAGAACAGCACGACGTCGCCCGACGTGAGCTCGATTGGGTGGTTCTGCTCGGCCATGCGCGCGAGCGCCGCGCGCGGTTCGCCCTGCCCGCCGGTGGCGAGGATCAGCACCTCGCCGCGGGGCAGGCCCATGGCGGTCTCGAAATCGACCGGGGTGGGAAAGTCCTCGAGATAGCCGTTGTCCTGCGCGACCTCGATGATGCGGTCGAGCGAGCGGCCCGCGACGATGATCTGCCGCCCGGTCTCGCGCGCGACCTCGCCGAGGGTCTGGAGCCGCGCGACGTTGCTCGCGAAGGTGGTGACGACGACGCGCTTGCCGGTGTGGCGCGCGACCTCCTCCATCAGCGCGCGGTGGACCGCGCCCTCGCTGCCCGACGGGTTGGGGTTGAAGACGTTGGTGGAATCGCAGACCAGCGCGAGCACGCCGTCGGCGCCGATCTGGCGCAGTTCCTCCTCGGTGGTCGGCTCGCCGATGATCGGCTCCTCGTCGAGCTTCCAGTCGCCGGTGTGGAAGATGCGCCCATGCGGCGTGTCGATCAGCAGGGCGTTGCCCTCGGCGATCGAGTGGGCGAGCGGCAGGTAGGTGATGGTGAAGGGCCCGAGCTCGAGCGTGCCGTGGTCCTCCTCGATGATGTTGAGCTCGACCTCGCCGAGCAGCCCGGCCTCCTCGAGCTTCCTCGCCACGAGGTCGGCGGTGAAGGGGGTCGCGTAGAGCGGCACGCCGAGGTCGGCGGCGAAATAGGGGACCGCGCCGATATGGTCCTCGTGCGCATGGGTGAGGACGATGCCGAGCAGGTCCTTGCGGCGCTCCTCGATGAAGTCGAGGTCGGCGAAGACGAGGTCGACGCCGGGGTACTCGTTCCCTGAGAAGGTCATGCCGAGATCGACCATGATCCACTTGCCTTGGGCGCCGTAGAGATTGACGTTCATGCCAATCTCTCCCGAGCCGCCGAGGGCCAGGAACAGGAGTTCGTCTTCGGGGGTGTAATCGTTCTTCAAGTTGTATCCGGTTCTGTGAGAGGGTCAGCCGTCCTGCGCCTGGCGCGCGAGGATCGCGAGGCCATCGAGGGTCAGGTCGGCGTCGACGTAATCGAAGATGTCGGTCGCGTCGTCGAACAATATGGCGAGCCCGCCCGTGGCTACAACCTTTGCGGGCCTGCCGATTTCCGCCTTCATCTTGGCAACCATGCCTTCCATCATGGCGACATAGCCCCAGAAAACGCCGATCAGCATCTGGTCCTCGGTGTTGCGGCCGATGACGGAGCGGCTGGCGGGCGCCTTGATGGCGATGCGCGGGAGCTTGGCGGTCTTGCCGACGAGGGCATCGAGGCTGAGGTTGATCCCCGGCGCGATCGAGCCGCCCTTGTAGGCGCCGGTGAAATCCACCGCCTCGAACTTGGTCGCGGTGCCGAAGTCGACGACGATGAGGTCGCCGCCGTACTTGTGATGCGCGGCGAGGATATTGAGCGCGCGGTCGGCACCGAGCGAACTCGGCTGGTCGACGTCGATATCGAACCGCCAGCGCGCGGCGCCCTGCCCGGCGAAGAGCGGGGTCTTCCCGAAATACTTCTGGCACAGGACGGTGAGGTTGTGATCGGCACGCGGGACGACCGAGGCGACGATGATCTGGGTGATCTGGTCGCGCTCGATCCCCTCGATCTTGAGCAGCTGGAGCAGCCAGACCGCATATTCGTCGCCCGTGCGGCGCGGGTCGGTGGCGATGCGCCAGCGCGCGCGGATGGTGTGCGTGCCGTCCACGGCGAGGTCGAACAGCGCGAAGACGACATTGGTGTTCCCGACATCGGCGGCGAGCAGCATGGTAGTGAACCCCTGACCTAAGAAATGTCCCCGGCGCGGATGACACGTTCGCTGCCATCCGCCAAGCGCAGCCGCAAGGCGCCGTCGCTTTCCTCCAGCTCCGCGAAGGAGCCGGAGAGCACCGAGCCGTCGGTGTCGTGGACGGTGAGCGGCGAGCCCTGCGCGTGGATCGACTGGCCAAGGAAGGCGCGGAGCGTCGCACCGAGGCCGTAGGTGCGCCATGCCTCGAGGCGCCGGTCGAAGGCGGCGGCGAGGCTGGCGGCGAAATCCTCGAGCGGCGGCGGCGTGGCGACATCGGCGAGCGCGGCGGTCCTGCGGTCGGGAAGCTGCGGGGCGCGGGCGAGGTTCACCCCGATGCCGACCACGATGGCGCTGCGCACCATCTCGAGAAGAATGCCCGAAAGCTTGCCGCCGTCCAGCAGCACGTCGTTGGGCCACTTGAGCGCGAGGTCCGCGCCCTCGCCCAGCACCCCGGCGGCGGCGTCGCGCACCGCGAGGGCGGCGACGAAGCTGAGGGTCGCGGGCGGAGGACCGCCCTCCCCCACCTGCACGACAGTCGAGCCCATGAAATTGCCCGCGCCGTCGAACCACTCCCGGCCCTGCCGCCCCCGCCCGGCGCTCTGGCGACGCGCGACCAGCCACGCCCCTTCCGCCCAGCCCTCCCCGCCGCGCAAGGCGGCGGCGAGGTCGGCGTTGGTCGAGCCGGTCTCTTCGACGAGGTGGATCAAACCGCGAGGAACAGCGAGGCGGCGGCCTTGCCGGCGAGGTCGGTGAGCGAGGGAGTGAGCAGGTAGCCCAGCGGCGAGACGATCAGCGCGGTCAGGCCGAGCAGCACCCAGTGGCCCGTTTCGGCCCGGCCGGTGACGACGCCCGCAGGCTCGTCGAAGAACATCACCTTGACGAACTTGATGTAGTAGAAGGCCCCGATCACGCTCGCGGCGATGGCGATGGCGCCGAAGGCCACGAGGCCCGCCTCGATGGTCGCCTGGAACACCACGAACTTGCTGTAGAAGCCGAGCAGCGGCGGGATGCCGGCAAGGCTAAACATGAAGAGCAGCAGCGCCCAGGCAATCGCGGGACGGGTCACCGAAAGGCCTCGGATGTCGGCAAAGGTCTCGTAGAGCGTGCCGTCCTCTCCGCGCAGCATGAGGAGCGCGACGAAGCTGCCGATGCTCATGGCGACGTAGATGAAGAGGTAGACCAGCATCGCCGCCGCGCCGTCGGCATTCGCTACGGCGAGGCCGAGCAGGATGAAGCCGACATTGTTGATCGAGGAATAGGCGAGCAGGCGCTTCAGGTTCTCCTGCCCGATCGCCCCGAGCGCGCCGAAGATGATCGAGGCCAGCGCCATGAACATGACGATCTGCTGCCAGGCGGCGACCTGTCCGCCGAACACCTCGAAGGCGACCCGCGCAGTGAGGCCGATCGCGGCGACCTTGGGCGCGGCGGAGAAGAAGGCGGTCACCGGGGTCGGCGCGCCCTCGTAGACGTCGGGGGTCCACATGTGGAAGGGCACGGCGGAAAGCTTGAAGGCGAGGCCCGCGAGAACGAAGACGACGCCGAACAGCGCGCCCGTGCCCATCTCGCCGGAAAGGCCGGCGCGCACCGCCTCGAAGCTGGTACCGCCGGTGAAGCCGTAGAGCAGGCTCGCCCCGTAGAGCAGGATGCCGGACGCCAGAGCGCCGAGCACGAAATACTTCAGCCCCGCCTCGCCCGAGCGCGTGTCGCGGCGCAGGATCGCGGCGAGCACGTAGGAGGTGAGGCTGGTGAGTTCGAGCCCGAGGTAGAGGCTCATGAAGTCGTTGGCCGAGACCATCAGCCCCATGCCGACGCTCGAGAAGAGGATCAGCACCGGGTATTCGGCGCGCATCCCGCGCTCGCTCCCCGCGGCGGGGCCGGCGAAGAAGGCGGGCGCGATCATCAGCGCGGCGATGGCGGAGAGGTAGATCAGCGCCTTGGCGAAAAGCGCGAAGCTGTCGACCTTGAACAGGCCGCCGAAAGCGAGGGTCGCGGGGCCGTCAGTGCCGGTGTGGAGGCCGGGCACGAGGAGGAAGCCGGCGACGAACAGCGCGGCGGCGGCGGCGATGGCGACCTGGCGCGCGGCCCTGTCACCGCCCCAGGCGGCGACGAGCAGCAGGACGAGGCCGGCGAGGCTCAGCACCAGCTCGGGCAGGACGAGGGCGAAGGAAGCGGCGAAATCCATCAGTGCGCGCCCTCCCCGGCGCTCGAATGATCCATGCCCGCATGATGCTCCAGCGCATTGGCGGCGGCGGGCCGCGGGGCGCCGGGCGCGAGCCGGGCGTCACCGGCCGGCGCGGCCGCGGCAAGGCGCGCGTCGAGCGCGGCGATGTCGGCACGCATGGGCGCGAGGAAGCTCTCGGGATAGACGCCCATCCACAGCACCGCGGCGGCGATGGGGGCCATCATGATCCACTCGCGCGGCGTGATGTCCTTCATGGCGGCGGCATCGGGGTTGGTCTGCGGCCCGAAGGCCACGCGGCGGTAGAGGTAGAGCATGTAGGCCGCGCCGAGGATGATCCCCGTGGTCGAGACCAGCGCGACGAGGCTCGAGGTCTGGTAGATGCCCGCCAGCGACAGGAACTCGCCGACGAAGCCGCTGGTGCCCGGCAGGCCGATGCTCGCCATGGTGAAGAGCAGGAAGAACAGCGCGTAATAGGGCATGTTGATCGCAAGGCCGCCGTAGCGGGCGATCTCGCGGGTGTGGAGGCGGTCGTAGATGACGCCCACGCACAGGAACAGCGCTCCCGAGACGAGGCCGTGGGAGAGCATGACGATCATCGCGCCCTCCAGCCCCTGCACGTTGAAGGCGAAGAGGCCGACGGTGACGATCGCCATGTGCGCGACCGAGGAATAGGCGATCAGCTTCTTCATGTCGGCCTGCACCAGCGCGACGAGCGAGGTGTAGACCACCGCGACCATCGACAGGGCGAAGACCAGCCAGGCGAGCTGAGCCGAGGCCTCGGGGAACATCGGCAGGCTGAAGCGGATGAAGCCGTAGCCGCCCAGCTTCAGCAGCACGCCCGCAAGGATCACCGAGCCGGCGGTGGGCGCCTGCACGTGGGCGTCGGGCAGCCAGGTGTGCAGCGGCCACATCGGCACCTTGACCGCGAAGCTCGCGAAGAAGGCCAGCCACAGCCAGGTCTGCGCCCCGGCCGGGAAGGGGTATTGCATCAGCGTCGGGATGTCGGAGGTGCCGGCCTCGGCCACCATCCAGAACATCGCGATCAGCATCAGCACCGAGCCGAGCAGGGTGTAGAGGAAGAACTTGTAGCTCGCGTAGATGCGGTTGTCCCCGCCCCACACGCCGATGATGAGATACATCGGGATGAGGCCCGCCTCGAAGAAGACGTAGAAGAGGAACAGGTCCTGCGCCGCGAAGGTGCCGATCATCAGCACCTCCATGAACAGAAAGGCCGCCATGTATTCGCCGACGCGCTTGGTGACCGATTCCCAGCTGGCGAGGATGCAGATCGGCATCAGGAAGACGCTGAGCATGATGAGCAGCAGCGCGATGCCGTCGATCCCCAGCGCCCAGGCGAAGCCCGCGAAGAGGTCGGCGCGCTCGGTGAACTGCCACTGCGGGCCGCCGGTCTGGTAGCCGGACCACAGCACGAGCCCGAGCGCAAAGGTGACGAGCGTCGCCCCGAGCGCGATCCAGCGGGCGGCATTGGCGCCCGAAAACAGGCACGCCAGCCCGCCTGCCAGCGGCACGAGCATCATCAGCGAGAGGATGGGAAGGCCTTCCACGAGAAGCGCGCTCCTAAAGCAGAACGTAGGTGACGGCGGCGACCAGCCCGAGGAGCATGATCAGCGCGTAGGTGTAGACGTAGCCCGACTGGATCGACTTGGCGGCGACCGAGGACCGCTGGATGACCCAGGCGATGCCGTTGGGGCCGAAGCGGTCGATCGTGCCGACGTCGCCGAGCTTCCAGAAGGCGCGGCCGAAGGCGAAGGCGGGCTTCACGAAGATCGCGTCGTAAAGCTCGTCGAAATACCATTTGCGGAACACGAAATTGTGCAGCGCGCCGAAGCGGGCGACGAACTTCTCCGGGATCTCGGGCTTCGCGATATAGGCGAGGTAGGCCCCGGCAAAGCCGAGGATCATCACGATAAAGGCCGTGTACTTCACCCAGTAGGGGACCGCGTGCATCGCGTGGATCAGGGCCTCGTTGTAGAAGATCGACCCGCCCCAGAAGGCTGCGCTGTCGAGGAAGGCGGGCGCGAAGACCTGCCCTGCGGCGACCGCGCCGATGGTCAGCACGCCAAGCGGGATCAGCATCGACACCGGGCTTTCGTGCGGGTGATAGCCCGCCGTGCCCTCGTGGTCCTCGGGCGCCGGGACGTCGTGATGCGCGTCGTGGCCGGCGTGCTCCTGCTTGGGCGGGTTCGCGTGGTCGGGATCGTCGTGGCCGTGGTGGACGGCGTGCTGGATGTGCTCGGACTGCGCCCAGCGGGGCTTGCCCCAGAAGGTCAGGAACATCAAGCGCCAGGAATAGAAGCTCGTCAGCAGCGCCGCGCCAGCGCCCGCCCAGAAGGCGAACTGCCCCGCCCCGTTGCCGCGCGCGAAGGCGACTTCGAGGATCGCGTCCTTCGACCAGAAGCCCGCGAAGCCCGCGCCGAGGTGGTAGACCCCGAGCCCCGTGATCGCCAGCGTCCCCGCCAGCATGGCGTAGAAGGTGAACGGAATGTGCTTACGCAGGGCGCCGTAATAGCGCATGTCCTGCTCATGGTGCATCGCGTGGATCACCGAGCCCGCGCCGAGGAACAGCAGCGCCTTGAAGAAGGCGTGGGTGAAGAGGTGGAACATCGCCGCGCCATAGGCGCCCACCCCTGCGGCGAAGAACATGTAACCGAGCTGCGAGCAGGTCGAATAGGCGATCACCCGCTTGATGTCCCACTGCGTCGTGCCGATCGTTGCGGCGAAGAAGCAGGTGGCGGCGCCGATGACGGTGACGAGCATCAGCGCGGTCGGCGCGGTCTCGAACATCGGCGAGAGGCGGCACACCATGAACACGCCCGCGGTCACCATCGTCGCCGCGTGGATCAGCGCCGAGACCGGGGTCGGGCCCTCCATCGCGTCCGGCAGCCAGGTGTGCAGGCCGAGCTGCGCGCTCTTGCCCATCGCCCCGATGAACAGGAGGATGCACAGGATATCCATCGTGTAGAGGCGCATCCCGATGAAGGTGATCGTCGAGCCGCTCATTGCCGGGGCGGCGGCGAGGATCTCGGGGATCGAGGTCGTGCGGAACACGAGGTAGGTGCCGAAGATCCCGAGCATGAAGCCGAGGTCGCCGACGCGGTTGACCACGAAGGCCTTGATCGCCGCCGCGCCCGCAGAGGGTTTCCTGAACCAGAAGCCGATGAGGAGGTAGGAGGCAAGGCCCACCCCTTCCCATCCGAAGAACATCTGGACGAGGTTGTCCGCCGTCACCAGCATCAGCATCGCGAAGGTGAAGAGCGACAGGTAGGCGAAGAAGCGCGGCTGGTCCGGGTCCTCCTCCATGTACCCCCAGGAATAGAGGTGCACGAGCGCGGATACGGAGTTGATGACCACGAGCATGATCGCGGTCATGGTGTCGACGCGCAGCGCCCAGTCGAAGGTCAGGCTGCCGCTCTCGACCCACTTGAGGACGGGCACGACCTCGGGGCTGGCAGTGCCGCCGAGGAAGCCGAGGAAGATCGGCCACGACAAGCCCGCCGCGAGGAACAGCGCACCAGTCGTCACGGACTTGGCCGCGACGTTGCCGATCGCGCGGTTGCCCAGCCCTGCGACGAGGGCAGCCACCAGCGGCGCGAAAACGATGATCAGGATCGGATGCATCGGAGCCTTACCCCTTCATCCGGTTGATGTCGTCGACCGCGATCGAGCCGCGGGTGCGGAAGTAGATCACGAGGATCGCGAGGCCGATGGCGGCCTCGGCCGCGGCCACGGTCAGCACCAGCATGGCGAAGACCTGCCCGCCGAGATCGCCCAGGAAGGCGCTGAAGGCGACGAGGTTGATGTTCACCGCGAGCAGGATGAGCTCGACCGCCATGAGGATGACGATCACGTTTTTGCGGTTGAGGAAGATCCCCAGCACGCCCAGCACGAACAGGATCGCGCCGACGGTGAGGTAATGTTCGATGCCGATCACAGCTCGACCCCTTGCCCGATCCCGGGCTGCTTCATGACGGTTGCCTCTTCGGGGCGGCGGCTGATCTGCTTGGCCACATCCTGCCGCGCGCGGGCGCCGGGCTTGGGCGGCTGGAAGGTCAGCACGATCGCGCCGATCATGGCGACGAGGAGGATAATCCCGGCGATCTCGAAGAGCACGATGTAGCGGCCGTAGAGCAGCGCGCCGAGGGCCTCGATGTTGCTCACACCGACCGCCTGCACGGCGCTTCCGTCCGGGGTTCCAAGCGTCAGCCCGCCCGCGTTGTAGGCGCCCACGCCCAGCAGCAGCTCGGCAAGCAGCACCACCGCGATCGCGAGGCCGAGCGGCGCGTTGCGGGCGAAGCCGGCGCGCATTGCGGCGAAATCGATGTCGAGCATCATGACGACGAACAGGAACAGCACAGCGACCGCGCCGACATAGACGATCACCAGCAGCATCGCGATGAACTCGGCGCCGAGCAGCACCATCAGGCCGGCCGCGTTGAAGAAGGCGAGGATCAGCCAGAGCACCGAGTGCACCGGGTTCCTCGCCATGACCACCATCACGGCGCTGGCGACGACGATCGTCGCGAAGAAGTAGAAGGCGATGGCCTGTATCATGATGATCCCCAACCTCCGGGCCCGCCCGCGACGCGCGCGCTCCCGAGTGTCGTCCTGCTTGATCCCATAGTCCTCTTGCGAGGGCCGGGTTCGCACCCTGCCCCCGCGGCGTTTCGTTATGTCCGGCGCGCCCTAGCGATAGGGGGCGTCGGCTTCAAGGTTGGCCGCGATGGCCCTTTCCCATTTGTCACCATTCGCAAGCAACTTGGCCTTGTCGTAGAGCAGCTCCTCGCGGGTTTCGGTCGAGTATTCGAAGTTCGGCCCCTCGACGATCGCATCGACCGGGCAGGCTTCCTGGCAGAAGCCGCAGAAGATGCACTTGGTCATGTCGATGTCGTAGCGGGTGGTCCGCCTGCTGCCGTCCTCGCGCGGTTCGCTCTCGATGGTGATTGCCTGCGCGGGGCACACGGCCTCGCACAACTTGCACGCGATGCAGCGCTCCTCGCCATTCGGATAGCGCCGCAGGGCGTGCTCGCCGCGAAAGCGGGGCGAGAGCGGCGCCTTCTCGAAGGGGTAGTTGATCGTCACCTTGGGCTTGAAAAAGTACTTCAGCGTCAAGGCGTGCGCCTTGAGGAACTCCCAGAGAGTGAAGCTTTTGACGAGTTGGGTGACGGTGGTCATGACTGGCCTCTCACAGCCTGGGGCTGCGCGGGGGTGGTTTGGACGAGTTCGGACGCAGTGGCCGGTGCGGTCGGCACCACGGGCCGCTCGAAGTGCCCGGTCGCCATCAGCCAGCCACTCGTGGCCGCCACGAAGACGAGGCTCATCGGCAGGAACACCTTCCACCCGAGACGCATCAGCTGGTCGTAGCGGTAGCGCGGCACGGTCGCCCAGATCCAGCTGAACATGAAGAAGAACACGAAGGTCTTGAGCAGGAACCAGATGATCCCCGGCACGGCGTAGAGCGGTGCCCAGTCAATCGGCGGCAGCCACCCGCCCCAGAACAGCAGCGTGTTCAGCGAGCACATCAGGAGGATGTTCGCGTATTCACCCAGCCAGAACAGCGCGAAGCTCATCGAGGAGTATTCGGTCTGGTAGCCCGCGACGAGCTCGCTCTCCGCCTCGGTGAGGTCGAAGGGCGCGCGCGCGGTCTCGGCCAGCGCCGAGATGAAGAACACCACCCACATCGGGAAGAGCAGCGGGTGAATCGCATAGGCGTTGATGAGCCCGAGCCCGAAGCCCTGCTGCGCGTTGACGATCCCGCTGAGGTTGAACGTCCCCGCGAACAGCACCACACAGACCAGCACGAAGCCGATCGAGACCTCGTAGGAGATCATCTGCGCCGACGCGCGCATCGCCGAGTAGAACGGGTATTTCGAGTTCGACGCCCACCCGCTCATGACGACGCCGTAGACGCCCATCGAGGAGATCGCGAGGATGTAGAGCAGGCCGACGTTGATGTCGGAGAGCACCACGCCCGCATCGAAGGGGATCACCGCCCAGGCCGCGAGCGCGACCGTGAAGGTGATGATCGGCGCGATCAGGAAGATGCCCTTGTTCGCGGCCGAGGGGATGATCGTCTCTTGCAAGAAGACCTTGAGCCCGTCGGCGAAGGACTGGAGCAGGCCGAAGGGCCCCACCACGTTGGGCCCGCGCCGCAGCATGATCGCGCCCAGCACCTTGCGGTCGACATAGATCACCATCGCCACGGAGAACATGACGAGCAGCGAGATGATCAGGATCCCCGCGAGCGTCGCGACGGTCCAGGCCCATTCGTAGGGCAGGCCGAGGGATTGGAAGAAGGCGGTCACTTGCTTGCCTCCAGATATCGGTCAATGCGCCACAGGAGGGCGGCTGCGATCCAGGGTGCCAATACCGCCCAAATCGAACTGCCGAACGCGATCAGGACTACCGGCAAGGTCGCATTGCTGCCCGGCATCATCGAAGCGGCCGACAAGGAACCGACCAAGGTGACTGCGGCCAGAACCCAGCCCAGCGCGAACAGCACCCGGGGCGCGTTGGTCACGAATTTCTCGAAGTTCACTCCGCAGCCTCCCTGACGTCGGCCCCGTGCAGTAGCTCGTCCGAGCAGCGCTGCATCACCGCGCTGGCGCGGGCGATGGGGTTGGTGAGGTAGAAGTCCTTGATCGGGTAACCCGCGATCTCGCCTTCGGCCTTGGCGCCAGAGTCCGCCTTGGGGAGCGCGCCGTAATCGGCGAGGCCCTCTTCGCCCAGCGCGGGGACGGCGGCGATCATCTTGCTCTGCAATTCGCCGAAGCTGTCGAAGCCGACCGTGACGCCCAGCGCATCGGCGAGCGCCCGCAGGATCGTCCAGTCCTCCCGCGCGTCGCCGGGGGCGAAGACCGCCTTCTCGGCGAACTGCACGCGGCCTTCGGTGTTGACGTAGGTCCCGTCCTTCTCGGCATAGGAGGCGCCCGGAAGGATGATGTCGGCGTGATGCGCGCCCTTGTCGCCGTGGTGGCCGATATAGACCTTCAGCGACCCCGCGTAAGGCGCGTAGTCCATCTCGTCCGCACCGAGGCTCAGGAGGACCTTCGGCGAAGCGGCGGCGATGTCGCCCATCCCGCCCGGAAGCGTAAAGCCGAGCATCAGCGAGGCCATGCGCGCCGCTGAGATGTGCAGCACGTTGAAGCCGTTCCAACCGTCACGCACGAGGCCGAACTTGTCGACCAGCTTCAGCGCCGCCGGCAGCACGCCCTGGGCCAGCGCCGCCGCGCCGACGATCACCGCCGGGCGCTGGGCCGCCTTCATGACGTCACCCAGCTCCTTGGGAATGCGGTTGAGGAGCTTCAAATCGCTGCCGAGGAAGGTCGCCGGATAGGTCGGGTCCCAATCGGGCCCGACAATGTAGACCTTGGCCCCGGCCTTCACCGCCTTGCGCAACCGCACGTTGAGCAGCGCCGCTTCCCAGCGGACATTGCTGCCGACGATCAGGATCGCGTCGGCGGTCTCGATCCCGGCGAAGGTGCTGTTGAAATTGACCGCCGCGAGGTTCGACACGTCGTAGGTCATGCCGGTCTGCCGCGCCTCGGTGAGCTGCGACCCGCAGGCGTTCACGAGCGCCTTGGCGGCGAACATCGTCTCGGCGTCGAGCAGGTCGCCCGCGACTGCGGCGATGCTGGACGTGTCGCCCTCGAGCGCCCCCGCGATCATCCCGAAGGCCTCGCTCCAGTCCGCCGGTTGCAGCTTGCCGTCACGGCGCACCCACACGCGGTCGAGGCGGCGCTTCGTCAGCCCGTCGACCTGGTAGCGGCCCTTGTCCGAGAGCCACTCCTCGTTGACGTCGTCATTGATCCGCGGGAGCGCGCGCATGACCTCGCGGCCGCGCGAATGGAGCGTGATGTTGGCCCCCACCGCGTCCGAGACGTCGATCGAAAGGGTCTTCTTCAATTCCCACGGCCGCGCCTCGAAGGCATAGGGGCGCGAGGTCAGGGCGCCGACCGGGCACAGGTCGATCACGTTGGCGCTGAGTTCATGCGCCGCCGCCTTCTCGAGGTAGGTGGTGATCTGCATGTCCTCGCCGCGGTAGAGCGCGCCGATCTCGTCGACGCCGGCGATTTCCTCGGAGAAGCGCACGCAGCGGGTGCAGTGGATGCAGCGGGTCATGATCGTCTTGATCA
>VFQU01000408.1_pt1 | contig 39958 bp, 44 predicted proteins | sample 3512311 | NCBI WGS metagenome assembly VFQU01 (sample SAMN10412377, study PRJNA504923) | tailings metagenome | isolation source: Relicate 3 Philex TSF3 active mining site | place: Philippines: Tuba, Benguet | collected 2017-08-29
GCCGCTTTAGCTCAGTTGGTAGAGCACATCATTCGTAATGATGGGGTCAGGTGTTCGAGTCACCTAAGCGGCACCATTTTCCCCGCCAGCGTTGTCACTCGATCGCACTTTGTGCGGACTTTGGCTTGTTCGGAGAACCTTTCCTCGCCTTGAAACGTTGGGTTTTCGTCGCTGAAATGCGCGCTTTGCAGGGAGGAATGAATGGTCGAGAAGCTCACAGGATCGGCGCGTGACGAGGCGCTTTCGGCTTTGGCCGGCTGGTCGCATGATGCGGAGGCTGATGCCATCGTGCGGGCCTTCGCCTTCAAGGATTTCTCCGAAGCCTTTGGCTTCATGACCCGCGTGGCTTTATTGGCCGAAAAGGCCGGTCATCATCCGGAATGGTCCAATGTCTATTCCAAGGTGCGGATCAGCCTGACCACTCATGACGTTGGCGGACTGAGCCAGAAGGACGTGGACCTGGCCAAGCGGATCAATGGGTTGGTGGACTGAAGCTCAGTGGAAATTGCGCCCGCCCGGCAGGGCCGCATAGGCGCGGCGGCGGGCCAGTTCGATTTCGCGCAGGGCGTCGCGATTGCGGCCTTCGGGGCGGTCGGGTCCGGATTTGCCTTCATCTGCCCGCGCCAGAATGCGCTCGCCGAAATCCTTGCCATGGGACAGATCGAGCAGATGGGGCGTTAAATCCTCCATGTCCTGGGCGACGACATGGATGACGCCGTGGGCCGACTGGACCTCGCCGCGCACGGCCAGCATGCGGCTTGAGAGCAGGATTTTGCGCAGGCGGTCATCGCCATCGAAGAGTTTCGGCCAGACCACGATATTGGCCACGCCGGTCTCGTCTTCGAGGGTCACGAAAATCACCCCGCTCGCCGTGCCCGGCCGCTGGCGCACCAGGACCAACCCGGCGACTTCGAGACCCACGCCGTCGCCGACATTGGCGAGATTGCTGGCGCGCGTCGTGCCCCGCGCCATGAGCATGGGCCGCAGGAACTCGACCGGATGGCCCTTGAGCGAAAGCGAAAGGGTGGAATAGTCGTGGATCACCTCTTCGCCCGGCGCCATCAGCGGCAGGCCAGCCGGTTCTTCAGGCGCGATATCGGCTACAGGCATTGCGGCTGCAAAGAGCGGCAGGGTGTCGGCGCCATGGGTGCCCATAAGTCCCTTGACCGCCCAGAGTGCCTCGCGGCGACTGATGTTCAGCGAGGCAAAGGCATCGGCTCGGGCCAGCTTTTCGAGACTGGCAATGGGCACGCCGGTGCGCAGCCAGAGATCGCGGATCGAGCGATAGGGCGCGCCGCGTTGATCAACGATACGGACAATATCCTTTTCCGCTAGCCCTTCGACCCGGCGGAGACCGAGCCTGACGGCATGGGTGGTCTCGACCTCTTCTGTCATTTGGCGGTGGCGAGGCCAGATATGGTCGCGCGGCTTGCGCTGGCTTGGTTCCAGCGTCGATTCCAGCATGGAGGCATTGACGTCTGCCGGGCGCACTTCGACCCCGTGTTCGACGGCGTCGCGCACCAACTGGCTCGGCGCATAGAACCCCATGGGCTGGGAATTGAGCAGCGCACACAGGAACACATCGGGGTAATGGTATTTGAGCCAGCACGAGGCATAGACCAGAAGCGCGAAACTGGCGGCATGGCTTTCGGGAAAGCCATATTCGGCAAAGCCCTCGATCTGTGAGAAACACCGTTCGGCAAAGGCGCGGTCATATCGGCGCTGGGGATTGCTGATCATTCCGGCGATGAAGCGTTCCTTGAAGATGTTGATTTTGCCCGTGCGCCGCCACGAGGCCATGGCCCGGCGCAACTGGTCGGCCTCTCCGGCGGTGAAGCCGGCGCCCTTGATCGCCATCTGCATGGCCTGTTCCTGAAACAGGGGAATGCCGAGCGTCTTTTTCAGCACCTGATCGAGCGGGTCATCGGGATCGGCGTTCCAGATTTCGGCGCCGTCGCGACGCTTGAGATAGGGATGAACCATGCCGCCCTGAATGGGGCCCGGCCGCACGATGGCGACCTCGATGACGAGATCGTAGAATTGTTTGGGCTTGAGGCGCGGCAGCATGGTCATCTGCGCCCGGCTCTCGATCTGGAATACCCCGATCGTATCGGCGCGGTGGGTCATCTCATAGACCGGCACGTCGCTCTCGGGATGATCATATTGCTCCTTCTGCAAATCGGCGAGTTCGATATGGCGCTGGTAATGGGTGTGCATAAGGCCGAAGGCGCGTTGCAGACAGGTCAGCATGCCCAGCGCCAGCACATCGACCTTGAGGATTTTGAGCGCGTCGATATCGTCCTTGTTCCACTCGATAATGGTGCGGCTATCCATGGCCGAGCGGCTGATCGGCACGAGGCTTTCCAGCGAGTCGCGGGTGATGACAAAGCCGCCGACGTGCTGGGAGAGATGGCGTGGAAAGCCGCGCAGGACCTTGATCACCTCGAACATTTGCGCCAGCACAGGATCGTCCGGGTTGAGGCCGATGGTTTTTAGGTCGCGCAGGTCGAGCTTACTGCCCCAGCCCCAATGGAGCTGGTTGAAGGAGGCAATTATGTCGTCCGAAATGCCAAAGACCTTGGCCGTTTCGCGAATGGCGCTGCGGGAACGGTAAGAAATCACATTGGCGGTGAGGCCCGTACGCCGCCCGCCATATTTCTTGTAAACATATTGCATCACCTCTTCGCGCCGCTCGTGCTCGAAATCGACGTCGATATCGGGCGGTTCGTCGCGCTCGGTGGAGATGAAGCGACCGAAGACCAGGGTGGCCTTTTCCGGATTGACCTCGGTGATGCCGAGACAAAAGCACACGGTGGAATTGGCCGCAGAGCCCCGACCCTGGCAGAGAATGCCCAGATCGTATCGGGCGTGCCGGACAATGTCATGAACGGTGAGGAAATAGGCCGCATAGCCTTTATAGGCGATGAGACACAGCTCGGTCCAAAGGTTGCGTTTGATATCCTCGGTGAGGCCCTTGGGAAACCGCTTGGCGGCCCCGTCCCAGGTCAGGCGCTCCAGCGTCTGCTGGGCGGTTTCGCCATTGCCGATGGTCTCTTCGGGGTAATTATATTCCAACTGATCGAGAGAAAATCCGATGCGCCCGATGAAGGCCTGGGTCTGGGCGATGGCATCAGGGTAGTCGGTGAAGAGCCGGGCCATTTCCTCGGGGAGTTTGAGGTGGCGCTCGGCATTGGCGGTGAGGCGGAAGCCGGCTTCTTGGAGGGTGACATGTTCGCGGATGCAGGTGACCACATCGAGCACCACGCTCCGGTCGGGCCGGTGATAGCGCACATCATTGCTGGCGATCATGCGGGCATTATGCCGGCGCGCCAGAGCATTGACGCGGCTGAGTCGAGCGCGGTCATGGCCGTCGAAATGGGCTATGCCGGCGACCCAGATGCGCCCTTCTGCCTGCCGGCCGAGCTGGTCCAGCACCTTTTCCGTAAGGCCCCAGTCGGTCTCATCGGGAATGAGGATAAAAAGCTGCCCCTGCGAAAAATCCTCGATGGGTCCCTGTTCCTCCGTCGAGACCGGGGCGCTGGCGCCGAAGAGATCGCCCAGAAACAGTTCGGGCCTGCCCTTTTCTCCGCGCCTATTGGCGATGGTGATGAGCTTGCAGAGCCGCCCATAGGCAGCCCGGTCGGTGGGATAGGCGACGATGTCAGGTGTGCCATCGGCGAAACAGAGCCGCACGCCGACCAGATAGCGGAAATCCGGGCTGCGCCTGGCATTGTCGCGCGCGGTGACATAGCCGCGCACCACCCCGGCAAAGGAATTGCGGTCGCATATGCCCAGAGCGGTCATGCCCATGGCCATGGCGTGGGACACCAGTTCCTCGGGATGTGAACCGCTGCGCAGGAAGGAGAAATTGGTGGTGGTGATGAGCTCGGCATAAAAGGGCTCGGCGAGCCGGACCGGCTCGACATCGTCTTCTATAGGTGTCTCGCTCATGGAAAAATGCCGTGCAGATACCAGGCCGGCGGGTGGTCGCTGCGGTAAAAGCCCTGTCGGAACACCCAAAAGCGGCGGCCATCCTGATCTTCGACCACGTAATAATCGCGCGTGCCGGCATCGGGCTCGAACAGCGGCAGAGCAGGAATATAGGGTGGTGGTTTGGGTGTTTCGCCCGGCTCGGGCGGTTTTGGTTTGGGCGGCTCGACCAGTTTCAATCTCCTGCCGGTTCGCCACCATTCCGCGCCCAGCCGTTCGGGGCCTTCGCCTTTGACCAGCCGATGGGTTTGGCGTCGCCACTTCATGGAAGCGGGCAGGCCATCGGGGACTTCGGCCATGATGGTGATCGGTTCGGGATCCGGCAGCAGCCGCAACGGGCGCTGCAAAAGCGGGGCAGTGACCGGCCTTTCCGTTGGCGGCGCCACGACCGGCAGCAGAATTGCCGCCCGCTCCGGCAGATGGGACGCGACGAGCCTTGTGCCGAGCACGGCTGATGGGCCCAGCCGGCTCGATAGCCGGTCATTGAGCCTGTTGATGTCTTCAAGCCCGCTTTGGCTTGAAAAGACCCCGCTCTGGACCGCGTCGAGCCGTTCAAGACTGGAGGCAGCCAGCCGGACCATATCGATGCCGAAGCCGGCATCATATTCGCCGGCCAGCCGCTGCGCCCGGTGCCGGAAGAGTTCGGCAATGTGGCCAGGGTCGCGCGTCAGGCGCGCGGCGTTGAGCGAGAGGGTCATGACCTTGTGGTCGACGCGATAGACGAAGAGGTGAAAGGCCTGTGCGCCCAGGCCCCTCTCTTCGAGATGGGTGGCCAGCTGTTGCGCCAGATCGCCCGTCACCCGCAGCACGTCATCCATGAGGCTGATCGGCTCGGCGAGGCGGCGTTCGACACTGTGATCGATGGCGGGGAGGCGCGGCGCCAGCTTTTCGGTGATGGTGCCGAAGGCCTGATCGAGCCGGGTTATGAGCGAAGCGCCGAAGCGCGCCTGCAGGGGTTTGCGCGGGCGCTGGCGAAGCTGGCCGATCGTGACCAGCCCCATCTGGCTGAGGCCGGAAAGCTGCTTCTCGTCCAGCCGCAGACCATGAACGGGCAGGGCATCAAGCACGGTTTCAAGTTGGTCGGTATTGACCACCCGGCTGCGGGCGAAATGGCTGATGGCCCAGGCAGCACCAATCGTGGGCGCGATGGCGCCGGCAACGCGATAGTTCAGCACCCTGAGGCGGGCGAGCAGATGACGCAGCATGCTGGCTTCACCACCGAAGAGATGGCTCACCCCGGTAATATCGAGCACCAGATCGCCAAAGCCGTTGCTGTCGGTCAAAACCGAAACCAGCGGACTGGCATTGGAATGCCAGTCCGCGAAGCTGCCGAAGGCGGTTTCCAGCAGGGGCCGGTTCATTTCCCGCACCACCATGTCGGGCCTTATGGCGCGGGCATCGGCGAGATTCTGACCGATGCGCAGCCCGTCATTGGTCAGTTCGGGATCGAGCGCGGCCAGCCGCAATCCGCCCTTGATATGCTCGTAGAGAGCCAGCGGCGCCTGTTGCAGGGCCGGATCAGCCCGCTTGAGATAATCGGTGGCCCAATAGGGCAGGAACAGCGCCAGGAAGCGGCGTTGCGGGGCGCTGCCGATGAGCAGCGGCGGGCTGAGAGATGACTGCAAGGCCATTTTTCGTCCATTCCAACAACCATTGGGTCTGCCTGCCGGCAATGCGGCCCTTTTCCAGTTGCAGATGCCAGCGCGCGGCGCCGGGTGCGCGGTCGTCATGGGGCTGGCGCCTGCTGCGCCGGGGCTGGATATGCCACCGCAAATGCCCGGCGCTGCTGGCCCGGCCGGGGCCGTAGCGCAGCAGAAACAAGGTGGTCGCGCTTTCACTGGCGCGCAGGCTCAGCCGGCGGCTGGCGGTGAAATTGAACAGTCTTGGCTCTCCGCGCATGTCGAGGACGATGGCGGCGACGGCAGCGCAGGCGGTAACCTCCTCGGCGGCCCAGAGCAATTCGGTCATGTCGGCGGCACGGATGATGACAAGCTGGGCCGGGTCGAGCCCGAACCAGGAAAGGCCTGGCCCATAGGGCATCCCTAGCTTCTGGGCGTCCTCGGCCAGTTGCAGATAAAAGATGGCCGGACGCAATACGGTGATGAGGCCGCGGGCCTGAGCCAGCGCAAAGCCGAGGCTGGCGCCGCCATCGCGAGTCTCGTCAGCAAAAACCTCCTGCACGAGACCACCGGGCAGGGCGGGAAAGAGGCCATTCTCGGTCGCGGGCACAGGCGTGCGCGCCTCCAGCAGAGCCGGCTTGCGCTCGATATCGGCAATGGTGTCCCGCAGCGCGGTCAGGCGCTGTTGGTGGCTGGGGGTCTGCATGGGGCGACCATGAAGTGAACAAAACAGGAACATTTAGACTCCGATTTCTCATAGAGTCGAGTCCCTTTTGCAAAGCGGGGGTGTGGCGCGAGCGCATCAGGCCCACTCAAGAGCGCGTGAGCCGGGCGATGGGGCATTGAGCGCCGCCGGCTTCTGACTAAGTCTCGGAGCGTTCGCCTTCGGGCGGGTACTGTTCCGATTCTCCGCACCCCGAGGGAGACTCTGCCTCATGTTCGAAGCTCTGACACGCCTGTTCGGCAAGCCGGAGGCGCCTGCCGATCTGCACGACCCCAAGCTGGCCGTGGCGGCGCTGCTGGTCCATCTCGCCGCCGTTGATGGATCCATGCAGGATGCCGAGCGCGAAGCCATTCGCGGCGCGCTAATGGATCATTATGACCTCGACGAACCTGCCGTGGATAGGCTCATCCGCGATGCGGCCAAGCGTGATGCCGAGGCGGTTGATTTCTTCAGCTTTACCAGCGGCTTGACCCGTCTCGAAATGGATGACCGGATCGAGATCATCCGCATGATGTGGACCGTGGTGTTTGCCGACCGCCGGAATCACGAGCTGGAAGACAATATGGTCTGGCGCATTGCCGAACTGATCGGGGTGTCCAGCCGCGACCGCACCATCTTGCGCAATCAGGTGCGCGGTCAGGCGGAAGAAGAGGCCGAGGATCAGTAGGCTTCGAACTTGCCGATGATCTCGACATCATCGGTCATGCAATTGAAATCGCCTGCTTTATCAGCAGCTTGCCGGGCCAGTTCATTGGCATTGCTATTGGCGCGGGCATCGATATAGGCGATGTGGCAGGAATTGCCGTCCTCGATCTGGGTCACGACCAGGACCTGCCCCTTGTCTTTCCCGGTTTCCGGATCGGCGGTGAAATAGCGCACGATAGTGGCGATGGGCAGCCAGCGCCCGGCGGCGTTGGAGAGGCGCCATTCGAGCTTTTCGCCGAGACGATTAAACGGCGGGAGTGTCTGAAATCCCGCATTATTCTGATCGACATTGAAGCCATAGCTCAAGGAAAAGCGTAGGTCGCCTTCCTGCACCATCAGGGGATAACCCTTATAGCCTGGACAGGCCCAGGAGGCGCCGAAATCATCGGCATCGAGCACCATGCACTGGTCGAGATTGAGGTCGGTATAGGCCGAGACGAAGCCCGACTGGGCCATGGCCGCGCCGGTCCCTAAAGTTAGCATCAGGGCCGGAAATGCTAACAGACTGTGCACGCTGAACGGGGAGCGGACGGGCATAAGGCGGTTCTCCGGTTGACTTCTGCACCATGACACAAATCAATGTGCCACCATCATGACCATGCCAGATTGTCCGGAACAAGGAGACCCAAACATGTTCAAATCGCTGCTCGTTGCTATCGACGGATCCGAGCTGGGGAACAAGGCGCTGAGCGCCGCAATCGAACTGGCCCGTGTGCATGGCGGCAAGCTGGTTATCCTCACCGCCACCGATCCGGTGGCGACCGGCATCGGCTCGGGCGGCTTCGGCACTATCGATGCCGGGGCTATCGTGATGCGGCTCGAGGAAAACTATGCCGCCCAGGCCAAGGCGCTGCTCGATACGGCTCGCCAGAGTGCCGAGGCAGCGGGCATTGCGGCCGAAGCCGTGCATGCGGCCCGCCAGAGCGCGGCCGATGCCATTCTGTCAGTCGCCACCGAAAAGGGATGCGACACGATCGTCATGGGCTCGCATGGCCGGCGCGGGCTCGGACGGCTGATCCTTGGCAGCCAGGCGGCCGAAGTGCTGGCGCGCTCCAGCCTGCCCGTGCTTGTGGTCAAATAAGCTGCAATCAAAAGCCGCGCCGAGCCGCCGGGCCGTCTATGCATGGCCGGTGCGGCGGTTTTGTGCCTTGCCTTCGGCGGCGGATATGGGCAGAACGGCGCCCATTCCGCCCCTCCCGAACGGCAAATGAAGGCAGCCATGAATATCGACGCGATCCCGACCGGCAAGAACCCTCCCGAGGAGCTCAACGTCATCATCGAAGTGCCGCTTGGTGGCGAGCCGATCAAATATGAGATCGACAAGGATAGCGGCGCGCTGTTCGTCGACCGTTTCCTTTATACGCCGATGCGCTATCCCGGAAATTATGGCTTTGTGCCCCACACTTTGTGCGGCGATGGCGATCCGCTCGACGTGATCGTGATGAATTCGCGCCCGCTGGTGCCCGGCGCCGTGGTGCGCTCGCGTCCGGTGGGTGTGCTGTTCATGGAAGACGATGGCGGGCAGGACGAAAAGATCATCGCCGTGCCGGTCAGCAAGCTGACGCGCATGTATGACAATATCCTCGATATTGGCGACATGCCCGAAATCCAGCTGGAGCGGGTCAAGCACTTCTTCACCCATTACAAGGATCTCGAGCCGGGCAAATGGGCTCGCATCGACCGTATCGGCGGCATTGATGATGCCCGCAAGGTGATCCTTGATTCCATCGCCATGGCCAAAAGCGGCAAATAGGCGCGATCCAAATCCGGCTTCCGGCGTTATGGATGATGACCATCCCTGCCGCCGGAAGCCAAATCTATGACATATCCCGCTTTTCTGGCCCTTGCCGCCATGCTGGCCGCTGCCCCCGCTTTGGCGCAGGAGGCGGCCATGCCCTCCGACGCCGAAATCGCCAAAATCCTCGGCGACCGCATCGGCCGCGATCAGGCCAATATCGGCATTGCCGTCGCGGTGATCGAAAACGGGGAAACCCGCTTCGTTTCGCACGGCACGCTGGCAGTGGACAGCACAGAGCCGGTCACCGAACACACCGTGTTCGAAGCCGGATCGATCACCAAGCTCTTTACCAATCTTCTGCTTGCCCAGATGGTCAATGACGGAAGGATCGATCTTGATGCGCCGATTGCCGATTATCTGCCCGAAGGCACGGTTCTGCCCAGCCAGGGCGAGCGGTCCATCACCGCCTTCGATCTGGCCACCCATAGCGCGGGCCTGTCCGGCCTGCCCGAAGACCTATTGGGACGCGGCATGGACAATCCCTATTCGGGCTATGGCGCAGAGGGGCTGATGGCCTGGCTTGCCAGCTATCAATTGCCCCGCCCGATCGGGGAGAGTTTTGAATATTCCAATGCGGGCACCGCCCTTTTGGCGGCGGCCGTCGAGCATGTGGGTGGGGCCAGCTATGCCGACCTGCTGGAGAGTAATATTCTCGGTCCCCTTGGAATGGATGAGACCAGCTTGGCGCTGAGCGGAGCCGAAAAGCCAGACATGGCCATTGGCCACAATGCTGCTCGCGAAGCGGTATCGCATTGGGATTTCGATGTCTTTGCCCCGGCAGGCGCTCTATTGTCCACGAGTTCGGACCTCGCCAAATTCATCGCCGCCGCCAGCGGCGCGGTAGAGACGCCGCTGAAGCCCGCTTTCGACACGATGCTGGCGCGGACCCGCCCGGCAGGCAATGACAGTATCGGGCTCGGCTGGTTCATCACCGATACCGGCGCGGGGGAAGTGGTCTGGCACAATGGCATTACCAATGGCTTCCGCAGCTTTGCCGGCTTCGAGCGCAATAGCGGCAATGGCGTTGTTGTTCTCTCCAATATGGTGACCGCTTCGGGAATCGAGGATATCGGCATGCATCTGCTCGATCCCGCCCTGCCGCTGCGCGAACAGCCGAAATTGCGCACGCAAGTCGAGATCGATCCGGCAATTTTGGATCGCTATGTCGGCGACTATGTGATGGCGCCCGGCGTGGTGATGAGCATCACGGTTGAAAACGGCCAGCTTTTTGCTCAGCTGACCGGGCAGCCGGCGGTCGAGATTTATCCCGAAAGCGAGACCGATTTCTTCTATAGGGTGGTCGATGCCCAGATCGGCTTCACGCTGGAAGACGGCGCGGCCAAAAGCCTGACGCTCTATCAAAATGGGCAGACTATGCCGGGGCTCAAGGTCGCGCCATAGCGTCGGGCCTGTCGCGACCAAAGGGGGCGTTGCCAGGAATGGCAAGGCCGCTTCATATGGGGGCATGACGGCTCTCCCCTATGACCTTTCCGCGCGCCTTTTCCAGATCGGCACCAAGCCGCTCGATCCCGCCGAATGGCTGGAGCCGGATGCGGCAATGGTGGCGCAACTCGAAGAAAAGGCGCGGCTTTATCGGCAGCATTACTATGCGGTGTTTGCCGAAATGCCGGAAAGCCTTGCGGCTCAGACGGAATTGCTGGGGCTTCTGGCGGACTATCTGCCGACACGGTTTCCGAGCCTTTGGCGGCGCGAGGCCAATAATCTCCGCATCGTGCCCACGGGCGAGATCGTCGCACTGGATGGGGCGGAAAGCCCGCTCCTCATCGCGGCGCTTCTGGTGCAGGACGATCTGCTTTTACTGCAGCGGGACAGCACGGGCTGGCGGCTGACCGCCGGGGCGCTGGCCTTTCCCTCGTCCTGGGTGCTGGCCGAGAAAGTGGGCAAAGTTCTGGATGCCATCCACGAGCCCGTCCCCGGCTTCGGACCTGGCACACGCCCGGCGCAGATCATGGCGCGAATGTTCGACGCCGCCCGTCCCGAAACCCCGATGATCCGCTGGAATTTCTCGCTTTATGGCGATGAGCGGCTGTTTCATCCCGATGTGTTGGGGCCTGATATCAGGCGGTTCGGTTCGGGCGAGCGGGCCGATCCGGTGGTGTTGCGGGTGGAGCGGCAGACGCTACGCAAGCTGCCGGATACCGGGGCGATGGCCTTTACCATCCGGATCGGGTTGCATGGGCTCGATGAGCTTGCGCGGCATCCGGAAGCGCGGCGGATTGCGGAGGCGCTAATCGAGCAGGTCGCCGCGCTGACGGCGGAGCAGTTAGACTATAAGGGCCTTACGCGGGAGCGCGAGCGGGTGCTGGTAAGGCTGGGGGAGATGGTGGGGTAGGGGCACCGCCGCCGTCCCTCTCCCTTTGGGATAGAGGTTGGCCCGCAGGGCCGAGTGAGGCGCCTTTGTTAGGCTCAATGTCTGCCGAAGGCTCCCTCACCCTCCGCTTCGCGTCGACCTCTCCCCCAGAGGGAGAGGTGAAGAGGGGCTTCGGTTCCGCGGAAACCATACGCGATTGCCCTGCCATCAATGGGGAGGTGCGGGCCGGCGGATGCGGTCAAAACCAGCACCACCAAAAATAAGTAAGGCCCGGAGTTTTCGCTCCGGGCCTTCTGTCGTCCAGTTAAGGCGGATGCCTTACATCCCCGTATTCGCCAGCACGGCCAGCAGCAGCAGGGCGACGATGTTGGTGATTTTGATCATCGGGTTGACCGCCGGGCCGGCGGTGTCTTTGTAGGGGTCGCCGACGGTGTCGCCGGTGACGGAGGCCTTGTGGGCGTCCGAGCCCTTCAAGTGCTTGACGCCGTGGCTGTCGGTGAAGCCGTCTTCAAAACTCTTCTTGGCATTATCCCAGGCGCCGCCGCCGGCGGTCATGGAGATGGCGACGAAGAGGCCGGTGACGATCACACCCATGAGCATGGCGCCCAGGGCAGAGAAGGCATTGGCCTGGCCGGCGATCCAGAGGATGGCGACATAGACCACGATGGGGCTGAGCACGGGCAGCAGCGAGGGAACGATCATTTCCTTGATCGCCGCCTTGGTCAGCATGTCGACGGCCCTTGCATAATCGGGCTTGGACGTGCCGGCCATGATGCCCGGATCGGCCTTGAACTGGCGGCGCACTTCCACCACGACCGACTGAGCGGCGCGGCCCACGGCGGTCATGGACATGCCGCCAAAGAGGAAGGGCAGGAGACCGCCAAAGAGCAGACCTACCACGACATAGGGATTGGCGAGGTCGAAGCTGACTTCGAGATTGGTGAAATAGTGCTTCAAATCCTCGGTATAGGCGGCAAAGAGCACGAGAGCGCCCAGACCCGCCGAGCCGATGGCATAGCCCTTGGTGACGGCCTTGGTGGTGTTGCCTACAGCGTCCAGCGCGTCGGTATTGTGACGCACTTCCTTGTCGAGACCGGCCATTTCTGCGATCCCACCAGCGTTATCCGTGACCGGGCCGAAAGCGTCGAGCGCCACGATGATGCCTGCTAGCGCCAGCATGGTGGCGACGGCCACGGCAATGCCGAACAGACCGGCAAGGCTATAGGTGACAATGATGCCGGCAATGATGGTGATGGCCGGCAGGGCGGTGGATTCCAGCGACACGGCGAGGCCCTGGATGACATTGGTGCCATGACCGGTGACCGAGGCTTCGGCAATCGAGTTCACCGGACGGCGGTTGGTGCCGGTATAGTATTCGGTGATGACGATGATGAGCCCGGTAATGACCAGACCCACGACGCCGCACCAGAACAGGCTCCAGGGGGTGAAGGTCTTGTCGGCGGTTTCGATGGCGGCATTCATGTCCCCGAAGAGCAGCCAGAGCACCGGCAGCAGCGCCACCAGCGACAGAACGCCCGAGGCGATGACGCCCTTATAGAGCGCGCCCATAATGTTGTTGTCAGCGCCCAGCTTGACGAAATAGGTGCCGATGATCGAGGTCACGACACAGGCGCCGCCGATTGCCAGCGGCAGGATCATGCCGATGAGCTTGAACTGCTCGGGCAGGATAATGGCGGCCAGAACCATGGTGGCGACGATGGTGACCACATAGGTTTCAAACAGGTCCGCGGCCATGCCGGCGCAGTCGCCGACATTATCGCCCACATTGTCGGCAATGGTGGCGGGATTGCGCGGATCGTCTTCGGGAATGCCGGCTTCGACCTTGCCCACCATGTCGCCGCCCACGTCGGCGCCCTTGGTGAAGATACCACCGCCCAGACGCGCGAAAATGGAAATCAGCGAGGCGCCGAAGCTCAGGGCAACGAGCGAATCGATGACTGTGCGGCTGGTGGCTTCAAAGCCAAGAGCGCGCAGGATCATGAAATAGAGCGTGACGCCGAGGAGGCCAAGGCCCGCCACCAGCATGCCGGTGACCGCGCCGGATTTGAAGGCGAGATCAAGGCCCTTGGCGAGCGAGCCCACGGCGGCCTGCGCCACGCGCACATTGGCGCGCACCGACACATTCATGCCGATAAAGCCGGCAGCGCCTGATAGCACGGCACCGATCAGAAAGCCGATGGCCGCATAAATGCCGAGCAGGAAATAAGCGGCGACCAGAATGACCACGCCGACAATGGCGATGGTGGTGTATTGGCGTTTGAGATAGGCCGATGCGCCCTCACGCACGGCGGCAGAGATTTCCTGCATCCGCGCCGAACCCGCATCGGCCTTGAGCAGGCTTTGCGTGGTCAAGACGCCATAAACGACAGACAGACCGCCACATGCGACGATCAGCCAAAGTGCCAGATCCATAAGACTAGTCCCTCGAAAGTTTCCTCCGGGGACCCGCGCCGGCACGTCCGGATCTTTTGCCCGGTCCGTTACCCGCCCTCCTTCGGGCCCCTTCCGAAAACCGAGATTACCTGCAATGGCTGGTTAAGCAATGGAAATTGCGATGATTTGTCGCGGCTAGATCAGAAGGTCGACTTCGGCGCCATTGGCCGGGGTGGCGGCGGCGGTTCTGTCTTCTGGCGTGGTCATTGCCGCCTCGGCCTGGGCATTGGCCATGGCCCCGCGCAATTCGGCAACCTTGGCCAATTGGGTATTCAGCGAAGCGCCTTCGCGCAGGGCGATGCGGTTGACCATGACTTGCGGGGATGTGCCGATGGAATTGCTCATCGGGCTCTCGGTTCAGGCGAGCTTATCGACCTTGATGCCCTGGCCCGGCGGCGGGGCGCTGAGCGCGGTCTGCATCAGGGTGTCGAGCAGTTCGGTCTGCATTTCATGGGCCTTCTTGACCACCGCCACCTGCACGGAATTGTTCATCGCGGACGTGCGCGCGGTGAGCATCTGCATGGTGAGGTCGGTGTTCACGGGACTGGCCTTGCTTTGAGGGCAATGGAAAGCCTAGACCCGGGGTGTGAACAAATCCTTTTGGATTGCAGACGGTTTTCGGCAAATGCGCCGGATTATCGGCCACCGAGAAGCGGCACGCCCGGCCGCCGCAAGGGCGCGGCGAGCAGAATGCCGGCGGCGAAGCCACCGATATGGGCCCACCAGGCTACCGGTTCGTCCGACCCGACCAGAACATAGAAGAACTGGCTCGCGATCCAGAAGCCGAGCATCCAGAAGGCCGGCACCGGCACGGGAATGAGCCAGACGATGCGGGCCAGAACGAAGACGCGGGCATGCGGATAGAGCAGCACATAGGCGCCCATGACCCCGGCCACGGCGCCCGAAGCCCCGATCAACGGTCCATTGCCGGATAGATTGAACAACAGGTGCAACAGCGCGGCAGCGACGGCGCAGGCGAGGTAGAAAAAGAGGAATTTGAAATGGCCCAGCGCGTCCTCGATATTGTCGCCGAAGACCCAGAGGAAGAGCATATTGGTGATCAGATGCAGCCAGTCGGCATGGAGGAAGGCATAGGTGATCAGTGTCGCCCAGTCCGGCAGCCACGGCACGTGCTGGGGATAGAGATCGCGCACCACAATGGGGATCATGCCGAAATTGATCGTCGCGGCATTGAAGCCTGCGGGCGGCAGCACCGACTGGACGAGAAAAACCACAATGGTCAGCCCGATCAGCCCATAGGTGACATAGGGGAAATCGACATGCTTGATCGGATTGGCATCATGCAGCGGCAGGAACATGGGCCCATCCCTTAAGGCACGAGACTTTGCCAATAGCGCCGGCCCGCACCCTCCCCGTCAAGGGGAGGGTGTCGCGCCGTGCCTGGGGAGACGTCGCGCGCCGCAAAGCAATCAACCGCCGCGGCCGCCGAAGAAGAACAGGGCGCCCATGAGCAGGATGAGGGCAATGCCCTGGCCGATGACGCGCAGGCGCATCAGGCGCTGGCTGGTATTGCCCGGACCGCCCTTGAGCATGTTCCACAGGCCCATGCCCAGAACGATGACGACAAACAGCAGCGCGAGGCCAATAGCGATATTGAGCAGGGTTTCCATGTCAGCCTTGGGAACGGAGTGAAGGACTATTTGCCCTCTATATAGGCGGTGAGGCCGTCCGCCACTGCGTCATAGATGGCACGAATCCGGTGCGAGGTGAACAATTCCCTGTGCGTGGTGAGCCAGACCGGCAGCGGCGGTATGGCCATGGCGACATCCAGTTCGACCATGCCGGGCGTGCGGGCGACCAATTGCCGATGCGCATAGCCGATGCCCAGCCCCGCCTTGGTCAATTCCCAGAGATGGGCCTGATCGTCGCTGCGCAGCACGAAAGTATCGCGCGTGATGGCAAAGCCGAGTTTTTGCGCGTGGAGCCGCATGGCATCGGACCGGTCGAAACCGATCAGCTCATGGGTCCAGAACTCATCGAGGGTTTTGGGCGCGCCGCGGCGGGCGAGATAGTCGCGATGGGCCACCGGCACGATGGGAATATCGCCCAGATGGCGGGCGATCAGTTCGAGCTGGGTGGGGCGGAACATGCGCACGGCAATATCGGCCTCGCGCATGAGGAGATTTTCCGCCGTATCGGAGGGGACGATTTCGAGGGCGATATTGGGATGGAGGGCGCGCACGCCACGCAGGATCGAGGGCAGGGCATAGTTGGAAATCATGACGCTGGCGGTCATGCGCACCGTGCCGCCATCCTCGTCCTGCGCGCCTTCGGCGAAAATCGCCGCTTCGGCCAGAGCCGTCTGGGCCCGGCGCACCGGCTCATAAAGGCGCAGGGCGGCGGGGTTGGGTTTAAGGCCGGAGAGGCTGCGCTCGAAGAGCACGAGACCGAGATCGGCTTCCAGCGTTTCCACATGCCGACCAATCGTGGGCTGGCTGATGCCCAGGCTCCGCGCTGCGGCGGAAAGCGAGCCTTCGGTCACCACAGCCGCAAAACTGCGCCATAGGGCCCAATCGGGTTCTCTATTCATTTTTGAATATTAAATGTCGGATATTGGCGAATTTTCATTCGTAAATGTATCGCTCATTTTCAGCGTCAGCAAGCACAGGAGCTGACAATGACCAAGGGTAAAGTGACAATTCTGGGCAGCAATGGCCATCTGGGCCATGCCGCCATGATCGGGTTTCGCGATGCGGGCTGGGATGTGACGGGCCTCGGCCGCACCAATCGCAAGCCGGTTGAGGGCACGCATTTTATTGCCGGGGATGCCGACGAGATCGAGGTGGTGCGCGCGGCGGTGGCGGCGGCCGATGTGGTCGTCTATGGGCTGCATCTACCTTATGACAAATGGGGGAATGGTGCTGCCGAAAGGCAATTTCAGATCGTGCTCGACGCGCTCAAGGGCAGCGGCAAGACGCTGATGTTTCCCGGCACGATCTATAATTATCGCGCCAGCGACCGGACCATTTCGTCCGGCCTGCGCCAGAGCGCGGAAAAGCCGCGCGGCGACATTCGCATCAAGCTCGAACAGATGCTGGCCCAGGCCGCCGCGGCCGGAGACATTCAGGCAATTATCATCCGGGCCGGCGATTTCTTCGGGCCCGACGGTCGGGGCGAATGGTTCGACGCGGCCATGCTGTCCGATCTTGGCAAGGGACGGCTATACCATATGGGCGATCTCAGGCTGCGCCACGGCTGGGCCTATATGCCCGATCTTGGTCGCGCCTTTGCCCGTGTCGCGGAACGGCGCGCCGATCTGGCTAGGTTCGAGACCTTCCACTTTGCCGGCCATTGGGTCAGCCACGGGCAGGTGATGGCCGCGATCCAGGCTGTTACCGAGCCGGTCAAGGTCTCCCCGCTGGCCTGGTGGATGCTGGGGGCCATGGGGCTGGTCAATCCGCTCACGCGGGATATTTTCGAGATGCGCTATCTTTGGCAGAACGAGATGGAACTGGTCGATCCCCGGCTGGATGGCCTTCTGGGTCCGGGCGCGGTGACCCCGTTCGAAGACGCTGTGGCCGCGACAGTGAGCGCCCTGCTGGCATCGCGTAAACAGGCGGCCTGAGGCGGAAGGGGTATTGAGATGCAGCATTTTGTCGTCTGGCAGCGGGCCGAGGGACTTGTGGTTTTTCTCGCTGGAATTGCGCTGTTCTGGCAGCTCGATCCCGCGATCGGATGGTGGGCCGTGCTCGTGTTCTTCGCCCCCGACCTTAGCTTCTTTGGCTATTCTCTGGGACCAAAAATCGGTGGCGTCATCTATAACCTTGTCCATGTCTATGCCGCCGGTCTCGTGTTGATGGCGATTGGAACCATACTGGCGCAGCCGCTGCTGGCGGCGCTGGGCGCACTCTGGCTGGCCCATTGCGGCTTTGACCGGCTGATGGGTTATGGGCTCAAATCTGCCGACAGTTTTTCCGAGACGCATCTGGGTCGGATCGGGAAAGGCAGGTAGCGCGCAAAGGCGGGCACGCCCTCCGAGCGTTGCTACGGCATTTCGGCAGATACTGAATTCCAGAAAGGCCCCCTCACCCGGCCCTGCGGGCCGACCTCTCCGCCAAAGGAGAGGTGGGGTCCGTGGATATTTCTACGCCTAAAACCCCACCGCCCGTTTCACATCCTCCGCCGTCCAGCCTGAAGCGCGCAGGTCGCGCAGGCTTTGCGCGCTTTTAGATTTGGCGAGTTTTTCGCCATCGTCGCCCAGAAGCAGGCGATGGAAATGGTAGAGGGGCGAGGGCAGGCCGAGCAGCATTTGCAGGAGGATATGAATGTCCGTCGCCGCTTCGAGGTCGCGGCCGCGCGTCACATGCGTTACCCCCTGCGCGGCATCGTCGATCACGACGCTGAGGTTATAGCTGGTCGGAGTATCCTTGCGCTGGAGCACGACATCGCCCCAACGCTGGGGGCGGGCATAGCGGATTTGCGGGCGGTCGGACATGGCCGGGCCGATGACCGAAAAGGTCAGCATGCCGGTTCTTTCGAGCGCGGTTTCGGTGTCGAGGCGAAACTGCACCGGGTCACCGCGTTCGAGACGCTCGATGCGCTGGGCATTGGAAAGGTGCCGGCAGGTGCCGGGATAGAGCGGGGCGCCATCGGGGTCGGTGCCTTCGGCATGGGCGGCGATGTCGGCGCGGCTGCAGAAGCAGGGATAGAGCAGGTCCATGTCGCGCAGGCGATTGGCCGCTTCGGCATAGAGATCGAAACGCTCGGACTGGACCAGAACCGGCTCGGGCCAATTGAGGCCGAGCCATTTTAGGTCCTCGAAGATGGCTTGGGCAAATTCGGGTTTACAGCGGGCGCGGTCGATGTCTTCGATACGCAAAAGAGCAATGCCGCCGAGCTGTTGCGCGCCATGCCAGGTGACCAGCGCCGAGAGCGCATGGCCGAGATGGAGATAGCCGTTGGGGCTGGGCGCGAAGCGGAGGATGGGTGGCATGTTTGGCGGGCCTGGAAGACCTCCACCCCAGCTTTGTCAAGACCCCTAAGGGTCTAGCTGCGCTAATCTCCCCGCAAGGGGAGGGGGAAGGAGCCGAGAGATAAAAGACCATGACTTCTAGCATTTCCGACAGCAGTCTGACACCTCGGATCGATACGCCCGAGGGCGTGGCGTGGCATCTGGAGAGTTTGACCGGGTTAAGACCGGAACTGGCGCCCGTCCTGGCCGAGGTTGGGGTGGTGCTGCCGCGCGTCAATCCGCGCCATTTTGCCGGCATGGCCAAGGTGATCTGCGGGCAGCAATTGTCGGTGCAGAGCGCGGCGGCAATCTGGGGGCGGTTCGAAACGCTGTCGGGGGCGCTGGAACCGGAGACATATCTGGGCCTAACCGAGGAGATGGTTCGCGGCTCAGGGTTTTCGCGTGGCAAGTTTTTGGCCCTGCGGGCGGTGGCAGAGGCGGCGGTCAATGGCGAACTGGATTTTGCCGCAGTGGAGGCGCTGCCCGCCGAGGAAGCCATTGCCAGGCTGGTGGCGCTCAAGGGCATAGGTCCCTGGACGGCGGAAGTGTATCTGCTGTTCTGCGCCGGGCATCCGGACATTTTTCCCGCCGGCGATCTGGCGCTGCTCAAGGCGGCCCATCACGGGCTCGGCCTTGACGCCAGGCCAACGATCAAGGAAATGATCGCCATTGCCCGGGATTATGCCCCGCATCGTTCGGTGGCCGCCCTGTTGTTCTGGCGCTATTTCGCCGCCCTCAAGCAAAGGGAATCGAGCCTTTTATGATCAAGCTTTCCGGTCCCATGCTGCCGCCCGCCAATGGTGGTGCCCCCGACAGCGCCGTCGTGCTGCTGCATGGCTATGGCAGCGATGGTAATGACCTGATCGCCCTCGCTCCCTATTGGCAGGACACATTGCCCGGTGCGCTGTTCGTTTCCCCGCATGCGCCGCAGCAGCAGGGCATGGGTGGCTATCAATGGTTCGCCATTGACTGGGCCGGGGACCGGGTGGCCGGGCGGCAGGCCGGGGTGAGCGAGGCTCGGCCCGTGTTGATGGGCTTTCTCGATGATCTCTGGAGCCAGACCGGGATTGCGCCGGAGCGCACAATTCTCGCCGGGTTCAGCCAGGGCGCGATGATGGCGCTGCATGTGGGCCTGTCGCTGCCGACGGAAAAGCAGCTTATGGGTGTCATCGCCTTTTCCGGCGCACTTGTCCTGCCCGACGGTTTTGGGCAAGCCGGGCTGGCGCGGCCACCAATCTGCCTCGTCCACGGCGATCTCGATGAGGTGGTCGATCCTAATCTCAGCGCCGATGCGGCGCACGTGCTTGAGGATGGTGGGCTCGATATATCCTATCATGTCAGCCGGGGTGTGGGGCATGGAATTGCCCCGGACGGGCTGGCTTTCGCCACCGATTTCATCGCCGCCCACAAATAAAAATAAGCCGCGCGCTCCCGCTTCACAGGCCCGACACAAAGGGCTTAGTATAAGGGAGCTATGGACTTACGCGATTCCCGTTTCGGGAGCCTCAAGTGACTATCCATGTGTCGCCTGAGACCTGTCCCGCCCTTGTACTGAACGCCGATTTCCGGCCGCTCAGTTACTACCCGCTCTCGCTTTGGTCCTGGCAGGACGCGATCAAGGCGGTGTGTCTGGATCGGGTCAATATCGTCTCCCAATATGACACGGTCATCCATTCACCCAGCTTCGAAATGCGGCTGCCCAGCGTGGTCAGCCTCAAGGATTATATCAAGCCGGCGCGCCATCCCGCCTTTACCCGCTTCAACGTATTCCTGCGCGACCGTTTCCAGTGCCAGTATTGCGGCAGCACCCATGATCTGACCTTCGATCATGTCATTCCCCGCTCCAAGGGCGGGCTGACGACATGGGAAAATGTGGTGGCCGCCTGCGCGCCCTGCAATCTGCGCAAGGCCAATCGCATGCCCAGCGAAATCCGCATGTTCCCCCATCAAGCGCCCTATGCGCCCACCGTGCATGACCTGCACAATAATGGGCGGGCCTTCCCGCCCAACCATCTGCATCAGAGCTGGCTCGACTATCTCTATTGGGATATCGAGCTCGAGCCCTGAGGGCCGCTAGCCTCGCAGTCCGATCAGCGCCTCAACCACGGCTTCGCCATCCTTCGTGTGCCACTCGGCAGGGCCCTGTAGCACGGCCAGTTCGCAGCCCTCTGGGTCGAGCAGCAGCGTGGCAGGCAGACCGATGGCGACGGCTTCGCGTTTCAGGCGCTCGAAGGCGGCAAAAGTGCTGTCGGCATAAAGCGGCAGATTGTCGAACTGGCCCTCATCGAGAAAGGCTTGCGCCTTTTCGAGCCCGCCGGCGCCGATATCGAGATTAACAGGCAGGACCATGAATTTTTCGGAATTGTATTTGGTCGCTACGGCATCGAGCGCCGGCATTTCCTCGCGGCAGGGCACGCACCAGCTGGCCCAGAAATTGACCAGCAGCGCCTTGCCCTTGAAATCGGCAATGCTCATGTCCTCGCCTTCAGCATTCTTGAACGCCATATCGGCATAGCCACGGCCCGTGCCGGTGCCCATAAGGGCGGCGAGTTCCCCGGTGGCGGCGGCATCCACGATCTGGGCGGGGCCGGCCTGCACCGGGCAGGAGGTCGCCTGGGCGGCATTGCCGAGATAAAACCACGCCGCTATAGCTACGCCCAAACCGGCCACACCCAGCATGGCGGGCATCTGCCAGCCTCTTTTAGGCTTGGGATTGGGTGCGCTGGTCTCCGACATGGGAACTCCCGAAAGGCTTTTAGGATGAGCAACAAGATGTGGGGCGGACGGTTCGCTTCCGGCCCCGACGCCATCATGGAAGAAATCAACGCCTCGATCGGATTCGACCAGCGCCTGTTTCGTCAGGATATTGCCGGATCGAAGGCCCATGCGACAATGCTCGAGGCCACGGGCATTTTGACGCGAGAGGACCGCGACGCGATCCTTGCCGGTCTAGACGAGGTGCTGGCCGAAATCGAGAGCGGCACGTTCACATTCTCGCGGGCGCTGGAGGACATTCATATGAATGTCGAAAGCCGGCTGCGTGAAAAGATCGGTGACGCCGCCGGGCGCCTGCATACGGCGCGCTCGCGCAATGACCAGGTGGCCACCGATTTCCGCCTCTATGTGCGCGACAGTATCGATCACCTCGTCATCCAGATCCAGACGCTGCAACTGGCACTGGTGAAACGCGCCGAGGAAGAGGCAGAGACCATTCTGCCCGGTTTCACCCATTTGCAGAATGCCCAGCCGGTGACCTTCGGGCACCATCTGCTCGCTTATGTCGAAATGCTGGGCCGCGATGCCGGGCGGCTTGTCGATGCGCGCAGGCGCCTCAATGAAAACCCGCTGGGTTCGGCGGCTCTGGCCGGCACGCCCTATCCGATCGATCGCGACATGACGGCGGCTGCTCTGGGCTTTGACCGACCGACGGCCAATTCGCTCGATGCGGTATCGGATCGCGATTTTATCCTCGAAACGCTGGCCGCGGCGGCGATCTGCGCCATGCATCTTTCGCGCTTTGCTGAGGAAATGGGGATCTGGAGTTCGGCCCAATTCGGCTTTATCAAGCTTTCCGACAAGTTCACCACCGGCTCCTCGATCATGCCGCAGAAGCGCAATCCGGATGCGGCGGAGCTGGTGCGCGCCAAGATCGGGCGGATCATGGGATCGCTCAATTCCCTGCTGGTGGTGATGAAGGGCCTGCCGCTGGCCTATTCCAAGGATATGCAGGAAGACAAGGAAGTCGCTTTCGACGCGCTCGATGCGCTCAGCCTGTCGCTGGCGGCGATGACCGGCATGGTGGCCGATATGCAGCCCAATCGCGAGCGCATGCATGCTTCGGCCTCGGCGGGTTTTTCCACGGCCACCGACGTGGCCGACTGGCTGGTGCGCGAACTCAACATTCCCTTCCGCGATGCCCATCACATTACCGGGCAGATCGTCGCGCTTGCCGAGCAGAAGGGCTGCGGGCTTGAAGGGCTGACCATCGAGGACTTCAAGTTCATCGACCAGCGCATCGACAGCCGCATCCACAAGGTGCTGACGGTGGAAGCCTCGGTGGCCGCGCGCAAATCCTATGGCGGCACGGCGCCGGCCAATGTGGTCGTGCAGGCGGCGCGCTGGAAGAGCCTGCTGACCGGGCAAAGCCATGAACCGCGCGCGCTGGGCAAGAAGAAGCATGGCGGCCATGGCGATGGCGGGATTGAGTAGAGCGGGCGAATAGGTCAGGCTCCACCTCTTAATGCCAACGAGGCCCGCGGCCTTGGTGAGCCCCTTGCTTCACCTCCCCCTTGACGGGGGAGGCTGGGAGGGGGTGCCAACGCGCTCGGTTCCGGTTCGGGAGCACCCCTCCCCAGCCCTCCCCGTCAAGGGGAGGGTGCGGATCGAGACTGTTTCGAGGTTGGGGTGTTGAGGGGGAGAACGGAGAGCTCAGTGCCTAGACTTCCTCGAACCATGCGCCTCAGCGAACGGCATGTTGCTTATGTGCAGCCGGCCGACATCAGCGAGGACATGCCTGACCCGCCCGAGGGAATGCATCTTGCCAGCGGGGAGGATCATCGGGCCACCATTGCGCGGTTGATGGCAGAGATCGATGATCCCGGCGAAATCTGGTTTTTTGCCTATGGCTCGCTGATCTGGAAGCCGGCCTGCGATTTCGTTGAGATGCGCACCGGGCTCATTCGCGGCTGGCACCGTTCATTCTGTCTCGGCTGGAACACCCGATGGCGCGGCAGCGAGGATAATCCCGGCCTGATGCTGGCGCTGGACCGGGGCGGGGCCTGCAAGGGCGTGGCCTATCGCCTGCCGCCGGACCGGGTGGAAGAGAACCTCATCAAACTCTTCGAACGGGAAATGGCCTGGCTGCCGTCCGCCTTTCCCCCGCGCTGGGTGACTGTCGAAAGCGAGGGTCGACGTTTGAGGGCGCTGAGCTTCTGCATCGACCGCCATTCAGGCCGGTATGTTTCCGGCCTCAGCGAAGCGCAGATCGCAGATGTGCTGGCGCGCGCCAGCGGGTCGCGCGGCTCGATGGCCGAATATCTGTTTTCCACCGTCGCCCATCTCGAACAATTGGGCATTCACGATCCGCATCTGTGGCGATTGCAGCATATGGTGGCTGAACGGATCGAGGCGGTTTATGAGGCGGATCGATAAGTCTGGCTTTTGTTTTCAGACAAGCTGCCGTAGAGAACGCCGGACTCCCCTTCTCCCCTTGCGGGAGAAGGTGGCGCGCAGCGCCGGATGAGGGGTCTATAGCGTTGCGACAAACCCCTCACCCGCCCTTCGGGCACCCTCTCCCGCAAGGGGAGAGGGAAGGCAGGAACCGAGAGAATGGTCCACCACTTCAATCATCGTGACGGCACGCTTTATGCCGAGGATGTCAATCTCAACGACCTTGCCGAGACGGTAGGCACGCCCTTCTATGTCTATTCAAGCGCGACATTACGCCGGCATGTGCGGGTGGTGAAGGCGGCCTTCGAGGGCATTCCGACGCTGGTGGCCTATGCGATGAAGGCCAATTCCAACCAGGCCGTGCTCAAGCTCATGGCTTCGGAAGGCTGCGGGGCCGATGTGGTGTCGGGCGGTGAATTGCAGCGGGCGCTGGCTGCCGGCATCCCCGCTAGCAAGATCGTCTTCTCAGGCGTTGCCAAGACCGTCGGCGAAATGCGGCAGGGGCTGAGCGCCGGGATCAAGTGTTTCAATGTCGAAAGCGAGCCCGAACTCGAGCGGCTGTCCATGATCGCTGCAGATATGGGGCTGACGGCACGGGTTTCGGTGCGCATCAATCCCGATGTGGATGCGCGCACCCATGCCAAGATTTCCACCGGCAAGTCCGAGAACAAGTTCGGTATTTCCTATAAGCGCGCCCATGAGGTCTATCGGCGGATTGCCCAATTGCCCAATATCGAGGCGGTGGGCGTCGATATGCATATTGGCAGCCAGATCACCGATCTCGAACCCTTCGGCAATGCCTTCGGGCTGATGGCCGAACTCGTTACCTCGCTGCGCGCCGATGGCCATAAAATCGAGCATGTCGATGTCGGTGGGGGCCTCGGCATTCCCTATCATCACGATGGCGAAGCCCCGCCCCATCCCGACGCCTATGCCGCCGTGGTGCGCGACAAGGTCGGCCAGCTCGGCTGTTCGCTGGTGATCGAGCCGGGACGCCTATTAGTCGGCAATGCCGGGATTCTCGTTACCCGCGTCGAATATGTGAAAGAGGGCGAGACCAATTTCATCATCGTCGATGCGGCGATGAACGATCTCATCCGCCCCACGCTTTACGAAGCCCATCACGATATCGAGCCGGTCAACCAGTCCAACCTGCCCCCGATCACCGGCGATATTGTCGGCCCGGTCTGTGAAACCGGGGACTACCTGGCCAAGGGCCGCACCATGGCCGGGGTGAAGGAAGGCGACCTGCTCTCGGTGATGAGCGCGGGGGCCTATGGGGCCGTGATGGCCTCGACCTATAATTCCCGCCCCCTCATCCCCGAAGTGCTGGTGGACGGGCCGCGCTGGCACGTCATCAGGCCACGCAAGTCGCTCGACGAACTGATCGCGCTCGACAGCGTGCCAGACTGGGTCTGACGGCCTATTGCTGTTGCTGCTGGGATTGCCGGGCCAGCGACAGGACCTCGACGGGTTTGCCGCTCAGCGCATCTTCGACCTTGGCCAGAAGATCGGCCAGGGTGAAGGGCTTGGCGATGACATCATATATCAGCGCGTCGAGCCCATGCGCCCGTTCACGCTGGTCGGCAAAGCCGGTCATCAAAAGGATGGTCATGTCGGGATAGCGCGCGCCGACATGCAGCGACAGCGCGATGCCGTCCATGACCGGCATTTTGATGTCGGACAGCAAAAGGTCAAAGCGGCCGTTTTCGGCATCGGCGGTTTCGGCGGCGAGCCCGCCATCTTCCTCGGCCACGACCTCATGGCCCTTCATGGTGAGGGCGGAGACGACAAAGGCGCGGACCGAAGGATCGTCTTCGGCGACAAGAATGCGGGCCATCGGCGCTTCTCCTAGTGGTGGGCGGGTTCGGCGCCGTGCTCCGGCTCGGCCGGCGGCGTGGACGGGGTGGTGTGGGTGGCCGCTTCGGCAGGTGCTGCCGAGGCGGGCGCTGCGGTCACGGGGCTCAATTGCCGGCTGCTGCCGCCAAAATTGAGCCTGACCCGTGTCGCCTGGCTGGGCGGCGCGGTGAGCCGAGTTTCAAAGGTCGCTCTTTCGCCAGCCATCAGATCAGGCACTTGCGGGGTGACGCTCCATTCATAGACAGCGTTGCCACTGGCGTCGAGCAGGCTGACAATGACCGGCGGGACCAGAACAGGCTGGGGTGAGACGCCCACGATCTGTGCCGAGACGGTCAAAATCTCCTTGCCGCCGGAGGCTGAGCGGATGGTCTGGAGATTGGAAAAATCGAGCCCGACCACGTTGACCCCCAGCCCCACAGCCTCATAGAGCCCGGCAAGGTCGGGATAGCGATCGACGAGCTGGATGCGGCCGAAATAGGCGGTGAGGCCCATGGCGAGCAGGATAAGCACGCCAGCCACGCGCGCGGCGCGGCGCAGGCGGGCGAGCGGGAGCTTGGCGGCCAGCTCGTTCTGCCGGCGGGAAAAAGCGGCCTGCTGTTTCCTAAGTTCGGCCGGGTTGGCGGGCGCGGCGCCGGCAGCGGGTGCTTCGGGGTTTTCGGTCGGCGCGGCGGCACTCACCGGCGCCGCTGGGGTCTCGGTTCTGGCGCCGCGCAGGGCGCGCTCGGCGGCCACCATATTTTCTTCGGCCGCCATGATCTCGTCCAGCGCGTCCTCGGCCATGCTGTCGAACAGACGGTCATTGCCATCATCCGCCGGGGGTGGCGCCTGCGGGGCGGAGAGAGGCGTCTGCTGCCAGGCGCGGTTGCAATGGGCGCATTGCACCTTGCGGCCGGCCGAGCCGATGGCCTCGTAGGTCACCTGGTACTTGGTCTGACAATGCGGGCAGGTGATGATCATCAGGCCAAAGGGGACTATCGCGGTTCCGCAACCCTAGCCCCTCTGGGGTTAAAACTCCTCAAACCCCGGCCATGATCAAAATTGTGCCGCTTTCCCCCGGCCAAAGCACAGCCATGGCACTAGACTGCGCGGCCCGCTGCTATGATGCGGCCATTGGTGATTCGCCGTGTGCACCGCCACTTTGCCGATAAACTGGGGAGCAGAGCGTCTTGATCGAGTTTTCCGATGTGGGTCTGCGCTACGGCCACGGCCCGGAGATCCTCAAAGACCTCAGCTTCTCGATCGAGCCCGGCTCGTTTCATTTCCTGACCGGTCCGTCCGGATCGGGCAAGACGAGCCTTTTGCGCCTGTTGCTGCTCTCGCTCAAGCCCAGCCGCGGCAAGGTGACCATGTTCGGCGAGGATGTGGGCAATCTCGACCATGACCGCATGCTGCAGATGCGCCGCCATATCGGCATCGTGTTCCAGGAATTTCGTCTGCTCGACCATCTGACCACATTCGAGAATGTGGCGCTGCCCTTGCGCGTGCTGGGACAGGCGGAAAGCGAATATCGGCCTAACGTGACCGAGCTGCTCGAATGGGTAGGGCTGGGCGAGCGCATGCATGCCCTGCCCACCGTGCTCTCTGGGGGCGAGAAACAGCGCGCCGCCATTGCCCGCGCCGTTATCGCGCGGCCCAAAGTGCTCCTGGCGGACGAGCCGACCGGCAATGTCGACCCGGACCTGTCGAGCCGGCTGGTGCATCTTTTCGCCGAACTCAATCGCACGCTGGGTATGACCATCATTCTGGCGACGCACGAATTGCCACTGCTCGACCGCTTCTCCTATCCGCGCATGGTGCTCAACAAGGGGGAGCTGACCATCCATGATTGAAAAGCTCACCAGCCTCATGCGCCGGCGTCCGGGCGCCGCGCCCATCGTGCCGGAGAAAAGCGTTGCCGGGCGCACACTGTTGCTGCTGGTCACCATCATGGCGTTCCTGTCGGCGGTGACGCTGGGCGGGGTGGTGCTGGTGCAGAAATCGGCCATTGCCTGGTCGGCGGATGTGGGGCGCGAATTGACCATCCAGATCCGCCCGGTCGAGGGCGAGGTGATGGACAGCAATATCCGCACCGCCGTGTCGCTGGCCCAATCCACACCCGGCGTCGCTTCGGCCCGCGCGCTGACCATCGAGGAAAGCCAGAGCCTGCTCGAACCCTGGCTGGGCGCGGGGCTCGATCTATCCGCCATCGCCATTCCCCGGCTGATCGTGGTGCAGCTGGCCGATCCGGTCGATGCCGATATCGAGCAGTTGCAACGCAATCTCGGCGCGATCAATGGCGCCAGTCTCGATACTCACGCCGCCTGGCGGCAGCAGCTCAACACCATGGCGGGCACCGTGGTGCTCTCGGGCCTATTGGTGCTCGGGCTGATCGGGGTGGCGACTGTGCTGGCCATCATCTTCGCGACGCGCGGCGCCATGGCCTCCAATCGTGAAATCGTCGATGTGCTGCATTTCATCGGCGCCTCCAACAAGTTCATTGCCGGGGCGTTTCAGGGGCGATTCCTCTCCATTGGCCTACAGGGTGGGCTCCTGGGCTCGATCCTTGCCGTCCTGTTTTTCGTGCTGATCGGCACGGCGGCGGGCAGCGTGCTGCCCAGCGAGGCAACGGCGCAGGTGGGGGTGTTGTTCGGGCAGTTCCTGCTCGGCTGGGACGGGTTTGCCGGCATTCTCTTCATCGTGCCGGTCATGGCGGTTCTGACGGCGATCACCTCGCGTGTCACCGTGCGACGCTATCTCAGTGAAGCCTCCTAGGGTGTGCGGGGATTCAGTGATGACGGGCTGCAAACGGGAATTTTCTGTGCTTCCGGTGCTCACGTACCAAATGTCCGCTCCGCTCCGGTTCTCAAAAATCACCGTTTTCGCCTCGTCCTGACATGAATCCCAACATACCCTAGTCCGCACCGCAAAACCGTTACCACTTTTGCCCGAAAGGCACTAAGAGGTCGGTGAAGGCCCATGGCCGGGGGGAATGAATGCCGATTAAGACCGCCATTCAGGCGATCCGCACTGCGATTTTCTATGTCGTCTTTATCGGCCAGACCGCCATTCTCGCTATTCTGGCGGGCATAGTAGGCCTCCTCTTCGGTCGCACACCCTTCGGCTTTGCCATTGCACGCTATTGGTGTTGGTCCAATGTGCGTATTCTGCGCGGCCTGACCGGGCTCGGTACCCATGTTGAAGGGGCGGAGAATATCCCGCCGGGCGGCTGTATCATTGCCTCCAAGCACCAGTCGGACTGGGATATTTTCGCCATTTTCCCCCATACGGGGCGGCCGGCCTATATCACCAAGAAGGAACTGATGCGCATTCCCTTCTTCGGCTGGGCGGCGCGCTCGCTGGACTGTATCGAAGTCGACCGGAAAAAGGGCGCCGATGCCATTCCAGCCATGCTGGCGCAGGCGCGCGACGCCATCGAGCGCGGCTGCCGCATCGTCATCTACCCCGAAGGCACGCGCCGTAAGCCGCTGAGCCCGCCCGAATATCGGCAGGGTATTGTGCGCATGTATAGCGAACTCAATGTTCCGGTCGTGCCGGTGGCGCTCAATGCCGGGCTGTTCTGGGGGCGCAACAGCCCGGTCATCTGGCCGGGTGTGGCCTCGGCGCGCTTTCTGCCGCCCATCGAGCCGGGTCTGGCGCCCGATGTCTTTATCGCGCGGCTGCGTGATGCGATCGAAACCCAATCCGACCTTATGGCAGTCGAAGCTATGGATGGCGGACTTGACCGCCCTCTCGACACTACCCAAATCGAGCGGCTCGCCATGCTGCGCGAGGGAAAAACCACTACATATTGACGTAAACAGCGAACACTCGCATAGATATGGTGTCATGTCAGGGTGCAGCTTGACATTGACTCAAATTTGTTCTATTTTTGTTCTTCTTTCGGGACGCGGGAGAACAGCGATGCCGGTGATCGAGGGTCAGGGTGTGGTGCGGATCGGACGCCGGAGCCATTGGCATGGCCGGTCCGGGCGCGGCTATGAGCTTGTCGGGCTGGCGCTCGACAGTTTCGCCATGCGTGACGCCGATCTTTATGTCATTGCCAAGGGCAGTCATGTGCTCTGGGTGGGTTCGTCCGAGGACCTGGTGGCCGATCCGGCCAGCCGCTCGCGGTTCCGCCTCGCCATCGATTGCGCCGACCGCGCCTTTCTGCTGAGCGCCGATGCATCGGGCGACCGGCTGGCAACGATCTGGGATCTGGAAGGGGCTTCGCCCGCCCCGATGACGCCGGCTCAGGCCGCCTGACCGGTCTCGGCTTCGAGCTGGGCGCAAATCAGGCTGAGAGCCCTATCGGTGATGCCCAAAGCGGTCAGGTGCCGTGCGGTATTGATCACATAATCCACATTACGGCCGGAAATGCCGACCCCGGCGCGGATCATGGCCAATTGCTGCTCCAAAGCCAGTGGACCGGCAAACTGCTCATGGCCTTCGTCCACCACATAGGTGAGCGCGGCGACGCGCCGTCCGTCGGCCAGGGTCACGGGGCGATAGACATCGCGATAGACCGAAGTGACCAATTCGCGCTGATCGAGATATTGCCGCACTGGCGGCCATTCGGCTTCGGCAACCTCGAAGACCATGCCCCGGCAGGAGCCGCCACGGGTCAGCCCGAAAACCAGCCCCGGCTGTTCGCGCGTACCGCGATGGTGATGGGAGATGATCGACAGCGAGCGATGGGCGCCGCGCAACAGGCCGAGCTGCGCGCTTTTGTAGGAAAAGCCGGGATTCCAGATCAGCGATCCATAGCCAAAGACCCAGCGGGTCGGTTCCGTGTCCATTTCGGTTGCCAATGCCATGCCGGGGACCGATTCTAGTCAAAGCGCAGGAGTGCCACAATGGCGGGCTATGCAGCCCTTCTCTGCACTCTGGCATGGACGGGATTGACCGCAGATGAATGGCGGCATCAAGGCGCTTCTGGCCGGGACGGGTCGAGGTTAAGAAGACATATGAAAAAGCGAATCATCATTCTCGGCGCCATTGTCCTCCTGGTTGTTCTTGCCTGGATTGGCGGCTGGTTGTTCTTTGCCCATTACCTGCGCCAGCAGGTGGATGCGATGGCGCTTGCCGATGGCGAGACCAGCCCGCAACTGATCTGCGGGACGCTGGATGTCGGCGGGTTTCCGTTCCGCTTCGATCTATCCTGCACCAATGCATCGCTGGTTTCGGGCGATGTTCTGGTGGAAATCCCCGGCCTTCGCGCTAGCGCCATGGTCTATCGCCCCAACCATATTCTGGCTTCGGCCTTGGGCCCTGCGCGGATTTCCGACGCCTTTACCGGGCAGCAGCAGCAATTGAGCTGGACCGATCTGGAAGCCAGTCTCCGGCTCGAAAACTGGCGCATTGCGCGCTTTTCGCTCACGGCAGACGATCTGGCCTGGACCGATACGCTGTTCGGCGACACGATGATTGCCCGCGCGCCGCATCTGGAAGCTCATTTGCTCGACATTGCCGAGCAGCATGATGCCGAAGCGGGCCGGGCGGCGCTTGCGCTCTATCTGCGGCTACAGGATGTGGAGGCTCCGGGGCTCGATGTAGCCGCCACCAATGGCGAAATCGAAGCCGAAATCACCGCCCTGCCGGACGATATCCGCAATTGGGGGCTCGTCCCCTTCCTGCCGGACTGGCAGCAGGCGGGCGGCGTGCTGCGCATTGTCGGCATTCGCGCCAATGACGGCGCCTCCGATCTCAATGCGACCGGAGAGCTGGCGCTCGACGCCCAGGGTTACCCCACTGGCAGTATCAGCATCGACTCCTTGGGCGTTGCCGAGCGCATCGGCCCCTTTATCGAGGAGCCGTGGCGGACGCTCGTCTTGGGCGTGGCCGGGCCGGACGGGCGCCATACCAACCGGTTGACCCTGGCCGGGGGCGGGCTGTCGTCGGGCCTCGTGCCAATAGCGGCGGTGCCGCCGCTGTTTTAGCGTTCAGGCGTCGTCGCCGCCGCCGTGTTCGCGCACCAGGCTGGTGTCGGGCGGGGGCGGATTTTCGTGGGGGCGCCCGAAATCGGGGGCGGCGGTTTCCTGGCCGGCATTGATGATCGAGCGGCGGATGGCGCGGGTGCGGGTGAACATGGCTTCCAGCGCCGGGCCGTCGCCATTGCGCACGGCGCGCTGCAGGATCGAGAGGTCCTCGTTGAACCGGCCCAGCATTTCCAGCACCGCTTCCTTATTGGTGAGGAAGACGTCGCGCCACATGACCGGATCGGAGGCGGCAATGCGAGTGAAATCGCGGAAGCCGGAGGCAGAAAACTTGATGACTTCCGACTGCGTAGCGGTTTCCAGATCGGCCACCGTACCCACGATATTATAGGCAATGAGATGGGGGATATGGCTGGTAATGGCCAGAACCATATCGTGATGAGCGGCATCCATGCATTCGACCATCGAGCCCATGGCCTGCCAGAAGGCGACGAGCCTGTCGGTCTCTGTCTGCGGCACGCCCTCGACGGGCGTCAGGACGCACCAACGACCGGCAAAGAGTTCGGCAAAGCCGGCCGAGGGTCCGGAATGTTCGGTGCCGGCGATGGGATGGCCGGGAATGAAATGGACGCCAGGGGGCACAGAGGGGCCGACGACCCGGACCACATGTTCCTTGACCGAGCCGACATCGGACAAAATGGCGCCCGGCTCCAGAGCCGGGGCAATCTGGGCGGCCAGTGCGCTATAGGCGCCTACTGGAGCGCAGAGAATGACGAGGTCGGCGCCGCGCACCGCCTCGGCGGCATCGAGCGTATAAATGTCGCCCAGATTGAGCTCGCGCGCTTCGTCCAGTGTTTCCTGACGGCGGGTGGCGATGGAAGTCACCTCGACCAGACCCTGCCGCCGCGCGGCCAGCGCGATAGACGAGCCGATAAGGCCAATGCCGACAAGGGCGAGTTTGCGGAAATGCACGCTCATTGGGTTTCACCCATGGATTTGATGATCGCCGACACCGCCCGCATGGCGTCTTCGGGGCCGATGGAAATGCGCAACCCGTTGTCGATGCCATAGGAGGCGCCGATTTCGCGCACGATATAGCCTGCCGCCGCAAGGGTTTCAAAGGCATGCGCAGCCGCGGCCGGCGTTTCGAATAGGACCATGATGAAATTGGCCTGGCTGGGAATGACGCGCAGGCGATTGGAGGCGAGTTCGGCGCTCAGCCAGTCGCGCCAGCGCGCATTGTATGCCCCAAGGCTTTTGGTGAAAGCCACGTCGCGCGCTGCCGCCGCCCCGGCCAATTGGGCGGGCAGATTGACGTTGAACGGACCGCGAATGCGATGGATGGCATCGACGACATGGTCGGGGCCCACCATCCAGCCAATGCGCGCGGCGGCAAGGCCCATTTTGGAAAAGGTGCGCACCATGACGACATTTTCGGCCTTGCGCACGAGGTCGAGCCCCACCGAATAATCGGCGGCGGTGACATATTCGGCATAGGCGCTGTCGATGACGAGCAGAATATCGGGGCGGAGGCCCGCATGCAGGCGCCGCACTTCGGCATCGGAGAGATAGGTGCCGGTGGGATTATTGGGATTGGCGAGCCATATAACCTTGGTCCGCTCGGTGACGGCGGCCAGCAGCAGGTCCACATCGGCCCTATAGTCGGTTTCCTCGACCATGACGATGCTGGCGCCGGTAGCTCTGGTAATGATCGGATAGACCGAAAAGCCGTAGCGGTTCATCACCGCTTCGTCGCCTTCCCCCAGATAGGTCTGGGCCAGAAGATGCAGCAGGTCGTCCGAGCCATTGCCGCAGATGATGCTGGCCGGGTCTATACCGTGCACCTCGCCCAGGGCTTCGCGCAGGAGGCGCGAGGAGCCTTCGGGATAGATTTCGAGATGCTGTGCCGCCGAGGCGAAAGCCGCGATGGCGCTGGGGCTGGCGCCCAGGGGGGATTCATTGGCCGAAAGCTTGATCGCCTTGCTGCCCGGCTTGCCGGACTTGCCGGGCATATAGGGCGCGATATCGAGAATGCCGGGCTGCGGCGTGGGGCGAATGGGTTCGGACATAAGGGTCTTCGCAAAGGCAGGAAAAGCCGGGCGGACCATAGTGAAACCGGGACCTAAAGGCAAAGCCTCTATGCGTTTCTCGCCGTTGCGGCGCTGAGCCCGGGCAGGCGCACATAGCGTTCGGCCTTTTTGCGCCGCGGCACGGCGGGAAACGCCTCTTTGCGGGCGCGCACGCAGATGACCCCGCTCATGGCCGGACCGAAAAGGCGCCCGGCCCGTTCGAAAAAGCGGGTGGATTTGAGCACGAGACCGGACTGGAAGGGCGGCAGGAACAGCGCGTCGCGCCAGGCTTCGGGCACGAAGGAATGGTCGCGCAGGAGGTTTTCCAACTGGCCGCCAGAATAGGGATTGCCCTGTCCGAAAGGGGTATTGTCGCGCTGAGCCCATATACCGCGCCGGCGTGGCACGGCGATGATGAGACGCCCGTTGGGCGCGGTAATGCGCCAGAGCTCGCGCATTAATTCTTCCGCATCGGCGACGTGTTCGAGCGCATGGATAGCAATGGTCAGGTCGATTGCCGCATCGGTCAGCGGCATTTCGAGCGGATCGCAGAGCACGGTGCGCGAGGGGCCTTCGCGCGGCCAGGCGGAGGCGCCCTGTCGGGCCGGCATGAAGGCCAGAACCCGTTCGGCTGGTTCGAGCGCAAAGCGCAGATAGGGCGTGGCAAAACCCAGCCCCAATACCCGCCGTCCGCTGACATTGCCGGCAAGGTCGATCACCTGGTCGCGCACCAGCGCGCGGGAAATTCGCCCCAGGGGGGACTTGTAATAGGAGATGAGGCGGGCGACATCGCTGGTCATGCGGCGAACTTGCCAAAGCCGTGTCAACTTGTCCAATGCACGGTTGTCATCGCGCCCCCGGCTGCCTAGCCTTGGGACGAAATCACTAGGAGAAAAACTGTGGCCCTGATCGTGGATGTGTTTTCGGCGCGGAGCGACAATTTCGGCTATCTGGTGCATGACGAGGCCAGCGGCCGCACCGCCGCCGTGGACGCGCCGGAGGCCGCTGCGATCCGCACGGCGCTGCTACATCGAGGCTGGACGCTGACCGATATCCTGATCACCCATCACCATATCGACCATGTCGAGGCCATTGCCGAGCTCAAGGCGGCTTTCGGCACCCGCGTGGTCGGCCCGGCTGCGGAAGCCGACAAGATAGAGGGGCTGGACGAGCTGGTGGGCGACGGCGACAGCGTAACGCTGGGCGAGACGGTGTTCGAGGTCATGGCGACGCCGGGGCATACGCTGGGCCATGTGGTCTTTTACAACCGCGATGGCGGGCATCTGTTTTCGGCCGATGCGCTGTTTTCGTTGGGCGTGGGCCGTATGTTCGAAGGAACGCCGGGGCCGATGTGGGAAGGGGTCAAGCGGTTGCGGGCGCTGCCCGATGATACGCTGGTTTATTGCGGCCACGAATATACCGAGAGCAATGCGCGCTTCGCGCTCTCCATCGACCCCGACAATGCGGCACTGCAGGCGCGCGCCGCCGAGGTCAAGGCTTTGCGCGCCGCCGGGCGGCCGACCATTCCATTCAATCTGGGTGAGGATAAGAAAGCCAATCCCTTCCAGCGCGCCGACGCATCCGAACTGGCCCGCCATTACGGGCTGGAGGGCGCCGATCCGGCGGAGGTCTTTGCTGCTATCCGCAAGGGTAAGGATAATTTCTGACCCCAATGCAGTGCACTTGGCTGTGAAGTGCGGCTTGGGCGGGATCGAAATTCGTTAACGAAGTGTTACTATCTGGCACGCGGCTTGCGACATTATCGGCAGGCGCGCGGAAAGCCGTCCCATTTCGGGACGGTGTGGCGCAGATTGGCACAGTCCTATGTCCGAAGCGGACCAGAACGAGACGGAAAAAGCAGTGCTGCCCATGGCGCTGGAGCCGGGCGGGTCGCGTCCGTCGCTGGCGCGCAGCACAGCCGATGCCGCCTTTGTCAGCCAGCTTCTGGCGGCGCGAGACCGTCTCGCGCCGCAACGCTTGCGCCGCATGGGCAGCGCCGAGCGCGCCATCCACGCCTATGGCAATGGCGCGCGCATCGGCGAGCGTCGCATGCCGGCCGGTTTCAGAAAGACGCTGGTGGTTTAGCCGCTCAGTCGGTGACGACGCGGGCCGATTTCAGCACATCGAGAAAACCGGCATAGGCGCGGGCATAGCCGGCATAGCTATAAGCGGGCTGATACCGCCAGACAGGATAGACCTGTCCTGATGCAACCGCCGGCAGGCGTTGCCATACCGGATTGGCAATTTCTGGCATGCCATAGCGGTCATCGGTCACCAGCGCATCGGCGACAAGGCCGCTGGCCTGTTCCCAACTTAGGTCCTGATTGCCGCCATCGACTATGTTGACGCCCAGTTCCACCAGATGGGCGAGGTCGGGAAAACTCGGCCCGGTGGAAACGGTAAAGAGCGAGTCGTCCCCGGCAACGACAACGAGCAGTTTGAGGTCGGGCGCCAGTGCCGCAGCTTCCCTGATACTCTGGCTGATTGCGGCGAATTGCTGCTCCCCTGCCTGATCTTGCGGATCGGCGCCCAGTGCTTGGGCAAGCTCGGCATGTCGGGCAATCCCCTCTACGACCGGAAGGTCGCCTCGCAGCGCCAGGATCGGCGCTATGGCTTCAAGGCGCGCCTGCATCTCCGTGTCATCGCCTATGCCCCAGATCGTGCCGTTGGCGGAAACCTGGGTGATTATGATATCGGGTTCGGCGGCGAGCACCGCTTCGATATTCCAGCCATCGACAGCGTCTTTCAGCACGGTGACGCCGCTCATATCCACGCCCGCCTGCTCTAGGCCGGGCAATTGTTCCGGCTTGCGATGGGCGATCAGCCCGGTGGGATGCACGCCATAGTCCCAGAGCGCGGTAAAGACGGGATAGGAGGCGGCAATGCGCAGGGGGCGTTGCGGCAGAGTGATGGTTACGCCGCGATCATCGGTGAAGCTCCAACCATCCTCGGCCCACACCGATATCGGAGCTGTGGCCAGAAAGGCGCCAATGGCAGCCAGGACGACGCGACGCAGCATGATTTACCCCCAGAGCGTATAGGCACGGGGTCTATTTATTCTGATAATTTATGTCAACTTAATTTGGCTATTGCATCGATACGTCGCGACTGGCGCTGGTGATCGAGACGGTGAAGCCAGCGACGACGTCGATCAGGCTCATCACCATGAGCAAGAAAAAGACCGAACTGGACGCTGCGCCGACCAATAGGAATTCGACCAGAAACACCACAAACAGCACCATCGAAAGCATATGCTCGATGATGGATGCGCGTGCCGTGCCGGTGGATTTCAACACTTCGAAAAAGAGGAGAATGATGCCGACGACGAGCAGGAAATCGCCCGCCGTGATGGCCCAGGGCATGCCCGAGGGCATGGGAATGGCGAACATACCAAAGCCCCAATTGGCTGGATTGCCGCCAAAGAACAGGAAAACGATCAGATTGTAGGCTAGGAAGGGAAAGACCAGGAGCGGCGGAATGAAGGTGCCGCCGCGGCGCGGAACGGGATGGCTGGGCAGAACGACGGTATCGCTCATGGCGTCTCTCCGATTGCTCCGCGCACAATGCCAGAGCATGATGAGCTGCGATAGGGCGGGTGGGCGGCAGAAAAATGTCGGCCCTTGTCCAATTTGCCGTCTCTGGAACGTCGTAGGGATGACCGCGTTGCACGCGCGGGGCCAATGCGAGGAGAACATCATGCAAAACGCCAAGAACGTCGTCTGCATCTGGTACGACACCGAAGCCGAAGCGGCCGCCCGCTTTTATGCCGAAACTTTCCCCGACACGCATGTGGGCACGGTGAGCCGCGCGCCCAGCGACAATCCCTCGACCAAGGCGGGGGCGGTGCTGACAGTGGAATTTTCCGTCATGGGTATCCCGTGCCTGGGGCTCAATGGCGGGCCGGCCTTCAAACACACAGAAGCGTTTTCGTTTCAGGTGACGACAGAGAACCAGGACGAAACCGACCGCTACTGGAACGCCATTGTCGGCAATGGCGGGGAAGAAAGCATGTGTGGCTGGTGCAAGGACAGATGGGGCATTTCCTGGCAGATCACCCCGCGCGCGCTGAGCCAGGCCATGGCCGCCGGCGGAGCCGAGGCCAAGCGGGCTTTTGAGGCGATGATGGGTATGAAGAAGATCGATATCGCGGCGATTGAGGCGGCCAGGCGGGGCTGACTTTTTCCAAGGCCCGGGGGTCTAGCCCAGCAGCGCAGCCAATGCCGTGGTCATCCGGGCCCAATCGTCCCGCCCAAGGCGCGACAGCCATTCCTGCTCGATAGCATCGCGCTCCCGGGCGACGATGGCGATCATGTCAGCGCCCTTGCGGGTTGCCGTGATCGCTGAGGCGCGCCGATCATTGGCATAGGTTTTTACGTCCACAAGACCCGCATCGCGCAGTTTTGCTACCGTGCGAGCGGCAAATTGCTTGGTGGTTCCCATCATTTCGGCAGCCTGCTGCACATTGATCGGCTCATGGCCGAGACACCAGAGCAGCTTGATGTCGGGCATTCCCAAACCGGAATGCCCGAGCCTTTCCATTCGCTCCAGCAGCGCCGAGCGCCCCATAGTGGCCAAGGCTTGAATCAGGACAAAGGGAGAGTCTGGCTGGATCATTGACAAAGACACCTTTATTGTCTATTTCGACCACTTAATTGTCTATTCAATGGAGCTTTAAGTGGAAGCGGGTCTGAATCACAAGCGTGAATGGTATGTCATTCCTCTCGCCGCACTTGCGGGGATGTTCTTTGCAAATGCCATCCCGCATGTGCTGGCCGGCCCCCTCATCCTCGCTTTGCCCACGCCGTTTTCCGGCGGCCCGGGAACATTGTCCAGCCCGATGGTCAATGTGCTGTGGGGCCTGTCCAACATTGCTATTGGCGGCCTTCTCCTGCGCGCAATTCGGCCATGGACCGACGACAGGATCACGCGCGGCACGGCAATCGCGGCTGGCGCCGCCTTCCTGATTTTTCTGACATGGGCAATCGGTTCGCTGCCGCTGCCGGGGCGGTTTCCAGTCTAGCGAAAACCCCTCGGGGCAAGCCCGAGGGGGACGAGTGAGCGCGGGGCGCTGCCCTTATTTCTTCAACTTGAGCGGCCCGACCATCTGTTCGGGCTTCACTTCGGCATCGAATTCTTCGCCAGTGAGCAGGCCCAGCTCGATTGCCGTTTCGCGCAGGGTCGAGCCGTTTTTGTGCGCGGTCTTGGCGATCTTGGCGGCATTGTCATAGCCAATTCTGCGGTTGAGCGCGGTGACCAGCATCAGGGATTGATCGACCAACTGCTTGATGCGCTTGTGATCGGGCTCGATGCCAATGGCGCAATTATCGTTGAAGCTCTTGGCGGCATCGGCCAGCAGGCGAACGCTCTGCAGGAAATTGTAAGCAATGACGGGCTTGAACACGTTCAGTTCAAAATTGCCCTGGCTGGCGGCAAAGCCGATGGCGGCGTCATTGCCCATGACCTGGGCAACCACCATGGTCATGGCTTCGGACTGGGTCGGATTGACCTTGCCGGGCATGATCGAAGAACCCGGCTCATTTTCGGGAATGGTGATTTCACCCAGGCCCGAGCGGGGACCGGAAGCCAGCCAGCGCACGTCATTGGCGATCTTCATGAAGGCGACGGCCAGTTGCTTGAGCGCGCCCGACGTGCCGACAAAAGCATCGTGCCCGGCGAGCAGGGCGAACTTGTTCGGCCCGGTGACGAAATCATGGCCGGTCAGTGTGGCGATTTCCTTGGCGACGGCCACGGCATAATCAGGATGGGCATTAAGGCCCGTGCCCACGGCGGTGCCGCCTAGCGCCAGTTCCTTGAGCTGGGGCATGGTCGCCTTGATGGCGGCAATCGCATAGTCGATCTGGGCCACCCAGCCGGAAATTTCCTGGCCGAGGGTGAGGGGCGTCGCGTCCTGAAGATGGGTGCGGCCGATCTTGACCACATCCATATAGGTTTCGGACTTGGCATGGAGCGTGTCGCGCAAAAGGGCCACGCGCTCATAGAGATAGTTTTCGACCGCCTCGACCGCCGCGATATGCATGGCGGTGGGGTAGGTGTCGTTCGAGCTTTGGCTCATATTGACGTGGTCATTGGGGTGGACGGGCTTTTTGCTGCCCATCACTCCACCGGCCATTTCAATGGCGCGGTTGGAAATGACCTCGTTGACATTCATGTTGGACTGGGTGCCCGAACCGGTCTGCCAGACGACGAGGGGGAAGTGATCGGCCAGCTTGCCGGAGATGACTTCATCGGCAGCGGCGACGATCAGGTCGCGCGTCCTTTCGTCCATCAGGCCGAGCTTGTGATTGGCCAGCGCGGCGGCCTTTTTGAGAATGCCGAAGGCGCGCACGATCTCGG
>VFQU01000410.1_pt1 | contig 39818 bp, 33 predicted proteins | sample 3512311 | NCBI WGS metagenome assembly VFQU01 (sample SAMN10412377, study PRJNA504923) | tailings metagenome | isolation source: Relicate 3 Philex TSF3 active mining site | place: Philippines: Tuba, Benguet | collected 2017-08-29
GTGTTAACCGGGAGTGAGAACGACGAAAAGGTGTTTCTCGAACCCTTTCTGCGAGAAACCTGGATGTCTGCCTATGATTTCCCGCTGTTTCAAACGATCCGCGAAGCCTTTGGATTTGGTGGTTCATTGCGGGCTTTAGCCAATCCTCAAGATCAAGGCAATGCTTTACCTTGGAATCGAGCTGTTACCTTTGTCGTGAACCATGATATTCCTCACAATGATGGCTTTCGCTTCTGGCTGCTCGATCCGCAAGATGAACATTTAGCTCATGCTTATATTTTGGGGCGAGATGGCGGTGTGCCGCTGATTTACTCGGATCATAACGAGTCAAAACATGATGTCGATCGCGATCGCTGGCTCGACTTCTACAAGCGTCCCGATATTGTTGCGATGATTGCTTTCCACAATGCAGTTCAGGGAGAATTGATGCACATTCTCTACGAAAGCGATGTTTTGCTCGTCTTCCGAAGAGGAGAACAGGGAATGGTTGCGATTAACAAGAGTGGTACAGAGCAACGAGTAGATTTGAGCACTTGGGGCTTAAAGAATCCGGGTCAGTATCGCGAGCTGATTCAGGGGCAAACGATGACACTTTCAGGCAATCAGTTCTCCCTGAGTGTACCAGCTCGATCGGCTCAAATGTGGTTGCTAGGCTGAATCGCGTTCAATAGGTTACTGAGTCTGTTGAGACGGAATTGAGGTAGCGGGGAGATTTTCGAGTCCCCATTTGATCATCGATCGTAGAACAGGCTGCAAACTTTTCCCTTTTTCGGTCAGTTGATAGTCCATTCGACGGGAATGACTACTGTAAGGTTGCTTTTCAATTAATTCGGCTTCTTCAAGTTTGCGAAGTCGATCGCTCAAAATATTGGTAGAAATTCCTTCCGGCGATTCGAGAAATTCATCGAATCGCCGTTTTTTCATATAAAGCATGTCGCGAATGATGAGAAGTGTCCAACGATCGCCAATGAGATCTAACGTTGAGGCGATCGGACAATGCGATCGAGCAGTCATAATTGATTTCCTCCGATTACTTGCATTTTACAAGTCAATTTGTTACTTTTAACTTGCAATTTACAAGTAATGAGTCATGCTCGAACCCAAAACCGGAGAAAACTTTGCAGTAGTTGATTTAGGTAACTTAGAGAATTTAGATCAATTCAAATTTGAAGCGCCCAAACTCCAAGTAGACGGAAAAATCTTTTTAAAAGATCTCCTTCATCTGACGGGAGCAGAACTCTCATTCAATAAGTTGCCGGTAGGGAAATCCGTGCCCTTTTATCACAAGCATCAGCAGAATGAAGAAATTTATATTTTTATCAAGGGGAAAGGCGAATTTCAGATCGATGGTGAGATTTTCCCGGTTCAAGAAGGTTCGATCGTGCGAGTTGATCCAGCAGGAGAAAGGTGTTGGCGCAATTGCGGAGATACTGACCTCTATTGCGTTGTGATTCAGACTCGATCAGGTTCTTATCAAGGCGCAACAATTCAAGACGGAGTTGGGGTGAAGAAGCAGGTTACATGGAGTCAGAATTGAGAAAACTCTATCATCGGCTAGGTGTAATTTCGCGATCGAAGTTCTATAACGAAATTAAGTAGTTGTGGCTTGATGGCGTTGGGTTGGAATTCTTTTAGTGGTTTTTAGATAGTCCATCGAGTCGCGAGTCAGAATCGATCGAACTCTAGGTACTCGATGGATAGTTCTATGCAACAGTTAATTGAAGCAGTTTTACATCATGCTGATGAGCAAGCAGTTTTACAGCAGTTGATTCAAACCCTGAGTCGCTCTAATCAACGGTATTTCCTGAAAAATGAGATCATTCATGCGTTTGCTGATTACTGTCATGAAGCCCGCAAACCGGCTCATTTTTTCCACTCTTCACACCTCGGAACGTTGATTCAATACAGCCATGAACTGCTGTTAGAAGAAAATTGTATTTGGTTGCTGCTACGCCCTTGGATTGGAGGACAGCAAATTTGGTGTCTCGATTCAGAACTAACTAAAGCTCAGGTCATGCCACCGAAAGCTTTACTCGAAGCGCGCGATCGCTTTGTGGGCCGGGCGCAAGATCAACTGTTTGAAATCGATGTCACACCGTTTTATGAGCATACGCCGAAGGTTGACGATCCCCGCAATATTGGTCAAGGCTTAGCGTTTCTCAATCGATATCTATCCAGCCAGGTTCTCAACGATCGCTCCTATTGGCTCGAAACCTTATTTGATGTGCTGCATCGGCATCACTATGACGGAATTCCGCTGCTGATTAATGATCAAATTGAATCGGGAGAACAGTTAGCCGAGCAGATTCGCCAAGCCATTCAAATTCTGAAATCGAAAGCTTCAGACGAATCATATCAAAGCGTACATGCAGAATTACAGCCTTTAGGATTCGAGCCAGGATGGGGAAATACGGTTGAGCGCGTTCGCGGAATGATGGAACTCGTCGATCAAATGGTGAACATGCCGCAGCCTGCGATCTTAGAGGCATTTGTTGCCAGATTTCCATCTGTGTTTCGAGTTGCGCTCTGTTCCATTCATGGCTGGGTGGGACAAGACTACTTAGGGCGATCGGAAACGTTGGGACAGGTTGCCTATGTGTTAGATCAAGCCCGAAGTCTCGATCGCAAACTCCAAGAAGAGATTCATCTGGCTGGATTAGACATGCTGAATATCCAGCCGCAAGTTGTAATTTTGACGCGACTCATTCCCAATTGCGAAGGTACACAATGCGATTTACCGCTTGAAAAAGTAGATGATACGAACAATACTTGGATTCTGCGAGTTCCGTTTCGAGAATTTAATTCTAAAATTACCGATAACTGGATTTCTAAATTTGAGATTTGGGGATATTTAGAAACTTTCGCGATCGATGCTCAGTCTCGTCTCTTAGAACAATTAAACGGAAAACCAGACTTAATTATTGGCAATTACAGCGATGGCAATTTAGTTGCTTCATTGATCGCACGTCAGCTTAACGTGACGCATTGTAATATCGCCCATTCGCTCGAAAAGCCGAAACATTTATTTAGTAATTTATATTGGCAAGAGTTAGAGCCGCAGTATCATTTTTCCGCGCAATTTACCGCAGATTTAATCAGCATGAATGCGGCAGATTTTATTGTCACTTCATCGTATCAAGAGATTGTTGGTTCCCCAGATACGTTCGGACAGTATGAATCATACAAATGCTTTACGATGCCGCAGCTTTACCATGTGATCAATGGAATTGAGCTTTTTAGCCCCAAATTTAATCGCATTCCACCTGGAGTCGATGAACGGGTATTTTTCCCGTATTCGGACGCACGATCGTCAGAACACCGCGATCGCTTGACTTATCTCTTATTCGAGCAAGAAGCGTCTCATATTCTCGGCAAACTCGCAGATCCAAGCCTCACGCCTATTCTGGCGATCTCGCCCTTAACAGCCGTGAAAAATCTTTCTGGGCTAGTTGAATGTTTTGGGCGGAGTCCAGAATTGCAGCAGCGTTGTAATTTAATTCTCGTCACTAGCAAACTCAGTGTTGATGCTGCAATTAACGCGGATGAAGCCGAAGAGATTGAAAAAATCCATCGCCTGATTGATTATTATCAACTGCATGAGCATGTGCGCTGGATTGGTGAACGCCTGTCTAATCCTGATCTCGGAGAAATGTATCGTAGCATTGCCGATCGCAGAGGTATTTTTGTACATTTTGCTCGCTTTGAAGCATTTGGACGAGTATTACTCGAAGCAATGGTTTCTGGATTGCCCTCTTTTGCCACCGAATTCGGCGGAACGACCGAAATCATTGAAGACGACAAACACGGATTCTTGATCAATCCGACGGATCTCGACGGTTCAACGCGCAAGATTTTAGATTTTCTCGATCGCGCTTACGCTGATCCCAACTATTGGGAGCAAATCTCTGCGAAAAGTATTCAGCGCATTCATGATGAATACAACTGGCAACATCACACCCGACAGCTTTTACTGCTCACCAAACTATATAGTTTCTGGAACTATGTTCACCGAGAAAGTCGCGAGTCTTTGTTACACTATCTCGACGCTCTATTTCACCTGCTGTATAAGCCTAGAGCTGAATCAATTTTAGAAGAACACCAGAAAATTTGATCTTCCCGATTTCCCGGAGTACCTGCATCATGACTCAAATCGACCGCTCGCCTTTGGTCTACACAGATTGGACAGTCATCGAAACGGAATTTGTCCCCGAATTGCTCAATTCGCGCGAAACCGTTTTTACGATCGGCAACGGCTATCTTGGAACCCGTGGCAGTTTTGAAGAAGGCTATGCTCAATCTCAGCCTGCGACGTTAATTCATGGCGTCTATGATGACGTTCCGATTGTCTATACCGAACTGGTCAATTGTCCGGATTGGCTGCCACTGCTGATTATTGTCGATGGCGATCGCTTTCGTTTAGATCAAGGTGAAGTTCTGAGTTATGAGCGTCAGTTAGATGTGCGCCGAGCCGTTCTGAGTCGAACGATTCACTGGCGCAGTCCGAGTGGCAGAACCATCCGGCTGCATTTTGAGCGATTTGCTAGTCTTGCCGATGAGCATGTGGTCGGGTTGCGCTGCCAAATCACTGCGTTAGAAGCAGATGCGATCGTGGAAGTGCAAGCGAGTATCAATGGCTATCCAGAAAACCAAGGCTTCAACCATTGGGAACAGCTAGGACAGGGGAAAACCGAGCATGGCGTTTGGTTGCAAGTCCGCACGCGAACGTCTCATATTGAACTGGCAATGGCATCGAGTTTGTCATTGAGTGGCGCGCAGGGAAATGTCCAAGTCACGAATGTTCCGGGTTATCCGACTTTGACGACGACCTTTACGGCTCCGGCTGACCAAACGATTACGATCGAGAATTTGATCACCATCTACACGTCTCGCGAGGTGGAATCTCCGGTTCAATCCGCTCAAAGTAAGCTTGCTGCTTTGACGAACTATCAAGACTTATTTGATGCTCACGAACAAAGCTGGGCAGAAGCGTGGCAGCAAAGCGACATTGTGATTGAAGGCGATCTCCGCGCTCAGTTGGCGGTGCGATATAACCTATTTCAGTTGTTGATTGCAGCCGCGCGTCATGACGATCGAGTGAGCATCCCCGCGAAAACCCTTTCAGGCTTTGGCTATCGCGGTCACGTTTTCTGGGACACCGAGATTTTTATTCTGCCGTTCTTTACCTTCACTCAGCCGCATCTTGCTCGCAATCTATTGACCTACCGCTATCGAACCATTCAAGGGGCGCGTCGGAAAGCGACTTACTACGGCTACAAAGGCGCAATGTACTCTTGGGAAAGCGCGGATACAGGTGATGAAGTCACTCCACGTTGGGCATTGCCAAAAGATCCTTATGGCGAAGATATTCGGATTTGGTGTCGCGATCGCGAAATTCATATCAGCGCAGACATTGCCTATGCGTCCTGGTACTACTGGCAAGCGACTCAAGATGATGAATGGATGCGCGACTATGGCGCAGAAATCATTCTCGATACTGCTGTGTTTTGGATGAGCCGTGTTGAGTGGAGTACTCGCTATGAACGCTATGAAATTCGGGAAGTAATTGGTGCAGATGAGTACCATGAGCACGTGAATAACAATACATTCACGAATCGCATGGCGCAATGGCATCTGGAAAAAGCGATTTATATTTATGATTGGCTGAAACAGACGCAACCTGAGAAATTAGGCGAATTGTGCGATCGCTTAAAAATTACCTCCGAACGGCGATCGCGCTGGCAAGACATTGCAACGAATATGTTTATTCACAGCCATCCCTCGGGCTTGATCGAGCAATGCGATGGCTTTTTTGATCTCGAAGATATTAATCTGGAGGACTACGAGCCGCGCACGAAATCGATGCAGGAAATTTTAACGATCGCGGGAGCCGACAAAGCTCAAGTGCTCAAACAACCGGATGTCTTGATGCTGCTGTACTTGATGCGGCAATCTCAAGAGTCTCCTTATTCTCTCGAAGCGCTGGAGAAAAATTGGGACTACTACGCTCCTCGCACCGATATTACTTACGGTTCATCTTTGGGTCCTGCGATTCATGCCATCCTTGCGTCAGATTTGAATAATACGGTTGAAGCCTACGATCGATTTATGCAAGCTGTGATGGTCGATCTTGAAGATACTCGCGGCAATGCGGACGATGGCATTCACGGCGCGTCGGCAGGCGGAATCTGGCAAGCTGTTGTTCTCGGTTTTGGAGGCGTGCAATTTGGCGAAGAACCCTTTGCTCATCCTCACTTACCTCCGGGCTGGACACGGTTGAAATTCCGCATTCACTGGCGCGATCAATGGCACGAATTTGATTTGAGAGCAGATCCTACAACCCCCAAAAGAACTATGACTTCTTCTGACATTCAAGGCGTGATTTTTGATCTCGATGGTGTTTTGACCGATACGGCTGAGTATCACTATCGAGCTTGGCAACGATTAGCGGATGAAGAGGGCTTGCCCTTCGATCGCGAAGCCAACGAGGCGTTGCGAGGCATTTCACGCCGAGCTTCTTTGATGAAGATTATCGGCGATCGTGTTTACAGTGAAGCTCAGATCGAAGACATGATGGAGCGCAAAAACCAGTACTATGTTGACTCGATCGACGCAATCTCACCGACGGATTTACTCCCCGGCGTTTTAGATTTCTTGAAAGAGATCAAACAAGCTGGAGTCAAAACTGCGTTAGGCTCTGCGAGTAAAAATGCGCGTCCGGTGATTGAGAAGCTCGGAATTGCAGAATACATTGATGTGATTGGCGATGGACATAGTGTAGAGCGTCCCAAACCTGCACCGGATTTATTCTTATTTGGGGCAAACGAGTTAGGAGTTGATCCTGCGGCTTGCGTTGTGTTTGAAGATGCGGCAGCAGGCATTGAAGCGGCGCTCGCAGCAGGCATGTGGGCAGTCGGACTCGGACCCGTTGAGCGGGTCGGTGAGGCTCATGTTGTTTTATCGAGTTTGGAAAATGTGCATTGGGCGGATCTGCGGGGAAAGTTGCAGCAGCTTGCAAAGGCGGAGCGGACGGCTGAATTGATTCGATAGCACACCCGAAATATGAGTGTTCAATTTGCCTAGAGAACTAAAAAAGCGCGATCGACACATCTGTCGATCGCGCTTTTTAACTCAATTTCTCAAATCTACTTGTTCGCGTAAGACTTGAACGATTGATAAGCCTCTTCAGGATGATACAGATGACATTGATCTGTGATCTCCTTCATCAATCCCCAAGAGAACTGATATCGTCTCAACTTCGATCCCCAAATCTTCACCAAACTGCTGTCTGCCAATCGCAAATTGTAAGAAGGAATCGCAGTGGAAAGATGATGCGGGATATGCACATTGATGTCGTGGCAGAGAAACTCAACCCACTTCGGATAATCACAATGCACTGTTCCAAACAGTTGCGCCTGTGCTGCATCCCATTCTTCCGGCTCTTTGAATTGGATATCCGGCAAGGTGTGGTGAACCAATGTGAACGTACTCATCCAGAAGTGATAGACCAACCAAGGCATCAACCAGAATTTCACAAAGCCCCAAACCCCAACCGTGAGGAACAAAGCCGGAAATACAATGGCGGCAAATGCGACGACAACTGCGATCGACAATTTCACTTTGCCGTGGTCGCGAGTTTTATAGTTCGACAGCTTAAAGTGAACCAAAGCCCAATGCAGAATCGAAGCGAGCCACCATAAGCGTCCGCGCGTCGTGGTGTAGGCGGTCTTCGTAATCGGATCAAGGTTGTCATAAACCTCTGTCCGCCAAGGCTGCCACGCATTATCCACATCCATTTTGTTGGTGTGATTGTGATGCTGGTTGTGCCCAATCCGCCAGCAGTGGAAGGGATAGATCAACGGAGCCATAAAAATGTGACCGACGAGATCATTGACCCATTTGCGCTGTGCAAACGATCGATGTCCACAGTCATGCCCAATCACAAAAAATCCGGTCAACGCAGTTCCTGTAAAAATCCACGCGATCGGCAAAAGAAACCAAGGGGAAGCAGCAATACTCCAATACCCCAGACCAACCATCAAAACATTGACCACAACGGCAGTCCAAGCTTTCCGCATATCTTTCTGAAAGCATTCGCGGGGCAAAGTTTTGATAATGTCTTTTAGGCGAAGTTTCGTGTCGGGACTGGTGAGGGTCGTGTAATCGGGCGTGAGCGATACCGTCATGAGCGATTCTTCTCTCCGGGAGGACTGTAATAACCACAATAAGTAGGGCAAGTTTCGACCGAAATTTGCCACTAAAAATCAGGCTGAAATCCCCAGCCCGACTTACTCTGTGAGTCAGTGTTGTTTTCTGTAAAGAAACCTTAATTGTTATATCACGATTCTGGGATCGAGGAGGAGTGATCTCAAGCCGCGATCGCTCAAGTTTCGGGAGGAAATTTGTGCGATCGTACCTCTTCCCCAAACTCTTGCACCGCTTGCGTAATCAACGCATTCAGATCCAAATAGGTCTTGGCAAACTTCGGTTTCCAAGTTCCTAATCCCAAAACATCTGAGGTCACCAGCACTTGTCCATCGCAATGAATGCCTGCGCCGATTCCAATCGTGGGAATCGTTAGACTCTCCGTAATCGTTTTGGCTAAATCCGCTGGAACATGCTCGATCACAACCGCAAAAGCCCCTGCCTGCTCCAGCGCGATCGCTTCGGCTACGATCTTTTCTCCCGCCTCGTGCGATTTACCTTGCTGACGAAATCCCGTCTGTCTGACCGATTGCGGCGTTAATCCTACATGTCCCATGACAGGAATGCCCGCTTGAACTAATCGAGCGACAGTTTCCGCGATCGCGGGATAGCCGCCTTCTAATTTGACTGCGCCTGCATTCGTTTCTTTCAAAATTCGTCCTGCCGAATGCATCGCCTGCTGCCAGCTTTCCTGATACGTCAGAAACGGTAAATCGACGACTAACAAGGCTTCTTTCACGCCGCGCCGCACTGCTTTTGCATGATGGATCACTTCATCCAGCGTTAACGGCAAAGTTGTCTCATGCCCAAGTGCCACCATGGAGAGCGAATCCCCGACCAGAATCACTTCGATTCCAGCGCGGTCGAGAATTGAAGCGATCGCATAATCCCAAGCTGTGAGAACTGCGATCGCTCTATTTTGCTGTTTCCACTGAATCAAATGCTGCGGCGTAATGAGCATCAGAACTCCGAAAGAATGAAGAGAGTTGAAGATCTATCTTAATTCTAGGAGTTCCTCTTCAACGCTGCGACTGGACATTATTCCGAGGGGTTCTCTTCAACACTGCGACTGAACATCAAATGCGGCTTTGTTTGATAAGTGGTCATACTGACCCAAGCCAAACCCTCGGTTGTTCCGACCCACAATTTATTGCCCGTGTCAGGCGCGAGAGACATGACTTGATTCGAGGGAAGATGAGGAACTTGACCGATAATTGCGCCATTGTAAGGATTGACCCGAAAGAGTCCAGCGCTTGTGCCGACCCAAATGCTTCCAACCCCGTCAAATCCTGCTGAGACAATATCGCGTCCTCTGAGTTGAGTTACTGATCGTAAGCGGCGGCGCTGCAACGGATCGATTTTTACCAGTCCGCTGGTGGTTCCTGCCCACAGTGAACCATGTCGATCGAGTGCTAAAGACTGTGCTGTTCCTTCCTCTAAACTCATCCGGTGCAAAATTTTCGCACTTGCTGTATCGACCTGAACCAAGCCGTCCAACGTCCCGACCCAGAGCTGACCTTCAGGATCAAGACTTAAAGCATTAGCGCTAATCCCAGGCAGATTTTGTAGCGTCGTCATTTTTAAGCCTTGATCGGGACTAATCAGGGCGAGTCCAGAATCAGTGCCAACCCAGAGAAAGCCACGACGATCAACTAATAAGGACAACACCCGGTTCGAGGGCAGCGTCAGAGTTTGTGCTGTGACCGTATTGGTTTTTGGATCGATGCGAAACAGCCCTTCTGCTGTACCGACCCAAATGCGTCCGACTTTATCTTGCGCCAATGCCGAGATCGACAGATTCGGCAATTTCGTCTGAGAGATCACCCGTCCTGTGTTGGGATTAATCCGGCTTACGCCCTGCGGGGTTGCCAGCCAGAGATTGCCTTGAAAATCGCGTTGTAGCGCGGAAATCCGGAAATCAGGTTGAACGAAATTCTCTTTCAGCGGGGGAGCAACGGGGGGTGGAGCCGTTGGCACAAATGTAGAGGGTGTAGAAGAAACTGGGTTTGCGATCGATTTTGGCATCGATACCAATAACCCCAATATCAGCGAAGCAAACCCCAGATGGCGGAACACGGAAGACATAGCCAATCTCACTAAAATCTGGCTTATTGTGCCTCAGAAAATTGCGATCGCAACGCGGGGAAACTCGGAAATGCCATCTCCGACCGAGGGCAAAACTTGCTAGAGTGATGAATTGAGCAAATCACATGCCACTTTGTCAATGCAAACTGATCCGATCGTGCAATGCCCGAATTACTTTTGTCAGGCGCTCAACCCCATCACTCAGGAGTTTTGCCATCACTGCCAAACTCGGATTCCCAAACGCTATCTCTGGGTCATGGGGGTAAAAGCAGGTCAGCCTGGTGAACGGCTCGACGATCGCTATTTGCTCAAATCATCCCAAATTGTTCTAGATACCAAACCCGGAATTCCACCGAATCCAGTCGAGGTTCCTCCCCAACTCGAACCCTATTTGCATTTGATGGCAGAGCGCCCTACGATTCCTCAGCCTTATGCTGTTTTGTCTGATCTGATTCTGCTCGAATCGGCTCCGATTACCACAGATGGGCAACTCATGCCTGCTTTAACTCAAGTGTGGAATGCAAGTTCTGGATTTCGCCAATTACATTTTCTTGAGCAAATTGCGCGACTCTGGCAACGATTGAGTGTTGAAAACGTTGCTTCAACTTTGCTTGATCCGAATCAACTGTTTGCCGATGGCGACACCCTGAGACTGTTGGAATTGCGATTTGATCGGCAATCTCCCGCTCTGACGCAGTTAGGAGAATTGTGGGCAACTTGGCAGCCGCACTCTGCGATCGCGGATTTCTTTCAGCAAATCTGCCAGAACTTAGTTGACGGAGAGATTTCGAGTATTGAGTCGTTAATTTCAGTCTTGGATCAAGCGATCGCCCATCAAGCCCAATATCAAACTCGCCAGATTCACATTGCAACGGCGACCGATCAAGGACCGAGCCGTCAAAGTAACGAAGATGCGTGCTATCCACCAAGCGCAACGAAGGCAAAGGCGAATCTCGTGATCGTCTGTGATGGGATTGGTGGGCATGAGGGTGGAGAGGTTGCCTCACATTTAGCGATCGAGACGATCGCGCGCCAAGTTCAAGCGATTCAATCGGATGAGATTGAGCAGGAATTAGAAGCCGCAGTGTGCGAGGCGAATGATGCGATCTCCGAACAGAACGATGCGGAACGGCGGCAAGAACGGCAGCGCATGGGCACGACTGTGGTCATGGGATTGGTTCGAGGGCATGAATTCTATCTCACGCATGTGGGGGATAGTCGCGCCTATCGCATTACTCGCAAGGGCTGCTATCAAGTCACTTTAGATGATGATGTCGCGTCGCGTGAGGCTCGCTTGGGATATTCCTTATACCGAGATGCGTTACAGCGTTCTTCTGCGGGATCATTAGTGCAAGCTTTGGGGATGGGGAGTTCGAGCTATTTGCGCCCCACCGTACAGCGATTGATTCTCGATGAGGATTGTGTCTATCTGCTGTGTTCAGACGGATTGAGTGACAACGATCGGGTCGAAGAAGTTTGGCAAACCGAAATTGCTCCGATTCTAGACGGGAAGATTGATGTGGCTGTAGCCGCACAGCAATTAATCAATATCGCAAACACGCGCAACGGGCACGATAATGTCACGGTCGGCTTGATTCATTGTCAAACGAAAGAATTGCGGCGATCGCAGAATGCTCAAACGATTTCGCCTGCTTTAGCTCAGCCCACTCAAATGCTGGCTGCTCGCGAAGTGTCTCAATTGAGAACTCAGATTGCAGAACCCCGCCGGATCAATTGGTTCAAAGTTTTGTTCATCGTGTTGGCATTATTGGGCATTGCAGGTGCGATCGCGACTCTGCTTGCTCCAGAATTGATTGCTCGTTTTACCAATCGAATGCCTGTGCCTTCTGCGACAGTGCCGCCAGTTCCCGCTTCTCCGACTGTGACTCCGCTGACTTCCGGTTCATTTATCCAAATTCAGACCGCAGATCAAACAGCAGGTCTGCCACTGTTCAAAAATGCTGCGCAATCGACTGAGACGGCAAATGAGATTCTGGGTCGCATGTCTTCTGGAACCGTTCTGCAAGTTGTCGGACAACAGCGATCGACTTCAAATCAATCGAATTGGTTGAGATTGAAAGTGTGTACTCTGCCGACTGAGGGGAAACTGGTGAACTCAGTTAGGCTAGGAAATATGGGGTGGCAAAGAGAAAGTGCGATCGCGAATTTCACCCGCATCTCCCCCAAACCTGACCAGATTGGAGCTTGTGCTGAGTCTGCTGCTGAGTCTGCAAAAGAGAACCCATCGGCTACGCCATAGATTAATTACCGGATAGCCTTTAAGATTAAAGTTCCGGAGTGTTAACCCAGCCTTTGCCGATTCATGTCACCGTCTGACCTTCCTTGCCTAAGTTTAGCGATCGCACGATTACGCGCCTCTCAAGCTGAACATTTTGCAATTCATGTGATCGAAGCCCCTTACCGAGGCGGCTATCTCTTACGCGATTGTCTATGGACGGCTGAACTGAAACAACATTGGCGATCGTGGCAAGAAATGTTTTCGACGCGCGGGGTTCCGGATGTGCCGCATATCTCCCAGGTGAGTACTCCTCCCATCGAGGTAGCCGAAACACCTGTGGGACAGCCAATTTCGCGAGGTGCGCGGTTGATGCAGAATCTGGGCATCAATTTGTGGCAATGGCTGTTTGATGGCGTGATTGAAAGTAGCCTTAACCGCAGTCAAGGGATCGCTCAAGGGCAAGGAAAAGCGCTGAGATTGCGTTTAGAAGTGCGCGATCCGGATCTGATTTCACTGCCGTGGGAGATTATGCAGCCTGATGCCGGAAAGCAGGCAATTTCGTTGAGTCAGCAGCTTTTATTTAGCCGCACGACGAGCGATGTGGATGCTTTGCCCGTTTTGCGATCGGAGTCGAGTCTCAATGTTTTACTGGTTTTAGGACAAGATGCGGCTCCCGACCTGTCTCAAAGCGGCGACGAATTAAAACGGCTCAAACTTGAGCAAGAAGCACAAGCGCTGACCCGAATTCTCAAGGAGCGACAGGGAATCAATCGCCTAGCTGCGCCTTGTTTTGTCGATACGTTGTTACAGCCAACTTCGGGGGAATTAATCGATCGCTTGGAAAGCGGTCAATATAATGTGCTGTTTTACGCAGGTCACGGGGTTCCGGCTCCAGATGGCGGCTTGTTATTCCTTCGTCCGAATCTGCCGATGAATGGGACAGAATTGGCACAGGTTCTGACTCGTTGTCATGTGAAACTGGCAGTTTTTAATGCCTGCTGGGGTGCACAACCTGAGCAGCAAGGGGCAGAAACGATTCCCCGGAGCAGTTTGGCGGAAGTCTTGCTGCATCATGGAGTTCCAGCCGTTTTGGCGATGCGGGATTCGATTACGGATCAAGAAGCGCTGAGTTTTATCGCGACTTTTGCTCAGGCATTGTCAGAACGGATGCCGATCGATCAAGCTGTCGCTGTGGCACGTCAACATTTGCTGACTTTATTTCGGTTTAATCATCAAGCTTGGACGCTGCCTGTTTTGTACATGCACCCTGAATTTGATGGCGAATTAATTAAGCCGATCGCAGAAGGACTCACGCAAATTCCGCATACGCCGAGCCAGTTAGGAATGCAGAATCCGGTCGCCTCGATTCGATCGCTAGAAAATGCCAAAGTTTGGACGATTCGGGGCGGCTTAATGCGCGTCGGAATGAGTGCTGAGAATGATTTAGTCTTGGCGAATGAACCTGGAGTGTCCCGGAAACATGCGGAAATTTTCTACCGCAGTGCCAACCCAGACACGCTGCAACCCAGTTATTTTCTGCGCGATTTTTCCCGGTATGGAACCTGGGTTTCTACCTCAAAAGGGTGGCAGAAAGTCCATAATTATGAAGTGCCACTACAATCTGGGGCACAAATTAAGTTTGGTGGTTCGCAGAATTCGGTTTTAGAATTTTTGGTTTCGCCTGCGGACGGACGGAATTAGGGAGGTCTCCCTACTCCCCACCCCCCACTCTTCTCTCCTAAGAACTTTGAAATTTTAGGAGAATTCGCGTAAATTGTGAGGTCAGTTACGGAACTGGTAACGATCGGCTTGAAGTCATAGCCATCAAACATACCCACCCTTAGTTCACTCGATGCGGAATATTGTCATGGCACACGAAGCAAGTCCCTCTAACTCTCTCGAACTCCAACTTCGGCAGGCACTCGCAGCAGCGTTGCTTGACTCGGAAGCCGTGACAGTGCGGTGGAATGAGCCAGGCAATGTTGAGACAGTCGAAGTTGAAATTGCGGAAGTCTCTCAAAGTAAGATTGCCTATCCGTGGAATCCAGCCGATGCGGAGGCGGAATCTTTCTTTAATGCTTTAGATCAAAAGTTCTCGCTCGATGCGCTGCCAGAATCCGAACTCAACGATCGTGCCGATGCGTTCTTCTCTCATTTAGATACCTTGTTCGCAGCTCCAACTCTGGAAGCTTCTTTGGCTCAGAAGTTTGCAACTGTGCCGCAGGCGATTCTGAATATGATCGCGCGTCAGGCTGAGAAGTTGGCAAACTCTTCAGCAAGTCTGGCGGATCAGTTGGTGCTTTGTGTACAAGAAGCATTGCCGCAGTGGGCAGAAGATGATTTACACGTGCTGGCGCGTCCTTTGGCTTATTCGATGCGCGGCGAAGAACAGAGCGTAAAATCGACCGATTGGGCGAAATTGTCAGAAACCGAGCAGGCGCGGTTAACTTTGGCGATCGCGCAATATGCCTTGAAAGAAATTCAAGACTAATCGTTCCCCACTCCTAAATTGAACTGAACGAAAAAGCCGCGATCGTATTTGAAAGTGATCGCGGCTTTTTGCTGGAAATCAATCCAAAATCACCTGAATAGGATAAGATAATACACGTCCCTTGGAGAGGTGGCAGAGTGGTCGAATGCGTTCGACTTGAAATCGAATGAACCGAAAGGTTCCGTGGGTTCGAATCCCACCCTCTCCGTTTCTACAGACGAGCCTCAATCAGAGGTTGTCCCGTCAAACTGAACGGTCTTACTTCGGTAATTCTCACTTTGACGGTTTGACCTCTGAGTTCGTCGATAGAGCCTGCAAAGAACGTCAACCGATTTCCGCGCGTCCGCCCCATCACCTGCGTTGGATCTTTCGGATTCTGAGCTTCTACCAGTACTTCTTCAATTCGTCCTGCATATCGCTGCGATCTCTCTGACGCACTTTGCGACACCAAATGATTCAATCGTTGTAAGCGATCGGCTTTGACTTCTTCAGATAACTGATTCTCCCAAACTGCCGCAGGAGTTCCGGGACGTGGAGAATATGCCGCTGTATTGATCAAATCAAATCCGATATCGCGCACCAAACTTAAGGTGTTCTCAAATTGGGCTTCAGTCTCACCTGGGAATCCAACGATCGCATCAGCGCTAATCGACGCATCTGGCATATATTCGCGAATCGTGTCAATGATTCGACGATATCGTTCGTGCGTATACCCGCGTGACATTGCCTTCAAGACATCGTTATCGCCGGATTGGAAGGGGATATGGAAATGCTCACACACTTTCGGCAATTCCGCACAAGCTCGAATCAAACGCTCTGTGAAATAGCGTGGATGACTGGTTGCGAATCGAATGCGATCGATACCCGGTACATCATGCACAAAGTACAACAAATCTGTGAACGTATGCAGATGTCGTCCTTCTGGAGTGGCTCCCGGCAAATCTCGCCCATACGCATCAATGTTCTGACCCAATAAGGTGATTTCTTTGTACCCTTGGGCTGCAAGCTGTTCAATTTCCGCTCGAATCGCTTCCGGTGTCCGAGATTGTTCGACCCCACGAACGCCTGGAACGACACAATACGTACAGCGCTCATTACAGCCATAAATCACATTTACCCAAGCTGTGACATCGCTATTGCGTCGCGGTTTTGTAATGTCTTCGACAATATGAATGGGATCAGTCGCAACGACTTGCTGACCACTAAAAACCTGTTCCAACAAATCTTCGAGCTGGTTGGCATATTGCGGTCCCATGACTAAATCGAGTTCGGGCACTCGTCGCAGTAAGGCTTCACCTTCTTGCTGTGCGACGCATCCAGCCATGACGATCGTCAAATTCGGATTTTCTTGTTTCCGCTGTGCCTGCCGTCCGAGATAGGAATAAACTTTTTGCTCTGCATTGTCCCGAATCGTGCAGGTATTGTAGAGAATCAGATCGGCTTCGTTGGCTTCTTCTGACCATTCAAAGCCCATTGTTTCTAGAATTCCAGCCATACGCTCGGAATCTGCCTTGTTCATCTGGCAGCCAAACGTCGTGATGTGATAGCGGCGAGCAGCAGTCATGGGCGTTCTCGAAATCTTTGACAGATACCCATTCTAGCTGAATACGACAGAAGCCTCGCATCCCGAAGCTTCTGCCTCATCTAAACTTCTTCACTATCTAATTGCGCGAATACAATTGCACATCCCACAAATGCGATTAATAAAGGCATCGGAGACGCGATCGCGAATCCTAAAGCTGCGGCAAGACCCGTTCCTACCAATGCACTTAAGCTCCAGAATCGCTCATCCTGGCTCAAGCCTTTTTCAGCTTTAATGGCGTGTAAAACTGAGCTGGGGATCGGAACAGGCATGACAGAATTGGGCGGAAATGCCCAATAGCTGGAGCGTTCTCTAAACCAGTCTGTCCAGCCATTTGTTTGACACCAATCGGCAATCCATTGTTCGCAGTAAGGGTTCATCTCTAAAAATCGGGTGGGGTTCAAAAGTCAAAAATAGAGTTGTCGATCGTTCAAGATCAGCAACTTCTTCAAATCGCGGTCATGAATCAGATTTTGTGAGAGAGCCGCACGTGGCTCGCTAACACTCACGAAAACGGAATAGTTAAAAAGGGTCAGAAAACTTCGATGCCTCGGATCTTTAGGAACTGTGAGAGTAACAACTCCTTGATCTGTATCGTGAGAATAACAAACTCATGCTTGCCTTTCTAGCGTAAGAAATTAAAGTTTACTTTGGAACTAAGCAGCAATTATCTGTAACATTCACAACAGAAATTAAGTTTTTTGATGAGTCTAATTACTCATTTTGAGTGGCGAGAATTCTAGGCGATATCGATACAATGCGACAGGTGTATTTCCTGCGTTGAAATAGTCAGGATCTTGCGGCGAAAGATAGATGGCAGTAATTTGATCTGCTCCAATTTTTCCATCGACAAACTGATAGGCAGTCGTGGTTTCAACCTGGTTTAAGTAGGGTTGAGATGTACTTCTAAAGACTTGTTGAAAAATCTCGCTCGTAATGAATTGTTTGGGATCAGGAGTCTCGATCGCTCGACCTGTAATCGTTGAAGTCAGAATGCGATCGTCTCTCAAAACGGTAATTTGTTTATTCGGAGAATTTGGATCAACTTTGACGGAAAGTACAGCGCGATCGCCCAAATATGCCCGCGCAATATTCAATCCGTTAAAAGCGCGATCGGCAACGACTTGGGTTGGATTCGGTTTGAATCGCACATCAAATTCGATCGGCTGATTCACATATTGCCGATTACTCTCGAATCCTGGCGTGACAATTTTAGGAGCGAGGGGAGCAACGAGATCGATTAAGGTGCTTTTCACACACCAAGTTCCCGCGATCCAATCGGGGTAGATCAGATCGCCTGTCGCTTGAGAAACGGGCGGTTTATTGTGCCAATCCGGGTAAGCAGAAACGCGATCGGACAATGCACCTGCCCACACTGGAGTCGTGTAAAAGCAGGTGAAAAGCCAAATCAAGCTACACAGCAGAATTTTATAAAGATTTAGGAAGCTGCATCGAACCGATTTCATGCTGGAACAGCCGCTTTCAATTCAAAAATTCGCTCAATAATGTCTGCAACAACTTTATCGGGAGTCGAAGCTCCAGAAGTAATACCTACAACGATTTCGCCTTCAGGTAGCCAATGCTCAGCGATTTCCAAATCTTTGTGCAGTGGCTTATGCTCAATGCGATCGCGAGACAGAATCCGTTCCACACTATCGATGTGATAAGACGGAATTTTGTAGTCGATCGCAATTTCCTGCAAATGTGTTGTATTCGAAGAATTGTAACCCCCAATCACAATCATCATGTCCAGTTTCTCTTTGACGAGATCGAACATTGCATCTTGCCGTTCTTGAGTCGCATCGCAAATCGTATTAAAACTCAAGAAATGCTGATTCAATTCATTCGGCGGATACTTCTTCAGCATCGTGTGTTCAAACAATTTGCCGATTTGCTCAGTTTCGCCTTTGAGCATCGTGGTTTGATTCGCGATGCCGATTTGAACTAAATCACGATCGGGATCAAACCCAACAGAAGTCGCTTTCTTGAATTTGGTCAGAAATTCTTCGCGATCGCCCCCGTTCAAAATGTAATCAGCAACGTATTGCGCCTCAGCGAGGTTCAATACAATCAAATACTTTCCAGCAAACGAACTGGTTGCAACCGTCTCTTCGTGATTGTATTTGCCGTGAATGATCGAGGTGTAATCACCTTTTTTGTGCTTCTCAACGGTGTTCCAAACTTTAGAAACCCAAGGACAAGTGGTATCGACGATCGTACAACCGCGATCGTTTAATAACTGCATTTCCTGCACGCTTGCCCCAAATGCAGGCAAGATTACGACATCCCCTTTTGCAACCTCTGAGAAATCTTTCTGCCCAGCCACAACAGGCGTAAACAAGACGTTCATTTCTCTCAATCGCTGATTCACCGAGGGATTGTGAATAATCTCATTGGTAATCCAGATCCGTTCGGTTGGAAAATGCTGGCGGGTTTCATAAGCCATTGCGACAGCACGTTCAACGCCCCAGCAGAAGCCAAACGCTTGCGCCAGTCGAATCGTCACATCGCCTCGTTTGAGCGTATAAGCTTGCTCACGAATTTCCTGAATCAAGTTGCTCTGATATTCGGACTGCATAGTATCTGCAACTTCCGCATCATGTCCGAATCCTTTGCGGTGATAATTTTCAGAACTATTGAGCGATCGCTTAAACGCCTTGGTATCCATTTCACAACTTCCTCGCGCCTACGATCCGATCATAAAACACTAACGCAGCGCCAATTGATTGAAAGTTTGAATTGCTGATCGCCAAACTAAATATCCTTGGGTGCTGAGATGCAAGCCATCGGTGGTTAAGTCCGATCGCAGAAATCCTTCTTTGTCCGCGAAAAGCGGCTGCAAATCTAGAAATTCAACCTTGGTTTGATCGGCTAATGCGGCTAAACGGCGATTAAATTGGTAAATTCGAGCATTTGACAGGGCTTCAACCTGAGTTGCATTGGCAGTGGTAATTTCTTCTTTTGCACGAGGCAGCAACGACTGAAGAACAATTTTTGATTTGGGATGAGATTTCTGCAATTGAGCAATGATGTCGGCTTGGGCATCGAGAATCTCTTGCTCAGAATTGCCTTTGAGCAAATCATTAATTCCGACCATGACGAAGATCGCTTCGGGTTGCGTTTGATCAAAGAGTTTCAAGCGTTTTGCTAAGCCCGACGCGGTTTCACCAGAAATGCCTTGATTGAGCCAAGTGCGATCGCTTGGTAGCAGATCTTGAGGAAACCAAAGCGTCAGCGAATCTCCTGCCATCACGATTAAGCGATCGGGTTTTCGTTTGATCATGGCTTTCGCTTCTTTTTCAAGCAGATCGACCCAATCCTGATACGTCAAAGATCGACCCAACGGCATCGAAGCAGCTTGCGCGACAATCTCTGGGGTTTCAACTGCTTTTGCAACGGTTGCAGTCCGAGCGGCGGGGGGATAGAGCAACGTTTCAGTGAAATAGCGATCGCCTAAGAACCACAATCCTAACGTTGTGCCGAATACGACATTGGTGACAACAGATAGATAGACCCAACCTGGAACGGTTTTAGAAATCGGAGACACTGCCACGATGATTCGCTTTGTATAAAAAACACTGTCGGATCTTATAGCCCAAAATCCGCCTGTTAATAAAGAAATTTAGAAGATACTAAAATGGAAGAAATTTTGTAGGCAAGCGACCTATGCGCTATCAAGACATTATTACCATCGAGCCTGGGAAGCGCGGTGGCAAGCCTTGTATCCGGGGAATGCGAATCACCGTTTATGATGTTTTGTCCTACTTGGCTTCAGGGATGACTTATGAAGAAATCCTAGACGATTTCCCATATTTGACCCATGAAGATATTCTGGCTTGCTTAAGTTATGCCGCTGAGCGTGAACGTCAAACGCTGGCAATTCAAGCATGAAATTGTTGTTTGATCAAAATCTCTCGCCTCGATTAGTTCAACGGCTTGCTGATTTGTATCCTGACTCTCAGCACGTTTCATTCCTGGGACTGGATCAAGCAGACGATCGCATCCTCTGGCAATATGCGGAGCAGAATCATTTCACAGTTGTCACTAGAGACTCAGATTTCAGTGAGTTGATTACCTTGCAAGGATTTCCACCCAAGGTAATTTGGATTCGACGAGGAAATTGCCCAACTCACCAAATTGAAGAGATTTTGCGATCGCACTACGAAGACATGATTCAGTTCAGCGCAGATCCCAATCTTGGAATACTAACGCTGTACTAAGTTCACTCGCTTCAACCCTACCGCCAACGCAGTTCTAAATATCCCCGTTCCGGTTGGCTCAATTCTTGCTCTGTTAACCAATCGACGAGTTTATAAGTTCCAAATACATGATCCCACCAATCGACAGCTAAGCCAAAGTTGTGATGCCACATGCCATATTTGTGATGCACATAATGCACAGGCATCTTCATCCAAAAACATTTCGTCGGATTCTCATGCTGGAGTTGATGCGCGTAAGAAGAAAACGCAGCGTAAACTAATCCGCCTAAGAACCAACCGATGCCAGCCTCGATCGACACAAAAAACAACAATCCCATAATCAGAATCGTGCCTTTGAGATAATCAAAAAACTCCCAAATCACGCCTTGTCCTTCATTGCGGCGATGATGATCGCGATGCCGTTCGCCCAATTTGTAAGGCTTGTGCATGAGTCGGTGAACCCAGTACTCGACGAGACTCGCGAGAACAAACGCGATCGCAAAACACGCAACGCCAATAGCAATTTTCCCGATCACGACAAGCTCCTGATTTCCTCACAACATTTGCTATTGTGCCGAAGAAATCCGGAGTATGTCAAAATCCAGAAAACTGATTTGCAACCTCAATGCTGAAATTCATTGCCATTCTCTTAAGTGCTGTTTTACTTTTTTCCTCGCCAGCTTGGGCAGACAATTCACCTGCACAGTTATTTGAGCTTCAATGTGCAGGCTGTCATGTAAATGGCGGCAACATTATTCGACGCGGAAAAACGTTGAAGCTCAAAGCCTTAGAAAAGAATGGATACGGGACAGTCGAAACGATCGTAGCAATTATCACCAATGGAAAAGGAAATATGTCTGCCTACAAAGATCGCTTGAGCGAATCGGAAATTCAATCCGTCGCTGAATATGTTCTCGATCGCGCCCATCAAAACTGGAACTGAAACTGAAATCTTGATGTATCGTGTTGAACACAGGATTACATAAGGATACAGAGATGTCGCAACAAGTTGTTGGCTGGCTGCAAGAAATTAAAGACCTACAGCAACAAGTCAAGGCAGCCCAAGCGTCCGAGCAGGCTGCTCATGCGAGTGCTGATAATTGGCGCAGACGCTATGAGATTGAAGCAGAACAACGCCGTTCTGAGGTATTAGCACTACAAGATGCGATCGCTCAATTGCAAGCAGAACTCGATCGCGTCAAAACTGCCTCGTACGCATCCGAAACTGAAGTAGAATCCGAAATTTTTGAGATGCAGACGGTTTCAGAACTTCAGGCAAAACTAATTGAAGTGTGGAGCGATCGCAATCAACTCGCCCAAGATCTGCAAGCTGAACAACTCAGCCACAGCGAAACGCGCAAAAGCTTAACGACTGCATTAGGAGATGCAGTTGAAATGCTCTCGAATTTGAAAGCAGGACAAGGTTAAGACGAATCCCCGCATTGAGTGCAGCCGAAACTCAATCTTCGCGACAGATTCGGCTTTGCACTCTACTGCTGCGGCTTCCGTTGTTCTGGATTGCCCTTCGGCGGCATCGGTTTGGGTGGAGCAACTTGTTGTGGTTGCGGCTGATTGATTTGCAACTGTGCCCGACCATTGCGGACAATTCTTAGCATCTCTGTCATCTGCGATTCCATGTCGCGCAGCACCTTATCAGCGTACTCATCCGCCCCATTCTGCACGTCTTCGCTTTCCTCGATCGCCATCCGTCGCATCTCTTCTAGATCTTGCTGAGCTTGGCGACGCATCTGCTCAATTTGAGCGATCGTTTGCTGCTGTACTGCTTCACACTCTTGCTGTACCGAGAGGCGAATCTGCTGCGCTTCTTGCTCTGCCCGTTGAATAATGCCGGACTCATTCATCAGTTGAGCCGCTCGCCGTTCTGCTTCTTCGACAATTTCTTGAGCGTACTGTTCTGCCTGATCGAGAATCTCATCTCGATGACGGGCAATTTCGACCGCTTCATGAAATGCTTCGGGCAAGCTCAACCGGACGAGATCTAACTGATCGAGAAACTGCTCTTCATCAATCAGCGTGCGACGCGATAGCGGAATTCTGGGGCTGTCGAGAATCATCTCCTCCAGCCGATTCAACTCTCTTTGAATATCGAGACTTCCTACTCTTTGCACGTCTCTTGCACCATTGTTGCGGCGTTCGGGAGCGGTGAATCCGTCAGGGCTGATACTGGGTGATTCTTGGCGTAGCATCGGTAAATATCTTCGGCGACATGGGTAGGAACAAGATGGTCGATCGAACCACCAAATCTGGCGATTTCTCGAACAACACTACTGCTCAGAAAACTGTGCTCGTTCGAGGTGGCAAGAAATACCGTCTCGATTTGAGTCGATAATGTTTTATTGGTGTGTGCCATTTGTAACTCCATCTCAAAGTCGGAAACGGCTCGTAATCCTCGTAAGAGGGCAGATGCGCCTCGCAGTTGAGCGTAAGTTACAGTCAAGCCCTCAAAACTATCGGCTTCCACATTGGGAATGTGCTGGACTGCGATCCGGATCTGCTCTAAACGCTGTTGAACAGTAAAGAGCGGAGTTTTGTTAGGGTTTCGCAGAACGGCGACGATCACTCGATCGAACAACAGCGCACCTCGCTTGATTAAGTCGAGATGTCCGTATGTAATCGGGTCAAAACTGCCAGGATAGATCGCAATCACAGAAGAAATTCAGTGCCTGCACTGAGGGCAATAAAACAGAATCTCCTTACTTTACCCTGTCCGAAAAAGTTTGCACGTTTAAATTTGCAGAAATTTCTAATTTCGTTTCGATGTTTACGGATGGATGAGGAGCGTCGATCGAGAAATTCTTCTATTGTTGCGATAGACGTTTCACGGTTTCGCCTCCCAGCAGTTGATCAGCCTCACGCAGAACGTCGAGAATGCGATCGCGAAATGGACTGTCTTGTAAAACAGGGCGCAATGCTTCTAGATCAATTTCACTGACGCGCGCGCCCGGAAACCAATGGCTGGCTTGACCTAACAGGTTGTAGCGCATCTTCGCATAATCGACTAAATCGTAAGCGATCGCTAAATTTCTCAACCAGATCACTGTATGAAGATTTAAGCGTCCAGGAGTTTCATCGACCGAGGGTAAGCCAACGTGCCACCGCTTAAACCAATCTTCTCCCAATCGCTCGATCGCGGCTTGCTCTAGACGGTGAATGATTGGAGGCAGAATTTCATCTGCGCGATCTATCCACGCCAATGTTTTCAAATGCTCATCGAAATCAGTCGGTTTCGCGGCTCCAATACTTAAAGTGTGAACCTGAGAATGGCTGAGGCAGAATAAATCATTAAACACAACTGGAGAAAGCGGCTCACATAGTTCTCTTAGCCTAGCTGGAGGCTCGTGCAGATTGCCGCCTTTGTTTGTCGGACTGATGATGAAAACGCCCATATCGTGAGCGGTTGCGGCTGCGATCGCGCTCCAATTTAGTTGATTGATGTAGTACCAATGCAGATTGACGTAATCGAATTGATTCGTCTCGATCGCTTTGATAATAATTTCTGTGGAACCATGTGTCGAAAATCCGACATGGCGAACTTTGCCTTGTTCTTGCAGCGATCTCACTACATCTAAACAGCGAAGCGCATCTTCAAATGTTTCCGTGTCATTAATGCCGTGCAGTCCGAGCAGGTCAACATAGTCGAGTTTTAAATAGCTCAGTGAAGTCTCAAACGTTTTTCTAAATTCGTTTGGGTCTGCCACAGGTGCAACTTTGGTTTGAGCAATCAGCTTCTCGCGGGGCAATTTTGGCAGAATGCTGCCCAATTGCATTTCAGAAGAACCATAGCCGCGAGCCGTTTCGATGTGATACATCCCTAATTCAAACGATCGTCGAATTGTCGCTTCTAAGTTTGCCTGCTGATCGTTGGGGACTTCATCCGGCGCAACATCTTGCCATTTGAACTGATATCGCATTCCTCCACAGGAAAAAACGGGCATTTGCAGTTCGGTGCGTCCAAAACGTCGATATAGCATTCGTCGATCGCCTAAAAGTTCAGACCCTATGTTAACGGATACCGCTTGTGTAGAAAGGCTTCAGCTTGTGCACGATCGCTAATCTCTCCGTCAAGCGTTGCTGCTAGCAAGTCGTCTAACATTTGCTTAAACTGCTTTCCAGGTTTGTATCCCAAGGCTTTGAGATCTGTTCCATCAATTGGTGCTTTGACCAATGACCAGCGCGAGAAATACGTCCAGATCAATCGCCGGATGGTTCTTGAACTTCTGACGGCAACTAATATCAGTGTTTCCGAGCTAAACAGTTTGAGCAATTGCACCATCTGGCTGGTCTTTTCACAGTGCGGCAATTGCTCTAACTGGCGTTCAATTTCTGCTAAATTTGCCAGCCGCTCGATCGCATCTGCGGGAAGCTGTAAGGCTTGAGCAACGTTTGCTCGATCGTCAATTTTCGCAATCAACACTTCGAGCAAAATTTGCCAATGCGGAATGGTCATGTCACATCGCTGTAACCAATCTGCAAGTCTCATTTGTCGCCACAGACCTGCATCTAGCTTGAGCGTCGGGTGAATACAAGTAAGAGCATCCAGATCAGCGAGCTTGCGAATCGCTGCTCTCCAGTACGGGGCTTGCAAAATGTATTTCAATTCTGCTTTCAGTCGAGTTTGCAACGCTGGAACAATGCGATCGCGTTGTTCATACACACCACTGTCGATCACATGTCGAATATAGCCCTCGGTCTGCGGTTCGAGGGCGAATCCCAATCGCACAGCAAACCGAACGGCGCGATAGATTCGAGTGGGATCTTCAATGAAACTATTCGCATGTAGCACTCGGATTTGCCGCGATCGCAGATCCAACACTCCCCCAAAGAAATCGAGCAGCTCACTCGATCGCGGATTGGTCAATCTCAACGCTAAGGCATTGACCGTAAAATCGCGTCGATACAAATCCTGCCGAATTGAACTTGCTTCCACTTCTGGATTCGCTGCTGGATAAGGATAAAACTCAGTCCTCGCTGTCGCAATATCAATCCATAGTGAATCAAGTTTCGCATCATTGTGCCAAAGGAGTGCCGCCGTTTGAAACTTGCCGTGGATTTCTAATCGAGCTTGAGGATATAGAGCTTGTAGCGATCGAGCGAGTTCGACTCCTGCTCCAACCGTTGCCGCTTGATGAAAGCCATCCACAACTAAATCAATATCACTGAGCGCGACGGGTTCAGACGGATCAGCCAGTAACAGATCTCGAACAGCTCCGCCGACTAAATAAAGATGCCAACCCCGTTCTGCTGCCGCTTCAGCCGCGATCGTCAAAAGCTTCTGAAACGGTTCTGCAAATCGCTCCAATCTCAAGAGATACCGGAGTGGAAACAAATCTTTTTCAGGCTCTTTTTTACCCTGATGCAATTGCCGCAACACATCCGTGCGCGTGACAATGCCAACTAAGTTTCCCTGTTCTAAAACTGGAAGCCTGCCAATGTCATACGTCACCATCAACGCTTCGATCTCTGGGAGTGAAGTCTCTGGTGTAATTGTCTTCAAATTTGAAGCCATATAGCCCTTCACTGGCGCATGGCTAAACCCATGATGCAGCGCGATGTCTAAATCTCGACGGGAAATCACGCCAACGAGTTGATCCTCTTGATTCACGATCGACAATCCCGAATGCCCATACCGCAACAAAATCCGCTGTGCATCCTCGATCGTCGTTTCAGGTCGGATCGTCCGCACAGGTGAAGACATCAATTCGCGCGCACTCAAAGGCTTGGGAATCTGCGCCTTGAATTGTTCAATTAAGCGATCGAGAAATGCCTCCGCATCGACATCTCGCACACTCAGCGAAGCGGCTTTTGCATGTCCCCCGCCTTGGGGTTGAAAGAGGTCATTCAGATTCGTCCCGTCAATATTAGATCTTCCAATTACGGTTAAGGCTTCTCCTGTCCCTCTGGAATAGCGATGCCCAAGTAAAAGCGCATCGCTTTCGGTCAACTCCATCAAGCTCGAAGCTAAGCTCGACAATCCAGGCACAAATTCCTCTGTTTCGAGCATTACCCAGGCGAGCGTATTCCCTTCAATCTCCTGAGTGTGTAAATGCTCCATGGCTGTGCTCAAAAGTGACTGCAACTGTGGAGATAACCCTGGATCGACATATTGCGCGATCGCTTTTAAGCTTGCACCTTGCTGCATCAACCAACCGAGCGCGAGCGCATCTCTCGCCGTCGCATGATCAAATGTCAACGACCCCGTATCGACATGAATTCCCAATGCCATAACGGTTGCTTCGATCGGTGTAATTGAAATTTCTTCCGCTTGCAACTGTTCGACCACGATTGTCGTGGTCGCGCCAACAGCATCAAAAAATGTTTGTTCAGCCACAATATCCCGATCGACTTCAACATGATGGTCATATAAAGTAATTTCCACCTGTGGCAAATCGAGCCATACAGCCGTACTGCCTAAGCGATCGCGCATTTGAGCATCCACGACCGTAATCGATCGAATCGATTCGGGTTTGACCGACCGCCGTTCAATCATCGGATACTCATCTCGATGCAGCGCCAAAAAATCTCGAACTGGAGGATGCGCTCCTCCCGACAAAACGATGCGAGACTGCGGACGTAACCGACTCACCCCAACAGCCGCGCCGAGGGTATCAAAATCCGCTGTTGTATGGCATAGAATCACGTCCATGTTTTCTGATAACGTACTAATCAGGACTTTTCGATCGCGTCTCGGTTATTTATAAAAAGAAATTGAGACACTCACAAACGCTGTTTTAGGGAGAGAAAAATGACATTCATTTTCCAACTCGCATTGTTGGCACTCGTTTTATTTTCGTTCATCATGGTCGTTGGCGTACCTGTCGCTTACGCTTCCCCCCAAAACTGGGACACCTCCAAGCGCTTACTCTATCTTGGCTCCGGAATCTGGTTTGCTTTGGTGATTGTGGTCGGGCTTTTAAACTATCTCGTGATCTAAATTCATGCGTATACTGGGGAGGAACTTGGGGTTCGTCCCCAGTTTTTTGAGTTTACTTGAAGATCTCTCAGTGTTAGTACGGAGAAGAAACTCTAAAATCTGTGGACTCAAATGTAAAATCTAAATAAATAGAGCGATCAGCACTATTCAAAGCCTAAGTTCCCAAGTTAAATTTAAGTGAATCCTCGGAGAAACTCTCTTTGGGGAAAACTGGTAGCTATTGAAGTGTTGATACTCAGATTCAAACGATGACAATTTTTGAAGGAACGTTCTCTCAGACCGAATCTCTGCAGTTTGCGATCGTGGTTGGGCGATTTAACGACCTCGTGACCACCCGCTTGTTAGAAGCTTGTCAAGATTGCCTGAAGCGCCACGGAATCAATGTTGATCCGCATGGCACACAGGTTGATTATGCCTGGGTTCCAGGTGCATTTGAACTCCCTCTAGTGGCACGCCAATTTGCGCTGTCAGGGCGATATGATGCCGTCATTTGTTTGGGGGCTGTGATCAAGGGACAAACTCCTCACTTTGATCATGTGTCTTCAGAAGTCTCGAAAGGGATTGCTGCGGCAGGTTTTCAGACTGGCGTACCTGTCATTTTTGGAGTCTTGACGACTGATACGATGCAGCAAGCTTTAGAGCGCGCTGGCATCAAGAGCAATCTAGGCTGGGAATATGGTATGAGCGCGCTGGAGATGGCAAGTCTTATGCGACAAGTCAAGGGCAGTGTGAACAATCAGCAGTTCAATCCTTCTCTCTCTTCGTCTCTCCCGCATACGCTGCCTGTGTCTCATTCCGAATCCACGGGCAACAATGTCCATTAAGTTTTAGGTTTGTGGTTGAATGTTTTCAAGACATCTCTTTCGGGGATGTCTTTTTTTTGCGATTCCTTTAACCAATCGATCGCGGGATTATGTTATAAAACTACAGTAATCTTATCAAGAAAGTGGGAATTCCCTTTCGAGGTCAATGCCGTGGGTATCGTAGTACAGGACGTTTCTAAGCGATTTGGCAGTTTCCAGGCCGTAGATCAGGTCAGTTTGGAAATCAAAAGTGGCTCGTTGGTGGCACTTCTAGGGCCATCAGGTTCAGGTAAATCGACGCTGCTGCGGCTGATCTCAGGATTGGAAAGTCCAGATTCAGGACGAATTTTTCTCACGGGCGAAGATGCGACCGATCGCAGTGTCCAGGATCGCAATATTGGCTTTGTGTTTCAGCACTATGCTTTATTTAAGCATCTCACCGTGCGGCGCAATATTGCATTCGGCATGGACATTCGCAAAATGAGTGCTGAAAAGGTCAAACGTCGTGTGGACGAGCTTTTAGAACTAGTGCAGTTGACGGGATTGGGCGATCGCTATCCGTCTCAACTCTCCGGAGGACAGCGGCAGCGGGTCGCATTGGCGCGAGCATTAGCAGTAGAGCCGAAAGTTTTGTTATTAGATGAGCCATTTGGAGCTTTAGATGCGAAAGTGCGCAAAGATCTGCGGGCTTGGCTGCGGCGACTCCATGATGAGGTACATGTGACGACCGTGTTTGTGACGCACGACCAGGAAGAGGCGATGGAAGTCTCGGACGAAATCGTAGTGATGAATAAGGGCAAAGTCGAACAAATCGGTACGCCTGCCGATGTGTATGATCATCCGGCGAGCGCATTTGTGATGAGTTTTATTGGCCCAGTGAACGTGCTGCCCAGTTCGTCTAGAATTTTTCAAAATAATGGCTTTGATTCGGCGCATCCGGAGATGTTCTTGCGACCACATGATGTATTAGTCGAAACCTCTCCAAATGGTTCGACGGTTGCTGCGCGAGTGACGCGATTGATTCACTTAGGTTGGGAAATTCAGGCGGAACTGACGCTGGATGATGGACAAGTCGTGTCGGCACATCTGACCCGCGATCGCTTTGATGAGTTGAATCTTGTTCCTGATCAACGGGTGTATGTCAGACCCAAAGACGCAAAATCTTTCCCGCTCTATTATTCGATTTAATCAAGATTCGATTCAATCGATATTTAACTCTATCAATATCGATTGAATCAATCATTCAATGAGTAAAAGTCAATCAGCAAAAGTGGAGCTGACGGGAGTCGAACCCGTGTCCAAACTGGGTATTAGCTCTATCAATCATTCACAGGTTTAGCTTCTCTAATCCTCGAAGCGGGAACTGTCCTTTATCCCGGACAATAGGATGCTTTGGTATTGTCTTAGCTAGAATGCCGACCAAAGGCGAAATTCTAGAGCAACCGTTGGGGTTGTGCTTACTATCTTTAACGGTGTCAGACGGTAAGCGCTCGAACCTGAATTAGAGGTGTTTTATGCTGCAACAGGTGCAGTTTTACGAGCGAAAGGTACGATGTTGTTTGCATCTATTTTTTTGAGCCTAGATTTACGAGAGTGGACTCCCTCTCGACCTGCATCTCGATGGAACGTTCGCCAACCTGTCGAAACCGTTACAGCCCCGTGATGTTTTCCTAGTATAGCGCGCATTTTTTGGAATGCGATCGCTCACCTTCAAGAACACCCCATTCAAGAACATCCTATTGTCCGACTTCCCGCCAATTGACAGCCTGTCTCCATCAGTGAGTTGAGATCAAGGTTCCAAATCTTCAAGCCATACTGGTTGCCGACACTGAACAAGGATTGGTCATTGGCAGTGAATGTCAGTTGCTCGATCGGATCTTTAGCGCCGAGGAGGGTTTTGAGGAAAGTTCCATCCTGCATATTCCAGAGACGAATCGTGCGATCGCGTCCGCCGGATGCCAAAATTTGTCCACTAGCATTAAAGCTTAAACTGGTGACTTCCTCTTCATGCCCGGTCAGCGTTTGCGTGGGAATGGCTTCGCGTTCGGTCGTTGCTGAGCCAACATTCCAAAGTCGAATTGTTTTATCAACTCCAGCGGATGCGATCGTTTTGCCGTCCGGTGTGAAAGCCAAATCGTTGATGCCTTGCCCGACTGCTGTGCGGTCGTGACTGCCGAGGAGAACCGGATTTTGACTATCGGGATACCAGAGATGGATGGTGTTCGTTGTGGTTCCAGCCGCGAGGATGCGACCATCAGGACTGAATCGAATCACACTCGCGACTGCATTATGTCCTTTAAAGGTGTCGAGGATGCGACCATTTGAGATTCCCCAGAGTTTGATCGTCTGATCGACACTGCCCGATGCGAGAACTTCACCGTCGGAGCGGAAGCTGAGGGCTGTGACAGCTTGAGTATGGGCAGCTAAAGTTTGAATCAGAATGCCTTTTTCGACATCCCAAATTTTGATCGTCTTATCTGCACTTGATGAAGCAAGGCGTTTTCCATCTGGACTGAAGATGAGTTTGGCGATCGCAGCTTTGTGTCCACTCAATTCTGTTTCACGTTGTTGAAGTTGAGCGTCGTTCTGTCGCCAAATCTGAATCGTGTTCTTGCGCGTTGAAACGGCAAAAGTTTTTTGATCAGGACTGAGAGTGACATTGGCAAATCCAGCACCGATTGGTGTTGAGCTACCTTCAGCCATCGAGACAGATTGTTGAAGCGTGGCGATCGCGCTCAATTTCAAACTCTCTGGCACAAAATTCCAGGGACGATCGACGCTTTGCAACATTTGCCCCGCTTTGAGGGCGGTTGCTAAGGCTTGGCTGTCTTGATTCGACTGCATTTGCGTTGTTGCAGTGCTGGAGAGGGTTTGAACCTGATGAATCCGATCGTTGCGGTACATATAGGCTCCAATGCCTGCCATGCTAAGCGTAACGACTCCTAGCGTTTTGAGCGCCGTTGTTGCCAGTTGGCGAGTTTCAGGGGCTTGTGTACGCTCAGCCGCTTTGCTCCAGGCAGTATTCGCAGTTTGATGGAGGTTGCGGGTGGAGCGATCGAGATTTTGAACCGCATCAGTGGCGATGTGATTCGCTTCAGCCACACTTTGACGATAAAGAGTTTGACCAGAATTTGCGGCTTGGCGGGTCGCCTGGCTCAGCGAACCGATCTTTTTCGAGAGTGAGTTGCGAAGGAGGGACACTTGCTGTTTCGCCTGCGTTTGTTGGGATGTTGCAAAGTTCCCGACCGATTGGGTGGCTCCGCGAACTGTTCCATTAAACACGATCGCTGCCGAATTCCAGCGTTTTTTTATCACGCGCTGGAAGCGCTGAATCTGCCGTTGAGTGTCAGGGCGTGTTCGAGGGGGTTTAACAGGCGCGATCGAGGCTGCAACTTCAGGCAAAGCGTGTTGAGATTCAACTGAGTGAGAGCCGAGTGCGATCGATTCTGCGAGGTCGGAAGCGGCGGCTTCGTGTTCTGGTTCGATCTCGTTTGGTGGACTTGGTTCTTGCATCAGTGGAGCCGACTCTACCCATTCGAGGGAAACTTCCGAAACGGCAGGGGCGATTGCGATTGGCTCGACCACTTCTAACCGTGGTTCTTCGATAGGACTCGGTGCGAAGGAAATCGGAGAATCTGCAACGGGTTGTTGAATCGAGCTAAGGTCTGAGCTAGGTTCCGGTGCAGCGGAAACGTTGGCTTCTGGTTGTGTTTCCTGAAGTGAAATTGGTTCTGGGATTTCTGGTCGCGCCAGCTCGATCTCATCAATTGCTGGCTCAATGGGTGGAGTCGGTTCGACCGGAATCTCTTCGACTTCTGGAGCTTCAATTAATGGGGTTGGCAGGTTTGCGTCGAGAACAGAAGGCTCAACGAATTCGGAAACAGGCTCTTGCGCTTTTGGCAGGACTGGCTCGATCGAGATTACTTCTGGGATCGGTTCAGGAGCAGGTTGTTCAGGAACAATCTTTTGGAAGGGTGGAATCGTTGGCTCGATCGTGGTTGGTTTCTCGATCGGGGGTGGAATGAGGTTTTGCGCATCAAGCGTTGGCTTGCGTCTCGAGGCAGATCGAGCAAGCGGTGGTTCAATATCAGGTGCTTTGATCTCTGGGAATAGATACTCTAATGGATCTTTGGGGCGAATGCCGATTGGGAGTTGCAGTTGGGTATTACCGAATCGAGCAGGTTTTTGCACGATGGCTTTGGAAGAACGATTTTCTCCATCTCGGTGCAGCCATTCCAACTGCTGATTGGTGCGATCGATGTATTGAATCATGCGATCGTGAACGTAATTTCCCAAAACAGAAGCCGTGACGATGCCTTGAGGATTTGCGGCTCCTCCGCGCAATCCTTCAATCAAGAAATGGCTAAAAATGCTGTGACCCAATTCGGGAAATTTCCAGGACTGTTGCTTGTGATCGCAAGACAGTAACGCTTGAAATCCGGGATTCTGAGATGCGCGTTGCCGAAACATCTCGCTCAATTGCCAGGTTGGATTATCTAAAATTTCAGGTGTATCAGTTTGCAGCGTCATTCCATTTGCATGACATGCATCTATCCAGAGGATTTGCTGTTTTGCCGCGCAGTTTCCAAGTGATCCCAAGAGACTAATCGCGCTTAATCCCGTTTGCAGCATGGCATCTTTCTGCGTGTCAGCTAAGCAGAATACGACTTGCTGCATTCGCGAGTCGAGTGCCCCATGTCCAGCAAAATAGAACAGAACCGTATCGTCTGGCTTGGCATGTTCCACAATGTCTTGCAGGCTCGATCGCACTTCGCTCAGGGTCGGGGGTAGCGCGTTATCGTGATGCAGTTTCAGGCTGGTATCAGGAAATTCCTGAATGACTTCTGTGAAGGCATCTGCCAGCCGCTGAGTATCGACTGTGGAGTATTGCAGGATCGGAAATCGCTGATCGTGGTACTGGCTAACTCCCACAAGGAGAATCCAGAGTTTCGCTTGACCAGTTTTGAGCGCGAGTTGGGCGTGACTCATGGCAAAGGAATTATTGACGCTAATTCAGAATTCGCAACAAGAAACGACGCACCCGGTAAGTTCTGCTACTTGAAATAGTCCGAATTATGTCCGATTGTGGCGTATCAGCTTCGGGTGAGTCAAATTCTAGGTTAAGAACTTCCGACGGAAAAAAGCGGCAAAAGTTCGGATCAGGCGAAAAAATTTATGGAATTGGGGGTTGCGTGAAGTGATCGTAAATTTACGGAGAGGTGGGGAGATGGGGAGTGGGGAGAAAAAACGTGCCCTACTCCCCACTCCCTACTTCGTCGGTGTAATCCGCCCCTCTTTCACCAGTGCTTGATAGATCAGCGCTGCCGCATCTGCTCGCGTTGCAGTGCGAGTTGGAGTGAGTTCTTGAGGACTGGGATATCCTGTGATGAGTCCTGAGTCGATCGCGGCTGCAACTTTCTCTTGTGACCATTTTGGCAATTGGGCTGCATCTTTAAAGTTTGTCAACGTTTGCGCTACAGGCGTTTGAGGTTGAAGTTTTAACCCTGCGGCAAGTGCGACTTGAAGCTGATATAACGGGATTTGCTGATCGGGACGGAAATCGCCTTCCGAATATCCACTCATAAATCCAGTCTGAATCGCATCATCGATCGCGGATTTTGCCCAATAATTTGCAGGCACATCTTGAAATTCAACGCTTTGTCGCTGTTTCGGTTTCCCAAATGCTTTGCCTAATAAGGAAGCAAATTGTGCGCGGGTGAGCGATTCATTTGGCTTAAAGACTCCACCGTCAAATCCGCTAATAATTCCACGACGTGACAATTCCCCAATATAAGCTCCTGCCCAAAAATCGCTGGGCACATCTGAAAATCCAGTGATTGGCTTCGCTACTCCTGGCGATGCAGGAGTATTCGGCGACGGAACCAGATTCGGCAACGCAGGATTGGGAGCCGGAACAGTTGCGATCGGCGTTTGAATACTGGGAACCATCGTTTGCACATTAGGCTGTGGTGCATCTGTCGCCTCAATTTGCGGAACAGCTAATGTCGCTTGCGGTAGAGGTGATGCAGGTGCTGTTCCGACGATCGCATTCGGTGCAGCCGTTCCACTCGGTAAAGGCGGAGAAGAAGCCGTAGGTTTTGGTGAACCTATCAGGGAGCCGAGATCAAAGCCAGAGTCTTGCTGACCCAGTGCCCAGAAGAAGATGCCCCCAATGCTAAGGAACGCCACAAACATCGCGATGAGTTCATCGGACGTGAGACGATGACGAGGATCTGGAGAAGAAGTCATTTCAGTAGGAATATTACTTTACGGAGCTTTATTCACACCCAAATCCTAAAGCAATTTTCCAACCAGCGATAGAGGGAAACGCAAAGATTGGTGAACCTTAGTTAGGATGGGCTTAAGTCGTGAGAGATTTTGCAATATTTCTGGGTCGGTCAACATCTATCCCGCGTAGGGTTGCTAAGTGGTAAGCCAACAGTTGCAAAGCCACAACTGCAAGGAATGGACTGAACAATTCGGGCACTGATTTTGCGGTTATCTCGATCACATGATTTCCATGAGCACGAATCCGATCGATTGTTTTTTGTATACGAGAATCATCTTCTGTCACGATCGCTAGTGTCGGAATTTCTGCGTCGAGCAATGCGATCGGACCATGAAGAAATTCTCCGGCAGCATACCCTTCTGCATGTGTGTAAGTTGCTTCTTTGAGTTTCAATGCGCCTTCTACTGCGATCGCAGTATTAATTCCCGAGCCTAAAATGATCAGATCGCGCGTTTCTTTTAGAGTTTGAGCAAGTTCAACGATTGTATTCTCATTTAGCAATTTCTCCATTTGTGGTGGGATTTGCTTGAGTGATTCAAGATGTGATGCAAATTCTCGATCTCTGAGTTTTTGATTCTCATGTGCAATTTGAAATGCTAACTTGTAAAAAAGTACAATCTGTGATGTAAATGTTTTAGTTGCAGCAACGCTTTTCTCTTCACCTGCATTTGTATAAATTGTGTGATCAGCAAATCGAGTAATTGTGCTGTCAATTCCATTGGTAATGGCAACTCGCTTCGATTGAACTTGTTGAAGTGCAGCAATTGTATCGGCTGTTTCACCAGATTGTGTAATCGCGATCGTAATTGTATTTGGAGTTTCCAGCAGTGGGGCTGAAAGAGATTCAGACGACGATCGCACTTGAGTAGGAATTTGAGCAATCTGCTCAAATAGAAATTGCCCAATCAAACCTGCGTTCAGGCTAGTTCCACATGCCAGAATGTTGATGCGATCGGGAATTCCAATTGAAATTGTCCGATCGAGTTGATGACGAATCACGTCTGGCTGTTGGTGAATCTCTTTGAGCATGAAATGAGGAACATTCATCGTTCAACCCACTTTAGAAACTGCATACGGATCTTTTCCATACCCCAAGGCGAATCGAAATGAATCAGCAACGCTCTTACTCGATAACGTCATAAACACAATCAAACCAGCAAACGCCACACAAGCCGCAACGAGATACAAACTGCGATAGCCGACAATATTAGAAACTAGACCCAGAATCGGACCTGCCAACGCAATTCCTAAATCGAAACCCCCGACAAATAATCCAAAAATTCGTCCCCGCTCAAAAGGCTGACAGCGATCGGCAACTAATGCAATCATAATCGGCAAAAATGTGCCGCCTCCAAATCCTTCGAGCGCTCCGGCTAAGAGAAATTGATTGGCATCGGTTGCTTGCCACAGAACCAGCATTGAGATGGTATAGCCCAACAGACCAGCCGTAATAAATCGACCTCGCCCATAGCGATCGCTGGCTTTTCCTGCGACAAACCGTGTCAAAAAGCTTGTGATTGCTGCTGCTGTGTAGAACAGTCCTGGATTGAGTCCAACTCCTGAATCTTTGATATAAAGCGGTACGAATGTTGCGATCGCACCAAATGCGATGCCGACGAGCAGCATGGTAATCGTTGGAACTCGAATGCGATCGCTGATCAACAACTGCCAGAACTGATCTTTTTCTTTTTGATCTTGAGGAGCATACATGACAGGCGGAGCTTTCACAAACATCGCACAAGTCATACTAATCAAGCCAAGAATTGAACTCATCACAAACACAGGTGCATAAGTCGTCAACTCTTGCAGATATCCGCCAAGCGCTGGTCCTAATGCCATTCCAATCGGATTGACCAAGCTCATGTAACCGATCAACTCCCCGCGATTTTCTGGCGGTGCAAGATCAACGACCAGTGAACTATAAGCGGTTGTGAAAGCTGCAATACTCAGTCCATGAAATGCTCGAATCAGCATCAGGACTGGAATCGATTGGGTCAGTAAATGACAGACTGGAGCAAGGGTTGCGGCTGAAATTCCAATCAGTAGCACAATCTTTCGTCCCTGCTGATCGGCTGTCTGACCAGCTTGAGGACGAAAGAGTAATAACCCGATCGCAAATGCTCCCATCACCATACCAAGTTGATCATCGGGCGCGCCGATCGATTTGACATAGAGGGGCAAGGTGGGAAGCAGGCTTGCTAGACTTGCCCAAAATAGCAATCCTGCCGTAAATAGCACCCCTAAATTCCGCTGCGTCCGAGGGGTCAACTTGGCAAACGTACTCAAAATCCTGTCCTGTGCGATGAAGAGATCCTAGGATAGCAAACTGTTTAGCCTCCTGCGAGCAGTGCAGGCATCAACACACCCTCGATCGCATGAATCACGCCATTTTCTGCCAAGATATCGGCTTGTGCGATCGCCAGATCATTCACTTTGATGCCGCCTTGATGATCGACTGCAATCACTGAGCCTTCTAAAGTAGGTGCTTCTTCAATCTCAGTCAAATCCTCAAACCTCACATCTCCTGGCAAAACGTGATAGCTCAAGACTCTCCGTAGTTTGGGCAAGTCTTGTAGCAATTCATCTAGCATTCCCACTGGTAATTTTTCAAAGGCTGCATCGGTGGGAGCGAGCAGTGTAAAAGACCCATCGAGATTTTCTAATTCGGGTGCGATTCCGGCTTTGTCGATCGCGCTCAACAACGTCTTAAATGATCCGACTTCAGCCGCTGTTTGCAAAAGATTCGTCATTGTTTTCGTGTCCTGTACTATTGCTCTTTCTCTAAGGAAAGAACATTGCCCGCCTAACTCGCATCGAACGTAAGAGAGAACTCATTTCTTACAAGCGTCTATAAACGATCGAAAGAATCTCTGATGCGCTGGATCTTGCATGGACAATTCTGGATGCCATTGCAACGCGATCGCCCAAGGATGCTCTGAATGCTCTAACGCCTCAATTAATCCATCGTTGGAGCGAGCCGCCAACTTCCACACATCCGAATGAAACTCAACTGCCTGATGATGCCAAGACACAATATTCATCTGAGTCTTGCCTAATAGCTCCGACAATCGGCTCTCAGCTAGTACTTCAATCTCATGGGGAATCGGACGACGCGGATTATCTAACCGATGATCAATGCTATCTCCAAAGACTTCGGGCACATGCGGAATCAATCCGCCTCCCGTTGCCACCGTCAAAACCTGCATTCCCCGGCAAATCCCCAGTACTGGAATTTCCCGCATCAATGCTAACTTTGCTAGCGTAATCTCAAACGTATCGCGATCGTCATCTATCCCGTAAATCTCAGGATGATCTTCGCCATTGTAATGAATCGGATGAATATCCCCGCCCCCGGAGAGAATCAACCCATCGATCGCATCGAGCAACGATTCAAGATGACTTTGAGTAGGAGGAAGCAAAATTGGATTGCCGCCAACCGATTGCACTGCATCTACATAAGTTCCAGGTAGCACAACTTCATTGGTCGCATTGCGGCTGTGGGTCGTAATTCCGATTAAGGGCGCACGAGTCATAGTCTGAGTGAGAGAACAATGACAATAGCTTAACCAGTTCTGCTCGATTGGATCGAGTACATTCGCTACTAACTAGATGCACTGGTGTAGAATCTCAGCGCAAATCGCCAAAAACTGTGTGCAACAAATAAAAGTGCGATCGCTAAACCTCCCGCTCCAAGCATCCATTCAAACTCGACTCGTCCTAACATGGCTTCGGCTGGAATGGTCGTGAGAAAAGCAACGGGAACAATAAACGTAAAAAAGAATTGATACGCGATCGGATAAGCTGCCATTGGATACCGTCCTGCTTCAATCAATCCCCGCAACACTTCTGTCACATTGTAGATTTTGACAAACCAAATGCTTGTCGCCCCCAATATGAACCACAAGCTATAGAGAATTGCTAATCCGAAAACTAATGGAATCAGACTGAGCAGATACGCATTCACACCAATCCCCAATCGAGTGCCCGCATAAAAAATGACGATCGCGCCAAAAATAATATCGGGAATTCCCCAAGGTGAGATGGTATGCCCAGACAACCAAAACTGAGAACTAATCGGTTTTAGCAACACAAAATCCAAGGTTCCTTCCTGCACATGCCGCACAATTCGGTTCAGATTGGGTGCGAGAAAGGTACTGGAAAAGCCTTCTAGTAATGTGAATACTCCCACAACGATCAATGCTTCTTCCCATCTCCATCCAGCGAAGGTGTAGCCTGTTCGATAAAAGAGAAATAATCCAAACAAACTTCCGACTAATCCGCCTAAGCTTGTCAGTGCTGCGATTAGGAAGTTAATGCGATACTCTAGTTCAGCAGCGATCGCAGTACTCCAGAACAATCGCAGCACTTGAAAATACCGTCTCATGCTCCCATCCCCGAATATTGTTTCAAGCCTTGCCGCCACAACCAACGATTGAGCGCGAGAAATCCGACAATCCAACCTGCCATCACTAAAAATCCTTGCGCTGGATTCGTTGGTAATCCAACCAGCAAGCTCGCTGGAAAATTGACTAAATAAGGGAACGGCGTAAACAAAGCGAGTGTTTTCACGACAGGCGGAAAGACTTCAAGCGGTGCAATCACCCCAGACAAAAATAGATACAGCAAAAACCAGAATTCTTGCAATGAACTTGCCCGCTCTGTCCAAAACGCACAGAGTGCCAAAGTGTACTGAATCAGAAAGTTTAGCGAGAAAGCTAATACGATCGACACCACAAACAGCAACACTGTTCCAATGCTCGGAACCCAGATTGCAGTTGGGTAAAGTAGAAAGAATAAAACAATTAGTAGGATTGCAAATGGAATCCGGGCAAACCGTTCTGAAACATGCGAAAACACATGATGCCAAGCCGGATCAAGCGGTTGTAACAATCTGAGTGAGAGCTTGCCTTCGACAACTTCCCGTTCAAACTCCCAAATCACCCACACAACCGTCAATTGCCGCACTAAAAACACGG
>VFQU01000411.1_pt1 | contig 39788 bp, 26 predicted proteins | sample 3512311 | NCBI WGS metagenome assembly VFQU01 (sample SAMN10412377, study PRJNA504923) | tailings metagenome | isolation source: Relicate 3 Philex TSF3 active mining site | place: Philippines: Tuba, Benguet | collected 2017-08-29
GCTATTGGCGCCATCCGCTATCGACGGTCGAGCGCACGGCGGCGATCGTCGCGGGTATTTTGCTGATATTCCCCGACCGCATGGTCGGGCTCGCCGGCCTTGCGATTCTCGCTGGTCTCGCCTTCTTAGGTCGCGGGAAAAAAGCCCCCGCCCGAGCGGAGTAACCGAAATGGGTGTTACGAATCCGGGCGCCGTCGCGCCCTTCCAAATCGTACCTTTGATGCCGGGTTTCGGCGCGTCGATTGAGGGCGCGGATCTTTCCAATCCGGTCCATCTCGATGCGCTGAAGACAGCGTTCCGCGATCACCGCCTGGTCGCGGTACGCGGCCAGACCCTGACGAAGGAAGCGATGTTCGGCTTCGCGAGCGCTTTCGGCGCGATCGAAGGCCATACGGTGCGCCAGCACGATGGTTCAAAATGGGACGCGGTGCACACGGTCACCAATCTCGACGCCAACGGCAATCCGGTTGAGAAGCCGTTCATCAACTCCAACTATTTCTGGCACACCGACAAGTCGTTCCTGAAGAAGCCGGCGCTGACGACCATGCTGCACGCGGTCGAGCTGCCGCCCAAAGGCGGCGACACACAATTCGCCGACATGACCGCCGCCTATCGCGCGCTGTCGGACGGCACGAAGAAGCGCATCGAAGGCATGCGCGTCGTCCATTCGCTGGAATATATGCGCCGCTACACCGGCAGCGCGCCGCCGACCGAAGACGATCTCGCTTCCGCGCCGCCGATCGCCCATCCCTTGGTGCGCACGCATCAGGAAACGGGCGACAAGTCGCTCTATCTCGGCATGTACTGCTCGCATATCGACGGCATGCCGGTCGAGGAAGGCCGCAAGCTAGTCGAGGAACTGCAAGCGCACGCGACGTCGGAGCGCTTCGTCTACACCCACAATTGGCGGCCGGGCGATCTGATGTTCTGGGACAATCGCTGCACGCTGCATCGCGCCATCGCGAATTACGAGATGGGCAAGCACCGGCGCGTGCTGATGCGCGTCGTCGTCAAGGGCGACGCGCCCTTCTGAGCTATTCCGTCAGCCAGCGCGCCGCGTTGGCAAGCAAGCGGCGATGGGCCGGCGTTTCCAGCGAACGCCGGTCGTGACCCAGCGTGTCGCACACCACCCGGCCCTTCTTGTAGCCGCGGGCCCACACGGCCGGCCACGCCCCCTTGTCGTGCGCCGTCGCGCGCACGGTCGCCAGCGGCGTGACGTCGTCCAGCAGGTTGAGATCCTGATAGGCCTCGTCCTCCGCCAGATCGAAAGCGGGAACGCCTTCCATCACCGGGTGCGGCGTCTGCGTCGGCGCCACATGCACGGGGCCGCGAGGCGGATGACTTGAAACGCCCCAGCGCCATACTCCGCCCGTAATGTCGCGCAAGCCCGGCCAATCGTCGAAACAGATCAGGCCGGTGTGCAACACCAGCAAACCGCCGCCTTGCGCGACATGGGATTCGAGCGCCGTTTGGCTGCGCGGCGTCAGCGCGAACGCCCATTGCGCGCGATGCTGCGCGTATTTTTCGCCGGTTGTCATCGTCCACCGCAGCGCGTAGAGCGTCGCCAAACGATAACCATCTCTAGCAAGGGTTTCGAGCCCCGCATCGATATCCTCGGTCACGTCGCTGCGGCAGCCGGCATCGGCGAGACACCCCGCCAGAGCTGAAGCCGAATCCGCGAACGGATGGCCGATGCCGCCGGTCAGGATGAGATTGCGCACGCGCCCGCTCATACGCGCGGCTTGGGCGCCGGGCGCGGCATTTGAAGCTTCAAGCTGAACGACACGCCGCCATCGACCATCAAATGCTGGCCATGGACGTAGCGCGCCTCGGGCGAGGCCAGGAAGAACACGGCGTTCGCCACGTCTTCCGCTTTGCCCAGCGAACGTGCGGGCACGGTGCGGCTGCGCAGATCGCGCACCGTGTCGTCGCGATAGATCTGTTCCGACATGCCCGCATCGATAAAGCCCGGCCCCACCGCGTTGACGCGAATACCGCGCGGCCCCAGCGACAAGGCGAGATGCTGGGTAAGCGAGGCGAGCCCCGCCTTTGCCGCCGGATAGGCACCCGCGTCGGGGCTGGGGGCGACGGCGTTGAGCGAGGTGATGTTGACGATAGAGCCATGCTTGCGCGCGACCATGCGCTTGGCTGCCGATTTCGCGACGACGAAGGCGCCGACGAGATTGACGTCGATCACGCGGCGGAAATCCGCAACCGAATGTTCCAGCAGATCGCCGAAGCGCACGATCCCGGCGTTGTTGACCAGCACGTCGGGCGAGTGCCCGAAGTTCGCCGCGATCTTGTCCATCGCGGCTTCGATCGACGCTTCGTCGGTCACGTCGCCCACGACGGCGAGACTGCCCGGCAACGTCGCCGCCGCCGTGTCAAGCGCCTTGGCGTCTAGATCGAGAAGCGCGACTTGGTCGCCATGCGCGTGGAAGCGCGCAGCGATGGCGAGCCCCAAGCCCCCAGCGGCACCGGTGACCAGAACGACGCGTTTGCTGTTCGACATATCGTGGAGCCCTAAAGCGGCGATTGCACCGCGCCGCCATCGACCTGAATCGCCATACCGGTCAGATAGCTCGCGCGTTCGGAAGCAAGGAAGACGACGACATCTGCGACTTCCTCCGGCCGGCCGAAACGGCCGGCGGGAATCGTTCCGGCGATATCCGCCGCGACGACGTCGTAAGATTTTCCCGAAGCCCCGGCCCGCGCGCCGACGACTTGGCGCATGCGGTCGGTTTCGGTCCAGCCGGGACAAACGGTATTGACGGTGACGCCATCGGCCGCGACTTCGCCCGCCAATGTCTTGGCCCAGCCGACGGCCCCCAGACGGATACCGTTCGACAGCATCAAGCCCGCGATCGGCTGGCGCACGCCGTGGGAGCTGATATTGACGATGCGCCCCCAGCGTTGCGCACGCATCGCGGGCAGCACGGCGCGCGTCGCGCGGATGGCGGACATCAGCGTCGTCTCGAACGCTATCTGCCAATCGTCGTCCGAAAGCGCGGCGAACTTACCGGGCTTGGGCCCGGCGGCATTGTTGACCAGGATATGGGCGGGCCCGAATTCGAGCGCCGATTTCGCGAAGAACGCGTTCGACGCCGTCTCGTCGGCGACATCGGCCTGGACGGCCAGAACGTTGCCGCCCGCTTGCGCGACAAGTGCGCGCGCGGTTTCGAGTCTGTCGGCATCGCGCCCACAGATCGCGACCTTCGCGCCCTCGCGCGCGAAGCGCAGCGCGCTGGCCAAACCGATACCGGCCGTGCCGCCCAAGACGATCGCCGTCTTTCCGTCGAGACCGAGTTCCATCAGCGCGGTTTCTTCTTCACGACGGTGCCGTTCTCGGGATCGTAATAGCTGCGCTGCGCGTGATATGTGCCGGCGGCGACGGTGATCCCCCACGTGCCGTCGACCGTCGCCATGAAGGAATGGATGTCGGCGGGCGGCGCCACCAGCGCCGTATCGCCCGGCATCAAGGTTCGATCGTCGACGACCCGCAATGTCGCCTTGCCGTCGACGTCGCCATCGTCCGTGCGCTCGTAAACCGTGTGCTTTACGGCGCCGCTATAGATCCCCATCGTTTCCCAATTGCCGTGATCATGCGCGGGGATGCGCTTGCCCTTCGGCAGTTCGAACAGCAGGATCGACAGGTCGCCGTCGTAATAAAGGTAGAACGAGTTGGCGACATGGTTGCCCGCGCGCGGCACGCCCTTGGCGCGCAGATCGGGCAGCGCCAGCAATTCCCCGAACGGGACCTGCAACGCCCGCGTCAATGCGGCGGGATCGTCGGCATGGGCCGCGACGGCGGTGGCGATGGCGCGGATCGCGCGCGCGGATTGCGGAACGCTCATATCGGGGCCTCCAACTTGGTTCGGCATTTCGCCAGCACGTTGCGTGTGGCGGCCACGGCATGCGATACGCGCGCCGGCGCCAGCGTCGTGCGCGCCAATTCGCGCGTCGGCACTTCGATCAGGATAGGCAGATCGGCCGGCAAGGCTTCCAGCATGCCGGTAAGATTGAGCGCACCATCGCCGGGGAACAAACGCTCGTGAACGGCGGTATGGATCTGTTCCTCGCGCGACGGATTCTCCGCGCGCGGTGCGTCGCAAATATGGAAGTCGCCGAACGCCGCTGGATCGGCCGCCGCGATCTGCGCAGCGACGCCGCGCGAACGATCGAAATGCAGCGCGTCCAGCGCGATCTTCAGCTTGCGATGGCCGACCACGCGGCGCAGTTCCAGCGCCGCCACCAGGTCGGGAATCGCCGACCACGAGACGAATTCGAAATGCGTTTCGAGACCGACCTTCGCCGCCGCCTCGCAAAGCCGCCCGAGATTGTCGGCAAGCCGCGCGAATTCGGGATCGTCGGCATTGGTCAGCGCGAAACGCGCGCCCAGCTCCGCCGCCGCATCGCAAAACGGCGCGAATGCGGCGGGATCGGTCGCGGGCGTCAGACGCACAGTGCTCGCCTCCAGCACGCCGATACCTTCTTCGCGCAACGCGCCCAGGACCGCACGGCGCATTGCCGCGTCTTGCGCCAGCGGCGTCAGCGCGTCGCCGCCCGCACCGCCCGCCAGACGCATGCCGACATGCGTGCAACCTGCTTGCGCCGCGACGCGCACCGCGCCGAGCGGTGCGAGCTCCGGCGCAGTATGATAGGCGAGCGACAATACGCGCATGGCGATCAAGTCCCTTCCGGCGGCGGCGGACGCATGCCGCCGTGCTGCGCCCAGGTCTGCGCGACATGCCAGCCGGAATCGACCGGGATATTCACGCCCGTGATCGCCGATGCGCGCGACGAGGCGAGGAATTCGATCGTCTCCGCGACTTCGTCGGGTTCGACCGCGCGGCCTAGCGCCGTGAATTCGCCCGGATGCGCGGCGTAGCGGCCCGACGCGATACGTTCGACGACGCGCGGCACCAAGGTCGATCCCGGCGATACGCAATTGACGCGCACACCGGCGCGGCCCCATTCGCCGGCGAGGTTTTGCGTGAGCGCGACCACGCCCGATTTCGACGTGCCATAGGCGTAGACGGGCATCGACCCCAGCGCCGCGATCGACGCGACGTTGACGATGCTGCCCCGGCGCCGGCGCGCCATGCGCGGACCGAATTCGCGGTTCAGCAAATAGGTGCCGGTCAGATTGATGCGCAGAATACGTTCCCATTCCGCGACCGGCAGCTTGTCGGGCGGTACGTTATCTTGGAACACCGCCGCCGTGACGATCAGCGCCTGCGCGCCGCCGGCAAGCGCATCGGCCGAAGCCGCGAACTCGGCGATCGATTTTTCGCCGCCGATATCGACCGCGAAACCCGTTCCGCCCAGTTCTCGCGCCAGCGCTTGCGCCGCCGCGCTGTCCAGATCGCCGATCGCAACGCGCCAGCCGCGCGCGGCCATCAGGCGCGCGGTCGAGGCGCCGATGCCGTTGGCGCCGCCCGCGATCACCGCCAGAGGCTTCGCTTCGTCGAGGGCGGTCATGCGGTTTTACGCAATAGGCGGCGCGCATTGTCGGCGAATTCGGGCGGTACGAAACCATGCTGCCCGTCGTCGGGCTGGTCCCAGCCCGCGAAATTCGTACCAAACACGACGCGGTCAATCCCGACCTTATCGATCAGAAGCTTCAGCGCGACGTCGTCGTTGAGATGCGCGTCGAACCAGAATCGCCGCAGCATCGCCTCGAATGCACCGTCCTTTTTCATCGACGCCGTCGCCCAAGGCCGTTTACGGCCGGCTTGCGCCAAGCGTCCGGCGGAGAACACGGCGGCACCGCCGCCATGGCTGATCCAGACGTCGAGCTTGGGGTGGCGTTCCATCACGCCGCCGAAAATCAGTGTCGAGACGGCAATGGTTTCCTGCGCAGCGAAACCGACGATGACGTCGAGGTCAAAGCGTTTCAACGCCGGATCGCCGGGCGGGCCGTCGATACCCGCCGGCGCGGGGTGCAGGCACAGCGGCACGTCCAGCCGCACGAACATATCGTAGAGCTTGTCGAAGGCGGGGCTGTGCAGCGGCTCGCCCGCGAATTCCGTGCCCGTCGCGGCACCCCACAGGCCGAGTTCGCGCACAGCGCGTTCCAACTCTTCGGCCGCCGCGTCGGGAGCTTGCATCGGGAGCGATGCAAAGCCCGCCAGGCGGCCAGGATAACGGCGCACCAGTTCGGCAAGTGCGTCGTTGAACTTACGGCAGAACGCGATCGCCGACGGCGCGTCGATATGGTGGAAATAGGTCAATGGGCTGGGCGAGACGACCTGGAAGTCGATATGCGCGGCGTCCATCCGCTGAATGCGCAGATCGGGGTCGGTGAAGGGCGAGTTCTTGTGCTTCACGCCGACGATTTTGTAGTTGCCGACGCGATACCAAGGCTGCCCCTTCTCGTCCACGCCCTGCTCGGGCCCGTGCGGCCCCGCGGCGCCATCGGTCGCGGCCAAGCGCACATGGGCGTGCAGATCGATGCATTTGGCAGTCTGGATCGTCACGCGCTTCTCCCAACACCAACGAACGGTCGCGCGCCCTTCGCAGGCGCAACATGCCGTATCCTTGAGCCTAAGTTTGGAAAGCCGGGACGGCTGCGTCTAAGACACCTTCGTTTCGCGGTCATACAGAAAATGTTTGACCTGGGTGCTGGCGCCCGGTATCCCGAAAACGCGGCTGTGTGCCGCCGCGATTTTCGAGGAGCGGAAATGCGCAGCCGACAGCTCGAATGCTTCGTTTGCATTTGCGAAACTGGCAGCATTACGCGCGCTGCCGCGAAGCTGAACATTGCCCAACCCGCTCTGGGCGTACAGCTGCGGGCCCTCGAACAGGAATTCGGCGCTAGGCTCGTCACGCGAAACTCCGCCGGTACGGTGCCGACCGCCGCAGGTGCGCTATTCCTCGACGAAGCGCGCAAAATTCTTGCGCGGCTCGCCGAACTCAAGCGCCGGCTGCGGGAAATCGAAGATCGCCAGCCTTTGGCGGTACGCGTCGGTATGCCCGCCAGCCTGACTGGGCATCTGACCGGCCGCTTGCTGGCGCGAGTGCGCGACGCGATCCCGACGCTGCATCTGTCGATTGTCGAGGGGCCGAGCAACCAAATCGTCGAGCAGGTCCAATCCGGTCGTCTGGACGTCGCCGTCGCATTCGAAGCGCGCGCTGCGGGCGATCTGTGGATCGAACCGATATTGAATGAGTCGCTCTGCCTTATCGTCGCTTCGGGATCGCGCCATGCCCGGGTGAAATCCATTGATCTGGCGGCGTTACGCGGCATCGATCTGACGATGCCGGGAGAAGGCGATGTCGTGCGCCGCATCCTGAAGGATACGATGCGCGCCCACGGCATGCAGCCGCGCATCGTCTATCCTGTCACCTCGATGCCGGCAATGATCGATATCGTCCTCGAAGGACTCGCCTGCGCGGTGCTGCCGGCCGGCGCCGTCGCACGTGAGATGGCGGAGGGTAAGCTGATCGCGCGCCCTATTGTACGGCCGGATCTCAAACGCACGCTGTCGCTGGTGCGCAGCGCGGAGGCGCCGACGGCACCGGAGTTCGCCAAACTATGCGCGCTGATCGGCGAAACGCTGCGCCAGATCGGTGCCGAGAATTCGCATTTCGAGCTATTCGGCGATGTACCGGTCAAGCAAGCGCCCGAAAAGAGCGTAAAGTCGAAGCGGTCGAGGCAAAGTAACTCCCTGCGCAGACCACCCAAGCCTGGTTAGCTACACTTCCCGCTCAACCGGCGCAACGAGGCATCCGATGGGGCTGGAACTACCCGTGCAATAGTTGCGATTTTCAGGAAGTCCGGATGGACGGCGCTGCCGGTATTGAACCTGTGATTCACACCATGTCAAATCAGGAAAAATCCCTTTAACTCCGATGGTCAGAACCCAGTTTCCCGCAAATTGATCGCATGCCTGCGTAGAACAGGCGTTGCGTCGAAGTGAAAGCGAAATTTGTCGTCAAAGTGCATCTTGGCGATGCCGGATCCGAGACGCCGGCGCATGAATTCCGTGGTGGCTTGGCGCCCATCGGCCAGCAGCAGATCTATCGGAACGATATGCTCGTGTAATTGGTATCTGAATACTGCCATGGGCACGTCGAAATTACGGAAGGTGCACGTTCGCATTTTTCCGTTCGACCACACGCTAGCTCTAATCAATTTAAGTGAATTTAGTTGCCGCAGCCACAGAACTGGCGACAGACGTGACGTACTCGATCGGCTAGAAACATCTGCCCTGATTCTTCGCTTGCTATCGTTATCTCAAATCTCGACAGGTCACTTTTGATCCAGAACGATACAGCCGCGCAACTAGATCTTAGAGATTTCGGACACCAACATTAGAGACTTTCGCGGCGATGCCGCGTTATAGGCCTTGTCCGCAGTCCTACATCGCTTCGCCGTTGAGCGTCAGGCCAAGCTGAATCTGAAGGAAAGATTCGCCGTTGGTGAAAGCCATGAAGCTCATACCGTCCACATCGATCTGTCCCAAACGTTGCGAGTATCCTTCAGCAACCACGTTGCCCGTCTCACCGGTCACCTGAAGCGTCGCGCTCGGATTTGCGAACGATAGATCGGAGGCCTCCACAAACAAATTCGTGTTCGAATCTCCACGAAGTTCGATCCGCTCGATGCTCAGAATCGTCGAGTTGTCACCGACGAACAATCCATCGGTACCGACGATTAGCGTGTCAAACCCAGCGCCGCCGTCGATCATGGAATCGGTATCGTTCGCGAATATGACGTCGTCGCCATCGCCGCCATATATTCGATCGGCGCCAGCGCCGCCGTCGAGGACGTCGTTGCCGCTTCCGCCGTCGAGAAGGTCGACACCGGATCCGCCGTAGATCGTATCGTTCCCGCTTCCGCCATCTAGCACGTCTTCGGCGACGAAGCGGTGCGCTCCGGACGAATCCTCCAAGAAGACGGCCCAACCGTCCTGCGTGCCTATACCGTCACCGCCATACATCAAATCGTCGCCGGCGCCCCCTTTCAAACGGTCCGCGCCCGTTCCCCCAGCGATCGTGTCGTTCCCCGCACCGCTCCAGACGATGTCGCGCCCGGCCCCGCCGTCGATCTCGGACGAGATCGAATAGGCGCCGGACAGCGACGTGAGGTTCAATAAGTCATCGCCGTCGCCGAGCGCGAATTGCTCGATCGAACGGATGGCTGTGCCGTAACCGGAGAGCGCATCGGCAAGAAGAATAGCGTCGTGCCCTGACGATCCAAGATACATGTCCCGGCCTTCGCCGCCATCAACTTGATCGCGCGAAACGCCGTATCGCTGCAAATCGGCAGCCTCAAGCGGACCGTAATCCGACGAGGAACCGAATACGCTGGTTGCCCCGCCGCGCGCAATTTCGTCGACAGCGAACACGATGGCGTCGTTGCCGGCACCACCGCGCAACGTATCGCGGCCCGTGCCACCGGAAATGACATCAGCACCGTCGCCGCCGGAAAGCACATCGTCGCCATCCTCACCCGACAGAACATCGTCACCAGTGCCACCGTCGAGAGCATCGTTTCCGTTTCCGCCGAACAGCACGTCAACGCCGTCGCCGCCGTCGATCCGATCAGCACCGTCGCCTCCGGATAACAAGTCGTCGCCGTCGTGTCCCGAAAGAGCGTCGTTACCGGAATCCCCCGAGAGAACATCACTTCCTTCGCCGCCGGCAAGCGAGTCCGCGCCGTCGCCGCCTTGAAGCGTGTCGTTGCCGAGCCCGCCATCGAGCGTGTCGGCACCATGCCCGCCATCGGTGAAATCTTCGCCGTCGCCGCCCGCGATGCTGTCATTGTCCCCGCCGCCGAACAGCCGATCTGCGCCAACACCGCCACTAATTGTGTCGGCGCCGTCACCGCCTTGTACAACGTCGTCGCCATCGCCGCCGTCGAGCAGATCGTTGCCCGCGTCTCCGGCGAGCGTATCGGCGCCGGCACCGCCGTTAAGCGTGTCGTTGCCAGCCCCGCCGATCAAGTCGTCACCGCCCGAGCCGCCGTGCAAACTATCGTTGCCCGCTTCACCAACGAGACGATCGTTGCCGGCGCCGCCCCAGAGCGTATCGGCGCCGTCGCCGCCCCGGATGTTGTCCGCCGATCCGCTGCCCCAAACTTGGTCGTCGCCCGCGCCGGCCGCCACGCCGGCGGCGGCGCCCGCCGCGACGATCAGGATGTCGTCGCCCGCGCCGAGGTCGTAGCTCTCGACATCGCTCCCGCCCGCGCCGCCGTATCCGGCCGCGACGATTGCTTCCGATCGGGCGCCCGCGAACAGGACGTCGTTGCCGGCGCCGCCGACGATCGTGTCGCGCATCATGAAACGGCCGGACAGATCCGCCGAGACCGCGAGACCGTCGAACACGAACGAGAAGACAGACGCAGGCGGCAGGGCGGCGTCGAAAGACGCGACGAAGCTGTCGTCGCCGTCGCCGCCTTCGAGCCGGTCGTCGCCGCCTTCGCCTTGGAGCGTATCGTTGCCCGTCCCGCCGTAAAGCGTGTCGGCGCCGGCGCCCCCGTAGAGCGCGTCGTTGCCCGCATCGCCGAAGATCGTATCGTCGAGACCGCCGCCGAAAATCCGGTCGGCGCCGTCGCCGCCGGAGAAGCTCCGTCCGGCTTCGAAACCGGCGCGTTCGGCCGCTTCCAACGTGTCGGCGAGGACGACGGTGTCGTTCCCCTTGCGCGCGTCGTATTGGGTGCCCTGGATGTAGCTGTCCTTCTGGACGCTGTTGAAATCGACATAGTCGGTGCCGTCGCCGAACAGCGCGCCACGGCCGCCGCCGGTGCCGGAAAGGGTGATGCCGACCGAATCGACGAAGATTTCGAGACGCTCGAATGTCGACGCGACCAAGCCGAGCGAACCGAAGGAAAACTGCTTTCCGTCGGCGTCCGTCTGCGACGCCGGATTGAGGCTGGATACGTATGCCGCGAGATCCGATCGGACCGTCTGATCGCGGAATTGCTCGGCCGTCAGGTGGAGGCGAAGCGTATCCAACCCGTCATTGCCCGAATAGAAGCTGATTTCGCTGCCGTCGCGGCGCGTCGCGTCGAGAATGGCGAGGTCGGCGCCGCTTCCGCCGGAAACGGTATCGGCACCCGCGCCGCCATCGAGCGTGTCGGCGCCGTCGCCGCCAAAGACGAGATCGTTGCCTTCGTCGCCGACGACCATATCGGCGCCGTCGCCGCCGTCCAGGCGGTCGTCTCCCGCGCCGCCGCGCAGCGTATCGATTCCGGCGCCGCCCGAAAGCTGATCGCGCCCGGCCTCCCCGAGCAGCAAGTCGTTCCCTTGCCCGCCCTCCAGAAGGTCGTCGTCGTCGCCGCCGTAAAGACCGTCGTTGTCGTCGCCGCCGCGCAGCGTATCGTTGCCCGCGCCGCCCCAAACCTGATCGGCGCCGCGATCGCCCGAGAGATCGTCCGCGCCGCCGCCGCCGACAAGCCGGTCGTTGCCGTCGTCGCCGCCTATCGTGTCCTGGCCGTCGCCGCCTTCCAGGTAGTCGTCGCCGCCGCCGCCCGCGATCCTATCGTCGCCGGCGCCGCCCGCGACCCAATCGTTTCCGGCGCCCGCGAGGATCGAATCGTCCCCCGCCTCGCCGCTGATCCAATCGTTGCCGTCGTCGCCGATCACCGTATCGCCGCCCGCGCCGCCGATCAGCGTGTCGTGGCCCGCGCCGCCGTTCAACTGATCGGCGCCGGCACCCCCGCCGAGCCAGTCGGAACCTTCGCCGCCGAGCAAAGTGTCGTCGCCGGAATCGCCGGCCAACGCGTCGTTCCCGGCGCCGCCGACGATCAGATCATCGCCATCCCCGCCGCTCAGCGTGTCGTTGCCGTCACCGCCGTCGAGAAAATCCAGGCCGCTGCCGCCCGTCGCGACATCGGCGCCTTCGCCGCCAAGAATCGTATCCGCGCCGGCGCCGCCGGCCAAAACATCGTTGCCCGTACCGCCGTCGAGCACGTCGTCGCCGTTTCCGCCGTCCAGAAAATCGTTGCCCGCGTCGCCACGGGCCAGGTCGTCGCCGTCACCGCCGAGTATCCTGTCGGCTCCGTCGCCGCCGAACAGCAGATCGCTTCCGTTCCCGCCGTTCAGCGTATCGTCGCCTTCGCCGCCATCGAGCGTGTCACGGCCTCCGCCGCCGTCGATCATGTCGTTTCCCGCGCCGCCGAAGACATAGTCGTTGCCGTCGCCCGCGAACACGACATCGTGTCCGTCGGCGGCGAAAATGAAATCGTCGCCGGACGAACCATTCATCAACTGTAACCGACGTACGTGAACCGGAACGCCGCTCGATACCGGAACCGGCGAGGTGGCGAGTGCCTGCACAGCACTAACAGTTCGACCGAGATTCGAAGCCGATGACGGAACGACGCTCATAAGAAACCCTCAAGATAAAGCTTAGTAATAGAATTTATCCGGCAAGCATCGCGTCAAGAACCACAGACTGGTTCATAAAGAACCGCAGTCGGCTTCGCAAATTGCAAAGTGCAGTTTGAAAGTCCCGATCGAACGGTGCGCCACTTGTCACGCATATCCAATTCGCGCCGAGTGTTCGGTTGGCCGAAGCGTAAGGACATGATGATTGAGCATGTTACGGACGCGCAGATGATGACGATCAAATGAAGAGCTATCAAATTTGAATGCGACATCAATCCAATTGCGGCGGCCAGCACGGAAATGAAGCGCCCCGGCTTTTGGCTACTGACCAAAGCATCGTCATTTCAATAAGCAAGGCGAGCAAGATCGGGGATAACAAGGCGATGAATAGCTTTTCCTCGTCGCTCGAGATGGAGCAAGCCGGGTGCTCAACGTCCGCCGAACGCGCGACAGCGGAAGAACCAGCGTGTCAGATCATATAGGGTGATCCCACAATCCGCGCCGGCGCGATGATCGGCAACGAGAGTCCAATAGCGTTCGCGGCTAAGATGGCGTTAGCTCGGTCGCGCTACTCACAAATCGGATGCATTCCAATCGGAGACATTTTTGATTTTCATTATGGGAGCTAGTCAAGTTTTAAGTCATTATGGATCTGACTTTTATATTCAAATAATACTCGTGAGATTATCGATTTATCTATGCAGAACTCGATCCTAAATTTTTTAGTAGTTGATGACTGTGACGTAACCCGAGCATTGCATTCTGGCGTCCTCAATATTCTTGGGCACACCGTCGAAGAGGCAGACGACGGAAGAAATGCGCTAAGAAAGCTTCTGCGTCATAGATTTGACTGCCTTGTGACTGACAACCGGATGCCGAGATTAGGCGGCGTAGAACTCGTAAAACGCGTTAAGCGATTCTTTGGTCCTAGTTACTTACCAATTTTCATAGTGTCATCCGACGATCCAGTGAGCATTCGTAAAGCTTTAGGCGATTTGGGACAGATAGAAGTGTTGCAGAAACCTATGTCAAAACGAAAGTTCGAAAATATTATTGATGCGACCTATAGATTTCGACATGAATTTTCAAAGTAACTTCGACTGTTTGATTTGACCGAGTTCTTGAACCAAGCCGAATGAGAGATTACTGCATTGTTGCGGGCGGTTCGAGTGGCTGAATCTGGCCGAAGGTTACGAGTGTCGGCGGTCGATATCCAAGCGATGATTGCGGCCGTTTTGCGTTGTAGTGCTTTCGCCATGTCTCGATGACGAACCTTGCCTCCTTCAGGCTGTAAAAGATCTCGACGTTAAGCAGCTCTTCCCTGGGTCTGCCGTTGAAGCTCTCGCAGTACCTTTTCTCCCAAGGGCTTCCCGGTTCAATGAGCAGCGGTTTTTAGCCGATCTTTGTAAGCCGTCCCCAACAACCTTGGCCGTCATCACCGGCCCGCTGTCTGAACGTATGTGGGCGGGAATGCTCCATCTCAGTATCGCATCGGCAAACGTCTCGATGATGCCGAAGCTGTTGATCCGCTGAGCCACCCGGATCGCAAGGCTCTCTCGGATACACTCGTCGATTCGCGTCAGTAGGCGGATTGATCGACCATCGTGGTTCTAGGCCGAGACGAAGTCGTAGCCCCAGACGTGCTTTGGACGTTCCGGCCGTAGCCGAACACACGAGCGGTCGTTCAGCCACAGACATCCCCTTGGACGCAGGTTCTTCGGTACGCAGCCTTAAGGCTCACTGATTGCTGAGCGCCGTGGACGAGTAGAAAAAGGTGGAGCACTTGCGTAGGAGAGACAACGAAGCGCACCCAAGTGGGGCGATCGGGCAAAACACCGCGAAACTACTCGCTTGTTACGCCGGCCTAGACGGCTCGCCTTCATGACGGACGTCGAAAACTCCAGCCATCGGCAGCCCAAAGTTCGGTCTTTGTGAACTGAGTCATACACGAATGCTTTACCTGGAACACTCGGTAGAGCCGATCATCTGACTGGGTCATCTTGAATGCTTCTCGTCAACACTCACCAGGGAACATTAGTCCAGTATATAACTCTAGTCTTATGGGATGGATGATCATCACTTCCGCCAGTTTATGCTTAGGTTAACAATGGAAATCGTTCTGAACCAATTTTGAACTGAATATGCTTTGCGACCGATGTCCGTGTTACGCAGCATTCGTCTTGCCGCCCTGCGGCGAAGATACCGATCTTCGGTCTGCTTCATCTAACGTCAGCCGAATACGTCGTGGTTCAATCGATAGCAAAGATGGAAATGTGAGGTGAAGCTACCGGTCCGGCCAGACTCGCTCGACTTTCGGTACCATCGCGACCCTCGTCTCGGTTGGCTCGGAAATTGTCCACGGCTTCACGGCATATTTGGCACATAAGCTACAATTAGAGGGTCGTGTTAATCATGTTTTGGGCGCTCTCGAATTGATCGGCCACTATGCAACGGACCAATACGCGATGATGGATACGGCATTCAGTCGTATGGCTGATCTGCTGTCGCAACGTGATGTCGGGACAGTATAAAGAGGTAAGCTGGGCACTTGAAACATGCGGTTAGAAACTCTGAATGTAGAAAGACGCCTTGATGCGGCTCTCGAGTTTTCGAACTAAAAATAGCTGCGCGCAAGTGGTCATAGTCACATTAACTTTGTGAATACTGAACGATATGAATCGAAACGCCACGTCAATCTCAACTTCGATTTAGCCGAATCTTTGAATGCATTGATAACTTTACTAGTAACGAAAGTCAGCGACATCACAATAATATGCCGCGCTTAAACCTATTAGATGGAAGCGATGCCGGCGACAGAACACTCTGAAGAGGAGACAACCGACGATAAGGCCATGCTGGATCGCCAGCCGAGAATGGCCATCGACCCGAAGCGCTTCGAGTTTGCGCATAAGGTTTTCTCGGTTTCCGGCGCGATCTTCGAACGCGACGACCACACCAATGAGCCGGTTTTGAAGATCGATCTCGGTGATCTGCGCGCGGCGATGACGTTCGAGACGCTGCGCACCAGTTTCGGTCTAAAGGCTGGTTCGCCCGACGATCTTGCGCTGACGGACGTCGGCAAAGCACTGGGCTTCGTGCGCAGTGTGCGGCCAGGCGACACAATCCCGGCGGAATTGCTAGATGGTTCGGCGTCTTGGCGAGTCGAATCGCGCCATCTGGCGACCGCCCAAGGGCGGATCACGGCGGGCTTACTCGCTTGGTTGGGCGAGGGCATCACAGCGGAAAGCCCTATCGAACTCGCTGCTCTCGCGGCCGACGCGAGTGTCAAAGCTAAGGTGCAACTGGCTTTTGGACGCCTCGCCGTGCGCATGGGGCTGCCTGAGAGCAAGCGCGGAGAAGTTGTCGACGCACTCGACCGGCTCGCGAACGAGCTTTCCTATATCGAAGCATTGCGCGAAAAAGTCAGTCAGACGCGACGCGTGGTCGAGTTGTTCAAACGACTGCGTGCAGCTTACAAACGCGAGCGGGGGGCTTCGGAAAGTCTTGAGCGCATCGTTCATCTGCTCGAACGACCGGTGAAGCGCTATGAACATCGCCTCGCCGAAGTCGACGCGCAAACCGGGGAGATCCAGAACACGATTATCCACCTCGCCCGGCAGATTGCCTTTGTGCGCGAAGCGCGTGACTGGCTGCATAGAGAAATCATGCTCTGGGACACCGTTCTAAAGACTTGGGCAGGAGAATCGATCGAACCGTCTCACGCCCAGCAACGCAAGATCAGCGCAACCTATCGCTTTGCTGCCCGTCATTTTCCGATCGTCGAGGAGTGGGTTCACGGCTGAGTTTGCGGGCAGCGTCTGTCGGACAATAGTCGAGCCCTCATGACAGCAATCGTCCCTCCGATCAACAGCGCCTTCAAGGAACTGTCTTGATGGTGTGGACGGTCTCTTGCCCGCGCCGGGGACCTAACCCGGTTGATCTTAGGCGATCAGACGACCACCTTATCAACTTCGATGCCATCATTTTTTGTGGCAGCGCGCGCAGTAGAATGACGATCAATTACGTGTAACGGGGTGCCTACAATTAAAGGATCCGGAGCATGCGCTACGGAAAGATCCTTATTGTCGTAAGGAAGACGAGTAAGAAAATTTAGCATAGCGTTTAGTCGTGCACGCTTTTTGTCGTGCGACTTAACGATTGTCCATGGCGCATGCACCGTATCCGTATGGAAAAACATTGCTTCCTTTGCTTTAGTATAGTCGTCCCACCGATCAATTGATCGAAGGTCAATTGGCGAAAGCTTCCAAATTTTGAGGGGATCGGTTCTTCGCGCCTCAAATCGTCGACGTTGCTCTTCGCGCCCCACTGAGAACCAGTACTTGAATAATCTAATTCCAGACTCAACAAGCATTCTCTCGATCTCGGGAGTCTGTCGCATAAAGCTCTGGTATTCGTCTTCAGTACAAAAGCCCATTACGCGCTCCACTCCGGCACGATTATACCAAGAGCGATCGAACATTACGATTTCACCAGCTGTTGGCAGATGCTGAATGTAACGTTGGAAGTACCACTGACCTCGCTCTTTCTCAGAGGGTTTCTCCAGCGCCACAACGCGCGCAGTGCGTGGATTTAAGTGTTCGGTGAAACGCTTTATGGTTCCTCCTTTGCCAGCCGCATCGCGGCCCTCGAACAATATTACTACGCGCTGACCGGTTTCACGCACCCAAGTCTGTACCTTCAGAAGTTCGACCTGCAGCTGAGCCTTCTGCGCTTCGTAGCGACGTCCGGGAATGCCTTCTGCATAGGGATAAGAGTCAGATTGAAAATTCGACCGCAATCCGGCTGCATCGCGAAGTAACGCTGCCGTCCCAGGATTTGCCATCGCCTCTGGCAGTCCGGCCGGAACCCATTGTTGCTTCATGCGCGGCTTTAGGTCGCGTACGGGTGTATCTTGATCAGGATCGATCTTAAGATGCGTGGGGGCTGTCAATGCGCTTGCAACTCGACCGTTCGAGATCGGAGGCTTTTTTTTGGTGATTACCTGCGAATTCGCCTCCCGCTTGTTTCGAATGCGCGTTTCCGCCATCGCCATTTTGTTCTCCATCCCTGGCTATTTCATTCTGGCCTTAAGCGATTCGAAATATCGTCCCTACTCGCAAAATTGACTTTGATCTCGATCAATTCAAACCAACCGCTATCCCTTCAACCTGAACTGTTCCCATCAACACGTTTAGGACAGTCTAACCAGTCTGCGTGACAGAGGACTTCCATTTCATCGTTACGCACTCCATGCCAGTCGGTACGGAGTGGATTACGATCCGATCGGCGCGCTGATAGTGGATTTGAAGGAGTGGTGTCGCTGGCCCTTTCAGGTTACAGCGGAGTACCGGCGAGGTCGATTTAGATGAGAGGTTTTTAATGCCGGAGAACAGCGTTGTAATTCGCATCGAGCGAGAACAGTTTGAGCGCTACCATGAAGCGCTGCGGGGATCAGCCATCGGTGCGGAAGCACGAAGGAACATCCGCCCTGATGCATTGTGTTTCGGAATTCGTTCGCGCTGCGGCGCCAGATACAGACGCTGGCGACCTTTAAGCCGCCAGCGTTCTGCCTCATTGATCGCGATTTATCACTTTGCGTTACCACAGCTTCCGAGCGAGGACGAGCTATGAGGTCCGCACTTGGCTCAAGAATCTACCAACCGCATCACGCAATGCATCTGAATGAGCCCCCAGATTCATTGCTGCGTCTTTAAGTTCAGTCGTAGCACGGCCGGTATCATCTGCTGCTTTGGTTACACCAACGATATTCGACGTCACCTCACCCGTACCGGCAGCCGCTTGTTGTACATTCCGAGCAATCTCTTGCGTCGCCGCGCCCTGTTCTTCTACGGCCGCCGCAATCGTGGAGGCGATTTCACTCATCTTCGCGATCGTTCCGGCGATACCCTTCATAGCCACGACTGAGGCGCTTGTCGCATTCTGAATCTCAGCAATTTGACCGCCAATCTCATCGGTTGCCCGTGCAGTCTGACTTGCCAAGCTTTTGACTTCCGAGGCGACAACGGCAAAACCTTTTCCAGCCTCACCGGCACGTGCGGCTTCAATCGTTGCATTGAGCGCAAGCAGGTTGGTTTGCGATGCGATATCGGAGATGAGCTTGACGACGTCCCCGATCTTTTGCGCCGCCTGGCTCAGAGCTTCCACCGTATCACCTGTCCTTTTCACATCCGACACAGCCTGATCTGCAATCTTCGACGATTCCGACACTTGTCGGGCAATCTCCTGAATAGAGCTCGAAAGCTCCTCCGCACTTGCAGCAACAGTCTGAACGTTCGTCGACGCTTGCTCGGCAGCAGCCGCGACAGCAGTCGCCTGACGTGTCGTCTCTTCGGCAGTTGCCGACATTGCACCAGCAGACGCCTGCATTTGATTGGCCGCCGTCGCGACGGCCGTTACGACGCCGCCGACTTGCGCTTCAAATCCATTGGCCAATGCGTGCATCGCGGATTTCTCCTCATTCGCGGCCGCAACTTCTGCCTCTTTTTGGGCTGCCTCAAGTCGAAGCTTCTCCCGACCGTTATCCTGAAAGACCTTCAGCACGGAAGCTAGAGCGCCGATCTCATCTTTCTGCCCTATCCCCGGGATAGCAATATTGAGATCTCCATTCGCTGTATCCTCCATCGCCGCCAAGATGGCCTTTAGCGGATTCAAGATACCGACGAAGACGATCCAAAGGCCAAGTGCGAATGAGATTGCAATTCCAAGGATGGCGATCCAAACCAGTATCTTCGAGCTTGCGTCGTAGTTTTGTTCGGCATTCTTCGACGCCGATTGATAGGTTTGGAGATTACGATCCTCAATGCCGCGGACGCTTTGACGCATCGTCTCGATCATTGGAGAGGCGAGAAAGGCGACGTTTGTCGCTTCATCGAGCTTGTTTTCGCGCGATAGTGACTGAACTTTGGCCGCTTCAGTCTCGTATCGTGCGAGCAACGCTCGAATCTCTCGAACCGCTTGGCGGCTCTCACTCGTTGTGAGCAGAGGTTCAAGCTGGTCGAGGCGCGCTTTGAACCGTCGGTTTTCATCGATAGCAGCAGCTTCGAATTTCCCGCGCTGTTCGGCAGAGAGATCGAGCGGCAAGAATTCTACCGCACGCGCATAAGACAGAAGATTGGCGGTCGAGCGCCCGCTGTTGTTAATTCGCTCAACAGCTTGTTCGACGACGACAAGGTCCGCGCGGATGTCGCCCATCCCTGAGATACCGCGCCAGCTTAATACGGTCGCGGTCAACGCCAACAACACGAGTACAACGAGGATTTTCGGGGCAAAGCGGATGTTCTTCATCGATCTACTGACTCCGATTCAAACCACGGGCGATATCGCCAATTTGGTTTGACCAAAGTCAGACATCTCAACATTATTTAGAGCTTAAAGTTCCGTATGGAACCATCTACTCCAGTACCGAATATGAACATAGATGTCGTGAAGATCGGTATTCAGTTGCGTTCTGACTTAAATGAAATGCTTTGTACGCGAGCCAACCTGGGTACGCTAAAATCGTCGCTAACTGATATGGATGTCCAATCTTTCGCTACTAAATGCCGAGTACGTGCTTATGCTCTCGATCATAGCTGTTTCGCTTGACTGGCTTGGTATCGTGGTCTTTGCGACAACAGGGGCATTGGTGGCCTCGCGCAAAGAGATGGATATCGTTGGCTTCGCCTTGTTGGCGACGGCCACAGGGATCGGAGGAGGAACACTACGCGACGTCGTCTTAGGATTAACGCCAGTGTTTTGGGTTCGCCAGCCCGAGTATCTTTTGGTTTGCGTCGCCGTTGCCTGCCTGACGTTCTTTACTGCGCATTTGCCGCAGTCGCGCTATCGGATTCTGTTATGGCTTGATGCGATCGGTATGGCTGTTTTTGCGGTCGCAGGCGCACAGATCGCATTGAATGCTGGCGCGAATGAATTCATCGCTATCGCGATGGGTGTTGCGACAGCCACTTTTGGCGGCATCATCCGAGATGTGCTGGGCGGCGAGACGCCGATAATTTTGAGCCGTGAGATCTACGTTACAGCCGCACTTTCAGGCGCTACAATTCATGTGGCGCTGTCCGCTGCCGGCTTGACAGCGACAATTGCATCAGTCGCCGGCTTCTTTGGCGCATTTGCACTGCGAGCGGCTGCAGTGCGATACCGGTGGAGCTTGCCACGCTACAAGTCTCGACCAGGCCGCCCGTCGAGCGAATTGCCAAAGGTGTGAAGAGCCAAGTGACCTATCAATCTTGAAAGCTCATGGATAGTTGATTCCAGCTGTAGAATCCAAACTCTTTGTCCTGCACACGTCGATAGTCAATTGGTGCTGCCAATGTCGGCCGATTCGGAAGCGTTCCGGAGTTGGCTGGCTGCTAATGAACGCGAGTTGCCGGATGACTTCGATAAGATGTTTGAGGAGAGCGAGAGACATAACAGAACTCGATATGGTTGTTCGCGGTCTCTCAAGTCCATAGAAGAAAATTGCTGAATCAGTTGCTGTTCTCGGCATCTATATCGGATAGTCGAATATAAAAGAGGACGTCATCTGTTTGCTTGCCGAAGTGGGATCGAACAACGATCGAGATTCCACACTCAGAGAGTATTCTTTTCCGTATCGATAACGCGCAAGACGCGAAGGCAATCGTCCAATGTTCCAAGCGACGCGTTAGTCACGAAATGCCAACGACGATAGCGATTGACTGGATGCTTACGCCAAAACTAAACAAGGCGCCGGATACCGAGACGCAGAGAGAAAATTGTCGACAGCTGTCTTTTCTCAGTCCGACAAGCCCGCACAAACATCCACCGCAAACGCTCCGAAGCTCGCGACTTAAACTGCTTTGGTCGGCCGCCCTATCTTCTATTGTCTTCGAGCGGGACAAATCGGCCGATTTGCTACGTGGCCTACTCGTCGAATCACAATCAAATGCATGCTTGGCTAGTCTGTTGAACGAAGATCAGCGCAACAAAGCCCGTAACCGCTTTATCAAGCGGAGAAGGAAATCTGATACTCACTGTTCACTTCATTTCCCTAATGGAGATAGTTCAGTTCTAGCCGGATTGGTCGAGCGTCTTTAACGGGCGCAGATTCAAATGTAGCCGAGCATACAGACCACGATCATCGCTCAAAAGATTTCACGATGCATCGATTGAACGAGGCGAGATCGGAATAGCCGTCGATTGGTCGCACCCGCAGGATCGCAACAGAACGGCGATCGCGTCGGTAAAAACTGTCGACCGAGATTTGGGCGAGGGATTGATAGCCGCCGACTTGACGCTACCTTGGGACTGTTAACGGATGCCTTGATGCGAACTATGGTCCTAACTGGTTCACTCGGATTCAAATCGATTCCAGAGGGCGACGAGAACGCAGGGAACGACTAAGCGCTGGAAGACAGTCAATGTCGATCATCACTTAGTAGTGAGGGATGAACTATGGAACACCAACGTAAAGATATTCGATCACTTTTGCGCCGATAACCCAATCGAGATTAGCTCTGATCAAACAGAAAGTTCGGTGTCTCCTGGAAACCAATATATCTTGATGAACAAGGTTCGCCTAAAAAATGGTCCAGATTGAACAATTCTTTTATTGAAGTATTGGCCAGACGCCGAGAATTTTCCCCATGAGGAGTTAGAAACCATCCCGACAAAGGAGTCGACGATAAAGAAAACCTGGATCACAGAAGAGAAAATCATCGATATCTTGAAGCTGCACATGGCCAGCGGAAAAGCTGGCGAGCTTTGTTGGAAATACGGGATAAGGTCAATGGCGCATTTGATTTTCTATTAGCGTAAATCGTCGCTGATGTGGCCGCCTTATAGCTCCTTTTGGATATCTTATGCTTTACAAAAATCATCACTATACGATCGTTCAAATTGCCAACATTTGGCGCGGCCGCATTTCCGGACCATTCATTAAAACCGAGTACATGGAAACGATGGATTGCGCGACGGTTGCGATCGCGGAGGAATACAGCAAAGCCGCTATTGATCAACTTCATTATAAAAGAAGTCGCCCACAATTTATGTGACAGAGTGTTTTGATATTGCGCAATTAAATTTTCTTGTATCGCGGCAACTGGTTTGAGAGGTGATCTGACCGAGCTCTTGAACCAAGCCGAATGAGAGATTACTGCATTGCTGCGGGTGGTTTGAGCGTCTGGATCTGGCTGAAGGTTCTTTGATCAATTAATCTTCCGCACTCGCCCAACTTGAGACATATAATATATACTGACTGCAAGAAACACTTTGTTTAAGTCCTACGTACTTAGCCGATCTAAAGGCTGTGACTCCAATGTAAGTTTCAAGAGCGTTTCGGCTGCACCCGGAAAGTCAAACGCTTCGATCTGCCGATCCAGACGCGCGAGGACTTTGGGTTCGTACTTGGATTCAAGTTTCGGCTTAACGGTTCTCCACGTCGCACGAGCGCGTGCATCGTCCGCCTCGAGCATGTCGCGAAGCGACGCGATGCTAGTCGTCAACCCGCCATCCAAAAGCTCCGGTTTTGCATCGTAAACGCCGACCGCCTCGCCGCACAGACGCTTCGCCTCGGCAACGAAGCTTCTCAAAGCTTCGTCAAGCTTCGTCAGTGCGATCTGAACTTCAGCGACTGAAGCACCACGATGAACCGCCAACTCGACGGTGGATGCGGCGGCCGAAGCTTCGGACCCGCCGAAGGACGCAACGACGCTTTTGAGAGAGTGAGCCATCCGCCGCACATCCTGGCGATCGCTGCCTTCGATCGTCGCGATGACGTGCCGCACGGTGTCTTCGTCATGACGCTCTAAGAAGCTCCTCAAGGCGCGTAAAAACGATGATTGCTCGCCCCAGTATTTGAGGGCCAACCCGACATCGATCGCGCGCTCGGCATCCGCATCGGCTGATTGGGTTGTGGTTGCCGTCGGTGCTGGCGCCGCGCCCGGTATCCAGCGCGCAAGCTCCGCGAATAGCTGAGCCGGTTCGACCGGCTTCGGGATGAAGCCGTTCATACCCGCCTCGAAGCACAACCGCCGATCCTCTTCGAACGCATTCGCGGTCATCGCGATAATCGGGACGGCGGCGCCCTCCGGCGAAGCGCGCAACCGGCGCGTGGCTTCGAGCCCATCCATGACAGGCATCTGCATGTCCATGAGGATGATGTCGAAGCGACCCGTCATCGCCGACGAAACCGCATCCGCGCCATTCGCAGCCGTCTCGACCGTCAGGCCGGCATTCTGCAATGTCTGTAAAGCCATCTCCCGATTTGTCTCATTGTCTTCGACGAGCAGAACGCGCGCATCCTTTCGAACTCCGGCATCAGCGTTCGACTTCTTTGCAACGAAGACCGCCTCAATGGCGGTTCTCGCAAGCGAAACGTCGAGCCAAAACTTACTACCGCGCCCCGGCGTACTTTCGACATCCAGCGAACCTCCCATGACCTTCGCAAGCCGCCTGCTGATCGCGAGCCCTAGACCCGTGCCGCCAAATCGTCGGTTCGTGCTTGCGTCCGCCTGCTCGAACGGCGCGAAAATACGATCGATGTCCTCCTGCGCGATTCCGATGCCGGTGTCTTCGATCTCGAACCGAATATCCGCGTAATCGGAGTCAAGCCGTCGAACAATCGTGCGCAAAGAAATACTACCGCGTTCCGTGAACTTGGCCGCGTTGCCTAAAAGGTTCAGCAGTATTTGACTAAGCCTCACAGCATCGCCGCGGAGACCGAGACCGGCGACGGCCGGATCCGTTTCGACGACGAAACCAACGCCTTTTTCAGTTATCCGATCCTGCATAATGCTCGACACGTTGCTGATGACGGCATCTGCGGAGAACGGTATATCCGCCAAAGTCAACCGACCGGCTTCAATCTTCGAAAGGTCGAGAATATCGTTGATGACGCCGAGCAAATGATTCGCGGCGCCGACGATCTTTGAGACTCGTTGCTTCGCCCGATCTTGCGAGACTTCGGAGGCGAGCAAATTCGCAAACCCGACGATGGCATTCATCGGCGTTCGAATCTCGTGGCTCATATTGGCCAGGAACGCGCTCTTCGCCCTATTCGCCTCTTCCGCCCTTTGACGCGCAAGCTCGAGCTCGGCCGTACGATCCGCCACCAGGCGATCCAAAAGTTTGCGCTGCTCATCGAGTTCTCTTGCGACACGCTTGCGCTCTGTGAGGTCCGTCCAAACCGTATGCAGATAAATCTTGCCGTCGATCTTGATCGGCGTAAGGGTCACTTCGACCGAAACGACCGATCCGTCGGCGCGCACATGCTCCCACTCGAACTGATGCGCCTGACCGCCCTCCGGAATCGCCGACATACTCGGCGCGACCTCGGCCGATATGCGGCCATCCGAAAGGACCTTCGGCGAAATATCGAGCGGTGATCGCCCGATAATCGAATCAGAGCACGCGTATCCGAGAAACGCTACGGCTGCTGGATTCGCCTCGACGAACCTAAAGTCAGTCGACAATAGGACCGGTAGCTTGATGTTCTCGATCAGAGAGCGAAACCGAGCTTCGCTTTCGCGAAGAAGGTCCGCGGAACGACGGCCGATCTCAGCGTCGCGGCGACGCGATAGGACGCTTGCCAGTCGCCGCGCGACCGCGTCCAGTAGTTCGCGTTCTTCGCGAACATAGGGTCCTTCATCTCGCTCCGGCAGGTGGGCGGTGCTACCGATGGCGACCCATCCATCGCCTAACTCGGCGACTTCAAAGTCGGAGCGAAGGATCGAGCGCCAGTCTCCGATATCGAACTCCGAATGCCGGCGCCCTTGCCATTCCACGCAAGCCTGTGCCCCTTCCTCATGGAGCATTCCAGACGGCAATATCTTTGCGACCGAATCGAGCATTGTATCGATTGGTAGATCAGGGTCCTCCGTCGCCGCGAAAATCGCGTTCAGGCAACGCTGCTCACGAATTCGTTGATGCAATTGAATCTCGGTCGAACGGATTCCGGTTATGTCGCGGGCAACGCCAAGCACCCCGATCAATCCGCTCGCATCGCGCACGGCGCTCTTGGTCGTATGCAACAGGTATTGCTTACCGTCGGATAGATTGACGATCGTCTCCTCGTACGTTCTTGGAGAAGATTGCGCCATAACCGCGGCATCGTCGGCGCGCACACTTGCCGCGGTGACAGTATCGAGGATCAATTCGTCGCGACGGCCGATAAGCGCTTCCGCCTCCACGCCGAAAAAGCTTGCGAAGACGCGGTTGCAAAAAAGATATTCTCCAGACGGATCCTTCATCCAAACCAGATCAGGAAGCGTCGCAAGCAACTCCTCAAGTTGCCGACGGCCGCGTGCGCCCCTCTCGCGTTCGCTGCGCAGACGAATGGCGATGCGGCTGGCAAGCACCAGCAGCCCCAGGATTGCGGCGAACGCAAACGCTATCGCGATAACGATGGCGGAATGATCGTGCCAAATGTCGATAAACCGTATCTGCGGCTCTGAGTCATACGGCGGTTCGGCGAGCATGCGACCAACCCGTCGCGCCGAATCGTCGTCGTCGGGCAACGCGAAACCGAACACGCCCCCGGCCGACACGCCTACGGCGCCCGCGTGCGGCATCGCCAGCAAAACGGAAACCAATTGTCGTAACGCCGCCTCGTCCGCGCCGGCGATCGCGGCAAGCGCCCGCGTCGGATAGAGCGGCGTCGATGTCGCGTATGGATAGCCGCGACGTTCAAGTGGCTCGACAACCTTCAGCATATTTGATGCGGGATCGCCTAAGGCGGCAAGACGCTCGACTGTGCCGGCGGGAACGAAGGCCAGATCCGCCTCCCCTCGCAATACCCTGGCAATCGCATCGGCCTGGGTGCCGCCGGTGAAGACGACGCGATCCGGCTCGATCCGCGCCCCGGTCGCCGAACGCAAAGCAAGTAGCTGCGCCTGGAATCCGACGAGCGATACACGATCGACGGCAGCGATACGCGCGTCGCCGAAAGCAGATAATGTACGGGTATCGTCTCGTCGCGCGACGATCGCGCCGCCAGCCGCCCGCAGGGGACGACCATCAGAATCGTCGATGACGGAAACGAGGGGTGAACCGACGCCGTTGCGCCTTGCCAAGAATCCTCGATGGGCAGGATCCGTAATGACCGCATCGATCGTTCTACCGGTAACAGCCTCGTCAAGCGCCGCGCGCGACATCACGGTAAATTCGATACGCGAGTCGGCGGTGCAATTCCCGTCCAGCTTTGCTGCGAGCCCGTCCCAAAACCGTTGCTCGATCGCCTCGTGGAAGACCGGCAGAATACCGACTCTGACGCACGCATTTGACTGTGCCGGGACGGCAGCAAGCGTGGCGAAAACTGTGATAATGATCCGGAGTTTGTTTTTCATCGGGCGCCGGGAAGAAACTCCGCAACGAAGATATCATTGGCGGGTACTGGGAACGCCAAAATCGCGGCGATTTCTTGCGCAGCGGCTGTCATCTCCAAGGCTGGGGGCGTGAGATAGCGTCTGTTGTAGACAGCGTCCGGCAGATCAAGCCCAGCATACGAATCGATCACTTCTTCTGGCGAGGACGAAAGCATAGTGGCCAGCCGGTAAGCCAAGTCGACGGGCGAACGCTTCCATTCATCCAAAAGTGCGAAATGGACGGCATTGAGCTTGCGCAACGCCGATGACTTTCGATCCGCTGACGTTCGGCGAACGCCCAGAACATCGACGATCAAGCGCGGAAGTCTGCGGCTATCAAATATTTGTCGTAAACCACGGGAGCGCAGCTGCGATCGCGCCGGATCGTAGGTAATAATGGCGTCCAACCCGCCGCGATCCCAAGCGGCGACATGATCCTCGTCGATATAGGTAACCTCAATGTCAGAGCGATCCAGTTCAGCCGACTCAAGGACTTTCGCCAGCATGATCTCACCAAGCGTGCTTCGTTCGACCCCGATCGTTTTTCCGCGCAGAACCCCGAGCGAATTAATCTGCGGAACGGCAAGCAGTACGTCCGCGCCGGCGGACACGTCGAATACCAATGCGACGACGATGTCGTGCCCACTTCGCCGAAGGCCGAGTACCTGGTCGAGCGTCAGCCCTGCGCCATCGACCGTGCCATTCGTGAGCATCTCAAGCGACTGCTGAACGGTTACCGTATCGACGATCTTTGCCGTGGCGTCGATCAAGCCCGATCGTGATGCAAGACGCATGAACTCGTATCCAGGCCAAGGGTGCAGCGCGATACTCAACGGCGGCGCTCCATCGCATGCCGCGATGCCAGCCGACAAAGCTGCCGCGCCGGTAATGACCGCACGGCGGCTAATGTACGAAGGCTTGGATCGCGCTCGTACGTTCAAGGAGCAAAGTCCCTCATCTCTACGGCGACACGACGAAACTCGGAAAGGCGCGAGAGGAAAGCGTCGACGATATCCGGATCGAAATGCTTACCGCGACCTTCTACGATGATCGAGATCGCGTGATCGAAGTCAAAAATCTGCTTGTAAACTCGCTTGCTCGTGAGCGCGTCGAATACATCTGCCAAAGCCATCAACCTCGCGCAAAGCGGGATGGCGAGCCCCGATAGCCCCGCCGGATAACCCGACCCATCCCACTTTTCATGGTGGAAGTTGGCGATCTCACTCGCAATTTCCAGAAACTCGAGCCCGTCTCTTTCGATCTGCTCTGCAACCGCTTGGCGTATCGCTTGCGCGCCGATCGCGGCATGGGACCTCATGATCTCCCATTCCTCGGGCGTAAGCTTCCCTGGCTTTCGCAAAATATGATCCGGTACTCCCACTTTGCCGATGTCGTGAAGCGGAGCCGCCTTCACGTAGAGCTCGATCCGGTCCGGCGTCAGATCGTCGGCAAACTTCGGCAGAACTGCCAACTCTTCGGCAAGTATCCGCACGTATTGCTGCGTGCGTAGGATATGCTGACCAGTCTCCTGATCCCGCGTTTCGGCAAGACACGCAAGCGCGCGCATCGCAACATCCTGGACGACGAGGTTTTGCCTCATCCGGCGGCGAATTTCACTTTCAAGCCATGCATTCTGCCCTCGCAACGCTTCACGCGCGTGCGATAACTCGATCTGCGTGCGAACGCGCGCTAGCACGACTGCTGACTGAACTGGCTTAACAATGTAATCGACCGCGCCGACATCGAGTCCGAGTATTTCCTCGGCGTCGGCATCGAGTGCGGTAACGAAAATTACTGGAATGTTGCGCGTCGAATCGTCGGCACGAATACGACGCATCACCTCGTATCCGTCGATATCCGGCATCATGATATCCAACAGGATCAAGTCCGGTCGGGGTCCGGTCTTCATGGCGGCCAGCGCCCGCGCTCCACCATTCGCCACGCGAACACGATAGTGCGGCATTAACACTTCCGACAGAAGGTCAAGATTCTCCGGCGTATCATCGACCACAAGAATTGTGCCGCCACTAGACATTCAAGTCTCCGCTGTTTGTCTCGACATCACGTCCCGATCATTCCGAGAAAGACCGTGAGTGGCAAACTAACTTTCTACTCCGGTAACTGTTTTTCTCTCGATCAGTCGATCACCAGACAGCATCCAAAATTCCGAAAACAGATATGGCGCGCGTGGCAGCGAGTATAAAATGATCGCTTCCAATTGTTAGGTAAACCTTAGGACAATGACAGGTCGACCTGGATCCTCTCAACGCTCAAACACTCAGTCCGCAGGAAGTTAGTGACCTGCCCCCATTGAAGGGGCCCTCCCTGAGGTATGGTTTTGGAGGAGGAGGATCAGTCAATGGGGGCAGGTCACGACCAATTCGGCGATGTCTTGAGCGGTCAAAGAAATCAATAGACGACTTGCAAACGGATTATGCACTCGAACTCCTCGACCTCTTGGGAGAGGAAGCTTTCAAAATAAGCCATTATGTCGAATCTCGGCGTTACAACATCGACTCGTCTGATCGACTGGCTCACCGCCGATATGCAGATGCATTCCATCGACTATATTCGCCCTGAACAATTACTCGGGCCCATCTTGTCCACATAACATTGCAATTTGAACCTTATCTACGCTTGCGACTGCGGAGGCAGATTGTTCTATTGGAAAATAATTATTGTAGTCGGATATGTCCGATGTCGTGGACGCCACTCGAAATGTCCGTGTTGATCAATGCACTGGCAAAAGAGTTGCCGGAGGAACTGCCAACGTCGCTGAGTGAGCTGATGGTCGATCCCGACAGAAATGCGAAGACGATTCTTTCGATGTGCGACCAAGCATACGCCAGCCTTCCGCCGGAAGGTAAGTTGCGCGTCGCCAAGCACGCAGAAGCACTTGCTCGCTCCTGAGGCGCCAATATTACTGGCATTACAGAAACGAACGACTTCTCTGGCTGGTTTGGCTTCACCGGGTCTTCTTGAACAAAGCCGATTGAAAAAGTCCGCATAAACAGAGTGTCTAGCTCAAGAGAACTCAGTCAGGACACGATCACTCGGAGAATACCGCTTGAGTGTAAGGGCACTGGATTTCGCCAAGAGTATTCTGCTGCTTGTCTCTATACGAATTCTTCGAGACTAATAAAGCTCTAGCGCATAAGCCTCAAAAAGACGCTCGTCGGCGCATGCGAACTTTCGACGACCCAGATCTCACTTCGAGCTCGAAAGTCAGCAAACCCTCAACAAACGATCTTTCGATTCAAAATTGCACTTACAAGGTCTTTAGATTCGAAAGGTTTTAACAAGACTCGTACGCGGGCATCGGTACTCAAAACAGACAAATCTGAGGAAACGCTTCCATCGGTGATCAGCACAAGCTGACGAATATCACCGGAATTGAGTGCCCTTCGCAGAACTCTGATTGCGAATGAGGGATTGGGGAAAAAATCGATGTCGAATAGGACCGTCTCCGATTGACGAGCTAGGACCTTAAACACACCCACTGAGCATGATTCCATAACGTCAATCTGCTTACCGCACTCCGAAAGAGCGTCCCTAATCTCAGCAAATTGCAGCTGGTCGTCTTCAACGACGAGAACTCGATCAATGACCTGATCCACACCGTGGCCCCTCCGGCATAAACAGGAGGTAGCGCTCTTCGCGACCAAAGCTAGCATCGGGACAGGTTTCAGCAGATCAAAATCCTCCAAAATGAATGTGAATGGATAATCACCGAAATGAACGAGTCAATAAGCACCCATTGAATGAAATTCTGGCGATTATCCAACACAATGAACCAATCTGAATGTAAGCAGAGCTATTTTAGGATCAACTGCATTCAAGTCCGCGATATCATCTAACAGATGACGCCCGGCCATGTTCGAACGGAATTCTTTGTCGACCTAAAAGCATTTTCGCAGCCGCTCGCGTCGAAGCGATTTCACAACGCGAGTGAAGCTCTCGAGTGGTCGCTCTATACGGTGACCAAACTCAGACTGGCCTTTGATCCTCAGTTTTTTAAGCAACTTGATAATTCAATTCAAATAACAATATCTGCCACTTTAGTTGCTAGGGATTACAATCGTACGATAACAGCTTGGGAAGGCTCTTTGAGCTTAACGGAAACTGCAGCCCATGCAGCATTGAAAAAATTTACCGAGAAAGTGCTTCCCGAAGAACTTGGCGTCGCCAAAAGGGCGGATAGTATCGCGGAGAGGCGCACCATCAGAAAGATGGCAGTATTCTCACTCTCAGGGGCGGTCCTATGTGCCCTAGCTTTTGCGGGACTTCGATTGCTCCCGCCAGTTTTTGATCCAGACGTCCAATCATCGCTAGTCCTAAGTTCGCCGCCCGAGATGATTGCCGGTGCTTGGGCGGCAACCACTGAGGCATGCGAGACGAACAAAATCGTTTTCTTGCGTGGCCGAGTTGAGATATTTTCAGCTAACGGCATCAACTCGCAGCCTGCGCGGTATGAGCGAATAGATAGCAATAACTTTCAGCTTGTTCTAACGAGCTTCAACCGAAAGGTTACACAAAACATGCAACTATCACAATCTGGTGCCGTATTGTCGATACAGCGCGGCGATTCCGACGAAAGCGCAGTACGCGAAAGCCTGAAAACTGTTCAGACTTCACGTCTCATTCGATGCCGTTAGTTTTTGGGCCCGACTTGTTGATATCGTTGCGTCGTGTAGACGGTCCAGCATCTCTTCAAGATGTAAAATCGCATCATTTGATAACACAAGATAGGCGCGACGTCGGTCCGTTGGGTCTTGTTCGCGTATAACAACGCCAAGATCGACGAGATCATGGACCCGCCTTAGCGCCGTCGTTTGACTTCCGCCAGATGCAAAACATAGGCTAGAAACAGATACTTTTTTATTCTGTAACCCAGATAGATAGAGATCCAAAATCATAAACCACGCCGGGTCACCAAAGATTTCCTTTGGCAAGTACGCGCCGCGCATATCTCTGATCTTTAGGAGGCTCTCGACTTGAGCCACGCGCCTCGACCCAACGCTTTGATTCGTCGAGCCAGAGCTCTCAATTGAAATTGCTGAATTGAATTGCTCGCGAGCCTGAAGCAATCTGTTGATCACCTCAAGAAAAGCCACCTTCTCAAGTCTTCCCTTGCGAGCTTCCCGGTATTGATCAATCGCTGTCTGCACCACGGTGCTCAGCTCTATTGGGTCAACCGGCTTCGTTAGATATCCAGTTCCTTTTGTTTTAATTGCTTCGATTGCCGTAGAGAGGGCTGGGTGTCCGGTGATGAAAACAATCTGACACGCTTCACCCCGATCACCCGAGCTGCGAATGGACTTTGCGAGTGACAGACCGTCATTAACCGGCATATGAACATCGGCTAAAACAACTCCGATCGAATCATCAAGTAAGAAGGCCTGCATTGCGGATCGAAAATCGAACGCAGTTTTTGGCTCGAAACCATAGTTCACAAGTGTATCGGCCAATTCCTGAAGCGCATCAACCTCATCGTCGACTACAAGCACTCGAACCGTTTCGGAGCCGAAAATTTTTGCGACTGATAGTACGTCGCTCACTTCCGAAGTTGCTTTCATGAGTTGACATCCGGGATATCGTTTTGGCGCTCGAGAGGTAGCATTACGATAAAGCTTGCGCCACCGTCTCGACTCTCAAATCGCAACTCGCCACCCAAAGAGCGGATGGTTGCGTCGGAGATCGCTAGGCCGAGGCCGATTCCACCTTGCGATATCTTCGTTGAGCGAAATGGCCTAATGCCATACTTGATAAGTTCGTCTGGCAAACCCGGGCCGCTATCGTGCACCGCGACTTCAACATTTTGATCATCATTCACGATGTCCACCGTAATCCGAACCTTTCTGTGTTCGCTCCGGCCATCGTTACGCCCAACAATCGCCTCCTTCGCGTTCATCAGGATGTTTATAAACACTTGCTCTAGCTCAATGCTATTTGCGCGAACACTTGCATCTCTCGGTGCGTTAACTTCGATAATTGTATTTGCCAATTGATATACATCCGCGACGGATTCAATTGCGGAACTCACGACGGACTTAATCTTCAGAACGGTCATTGAGGGCGAAGGCGGCCTCGCCAACATTCTGAATCTGTCCAAAATTTTTCCCGCGCGACGGATTCTTGCTGACAGCCTGTCAAACCTCTTGATGAGATTTTCAGGGGGAGCCGCAATAAGGACCTCGCGCTTAAGATTGTCGAGCCCAAGCGAAACAACATTCAAAGGCTGAGCTAGTTCGTGACAAATCGCTGCCGACTGGCGCCCTAGGGACGAGAGCTTCGACGCATGGATCAGCATGAGTTCGTTCTGACGCAGATCTGTATGGTCAACCGCGACCCCGATAAGCTCATCTTTCTGCGTTGCAACCGCCTGGAGCTTGGTCCAGCTCCAGAGAAACTCTCTTATTCTTCCGTCGTGGTCTTTCGTGTAGCTCAGGAAGCGCGTCGGATATCTATTCGCGTTCACGGCTTTTGCAATGATATCAGCAACGAGTTCTGCTTGCGGCGACGCGGACATCTCTCGTTCAGGAACTTGCTCGTCGTTCGACAAGTGGAATAATTGTTTGAGGGCCGGATTAGCATCGATAACCCGCCCGCTATCGTCAATTCGCAGCATGAGCGCATCACAATTGGCCAGCAACCCGCCCAAGCGTTGAAGTTGAACGGCTCGTTCCTCGGCACGCGCGCGAACAGCCGATGCTTCGGATTGTATAAACGCAATGCGATCATATCCAGCGGCCAAGATGATGATCAGAAGAGAAATCAGCGAAGCGAACGCGATCTCCTCCCAGAGCCCCGACATCTGCGCGCGTTCGACATACAAAGTATCGATGCCGATTGCGATATAGAGGTCGTATCCGTCTATTGCCTGATAAGCAACATGGTAGCGTTTACCTTCGCCACCAAATACTGATCGCGTGATGCCGGCAGTCTCGCTTGACTTCATTGCCGTCAGCAGTGCCCCATCGATCATCAAGATACTCGTCGGCATTTTTTCTAGATCCGAGCGAGCCCTGATGACGCCGTCGATGCCTACGACTTTTGCGATATAGCCGCCTGGAAAACCAAAGTCCTGGAGATATGCCGAGAAAAACGTTGGATCAACCGATGCGACGATAACGCCGTCGACTTCGCCCTTCGAATTGAAAATTGGCCGGGTGACATTGATCGATAGCCGCCCCGAGGCGCGCCCAATCAATGGGACGCTAAAAAATATCTTGTCGCGCTTACCCTCAAGATGAACCTTGATATGATCACGATCGGATAAATCAATTCCGGAGACAGCGCCAAATTCACTGGAGGCAATTAACTGTCCCTCCTTATTCGTCACGGCCAATTGAAACACCGGCTCTCGCAACATGTTACGAGAATAAACCCAGCTTCTCAGATCCGTAGGAATCCCTGATTCTGCGATCTCCGCTCGAAGCGTCTGAATAGCCCGATCGATCGAAAGCACATTCACGCGAATGTACGCTTCATGCAAATCGACACGATAACGCAGATCGAGTTCGACCTTCTCCAGCGCGTTCTGACGTTCTTCTTTGACGATGACGATCGTCGCTGCCGCGACGGTCAGCAGTAACAAACCTATTCCAGCTATAAGAAGAACTCTTCTGCGCGCGTGGTCATGAAGAAAGTTCAGCATACTTCGAACTGTATCCTAAAGTTCCCGCTCACATAATCCATACAGTCACAGGCCAATCCAACTGGTTCAAGCCTCGCCGTGCTTATTGGTTCAAATTGAACCTTATTAAAGCCAGTAACCGATCCGATTGAACTGAAACGAGCCGCATGCCTCGAATCGATTCAATTATCCCGTGATCGCGGATACGGTACCTGAGAGATGATTTCTATGCCTTGCAGAACGTCCCATGAATGCTAAGTCGGCAAATCTGCATATCTTGGCTGCCTTTCAGTCATGAAGGCATCAATTCATCCTCCGGCTAGTCCATAGTCACCTGCCGATAGAGTCGTTAGCGAAATCCGGATTTTTGACGAGTCATTCTGACCGTAACAGGCAATACATTTCGCACATAAGGACCAGACCCATCGATAGCGGTGGACAATATGAACTCGGATGGAATGTTCAAAGTGAATTTGAAATTACTATTGTATTCCCCGTGCGCGTCGTACGAGATCAGTGGAGAGAAAGGTCTCGCTCCGTACTGTGATTACGCAAACACGAACGATAACAGCAGTAGGCGCCGGCGTTGCTTTGGGTCTGCTTCTATTCGTTCTTGCCTTTATTATTGCCCAGCGGGAATGGCGAGACGAGGACGCGAGGGAATCAAAAAGCTTTTGGAGTGTTTCCGAAACGGTCGCGCGCGCCATTGCTGTAAAGCTCAATACACGACTCTCTGGATTGCAGGCACTCCACGAGGATTTGCAGAGCGGATTGGCAGTATTCGGTGATTCGTTTGAAAAAGCGGCCGCACTTGTAAATCGGAGCTCGGGCGGATACCTCGCCATCAACCTGATCGACGCCGATCGACGTATTGTCCAAGTTTGGCCGCTACAGCCGAATCGCGATGCGCTCGGACGCATTGTCGGCCAGTCGCCGGCGGTTGTGCACTTGCTTGAAGACGCCGTCGCCACGAATGAACCAAGGGCCACAGGAATTGTCGATCTCTTCCAGGGTGGCCAAGGAATAGCTGTCTATTTTCCCCTTACTCGAGAAGGACGGCACACTGGCTTCTTAAACGCGATATTTCGGCTCGGCGATCTAGATACCGATCTTTTGGAGATCGTCCCAATCGGCTTTCGTCTGACGCTAGATACGAAACCGTCGGCAGCTGATCGAGTTCGGACAGTACAAATGTCTGATCAGATGTTCCATGTCGCATTCGATCAAAGAGTTCTAAACCAGACATTTTATGTCAATGTTGAACAGCGCCGTGATGCGCCGAACACAGCCAGCAGAGTGGCCTCTCTTAGCTGGCAGATCACATTGAGCATCTTTTGCGCCGTCATCCTGAGCGGATACTTGATTTGGATTAAAAAGTCCCGGGCAGAAGAAGCGTTGCTAGCAAGTATCCTTAGATCCAGTCCGATCGCCTTCGTTAGCGTAGATTCGGAAGGTAGAATCGTTAAGTTTAATCCTGCAGCCGAGACGATGTTTGGTTACGCATCGTCTCAGATGCTCAATCGGAAAATCGATATTCTGGTGCCGAGCGACGCTCGCGCGAAGCACGCGAATCTCGTAATCAAGTTCTTCCGCTCGACTATCGAACATCAGTCTATGGGTGACTGGCGTTCGATTGAGGCCCAACGCGCCGACGGAAGCCGATTCAATGTTTCGGTACTCTTGACAAAATCCATCGTCGACGGCGACCGGATTACGACCGCAATGCTCACGGACATGACCGATGAGCAAACTCGGCAACGAGAGCTACTTCGTCTGATTGAGGAACGGGAAATCGGGGCGGAACGCGCGGAAGCGGCGAACAAAGCTAAGACGATTTTTCTCGCTTCGATGAGTCATGAACTAAGAACACCGCTAAATGCGATTATCGGCTTCTCGGATCTCATAAACCAGCAGATATTTGGACCGGTTCAGCCGGCCAAGTATCGTGAGTATCTTCACGACATCCACGATAGCGCACAGGGGCTGCTGTCGCTCATTAACGACATTCTCGACTACTCAAAGATCGAGACCGGAGCGCTGGTCGTATCAAAAGATGTGTTCGATGTTCGCGATGTTGTTGAACACGTGATCAGAACGGCGACTGGAGTCGCTTTTGAAAAAGGTCTGAAGCTGGATCTTGATACCAGAACCAGCATTCCGAAAGCTTTCGGCGATCCAAGAGCGGCGCGTCAGGTCCTACTTAACTTGATGTCTAATGCTATCAAGTTTTCGCCACGTGGCAGCGTTGTCTCGATAAGGCATTCGGTCAATACCGGAGGGAACGAGTTAGTCGTCGAGGTATCGGATAGCGGCCCGGGTATTTCAAAACGCGATTTGGCTCACCTCGGAACGCCATTTTATCAAGCGCGTGACAACAGCTTTATTTCCAGCGAAGGCACCGGACTTGGTCTCGCGATCTGCGCCGGACTGATGAAAGCCATGGAAGGGCGAATTGAAATCGACTCTGAAGTCGGAAAAGGAACGACGGTACGCGCGGTGTTTATGACAGCGAACGACGGCACCAAGATGTGAGAATGGCCGCCGCTAAGGTGCCGCGATAGCGCTAAGTAACAACGTCTTTTAGATGAACAGGGGGAAGGCCATGGCGAAGTACGACTTCAAACCAACGGGCGTTGAACGAACCTTTGGAGAAGACGAAGTTATCGTCAGCAAAACAGATCTAAAGGGCAGGATTACATACGGAAACGAAGTGTTCCTGAAGATCTCTGGATATCCCGAGAAAGAGATTGTTGGGGCCCCTCACAGCATCCTGCGTCATCCGTCGATGCCTCGCTGTGTATTCAAACTTTTATGGAACAAGATCGAGGCTGGCGAAGAGATATTCGCCTATGTCGTCAACATGGCGATGGGCGGCGACCACTACTGGGTTCTCGCTCACGTGACGCCCACCTTCGATGAGACCGGGAGAATCTCGGGTTACCACTCCAATCGGCGTAAACCCGAGAGGTCGCAGATTGAAAAAGTCTCAGCGCTATACCGCTCACTGCGCGACATTGAAGATCGCGCGGCCGACAAGAAGGTCGGAATGGAACATTCGTTCGAGCATCTTAACTCGCAGCTGAAAGCCAAGGGGATCGGCTATGACGAATTTATCTTCTCTCTCTAAGGCAGCGATTCTTTCACTATTGGTGTCGGCGCTTGGTATTGGCGCAATCTTGATCTTGTATCTAAATTCCTCGAGTTATGCCGGCTTGATGATTGGAGCTGCCACGATCCTAGCGCTTCTAAATGTTTGGCAAGTCCGCGAAGCGCGTGCGAGCGTTCTGCGATTGGCTGGCGTTGCGCGTGCGGTAGCAAAGGGTGACCTGGAACCTCGTCTAATCGGCATTACGGAGCGCGGTGAACTTGGCGAAGTTGCAAACGCGATGAACTCATTCATCGATGCCGCGGACGCATTCGTTCGAGAGGCAGGCGCTGCAATGGACCATGCTCGTCAAGGGAAGTTCTATCGGAAGGTCCTTGAGCGGGGGATGCATGGATCGTTCCGTCGTGGCGCTATGATCATCAATTCAGCAAACGCCGAGATGCAGGAACGGCTCGTCGAGAACAAGCGGCTTGCGACCGATTTTCAGAATGGTGTCGGATCTGTCGTTAAAAGCGTTGCTGAGTCTGCACTGACTTTGCGCAGCAATGCGGAGGGCATGGTTAAACTAGCCGAGGATACACAGCAGCGATCCATGACTGTATCTGCAGCATCGGAACAAGCGACAACGAATGTGCAGACCGTGGCATCGGCCGCAGAGGAACTTTCCGCTTCGATTCGAGAGATATCGTCCCGGGTCGGTGAAGCGGCCGCGGTCGCGACAAAAGCAGCGCATGAAGCTGAGTCCGTGGATGCGACCGTTACCTCCCTAGCCGAAGCGACAGGCCGAATTAGTGAGTTTGCTACATTAATCCGAAAGATAGCGGAGCAGACGAATCTTCTGGCTCTGAACGCAACGATCGAAGCGGCCCGCGCTGGTGAGGCCGGTAAGGGCTTCGCCGTCGTAGCCTCGGAAGTTAAAGGGCTTGCCAGTCAGACGGCGAGAGCAACCGAGGACATCTCGCGGAAGATCGATGAAATCTCCAAGTCGACTTCCGATGCGGTTTCAGCAATCAGAGGAATTGCAGCGACGGTTGCGCAGGTTAATCAGGCAACGACTGCCATTGCCGGCGCAGTCGAGGAACAAAATGCTGCTACTCAAGAAATCGCGCGCTCAGTGGCAGAGGCGTCGTCAGGGACGAGTATGGTGACGGAGAATATCTCCGCTGTCTCGCAGTCGACAGAGAACGTAAGAAACTCAGCGGAAGCAGTCCTTAAGGCTGCCGCAGGGCTTGATCGTCAATCCGAGGAAATGCGAGGCGCCGTCGATTCATTCCTTGCGAAAACTGGCGTGAAGAAAGGATAGGCGGAATTCGGTTACCCAATCGATCCGAGCTCAACCCTCTCGAGTACTTCGGCTAATGCATTGCGCGGCTGTTGGCTTTGGATGGCTTCCATCAACTGACATCGTCACCCAAGCTCTTGGCTCTTTTACGCTTAGGAAATGGGCAACTACCGGCCGCTCCAGCTAAGCGGGAAATTGCCGGAGATGCCGGGGGTGCCGGTCGAGGTCGCGGTCGGGATGGCGGGCGGCGTCAGGTTCAGCAAGCCCGGTAGAATCGTGACAGGCGCGCCGCCGCCGACCGGCGTCACGGTGATCGACTGAACGGCACCGCCGGAGGTGTTGATCGTGATCGTTGTGCCCGCCGCGAACGTGCCCGCCCCAGCCGCCGGGGTGGGCGTGCTGGATTGCGTGCCGCCGGTCTGCGGCGTGCTACCGGCCGTTTGGGGATTGCTGCCTTCGCCGCTGCCTTGTTGCCCCCCGCCCGTGCCGCCAGCCGGCGACGCGGCCTCGGTCAGGATCGCGATCAGCATCGCCTGCACCGCCGCCGGGCTGACCGGATTGACGTTCGCCGCGTCGGTCGTCGCGGTCGAGGACGACGCCGTCGTGGTGGTCGAGGTCAGGATCTGGGTGATGATCTGCGCCAGCGTCTCGGTCGTGACGGTCGTCAGCGTCGTGCCTTCATTGCCGCCCGGCGATGTCGTCGCGGAATTGGCAATCGAAGTACCGCCGAAAGTGAAGCCATTGCCGACTGCCGTCACCGCCGGCGCGGCTGCCGCGCCCAAGTTGCCGTTGACCGTGCCATCAAGCGCGCCGCCCACGCCGGTCAGCGCCAGCGTGCTGCCGAAGCTATTGAGGCTGTTCGACAACGTCATCGTGCCTGTGGCGGCAAGACTGGATGTGCCCGAGCCCACTTGGATGGCGCCGGATTGCGTGATCGTCCCGCCGGCGGTGATTGCCAGCGAGTTGGCCACGTCGATGGCTGCGATCGACAAAGCGCCCGCCGTCGTCACTGACGCGGAACCAGACGCGGCATAAAGCGTCAACGGGCCGCCGAACGCGTTGGAAGCGTTCGTCAGTGTGATGTTGCCGG
>VFQU01000412.1_pt1 | contig 39776 bp, 36 predicted proteins | sample 3512311 | NCBI WGS metagenome assembly VFQU01 (sample SAMN10412377, study PRJNA504923) | tailings metagenome | isolation source: Relicate 3 Philex TSF3 active mining site | place: Philippines: Tuba, Benguet | collected 2017-08-29
CCAACTGCTCCGTTTACCACCAAACCTCAAATGCCTCGCGCCTTTGGGGCTGGGGGCCTCTGTCTCCCCTTGACTCCTCCCTATCATGGATGTCCTAGGCCCGCCCTTTAGGGCGGGCCGTGGGACTGTCCCCTCCTATCCCCGCTTTTCCCCTCCTCTCCCCTCCAGTCCCCTCTTTTCCGCCGTGCTTTCCATCATGGTTCCCCTTGGCGCTGGGCCTTCTTCCAGTCATCCGTCAGCATCCCGGCAAACCCCCAATCTTCTTCCGCAATTTCTTGAATCACAATGTGTGTGTGTTCCGGCCTCTTGCCGAGAACTCGTTGGAGTGTCGCGGTGAACTCCTTCACCAATTCCGTCTTTTGCTGCCGTGTCAGGCCAGCCGTTACTTGTACAGAGATATAGGGCATGTTGATCTCTATTGTTGCTGGTTGCCACTCGCGCCCATGCGCCGGCCATCCTCTTCTGTTCTGTTAAACTGGCCGCCATGAGCGCCTGGCCTCTCCTGGTCATTTGGGCCACAATCGCAGTAGCCTGGGCCCATCCCGCCATTCAGGTCGTATCCGATGGCGCGGGCGCCGTTTACTTTTCCGACACCCGGCAGGTCTGGCGCGTTACGCCGGATGGCGTCAAGTCAGTCGTCGTACCCAACGTCCATACCCATGAGTTATGGCTCGACCCGCAAGGCAACCTGTACGGCGAGCATCTGGAATTCCACAATCCCCCGGTCAACGGCGCGCAGTGGTCCCATCACGTCTGGAAGCGAGCGCCCAACGGCGCGATTTCCCACGTCATTGCCACCCGCCCCGGCTTTCTCTCGGATTACAAGGATTTCTCCTTTCACCGCGATGCCCGCAACCACCTGTACTGGTGCAGCGGCACTGGAGTAATCCAGTCTCGGGCTACCCCGTCGGCGCCCCTTCGTACTCTGGCCAACCTCCAGACGAGCCAGCTAGGCTGGCTGTCGGTCTTGCCTGACGGTTCCGCGATCGTTTCCGATCACGGCGCTCTCATCCAGGTTGATCCCACGGGCCAGCTCCGTCGCTATCCCCGGGTCTCCCCCCACAACGACCAGCATTCCCTCATGGGCGTCTGGAGCGATCCGTCCGGCCATCTCTACGCCGCCAGCCCCACGGCCCGCGCTGTTGTCCGCATCAGCCCGGCGGGCGTCACCACCACGGTAGCGGTCTCTCCGTCGCCCTGGCAGCCGGTCGGGGGCATCGTCACTCCGGACGGCGCCCACTGGCTTCTGGAAGTCTCCTCCTCCAATGACCAGCGGCTCCGCCGTTTGGCTCCCGTTTTGCGCAAGGGAAAGTAGACCTCCCATCTCTCCTGCCCGCCCATGCGATACTCGCGGGGTGCCGCCCCCACAACCCCTCGCCCTCGACGCCTACGAAGCCTTGGCTGAGGCCTACGCCGCCCGCATCGACACCAAGGCGCACAACGCCTTCTACGAGCGCCCGGCCACCCTCTCGCTCCTGCCCGACGTCGCGGGCCTCAACGTACTTGACGCCGGCTGCGGCCCTGGCGCTTACGCCGAGTGGCTGCTGGACCGTGGCGCTCGGGTCACTTCCATCGATGCCAGCCCCAGGATGATTGAACTGGCCCGCGCCCGCACCCGCAACCGCGCCACCTTCTTCTGTGCCGATCTCGCCTCCGATCTCCCCTTCCTCGCTGACTCCTCCTTTGACCTCGTCCTAGCTCCCCTGGTCATGGACTACCTCGCCGACTGGTCCAGCGTCTTTCGCCGCTTCCATCGTGCTCTCAAACCCGGCGGCCACTTCGTCTTCTCGGTCGCCCACCCGGCCTTTGACGCCGTCTACCACAAGACGCAGCACTACTTCGCCGTCGAGCAAGTTAGCGCGTTATGGAAAGGCTTCGGCCCGCATGTGGTGGTCCCCACCCACCGCCGCCCCTTGGCCGAAGTTCTGAACCCTCTCGTTCAATCGGGCTTCCAGTTGGTCCAGGTCCTCGAGCCCATCCCCACGCCCGAATTCCGCCTTACGGAACCCGTAAAGTACGAGCGCCACCTCAACGAACCCGCCTTCCTCTGCCTCAAGGCCCAGCGGCCCTAGGCGAATCCATCCCCAACCCGCATCAGCTCGAACCATCCTGGGTGGTAGCGACAAATCTTCGGGGCCAAGCGCGGTTTCTTTGCCGATCTTGGCAAGCGCCGCCCTCCTACGAATTCCCGCTGTCCTGCCGCAGCTTTTGCTGAACTTCTTTCCAGGTGGTCTGCACGTTCCCATACTTCAAATTCGGCAGCAGCTTTAGTTTGGCGAATTCGGCTTCGGGGTAATTCCAGGAACAATCAAATCGCTCCAACTTGTGCAGGCCGAGCAGCGGATCAAACGATTGATCCACCGTACGAGTGTTGAACAAGGTGAGAAGCCTCAATTCAGTCAATCCGGCCAATGGCTTGAGGGAGCGAAGGCGTTGTTGGGTCCAGAGGCTGCCGTTGATTCCCAGGTACTTCAGTCGCACAAGTCCTGAGACCGGTGTAAAGTCGTCGATCTTGTTGAATTGCTCCAGATTCAGCCAGCTCAGATTTCGCATATCTGCCAATTCCTCAATGCCTTCCAGCTTGGAGGACGCCCCGATCCACAAGCAACGAAGTTTCTTCGCTTTCGGCAGTTCACGAATATGTCCGATGGCGCTCCACTTTACGTACAGTTGCTCCAGATTGGGCATCGAACAGGCGGCATCAAACATCTCTTGCGTGACGCGGGAACAGAATCCCAGGTGCTTCACTTCCTTGAGGGCATGCAGTAGCGCGCACCAGCGGCTCACCAACCTCTTCTGCTGCGCGGGTGCGAGAGTTTGCAATTGTGTAATGGCAAGCGACAGGATTGGGCCCGGCCGATAGTCTTCGATGTTCTGAACAAGAGGCGCATGAAGAATATGCGCTTGGGTCGAAAACAGCCTGTCCACTTGCATTGAATCGGGCAAGCTACCATTGTGCTCTACGGTAAGTTCATATATCGTCAGGTGTGTCTACCGGATAACCACCGCGGAAGATGGTCAGAAGTCCCGTTGTGGGAGATTGAAGTTTTGCCCATCCCGCGCATGATTCGCATCCGTCCCACTCAGCAAACTCATCCACAGAAATCCGGCAAGCGCCTTCGGGCTACGGATCCTTCCCGTTTGCCATGCATTTTGCACTTGCTGATTCGTTGGGCGATCCAGGCGAGTTCGTCGGCCCTGCATTTGGCCGCGCGGGATAATGCAGCTCAGCGCCAATCCTGCGCGCCATGCCAGATAAAGAGAACTTCCACGATCTCGTCGGTGTGCCGATAAACGATCACGTAGGGTGAAACAACAAGCTCGCGGGTGCCTTTGATTTCGCCCGGTCGGCCAACACTCGGCGCATTCGCCAGCCCGTCAATGCGGCTGAGGATTGCTTGAGCCAAAGTCCGACCTACAGTCGGGTTGTCCTGCCGTATGTATTGGACGGCTGCTTCGAATTGGTCGGCGGCTTGGGCAGTCCAGCGGATGAATCTCACGGCTCCAATAGCCGCGTGATGCGCTTCGCCACGTCATCGTGGTCGATAACTTCGCCCCGGTCGGCTTGCGCAATACCTTCGTTCACGCCCGCGACAAAGAGGGCTTGGCGTTCGAGCATTTGCGTAACCGTATCTCGGACGAGTTGCTCCGCATCCTTGCCATTTGCCCGTGCCACCTGCCGAAGCCGCGACTCAACATCGGGTGCGAAGTGTACTTCCATGCCCTCAGGCTAAGCCAAACTGGGTAGTGAAGCAAGCTCCATCCCTTCTGCGCCAACGATTCCCTTCTTGACGCCCGTTCCGCGCATTCGGGTGGATCTTCCCCCCCGGATCTCATGAGTTCACGGGTGTCGGCATATCGTGCGTCACGCGCATCCGTCCCACTCGGCAAACTCATCCACAGAAATCCGGCAAGCGCCTTCGGGGACTGTCCTAGGACCGCCCGCAGGGCGGGCCGTGGGACTGTCCCCTCCCGAAAAAAGCGCAAGCCGCATTGCTTCTCTGCGCGGGCCAAGCCTCGTAGGCTCGTTTGGCCTTCGCCGCCCGCCATGCACTCATACGGGGAATAGCACTTGGAGCGCAATTGCTTGCACCTTGCGCACGGCCTCTGTCTCGGCGGCCCCATAGGCCATGACACCGGGGAAGTCGGGTACGGAAGCAAGAATCCGCCCGTCTTCCTCAGGCTCGATGCCAACCATGACATGTCCATCCTGGCGAAACCGAATGGAAAACGCCGCACCACCAATCGCCTGGCGCCGGCAACGCCCATCAGGCCTTTGGGGACGTCCAGCCGAGAGTCAAGCCCACCCATTCCTCCAGGGTCACTCCCGCGCGCAATCCCGCTTGGCCGGCTCTCGCCCACCCCATTTCGTTTAGACTTGACCATGAATCCGATGAGGGGCTTGCGCCGACCGGAATCGGCTTTATCCTGGTCGATCTGAAGGAGAGTCAAGCGGCTCATGGAGCAGTAACGTTGATCGACGCTATTTCTTTCGCCGTTGTGGCGGCAACCGGCCTTTTCCTGGTTACCCTCGGTAGCCTGTCTTTGGCAACTCCCGCTCTTGTCAGCCGGTTTCTCCTCGGGTTTGCCGGCTCGCCATTCAAGCATTATTTGGAACTTGCCCTTCGCTTCCTTGTCGGTGGGGCTTTCCTCGTTTCCGCACCGCGCGCACTGTGGCCCGCCGCGTTCAGGCTATTCGGCTGGGCACTCGTGGTCACTACCGCAGGCCTTTTCTTTCTCCCTTGGCGCTGGCATCATCGGTTCGCCCGGTTGGCCGTACCTGAGGCCCTGCGCTTCCTGCCTTTGGTCGGTGTAGCTTCCGTGGTTCTCGGTGGGATGATCCTGTGGGCTGCCCTTCAGGGTCACGCCGCCTGACCACTCATTCAAGCCGACCCATTAGGCGCTGCAACGATCAGGGGATTGCGGGTTGGCCGCATAGCGCCCTGTCCACTGGCAGATCGAATCTGATTCGTCGGCGTCCCACTTGGCAAATCAATTTCCCCCGTTTTCCACCTCTTAGCCACTTCCGGACCCAAACAGTGCTCTCCCCTGTTCCATCCTGCAAGCGACCTCGGGGACCGTCCTGTCTTATCTTCCCCTTTTGCATTTCACGAAAAGCCCCGTAAATCAGCATTCTGCTTTCGTTTGCCGCACCCTCATTTTCATTACCGTTTCCGCAAGGGAAAGAGAAAGACGTCCCCTGCCGCCCCAAGCGCCACCTCAACGGACCCGCCATCCTCTGGCTCAGGACCCAGCGGCCATAGCAGAACCCTTCGCGGGTCAGCGCGAATGGATGGGCGCCCTCATCCACCCTCTCCGCCGCGATGCAAGTACATCCATCCCACCGTGCCCCTTGAATCCAGCAACTTGCTCAGACACCAATTTGGGATTACGATTGGCACAGGTGACACTGTTTCCACAGTTTGCAGCACTCGCTCTCAGTTGCGCGCTTCTGAGCAGTTTGCATTGCGTCCAGACTTGCACGATTCTAGCCGAGCAACTTTCGTCACCAGTTGCAACACCCCAACAGGCCCAATTGCCCTGTCATCAGCACCACGAAATTCCAGGTGCTCCAACCCCTGCCGGCACCGATCAGTGCTTGCATTGGGAAATAGTGGCGGACAAGCAGACCTCAATGAGCATCCCGGAGACGGCACATCCCGTCCCTGCGGATTCGCTCGCTGAGTTCTTTACTCGCCCCTTCAGCGTCTTTGGCCTCTCCCCTCGGTCTCCCCAAAGCAGTCCTCCTCGACTCAACCCGCGTGAATTGAGCGCGGTCCTCAGAGTCTGATCCCTCCGCTCGAATTCACTTCCACGCCCCACAGTCACCGATCTGGGAATTCTGGCGTCTGAACGCGGCTCGTCTCGTCCATCGGGATGCGCTTTGCTCCATTTGCTACCGCAAATGAAAGCCATTGCTCCGTTGAAAGTCGGAAGTGGGGCAACCCCAAGTACATTTGCTGAATTCAAACGATCAAGAGGAGTTTGAAATGACTGAACGTAGAACCTTCTTTTCCCGGCTGGCTTCTTTAACAGGAGCGCTGTGGGCAGGCCGCGCTGCCGCCGCTCAACAACAGCCAGATCCCCACGCCGGACACCAGATGCACACCCCAGCCTCACCCAAAACCAGCAAAGGTGAAGCTACCCGGCCCACCGCAACAACCGCCGCCCCCCCCTCGGCCCGGGTAGATCCCCACGCCGGACACTCCATGAGCTCTAACCTGCCTCTGGTTACGCCGGACCTTCCCAAACTGCCCTACAAAATGGTGGACGGCTACAAGGAGTTCCATCTCATCGCCGAGGTCGTCGAGACCGAACTCATGCCCGGTCGCCCAATGACCGCCTGGGGATTCAATGGCAGCATTCCTGGTCCCACCATCGAGGTAAATCAGGGCGACAAAGTCCGGGTCATCGTGGAAAACAGATTGCCTGAAATGACGGCTATCCACTGGCATGGCTTCGAAGTGCCCATGGAAATGGATGGGAGCGTGGGTCTGGGCCAGGACCCCATTCCTCCGGGCGGCAGGTTCGTCTACGAGTGGGACCTGCATCAGCACGGCACCTTCTTCTACCATTCCCATTTCGCCATGCAGGAAATGATGGGCATGATCGGCCTCTTCATCATGCACCCGAAAGTCCCCTACGAGCCGCAGGTCCATCACGACTTCGGTCTGGTTCTTCAGGAATGGGCGCTGCTGCCGAACAATCATGTGCCCAATACGCTTTCCATGGAGTTCAACTGGCTCACCTTCAACGGAAAATCCGGACCGGACTGCACCCCCATGATCGTGAAGCAGGGCGAGCGCGTTCGCATTCGCATGATCAACATCGGAATGGATCATCATCCAATCCACATGCACGGCATGCAATTTGTCGTGACCGGCACCGAAGGCGGCCGCATCCCCCAGCCGCTTTGGTATGACGTGAATACTGTAATCGTCGGCGTGGCCCAAGCCCGCGTTATTGAGTTCGAAGCAAAGTATATCGGGGACTGGATGCTCCACTGCCACCTGCCCCACCACATGATGAATCAGATGGTCTCCATGGTGGGGCCAGTGAGTCATGGCGGCCATGGTCTGCAGACCGGCGGCAGCATGACCGCCGGCATGGGCATGCTGGGCAAAGGCGACGCGTTGTCGGAAGATTTCGGCCCGGCCTTGGGTCGGGGTCTGGGCATGAGCGCGGATCGGGATCGAGCCACCTCTCACCTCGTCGCCGCTGGCCAGCCAGCAAATCCCCCTCAGGCGGCCAACCCCGGCGCTCATCAAGGGCATGAGGGGCACACAATGCCCAAGCCGGGCGACCCGATGGAGATGTATCCCAAGAACGACCCCGAAAAGAAGAAAGTGCCAGGCTACCCGCAGGACATGTGGATGGTTATGGATGACATCATTCCCCCGAAACCGGAAAACTACGGGCTTCGCAAGGGTTGGACCGGCTCCATGATGGGCATGATGACGCTGGTTCGCGTCGTAACGCCCGAAGTGTACGACAGGATCATGGAACTCAGAAAGGCCGAGGAAGGCAAGCCGAAGACGAAGAAGCCCGCGGCGGCCGCACACCACGAGCATGGGAACTAGCATGAGGATCCGAAAACCAATGACGAGGCACACGCTCTCCTGCGTGCTTGCCCTGAGCGGGGCGCTAGCCCAGCAAACTCCGAATGCGGTTGAGCATCAGCACGTCCATTCCGCACCAGCGGCGAAGCCGGGGCAACCCCTCGATCCGCAAGCCCAGGCCGGCAAGCCCGCGACTGACGCCGCGCCAGTTGGCTTGCCGGTGATTGAGAGTTCCGCCAGCGGGCCGCGCATGACGCTGGCGGAGCTCGAAACAATGGCCCTCGAAAGAAATCCCACCATCGCGCAGGCTCAGGCGTTGGTGGACGCTGCGGCTGGAAAAGCGCAACAGGCTGGCTTATGGCCGAATCCCAGCTTTGGCGCCAATGGCGAACACGTATCCAAGGTTACCGGCGGCGGCGCATTGGGCGGTTTCGTCGAACAGCGCTTTGTCACCGCCCACAAACTTGGCTTGGATCGAAAGGTTGCGCAACAGGGCCAGGCCATTCAGGTGGAACAACTCAACGCTCAGAAACAGCGGCTGCTGAACGCGGTTCGCACCCTCTATTACCAGGCCCTCGGCGACCAGATGTTGATCCAGGTGCGCTCAGACCTGGCGAAACTCGCCAACCATGCCGTCGCCGTTTCGCGGGAACTCGCCAACGTCGGACAGGCCGATAAGCCGGATTTGCTCGCCGCCGAAACCGAGGCCGAGCGCATCCAGTTGGAACTGGTGAACGCCCAGAACGCCCGGAATCGAACCTGGCGCCAGTTGGCCGCCATCACCAACAACCCTGCGCTCAAGCCGGTTTTTCTGGAAGGTAGCCTCGAAGCAGTTCCCAGAATTGACGCCGACCAGGCGCTCGAAAACATCTACCGCGAAAGTCCCGAGCTCCGCGCGGCCGAGGTCTCCGTGCGGCAATCGGAATTCTCAGTTCGCAGGGCAACGGTCGAGAAGATTCCCGATATCTTTATCCGCGGCGGATTACGCAACAACCGGGAGTTTGGCGAGGTCGGCCCTTTCGGCCCCACGCGGCGCCGCGGGCTCGAAGGAATCTTCGACATCAGTGTGGAGATTCCGATCTTCAATCGCAACCAGGGTGCAGTCAGAGCGGCTCGCGCCGAAGCCGAGTACGCCCGGCTTGAGGTGCTTCGAACAAAGCTGTCTCTCAATGCGCGGCTGGCCGCCGAATACAAGGATTACTTGGATGCCGCGGCAGCGGTGGAGCGCTACAGGCTTCATATCCTGCCGAAGGCGCGACAGGCCTATGACCTCTACCTGAATAATTTCCGGCAAATGTCTGGCGCTTATCCGCAGGCGTTGATCGCCCAACGCAATCTGTTTCAGTTCCAGGACAGCTATGTCGAATCTCTGGTGAACGTCTGGCTGCACGCCGTGCAAATCCAGGGCTTGCTCCTGGGGGGTGCCGGGATGCCCCGCATGGATTCCGCATCGACTGATGGGAATCCGTAGGTAGTAACCATATCCAGCCTGCCCTGAAAAGGGCAGGCTGCATTTATCAGAAGAGCAAACTAAGGAGAATTAACCATGATGAAGATGTTCTTGATTGCGGCCTTCGGCCTCTGTGTCGCTTGGTCTCAGCATCACCACCCCGAGAAGGGCAAGGAAATGACGATGACCAGCCTGGTCGTGGACACCGGCTGCTACATGGCCCACAACAGCAAAGGAGAAAAACACGCAGGTTGCGCGTCCGCGTGCGCAAAGGCCGGCGTTCCACTGGCACTCTTGGACGAAACAACCGGAACACTGTATCTTCCAGTCGCCACCGACCACAAGAACCAGAATGACAAGCTCATGCCTTTCGTCGAAAAGAAAGTGAAGGTCACGGGGAGCGTGGTGGAAAAAGGGGGCATCAAGGGCTTCGCCATCAAGTCCATTGAAGAAGCCAGGTAGTTCTCAATTTTGCCAATCACAATCCACCAGACTTTTTCTTCCCCCTGTTTTCAACCCCTTAGCCATATCACGGCAAAAGTGGCGCTTTCCCCTATTCGATGATTGATCCGGAATCGGGGACCGTCCTAGGCCCGCCCTTTGGGCGGGCCTAGGGACTGTCCCCTCCGGAAAAAAGCGAAAAGGAACCCAAATCCATGGCCACCACAGCGCAGAAACTAGCCAACCAGGCGAACGCCCAGAAATCCACCGGCCCCCGCACCGCCGCGGGCAAGCTCAACTCCTCCCTCAATGCGAAAGCCCACGGCCTCCACTGCGAGCCGTCAAACCTCTTCGCACAAAACGAAGCCATTCATGCCCAATACAACCAGCTAAGAGAAAAACTCTTCGACCAATGCGCCCCCCAGGGCGAAATGGAGCTGCAAACCTTCGAGCGCTACGCCTATGCCCTCTTCCAATTGGACCGCGCCCGCACCTTCGAAATCGACGCGCAGATCCGCTATCAAAACGAACCCGATTCCGACAAGTGGTTCAAACAAATGGAGCGTATGTCCAAAATGGCCGCCCAGCTCGAGCGCCGCGCTGACCGTGCCCTCAAGGAACTCCGCCTCCTGCAAATGGACCGTGTCTCCGCCACCGACATCCAGGCCGAGTTCTACGCGATGAAGAAGAACTTCCCCATCCCTGCCTCCCTCCCCACAGCGCGTATGCGCGCGATGTCCATCAATGGCACCCCCCGCGCCGCCATGACCCTCATGGTCGGCCACTCCCAGCCCCGCTACCAGAAAGTTTTCCGCGACATGATCCCCCTCAAGGACCTCAAAAGAACGAACCCAATCTGAAGTGCAGCTGCCTTACACTTCCGTGTCCGCTCCTCCCCCTATGAACCAGGAGCCCCTACGATTCAACCAGGAATTCTATGCCCCCGCTCTGCCTCCATCGGCCACCACTGCCAGGAAGCGTTGACTAGCAATGAAATAAGGTGCTCAAAATTTCAGCCAGATTACCGATAGGTCCCAATGAGGTCAGCAATGAAACCCGTAAAGCTCGCAGCACAAAAAGGTAAAGCAGGACAAATGGATTTCGCCGGTCGCAGCCTGGAGGAACTCCAGCGCATCATGGCCGGCCTCATGGAAAACTACGCCATGATTGAGTTCCTGCCCGATGGCACCATCCTGGCCGCCAATCGTCCCTTTCTGGCCGCGACGGGCTATGAACTTGATGAGATCGTAGGCCGGCACCACCGCATGTTCGCCAGTCCCGAATATGCGCAAAGTGAGGCGTATCGCCAATTTTGGCCCAAACTCGCCGCTGGCGAAGCCCTCACCGGCGTCTTTGCCCGCCTGGCGAAAGGGGGCCGCGAAATCTGGATCGAGGGAATCTACCTCCCCGTCCGCGATGGTGAGGGCAAGGTAGCCACAGTTCTGAAACTCGTACGCGACGTCACCGCCCAGGTCCTCGAACAGGCCCGCAACAAAGGACAAATCGAAGCCATTGACCGCTCCCAGGCGGTGATCGAGTTCTCCCCCGACGGGCGCATCCTCCATGCCAACCAGAACTTTCTGGATGCCATGGGCTACCAGGCGCAGGAAATCACCGGCCAGCACCATAGCCTCTTTGTCGAACCCTCCTACGCCGCCAGTATGGAATACCGCGCCTTCTGGGACAAACTGCGCGCCGGCGAGCTGCATGCCGGTGAGTTCCGGCGCCTTGGCAAGGGCGGCAAGGAAGTCTGGATCAACGCCAGCTACAACCCCGTCTTCGACGCCAACGGACGCGTCGTGGGAGTCGTCAAGTTTGCCAGTGTCGTCAGCGAACGGGTCAAACTCCAACGGCAGATCGAAGCCCTCGGCCAGAACGTCACGCTGCTGTCGGAAGCCTCCGGCAAACTCACCGACGTCAGTCACCAGATGGCCGGCAATGCCGAGGAAACTTCCGTGCAGGCCAACGCCGTAGCCGCCGCCGGAGAACAGGTCTCACGCAGCATCACCGAACTGGCCTCCAGTACCGAACAGATGCGGGCTTCCATCGGCGAAATCTCCCGCAGCACCAATCAGGCCACGGGCGTCGCCAAGTCGGCCGTCGAAATGGCCCGGGGCGCTACCAGCCTCATGGAGAAACTGTCCAGCGCCAATGAGGAAATCGGCTCGGTCGTAAAGGTCATCGCCAGCATCGCTCAGCAAACCAACCTCCTGGCCTTGAACGCCACGATTGAGGCGGCCCGCGCCGGCCAGGCCGGCCGTGGCTTTGCCGTCGTGGCCAGCGAAGTCAAGGAACTGTCCAAACGCACCGCCGAAGCCACCGAAGAGATCCGCCTCAAGATCGAGGCCGTCCAGCGCGGCTCCGGCGAAACACGCCAGGCCATGGATGGCATCGGCAACGTCATCGAGCAGATCTATGACATCTCCAGCACCATCGCCGGAGCCGTCGAAGAACAAACCGCCACCACGCAGTTGATTGCCCGCAATGTGTCGGAGGCCGCCAAGGGCTCCAGCGAAATTGCCCGCAACATCACCGGCGTCGCCACCGCCGCCAGCAGCACCACCGCCGGCGCGGCCGAAACCCAAAAAGCCGCCATCGAACTCAGCAAGATCGCTGACCAACTCCGGGAGGTGCTCACCGCCGCCGGATAGCGGCGGTTTTACTCATACCGCAGCGCTTCCACCGGGTCCAGATTCGCCGCTTTGTTCGCCGGCCAGATGCCGAAAAACAAACCCACCGCGACACTGACGCCCGCGCCCAGCCCCGCCGCCCAGAGCGGTACCTGCATGGGCAGGTTGGGAAAGAGCAAACCGCCAATCAGCGGAATGGTCCAGCCCAGGGCCATGCCCAGCACGCCACCCGTGAAGGTCAGCACCACGGCCTCGGTCATGAACTGCGTGACAATCTCGCCCTTGCGCGCGCCCAGCGCCTTGCGCAGGCCGATTTCCCGGGTCCGCTCGGTGACGCTCACCAGCATGATGTTCATCACCCCGATGCCGCCCACCAGCAGGCCAATCGAGGACAGGGCGAACATCACCAGCGCCGTCACAGACATGATCTTGCGAAAGTCTTCAATCATCTGCTCACTCGTGGAAAGGGCGAACGAATCAGGGTCGGAATACTTTACCCGCCGCTCCTGCCGCAACACGCCGCGAATCTCATCCATGGCCACGGTTACCTGCCCGGCCACCGGCTTGGCGAACAGCATGTGTTCCTCGGCCCCCGGTTGAAACTTGCGCATCGTCCAGTAAGGCATCACCACGCGCGAGTCCCGGCTGCCCGGCGGACCGGTGCCTGAGTTCTTCATCACTCCGATCACTTCCATAGCCTGGCCATCCACGTCGATCCACTTACCGGAAGGATCGCTCGTCGAAAACAGACCCTTGGCCACATCCTCGCCCAACACCACCACGCGCGAACGGTGCTGGTTGTCCACTTCGGTCAGAAAACGGCCGTGCAGCAGTTCCACCTGCCAGACATCGGCATAGGCCGGTTCGGCCCCCCAGAGATCCACGCCCGCGTAATCATTGGCCTGAAACCGAACCCGCTGCACGCCGCGCCACGGCAGCAGGCTGATGCTCAGGCTTTGCACATGCGGGCAGCGCTCGCGTATCGCCTGCGCCTGCTCATAGGAAATCGGCTTGCGCGTGCGCTCCTCAGCTGTACGGTTGCCAAAGCGCGGGCCCAGCGGAAACTTGAACACCACGATCGTGTCCGAGCCCAGCGTGCGCATCGCATTGGCAAACGCGCCGTCCATCCCCGTGATAATCGAACCCACGCCAATGATCGTGCCGGTGCCAATGATGACGCCCAGCACCGTCAGAAAGCTGCGCAGCTTGTAGCTGCGTAGCGTATCGAGCGCCATACCCACACTCGACAGAAAGAGAGATCGCCACATGATGTTACCTTTCCACCCGCAGGGCCTCAATCGGGTCCAGCCGCGAAGCCCGGCGCGCCGGGTAGATGCCGAAAAACAGACCCACCGCCATCGATACACCCACACCGATCAGCACGCTCACCAGCGGCAGGGCCATTGGCACGGGCGTCAGATTGCGCACCGCCACGGCGAAAGCCCAGGCGATCACGACGCCCAGCACACCGCCCAACCCCGAGAGCACCGCGCTCTCCACCAGAAACTGGTTGAGGATGTCAGACCGGCGCGCCCCCAGGCTCTTCCGGATGCCGATCTCCTGCGTCCGCTCACTCACTACGGCCAGCATGATGTTCATGATCACCACGCCCCCCACCACCAGAAAGACGCTCACCACCGCAATGGCCGTCGCCGCAATGGCGGCCGTCATCTGGCTCCACGCGCTGGCCAGCGAGTCAGAATTGAAGACGGCGAAGTTGTCCTCCCGGTCCGGCGTCAGCTTCCGGTAAGCCCGCACCAGGGCCCGCACTTCGTCCTGCGCCTGCAGCAGTTTGTCGTGGCTGACGGCCACCGCCGTGTAGGTCAGATTGCGGCGCGCCCCATAGATCTTGAAGTAAGTGCCAGCCGGCAGCAGCACGAAGCTGTCTTGCGTCTGCCCAAATACGCTGCCCCGCGCCTTGGTGACGCCAATTACCGTGAATGGCCGCGAGTCCACCAGTATGGTCTTGCCCGTCGGGTCCAGGTTGGGAAACCAGCGCTCCTTGAAGTCATGGCCAATAATGGCCACCATCAGGCGGCGCTGGTGGTCCGCCTCCGTAAACGGCCGGCCCAGCGCCAGTTGCATGTTCTCAATCGCCAGCAGGTTGGGCGTGCCGCCTTCGATGCGCACCAGGTCCACCCGGTCGTTCTCAAACTGCACCGGGCCCTGGCGGGAACTCGACAGCGCGATGTCCTTCAGCAGGGTGGCGCGCGAGCGGACGAAATCGTATTCCTCGACTCGCAACTCCGGGTTCTTGCGCAGGAGTTCCAGGTACTTCTTCGGATCCCAGTCTCCAATAAAGGCCATGCGGACCACGCGGAAGCCATCAGCTCCCATGTCGCTCACCTTTTCGGCGATATAGAGATCCATGCCGTGTATGAGGCTCATGACGGCGATCAGAGTGGAGGTGGCGAGGATGATGCCGAGGAGAGTCAAGAAGCTGCGAAGCTTGCTGGAGCGAAGGCTGGAGAGCGCTACGCGCACGGCCTCGGCAAAGGCGCTGGTGCGGCGTTCGGGCATGTTCAGAGGGCTATACGCGATTGGCTAGAAGAAGTTCCGCTGAATCCACCCAATGGCGGTATGTTCGGCCCAGAAGCGGGGGCCGCGGCGGGCAAGAAAGCCGACATGGCCACCATGGGGCGGCATGATGAGCTGTAAGTGGGAGTTAGCAGTGGGGTTGGCGTCCTCGTAAACGCGGCGTGGAATAAGCGGGTCGTCGGCAGCGTGGATGAGCAGGCCAGGTATCGCAATGGAGGGGAGAAACTGTTGGGCCGATTGAGTGGCGTAGTAATTGGCCGCATCCCCGAAGCCGAAGGCCTTGGAGGTGAACTTGTCGTCGAATTCGAGAACACTCTTCACCGTGTCGAGGCCGTCGAGCGGGAAGACATCGGGAAACTCGGCGGCGCGGCGGCGATAGCGGGCCTTGAGCCGGTCAATGAACTTGGAAGAGTAAATGAAGTTGCGTGGCTCCTGCATGCGCAGGCAGCAGGCCATGAGATCGAGCGGAGTCGAGATGGAGATGACGGCCCGCAGGCCGATGGAGGCGGCGGAGGAGCCGAGTTCACCGGCGAGCTTGAGTACGACGTTGCCGCCCAGCGAGTAACCGGCCAGAAAGAGTGGACCGCGGCCGGCGGCATGGAACTGCGTGAGGATGGTGCGCAGGTCGGAGGTTAGCCCCGCGTGATAAAGCGTAGGGGCGAGGCCTTCCGTGCCGCCGCAGGTGCGCATGTTCAGGCGGTGTACGCGCAGGCCGGCGAGCAAAGCGGCCTGCGCCATGCTCTTCATGTAGCCGGAATCATGCGAGCCCTCAAGGCCATGCAGAATGATGAGTTCCCCGCGGGGAGGCCCGGCGGGGTCATGACGCAAGGCCAGAACGCGAACCTGCGGCTCGGTCTGATGGTATTCGGGCGTGCCCGGGAAGCGAGCCTCGTCCAGATTGCGGGGCCAGAAGTTGGCAGCAATGGTGGCGAGGTCACCCTGGCGAAAGAGCGGATCGAAGGACGTCAACCTATCGATGGTAACTTGCGTCAGTCAGCGATGGGAGTGGGCTCGTCGTCGCTCTTGCGGGCCAGTTCTTCGGCCAGGATGATGGCTTCGGCAAGTTCCTTCATGGGCTTGCGATGACGGCGGCTTTCATTGCGCAGGCGCAGGTAGGCCTCTTCCTCGGTGAGCTTGTAGCGGGACTGCAGGATGCCCTTGGCGCGCTCGACGAGCTTGCGGGTTTCCAGTTGGCGCTTCATTTCCTCGGTTTCGCTCAGCAGGCGCTGGTTTTCTTCGCTGAGGACTTCCTTGGAAATGGCAATGCCCATCTGTTCGCCGATGAAGGTAAGCAGCGAGATCTCTTCGGCGGTGTGGGGATGAGCTTCGCGGTGATGGACGTTGATGACGCCGATGATGTCGCCCTGGTTGATCAGGGGGACGGAAAGGAAGGCTTCGTAGGTGTCTTCAACGAGGCCCTGGAAGCGTTTGAAGCGATGGTCGAGGGCAGAGTTGGCGGCCAGCGCAACGACCGATTTGTGTTCCGCCACCCAGCCGGTGACGCCTTCGCCGACCTTCATGCGCAGGAGGTTCAAATCTTGCGCATGGGGCACCTGCGAGGCGCGGAGGACGATTTCGTTGGTTTCCTTCTCGATGAGGTAGACCAGACAGGCGTCGCAATCGGTAACCTGAACGGTAAGGCCGATGATTTCGCCGAGCATTTCGTCGAGAGAGCGCTGGCTCGAGACGATGCTGGAGATGCGGTGGAGCAGGGCTACTTGAGAGGTTTGGGGTTCGGTCATTGCAACTATGTCCCTTTGTTCAATGTTAGGGAAGCTATCCTTTGGAAACAAATCAATCTTTTTATTGACGCTATGGCTTCTCGCGGCTTGCCCTGGTTGGAGCCAGGGGGTATGGCGCAGTCCGAATTTTCGCATCATCAGCGAGAAACTGACAGCGCAGAAGGCACGGCAAAGTCTGGAAAGACTGGAGGCTTTGCGGGCCGCGATCAAAACACTACGGGGACCGTCCTGGGAGGCGGTAAGCCCTTTGCCCGTGTGGGTGCCGGCCAGCGAGGCGGAGTGGCGGCGGGTGGCCCAGCGCTCAACCGAACAGGGGGTTTTCCTGATCGGGAGCCGCCGGGACTGGATTGTAGTGAATCCGGCCGCGCCAAACTTTATCGAAGTGCTGAGCCATGAGTACGTACATGCGGTACTGCACCGGGCGGCCCCGAATCTGCCCACGTGGTTCGAGGAGGGTGTGTGCGAATACTACTCTAGCGTAAAGGTGAGGCGAAAGGGCGGAAACTGGCAAATTGTGGAGGGAGAAGCGCCAGGAAACCGGCGGTGGCTGGTGGGAGGAGAAACAGCGGTGAAGTTGGCCGACCTGTCCCAAGGGCCGCTGGACCAGCGGGGCTATGCGCTGGCCTGGGCAGTCGCGGTGCAACTGCTGCCCGAATACCGGGAGGGCATGGAGTGGCCACAGCGCGTGGCGTTGAAGGGCTATCCGGTGCGGGTGGTGGAATGGCGGGAAGGCCCACCGGCGGTGGAGGTGGCGGCAGTGGCCGGGGAGGAAGCCAGAGGATTGTGGGCCGACTTGCGAGCGCGTGTTCCGCAGGCGCCGGTGGCAGAGGACGGGGCGGAAGAGCTGTTTCTGCGGGGTGTTCGGCTGGCTGACGAGGGCCAACCACGCGAGGCGATTGCCGCGATGGAGGAAGCATGCCGGAAGCGGCCGGAGCAGAGCACGTGGTGGCTGGCGCTGGCGTTGGCCCATGCGGACGCAGGGCAACGGGCAGAAGCGCGGAGGGCCGCTGAGCGAGCATTGGCGGTAGCCCTGAATGAGACCGAACAGGAGGCGGCGCGGGCTTTTCTGAAGAGCCTAGAGCCCTAGTTGGGCGATGGCGTAAAGACCGGCGCCGAAGAGGGCAGCACCGAGGAGGACGGTAACCGGGAGTGTCAGCACCCAGGCGAGCAACAGCGAGCGGACAGTGCCCATCTGCAGGCCACTCTTGTTGGCGGCCATGGTGCCAGCGACGCCGCTGGTGAGGACATGGGTGGTACTGACGGGAAGCCCCAAGACGTCCGCGGCCCCGATGGTGCACATGGCGACGAGCTCCGCGCTGGCGCCCTGGGCGTAAGTAAGGTGGTTCTTGCCGATCTTCTCGCCGATGGTGATGACGATGCGCTTCCAGCCGACCATGGTGCCGATGCCCAGAGCCAGAGCAACAGCGAGTTTGACCCAGGCGGGGATGTAGCGTGTGGCGTCGAGCAGATTCTGCCGGTAGCGGCGGACAGCGACTTTAGCGTCGGCGTCGGGGATGCGGTCCTGCTTGACCATCTTGCCGAGGGCCTCGTCAACCAGGTAGAGATCGGTGCGGAGCTTGGTGCGTTCCGGACGGGGGAAATCGGCCAGTTTCTGCTTGCCGACCATGCGGGCAGCGACGTCACGATTGATGGCAAGGACCGCCTCGCCGGTGCGCTGGGTGGGGGAGACGTTGGGCTTGAGGTAGTTCGAGAGTTCGACTTCCGCTTCTTCGAGAGTCATGGCGTCGCGCTGGTAGCGCTGTTCGAGGAACTGGGTGACTTCAGAGTTGGAATTGAGGAGGGTCTGATAGTTCTGCGGGGAAGAGGCCTCGTTGAGGGCAAAGCTGGCCGGCAGGACGCCGATGAGGATGAGCATCATGAGGCCCATGCCCTTCTGGCCGTCGTTAGAACCGTGGGCGAAGCTGACGCCGGTGCAGGTGAAGATGAGGATGGAACGAACCCAAAGGGGCGGAGGGGTGTCCTTGGCCGGTTCCTGGTAGAGGGCGGGGTTACGAATGAGCGCTTTGGCGAGGAGCAGCAGCAAGGCAGCGCAACCAAAGCCGACCATGGGGGAGATCAGGAGGCTGGCGAAGATCTCCTGCGCTTTGCCCCAGTTGACGCCCTGGCCGAAGACTTCGGACTTCATGACGGAGTGACCGAGACCGACGCCCAGAATGGAGCCGATCAGAGTGTGAGAACTGGAAGCGGGGATACCGAAATACCAGGTGCCAAGATTCCAGAGGATAGCGGAGAGCAGGAGAGAGAAGACCATCGCCATGCCAGCGGAAGAGCCGACATTGAGAACGAGTTCCACGGGAAGGAGCGAAACAACGGCGAAGGCGACGGCACCGGAAGAGAACATGACACCGAGGAAATTCCAAAGCCCGGACCAGACTACAGCCTGTGTTGGCTTCAGCGAGTTTGTGTAGATGACAGTGGCTACGGCGTTGGCGGTGTCGTGAAAGCCGTTGACAAACTCAAAGCCCAAGGCCAGAGCAAGTGCACCCAAAAGCAGGATCGCCGTTGACAGAGCGACCGGTTCCCCAAATAGTTCCACGATGAGCTACCTCTAGCAGTTGACCAAATTTGGGAGGGCTGTAGCAATCCATTCACAAAGAATTCACGAGAGATTGACAGTCCCGCGAGACAGCAAATCCATCCGACAGTCTGCAGACTATGTCTCGACTCATTACAACTCTATTAATTTCAACGATTTGCGGGCTTGCCCAGTTTGATTCGGCCGCGGTGGTGGGAGCGGTGCGAGACGAACGGGGGGCGGCAGTTTCTGGCGCCAAGCTTGTACTTAAGAACAACGATACAGGGATCACGCTGACGGCACAGAGCTCAGAAACGGGGGATTACATCTTCCCGACAGTGCGCATCGGCAACTACAAGGTAACGGCGGAGGCGGCCGGCTTCAGCACGGCGACAGCGGACAATGTGGTTTTGACGGTGAACGCGCGGCAGCGGGTGGACCTGACACTGAAGGTGGGACAGGTGACGGAAGTCATTCAAGTGGAGGCGACGACGCCGCTGCTGGAATCGGACAATTCGTCCAAGGGTCAGGTGATTGCGGCCAAGCAGGTGGTGGAACTGCCACTGCAGGGACGGAGCTACGCGAATCTGGCGCTGCTGGCGCCGGGGGTACGGCAGTCGTTGTCGGGCAACTCGGGGTCGATTGCCTTCCGGCGCGAGGGATCGTACAACGTGAACGGGTTGCGCAGCGTGTGGAACAACTTTCTGCTGGACGGCATCGACAACAACTTCTACGGGACGACGAACCAGGGTTTTTCAAACCAGAGCATACAGCCTTCGCCAGATTCGGTGGCGGAATTCCGGCTGATCGTGAACGCTTACTCGGCGGAATTTGGACGCTCGGGCGGCGCGGTGATGAACGTGGCTTCGAAGTCGGGAACGAATCAGCTGCACGGTTCGCTGTGGGAGTTTCTGCAGAACGAGAAGCTGAATGCGACGGGCTTCTTCAAGCCGACGCTGAACCAGAAGCCGATCAACAAGCGCAACCAGTTTGGGTTTGCCGTGGGCGGGCCGATTGTGAAGGACAGGACCTTCTTCTTCGCGGATTACGAAGGTTCGCGCTGGTCCATTGCGCCGTTCTCGTTGACCGCGCTGCCTTCGGCCGATATGCGCCGGGGGGTGTTGCCGCTGGATGTGCGGGCGCCGATTACGTTCACGGATTCGACGGGCCGCGTGATTACGGCGGGAACGGTGTTCCCAGCGGGTACGCCGATTCCGATGACGCGCTTTGCACGGCGGGTGCTGGATGAACTACCCCAACCCAACCGGACCGGTACGGGACCGCTGGGAGTGACGACCAACTTTGGGGCCTTCGACCAGAACCGCTTGACGGACGACAAGGGGGCCATCAAGGTGGATCACCAGTTGAGCGAAAAGCTGAACAGCTTTTTCCGCTACGCGCATCGCAAGCAGTTCATCTTTGCGCCGGGGCTGATTACGGGTTTCGCCGGGGGAAACAACCTGGGGAATCTGGATACGTTCAACCAGCAGGGGATTGCGGGTTTGACCTGGTCCAAGTCGGCAACGGAGGTGCTGGAGTACCGCTTTGCCGTGACGCGGCTGGGCATGGACCGGCTGCCGGCGCAGGTGGGCGGGCCTTCGATGCGGGAACTGTTTGGCATTACGGGGCTGCCGGAGGGTTCGCGGATACAGGGCGGCATTACGCCGCAGGACATACAGGGCTTTCCGCGGCTGGGGCGCCAATCGACAAACCCGCAAGCGCAGTTTCCGACGACGATCAACTCGCGTATGAACCTTTCGAAGATTGTGAACCGGCACAACCTGAAGATGGGCTATGAGCTGCTGTACATGGACATCGTGGTTGATGACACGAATCCGTTGTACGGGATTGATGGGTATGGCGGGCTGTATTCGCGGCTGCCAGGGCAAAACCTCGGCGCGCTGGCGGGAGGAGCGGCCAACAGCGTGCACTCGCTGGCGGACTTCTACTTCGGCGCACGGTCGAGCTATCAGTTGGCGACACAGGTGGAGGCGCAAGTGCGGCAACAGGCGCACTGGTTCTACCTGCAGGATGACTTCAAGGTGAACAACAAGCTGACGCTCAATATGGGGCTGCGCTATGAAATGACTACGCCTGCTTATGACGCCAACAACCGGCTGGCCAACTTTGACCCGGCGCAGAACCGGATTGTGGAAGCCAGCGGCGGCAGCATTGAGAACCGCACGCTGCAGCGGCAGACGTGGAACAACTTCGCGCCGCGCTTCGGGGCCGCGTATCAACTGGACAAGAAGACGGTGTTGCGTGGCGGTTATGGATTCGGCTGGAACTACTGGAACCGCATGGCCTCGGCGGAGTATCTGAACACTAACGCTCCCTATGTGGTGCGCTTCTCGGCGTTGAACAGCCCGGCGAATCTGAACAATCTCTGTTCGGGGAACAACTTCGCGGGGTGCTTCCGGCCGCGCGAAGCGGGCTACCCGGTGAATCCGCCGTCGAACGTAATTCTGCACATGGACCGCAACACGCCGTGGGGTTATGTGCAGAACTGGCACTTCACCCTGCAGCGGACGCTGTTCAAGGACACGCTGATTGATGTGGCCTATGTGGGCAACCGGGCGGACCATCTGCCCGTGCTGGGCGACCTGAACCAGGCGCGGCCGATTACGCAGGCGGAGTTGAGCCAGGGCCTGACGACGATTGGCACGCTGCTGGCGCGGCGGCCCTTCCAGGGATTCAATAACATCACGGCGGTGGTGCCGCGGGCGTTTTCAAACTACAACGCGTTCCAGTTGAAGTTTGAGCACCGTGGCAACTGGCTGACGGTGTTGAACTCGTTCACTTATGGCAAGGCGATTGACACGGTGGGCCAGGTGCTGGAAGGCACGGTGGGCGGCAGCCCGAACCCGCAGGACATCAACAATGTGGCCAACGACAAGGGCCCTTCGAGCTTTGACCAGCGGTGGAACAACACGACGAGCTTTGTGCTGGACGTTCCGTTCGGCAAGGGCCGCAAGTTTGGCCAGAACATGAATGCGGGCCTCGACGCCATAGTGGGCGGCTGGCAGGTGAGCGCGATTGTGAACTCGCAGTCGGGCTTGCCGCTGAACATACGCTACCCGGATGCTTCGGGCATTCTTTCGGATGGACAGCCGGACTTTCTGGGCAACGTGGCGCTGCGGCCCAATCTGATTAACCCGAGCCTCGGCGTGCGGCAGCCAGACGGCACACGCAGCTTCACCAATTACCTGAACCGGGCCAATCTGGCGATACCGCCGGTGACGGCGCCGTTCGGCAACCTGGGCCGCAATGTAGTTTTCGGCTTCCCCTTGTATCAGACCGATCTGGTGCTGAGCAAGAGCTTCGCGATGCGCTTCATCAACGAAGGGGCGAGGTTGCAGTTCCGCTCGGAATTCTACAACTTCTTCAACAAGACCAATTTCGGCCCTCCCGGGACCAACCTGGCGGCGGCGAACTTTGGGGTGGTGGGGTCGACGGCTGATCCGCGCTTCGTGCAGTTGGCGCTGAAGTTGCAATTCTAGGTCGCAGGGAAGACAGATGGCGCGCGAGGCCCGGTGGCTTCGCGCGCCATGCTATTTCCAGGGGTTGGACCAGCGGGGATCGCGCAGGAGTTCGTGATCAGTGAGGGTATTCAGGAAGGCGATGAGGTCGGCCTTTTCCTGTGGAGTGAGCTGAAAGGGACGGAGGATGGAGGGGCGAGCGGGGTTGGGGGTCTGGCGGGCGTAGTGATCGATGACGTCGGACAGGGTAGTTAGGCTGCCGTTGTGCATGTAAGGCGCGGTGAGAGCGATGTTGCGCAGGGTGGGGGCGCGGAAGGAGGCGGGTTGCGCGGCGACGCGGGTATCGTGGAACTCAGCTTTGACTTCCGGAGCCCGGGCATGGCGCACGGGACCGCTGAAATTCCAGCCGCCGTGGCACTGGAAGCAACCGGCCTTTTCGCCAGAGAAGAAGAGAAGCTCGCCGCGCTTGGCGGCGGGCGAAATGGCGTCGGAATCGCCGCCGTAACGATAGCGGTCATAGGGAGAGCGCGTGGAGATGATGGTGCGCTGAAAGGCGGCGAGGGCGCGGGTGAGATTGGGAATGGTGACCGGATCAGGTTCGCCGGGAAAGGCAGCGGGGAAGAGGCGCTGGTAGGTGGGGACCGCGCGCAGTTTTTGCAGGAGAGTGGATTCGAGACCGTGGAGGCCCAGTTCCACAGGTTGGGTGCCAAACATGGGGGTGAGGGCCTGCTCTTCGAGGGCAGTGAGCGCGGAGTTGGCCCAGGTGAGGGCAGGTGCGTAGGCGATGTTGACAAGGCTCATGCTGGAACGGGGGTGGAGTTCGCCGGTGGTGCCTTTGGCCTGGGCGAGACCGTCGGTGAAGGCGAGTTCCTGGCGGTGGCAGGAGGCGCAGGACTGGGCGTTGTTGACCGAGAGGCGCTGGTCATAGAAAAGGTGGCGGCCGAGTTCCACTTTGGCGGGGGAGATGGGGTTGGCGGTGGGGACGGGAGGGGCGGGAAAGCCGGGGGCCAATTGCCAGTCGAAGGATTGAGCCGTAACGAACAGAAGAAGCAGCGGCAGCATGGATTTACTTGCGCAGGCGGACGAGTTCGAGGCGGGTGAGGAGGCGGATGGAGCGGGCGCCGCGTTTGTCGGTGGGAACGACCAACCGGAAGGCGCCCTGGGGACCAGACAGGGGCTTGCCATTCGCGGTGTCGGCCAGAAGGATCTGGTTGGCGGTGAAGGCGGGGTCCAGTTCGGCGAGGGAGAAAAGGACGTGGTAGCCGTCCTGGGCGGTGGCGACTACGTAGCTGGCCAGGGCCTTGCCGCGCAGGTTCTCGCCCAGAGGCACGCCAGCTTTGGCCAGCAGAGTGTGCAGCCAGACGCCTTCATAGCGCACGGTGATGCCGTCATTGCTGGTTTCCACCTGCGCGCGCGGGAGAGCAGCGAGGTCCTCCGGTGCGAGACGCAAGGGAGTCGGAACATCGCCGGAAAGCTCGAGCACAGGGGCCTGGGCCGCGAGGGGCAGTGAGAGAATCACCAACAGAAGAATGTTGCGCATAAACGACAGTGTAAAGCTAAGCTAACACTATGTGCTTTGCGAGTGCGATGTTGCTGGGGCTGCTGATGTGGCAGGGGCCGCAGACGGGAATTGAATGGCTGACGCGCCTGCAGGGGCTTGAGGCTCGCGCCCGGAAAGGCAGCGCAGTGGCAGGAGTAGAGGCGGATGTGCGGCAGTTGCGGCGCGAACTGGAGGCGGCAGGAATGACGGGGCTGCCGGCGGCCGCGCCGGGCGGCGATGCGGAAAAGCTACGGGGGGAAATTGCGGCCTTACGGGCGCTGGTGGAAGAGCGGGAGCGGCAGCGGGTGGGGTCGGCGTTTCAGTTGGCGCGCATGGAGGTGAATGTAAACGCGAACGTGGATCAGCTTTCCACGACCACGACGCTCGAAGAGGAAGAATACCGGCGGCGGGATTTGCGGACGATTCCGGATGCGCTGAACCTGACGCCGGGAGTGAGCATACAGAGGATCGGGCCGCGCAATGAGCGGGGTGTCTTCATACGCGGATTTGACGTGCGGCAGGCGCCGCTCTACATCGACGGCATTCCGGTGTACGTACCCTATGACGGGTATGTGGATATGGACCGTTTTCTCACTTATGACGTAGGGGAGATCGAGGTGGCCAAGGGCTATACATCGCCGCTGTACGGGCCAAACGCGTTGGGCGGAGCGATCAACCTGATTACAAAAGCACCGGCGCAGCCCCACAGCCTGGACTTGGGAGCGGGGTTTGGGGCGGGCGGGCAGGTGAACGGCTTCGCCAATACGGGCGTGAAGTGGAAACAGTTCTGGGGACAGGGCGGCTTTGCGTGGCTGTCGAGCGAGAATTTCCCCTTGCCGGGGGGCTTCCGGTCAGTGCCACTGCAACCGGCGGGAGGGCGGGCGAATGCCTACCAGACGGACTACCAGGGACGGGTGCGGCTGGGCTGGACACCCAATGCGCGAGACCAGTACACGTTCACCTACGCAAACCAGAAGGGGCAGAAGGGGAACCCGCCCTATGCGGGGACGGACCCGATCGTGCGGCCGCGCTTCTGGCAATGGCCGACCTGGGACAAGGAGAGTTTCTACTTTGTCGGCAACAAGAGCCTGGGGGAGACGAGTTATGTGCGGCTGCGGGGTTACTACGACAAGTTCGACAACATTCTACGGGCCTACGACAACAACTGCTACTGCACGCAGCGGCAGCCAAATGCGTTTACGAGCCCGTTTGATGACGACACCTACGGCGTGTCGACGGAGTTCGGGACGCGGGTGGGAGAGCGGCAGACGGTGAAGGGTTCGTTCTTCTACAAGGACGACACGCACCGCGAGGGTAATGTCGGGGAGCCGACGCGGAGTTACCGCGACCAGACCTATTCGCTGGGGCTGGAGGATACGATCCGGCTGAGCCGGCGGGCGAGCGTGATTGTGGGACTGGGCGTGGACCGGCTGCAAGTACTGAACGCGGAGAACTTTCTGCGCGGGCAGGTGTTGCCGCATCCGAAGCGGGAAGTGACGGCGTTCAACCCGCAGGCGGCCTTTTTCTACACGCTGCGGGAGAACACGAAGCTGAACTTCACGGCCGCGCGGAAAACACGCATGCCCACGATCAAGGACCGTTACAGCTACCGGCTGGGGCAGGCCATACCGAACCCGGACCTGCTGGAGGAGCGGACGCGGAGGTGGGCGGTGGGCTTGACGCACCTGTTGGGCAGGCGCGGTTTCAGGGAGCGGAGGTGGGGTTGAGAACGGCTATCGGCAGGAAGTTGCAAGTGCAGGCGAACCATACGTATCTGAGCCGGGTGAACCTGAGCAACCGGGCCTTGCTGATGGTGGATACGCCGCGGCACAAGAGCTATGGGGCCGTGACGTATCAGGCGCACGCCCGCGTGAGCTTATTGGCCGATATACGGTATGAGGGCGGACGGTTTTTCCAGAATGATGGCGGGCGCTTTGGCAGGGCGAGCAACTTCGCGGCCGTGGGGCTGGGCGGGATGGTGAAGCTGTACCGGCAAGTGGAACTGCAGGCGGGAGTGAACAATGCGGCGGACCGGTTGTACTTTCTGGTGGACGGGTATCCGGAGGCGGGGCGCAACGCGTATGTGAATCTGCGCTACCGTTTTTGAGGGAAGTCATGGAGATTGAGAACCGGTTGGCGGAGTGGCGGGCGGCGCGGCAAATTGCCGCGGCGGAACTGGCACGGCGCGTGGGAGTGAGCCGGCAGACGATCTATGCCATGGAAGCGGGGACCTATGTGCCGAATACGCTGGTGGCGTTGCGGCTGGCGCGCGAGTTGGGGGTAAGCGTAGAGGAGCTATTCGGATTGGGGGAGGCGCAGGCGGCGGAGCCAGCAGAGGTGCAGGCGGCGGCGCTGGGTGTGGGAGTGGGAATGGCCGTGCGGCTGGCCCGGGTGGGGGGAGAGTTGGTGGCGGTGGAAGCGGAGCCGGGGCTGACCTTTCTGGGGGAGGCCGACGGGGTGGTGGTGGGAGCGAAGGGGCGGCGGGCGCGGGTGAAGTTGGTGGGGGAAGAGCAGGATTGGGACAGGCGGGTGGTGGTGGCCGGTTGTGACCCAGCGCTGGGATTGCTGGCACGGGAAGCGGGGCGGCCGGCGGGAGTGGAGGTGGTGACAGTGGCCGCACCGAGCCGCCTGGCGCTGGAGTGGCTGAAGGCGGGGCTGGTGCATGTGGCGGGGATGCATTTGGAGGACCCGCGGACGGGGGAATTCAACCGGCCGCAGGTGAAGCAGTTGATGCGCGGGGAGGCGGCGCTGTTTACGTTCGCACGGTGGGAAGAGGGGCTGGTGGTGGCGGCGAAGAACCCCACGGGAGTGCGAAGCCTGGAGGAGTTGTGGGACCGGGGAATGCGGATGGTGAACCGGGAGAGGGGGTCGGGCAGCCGAGCGCTGGTGGACGAGTTGCTGCAGAAGGCGGGGAAGAAGGCGGAGGAAGTGAAGGGTTATGCGGAGGTGCGCAGGGGGCATCTGGCGGTGGCGCGGGAAGTGGCCGAGGGCCGGGCGGATGGGTGTGTGGCGACGATGAGCGCGGCGCGGTTGTTTGGCTTGGGTTTTGTGCCGTTGCGGGAGGAGCGGTTTGATCTGGTGGTGCGGCGGGCGGACCTGGGGCTGGTGGGGGTGAGGGCGGTGCTGGACACGTTACAGCGAGCCGTGTTGCGGCAGAAGCTGGAGGGAATGGCGGGCTATGATGTGCGGGAAACGGGGCGGGAGGTAAGCTAAAGGGGTTTCGGCGCCGGTGCATCGAAGCGAGAGGTAATTCGGATTGCGGCTGACGTTTTAGTAAGGAGTGTGGCGATATGAAGCTAAGCCTTTTGCTGTTGGCGAGCCAGTTTGCGATGGCGCAACAGAGCTATGATCTGGTGGTTTATGGGGGAACGGCGGCGGGAGTGGCCACGGCTGTTTCCGCAGCGCGGCAGGGGTTGAAGACGGCCTTGCTGGAACCGCGCAACCAGATTGGCGGGATGGTGAGTGGAGGCCTGTCCGGGACCGATGTGGGGCGCCGGGAAGTGATTGGCGGGTTTGCCCTCGAGTTCTATTACCGGAGCGGGATGGAGTATGGGTTGAACCGGCATCTACAGGAAGTCGCCTGGATGCCGGAACCCAAGGTGGCCGAGAAGGTGTTTCGGGACATGCTGCGGGAGAGTGGGGTGACGCTGCTGGAGCGGCACCGGTTGCGGGAGAAAACGGGGGTGGTGAAGCAAGGCAACCGGGTGCAGGAAATCACTATGGAAAATGGCGCCCGCTTTCGCGCCAAGGCCTTTGCCGATGCCAGCTATGAAGGTGACCTGATGGCCCAGGCGGGGGTCACTTACACGTTCGGACGCGAGGGCACGGCCCAATATGGTGAGGACCTGGCCGGTGTCAGGGCAGTTACCGAGAGTCATCAGTTCGCCGTTGATATTTCCGCGCGAGACGCACAGGGCAAGTTGTTGCCCGAGATTTCACCGGAACCGCGGGGAGAACCGGGCAGCGCCGACAAGCGGATACAGGCCTATAACTTCCGTGTGATTGCGACAAATGTGGCGGCTAACCGCTTGCCCTGGCCCAAGCCGGAAGGCTACTCGGCAGCGAGGTATGAACTGCTGGCGCGCTACCTGCAAGGTATGATTCCTTACCTGGGCCGGCCCATGACGTTGAATGAGGTGAGCCTGCTGCGGATCATTCCGAATGGAAAGGCTGATTTCAATAACCGGGGCGGGTTCTCAACGGATTACATCGGGAAGAATTACCAATACCCTGACGGGGACTACGCGACGCGCGAGCGCATCTGGCGTGAGCATGAGGAATACCAGAAGGGATTCTACTACTTTCTGGCGAATGATCCGCGAGTGCCAGCCTCGTTGCAAAAGGAGATCAATGAGTGGGGACTGGCGCGAGATGAGTATGTCAACAACGGCCACTGGCCGGACCAGTTGTATGTGCGAGAGGGCCGGAGGATGGTGGGCACTTATGTCTCGACGCAAAAGGACCTGCAGACGGATTTGCGGAAGCCGGATGTGATCGGGATGGGTAGCTACAATTCGGATTCGCACAATGTGCAGCGGTTTGAAAATGCGCAAGGCTTCGTGGAGAACGAAGGGGACGTGCAGGTGGCGGTAAAGCCATACCAGATACCGTACCGGGTGCTGACGCCGCGGCGGGAAGAGGCCGAGAATCTGCTGGTGCCGGTGTGCTTTTCGGCGAGCCACATTGCTTACTCGTCGATGCGGATGGAGCCGCAGTACATGATACTGGGGCAGGCGGCGGGAATCGCGGCCGCACTGAGCATTGAAAGTGGCCGGGCGGTGCAACAAGTGGACGTGAGCGAGTTGCAGCGGCGATTGAAGAACGAGGGCGGGGTGTTTGAGTTGGGCGCGGAGTATCAGGAAGCGGGGCTACGGGAAATCAAGAAACGGTATGCCGCGCCGCCACGACGAGGGCCGTTGCCGTGGGCACGGCCGGCAAAGAAATAAACAAATTGTGTGAAGGGAGGGATGGTGCGCCCGACAAGATTCGAACTTGTGGCCTTTTGCTTCGGAGGCAAACGCTCTATCCGGGCTGAGCTACGGGCGCACTTGCGTACTACGTTAGTTTAACACCAGAGCCAGCAGGGCAGCGCCCGCGAGCAGGAAAATCGTGGGGATGGTGGTGCGCAGCAGAAGCAGCGCCGAGAGACAGGCCAAAGCCAGCAAGGGGAGCGTGGGCAGGGCCGTCGGCGCCATGGCGAATAACGCTGCCGCCGAGTAGGCCGAGCCGCCAATTACCACGAAACGGATGGCGGACTGAAAGCGCGGGTGGCTGGTGTGATGCTGGATGCGCCGGAAGAGCGGAATGACCAGCAGGGCGGGAGTCATCAAGGCCAGCAAGCCAGCGGCAGCGCCAGTTGGCCCCGCCACAAAGTAACCCACCGGGACAATGTAGACGCCCATGGGGCCGGGCGTGGAACGGCCTATCATGACGGCGGCGTTGAGCTGGGTGTCGTTGAGCCAGTGGCGCTGCTCCACAAGGTCGTGACGGATGAGAGCCAGGCTGGAGAGGCCCGTGAAGCTGGTGAGCATGGCCTTGAGCAGGATGAAGTAGAGGGTGAGGAATTGCATCAGGCGTCCTCCCGCGGGAGGAAGTAGCCAAGGACACCGAGGGCGACGAAGACGGGTAAGGGGTTGAGACCAGAGAGAGCCAGGGCGAGGACAAGCAAGAAGAGGAGGGTGCTCGAGAGGCGCAGGGTGGGCGTGAGATAGGGTTTGAGCATGCGCCAGATGCTGGCGGCGATGAGGCCGCAGACAGCAGCAGCGGCGCCGGCGAGAAGAGCGCGGGCGGTGGGCAGGTGGGAGACGCGAATGTAGAGGTGGGCCAGGAGAACGGCCAGGAGGCCGCCGGGTATGGCGGCAATGGTGAGGCCCAGCAGGGCGCCGGGCCAGCGGTGGAATTCCCAGCCGAGGCCGGTGACGAGGGCGAGGATGCTGGTGCCGGGGGTGATGCGCGCCAGGCCATAGAGGGCGCGAAAGCGGGCGAGGGTGAGCCAGGGTTGGGACTCGACCAGATCGCGTTCGAGCGCGACGGTGGTGACGCTACCGCCACCGGCGGTAAACGTGGCGTGTTTGAGGATGAGCCGGCAGAATTGGAGCAGTGAGGGCCGGGCGGCCATCAGCTCTTCTTGGTGGAAGCTTTGGTGAGCAGCTCGGCGAGGTTGCGGAGGTTGTTTTCTTCGAAGTTGAAGAAGGCGTCACCGGCGGGGTAGCGGGCATGGAGCTTGCCGGCGCGGTTGAAGACGACCAGCGCAGGGACGTAGAGCATTTCGGGTTTGGTGTCGAGGAACTTGCAGATGTCCTCAATGGGCGCCCAACCGAGGGGGAAGCTGATGCCGTAGTTTTTGGCGAACTGCTGGACGAGGGGCTCGGGGTTCTGATCGACGGCAACGCCGAGGGCGCGGAAGCCGCGGCTGGAAAACTCTTTGGTGACTTTTTCGATGATGGGCAGCGACTTCTGGCAGTGAGGGCAAGAGGTCTTGAAGATGGAGACGGCGAAGGGTCCGGGACCGGCGAGCTGGCTGGTGAGCAGGGACTTGCCGCCGGGGAGGCTGACCTTGAGCACGGGCGGCTTGGCGCTTTGCGCGGCGAGCAGCGAGGGAGCGGCGAGGAGGAGATTGCGGCGAGAGGTCATGGGTAGGTTACTCACTCTTCTTGGAGGATGGAGCCTTTTTAGGCGCCGCGCCGGCGGGCTTGAGCATGTCTTCGATGATCTTGCGGAAGTTGCGTTCGCGCTCGGCGAGGTCGCGGCCGAAGATGAGGTCGCCGCCCATGTATTGGGCGGTGATCTTGCCGGTGCGGTCAATCATGACGACGGTGGGCATGTAGAGTTGCAGCATGGTGGGGTGCTGCAGGTAGCCGTAGGCGGAGTCGCGGGGGCCGTAGCCGATGGGGAAGGTGGCGCCCTGTTCGCGGATGAAATCGGGGGTGAGCATCTTGGCCATGTCGTTGATACAGACGCCGAGGGGCTGGAAGCCGCGGGAGCCGTATTCGCGATAGAGCTTTTCGATGACCTTCACGGTGTCCTTGCAGTGGGGGCAAGTGGTGAGGTAGAAGCCGAGCATGACCACTTTGCCCTTGTACTGGCTGAGCAATACCTGTTTGCCGCCCGGCACCTCGAAGCCGAACTCGGGGCTCTGGCGCGGGACGGTGGCGGCGGGAAGAAGAGAGGCGTGCAGGAAAGCAAGCAGCAGGAGTGAAGAAGTGATGAATCGCATGATGCTTTGTCCCCCTAGTTTAACGGAAGTCCCTGGAAGGCTTCGACCTGACGGCCCGTACGGCGTATGAGATAGCGAGCGCCATTTGCGGTGGCCTCGAAATGGTCAGGCTCCTGACGAAGGATAGCCAGCGATGGAAAACGGGCGGCAAGTAGTGAAGCATAGGCAGCGAGCCAGCGGGTGGCGGCAGATTCCTCCTGCCAGATGGACGAGTGGGTGAGCAAATGGTTACGGGAACGTTTGTGCTGATAGACGGCGTAAGCGCCGCCACGCCAGGCGGTGGTGATGTCGCGGGGGGAAAGTTTGAAGGTGCGGAGGAGGATGCTCAGGTCGATTTCACCGAGGGTGCCCGAGTTGAGCTTGCGCCAGCCCTTGGGGGCGGCGGGGGGCGGAATGGATTCGGGTTGGACCTGGTTGAAGTAGAGGTGGGGGTGCATGACCTGAGCGGAGGAGGCGGGAGGGTTTTCAAAGACGCGGGAGAGGCAATCGGCGTGTTTCTCGCAGACGGCGACCTGGAAGCGGAGGCCGTGTGAGTAGGGAAAGAGGAGGCTCTCTTTCAGGTAGAGGGGAACGTTCTGCATGATGGGGTAAGCCGTGTCTTCGTCCTCTTCGGCCTGGGCAAAGCGGCGCGCGATTTCGGGAGATTCGCGCAGGGAGGTGCCGGCCTGGCGGGCGGCGTATTCGCCCATGAGCCACATAGCCTGGCCCTCCATGACGGCCATACGAGCGAGGGCGGCGTCGTCGTTGCCGGCGCGGGAGAGGAACTTGCGGAGGCCATAGCGCTGATCGGCGAGGGCGTGGCCGAGTCCGTGGATGAGGAGTTCGGGGCCGAGGGTATCGGAGACGTGATCGAGGACGTAGAGCTTGCGGGCTTTGAAGTCGTAGAAGGCGGCGGCCTGTTCGCCGAGGAGGTCGAGGGTGGTCTTGCGGAGGTCGAAATCGGGGGGCGCGAAGCCGAAGAGTTTGAGGGTGAGTTCCTCGAGTTCAACTTTGCGGGGGTCGACGTCGTCGCGCATTTTGGTGTTGAGGTAACGGTCGAGTTCCGCGCGGGACATCATGGCGGCGGGCACCTGGCGGCGGATGGCGAAGCCGGTCATGTCGGAGGTTTGTTTGAGGTATTGGCCGACCCGGTCCAGAAGGGCCGGGTCAGCCGAAAGAAGGAGAAAAGGAACAACAGAGAGCAGCAAACCTCTATTTCACCGCAATCGTGGTGCCCGCGGGAGAGAGGACCGTGCCGCTCGCTACGCGGACCGGGACAGCGGGACCTGGTTCAACGGAAGCGGGGATGCGCACGTTGACCTGAAAGACACCGCTGACCAGACCGGGGGCGGGGCCCGCGTAAAGGACTTCCGCATTGACGCCACCGATTTGGACGGTGAGGGGAACCTGGAGTTCCGGCAGGGGGAGACCGATGACGGCGCCATCAACACCGGGCGTGCGGAAGGCACCAGCACCAGTGCCGTAGAGCACAAGGAGGTCACCGCGGGCGGCGGGGTTGGCAGCGGTATTGACGGAGGCATCCTGATTGAGGGCAGCCACCTGATTGCGACCGGAGAAATCCACACTGAAGAGGCCCGGGGCAGCAGGTTGGACAGGGATGATGAGAGCCGCGCCAGGGATGCCATTGAATTCGGGAACAATGCGGGCCGAGGTTTTGCCAGCGACCACGTAAGGCACGACGGCGCTGAGCTGGCCAGCGGAGGTGTAGATGAGGGGAGCGGGCGCGCCATCGATCAGCAGGCGGGAACCAGCGAGGGTGGTGGCGACGCGGCCCTGGGCGTCGAGAGCGAGGGTAGTCAGGGCAGCGGGACCAAGACGCTCGCCGTAGAGGACGAGGATCTGGCCAGGGCTGATGGGGCCACTCTGAGCGGTGGCGCCATGAACGATGCCAGCGCCGGTGAGGGCTGGGGCATTGGCCTGGGGAGTAATGAGAAGCGGAAAATTCGCCTGACGAATGGCGGGGGAACGATCGGGGAGTTGGAGTTCCTGACGGTCATCGGCGATGGCGGCCAAGTACCAGGTGCCGGGGGTGAAGTTGGCGCCGAGGGTGAATTGACCGGTGCAGCGGACGAGTTCATCGGGGACGAGGCCCAGGTTTTGCACGCAACCGACGCCAGTGAAAGTGTCGGCGGTGGTGACGGGCAGTTTGTCGGAATAGTAGAAGCCGACGCGGAAGCTGCCCACGCCAGCGGTGCCGTTGTTGCGGATGGTGGCGGCAAGGTTGATGGCCTCGCCCGCGCGGGCCGTGGACGGAGAGTCAAACTGGGACACAGTGAGCAGGGGAGCGGGGGCAGGAGCACTGATGGCGGCTGGCTGGCGGACGGTGAAGGTTTCGCCGCCGAAGCTGATGGTGGCGGTGCGGGCGGTGGTGGTGCGGTTGGGAGCAACGGTGTATTCGAAGGTGGTGACGGCACCGTTGCGGGTGGAGGCGCGGGTCTGGATCCAGGAAGCGTTGGGTTCGGAAAGAAAGGTGCAGGCGGGGTTGTTGGCCGTCACATTGACGCTGAAGGATGTGCCAGCGAGGGGAGCGTCGAGGGAGGAGCGATCGAGGGTTATGGTGCAATTGGGACCGCCGGGAGTGATGCGGGCCCAATAGGTGCTCCAGAGGCTGGTGCCGGCGGCGGTGCGGGAGGCGGCGTAGGGCAGGAGGGTCCAGAAGGAAGTGTCGTCGACGGGATCGACCATGGTGGTGCTGTAAGTGCCCCAGAAATTGGCCAGGAGACCTTTATCGTAGACGTCCTCGCCAGCTTTGACCGGCACGTCATAGACGAGGCCGCCGGGGGGATCGTTGCTGCGGCGGAAGGCGAAGAAGGCGCCGGCGAAATCGGTGGAACTGAAGCGGTTGTAGCCGATGAAGACGTCGAGGTTGCGGTTGACGGCAATGCTGGGATAGCCGTAGTAGTATTTGCCGGTGGAATCGTCGATGCGGACGCGTTCGGTGAGAGTGACGGCGCCCGTGGAAGGCCAGGTGGCGCGGTAGTACTGAATGATGGAGCGGAATTCCTGATTGAAGCGGACGATGACGGAATTGACACACCAGACGCTGTCGCCGCGCACGGTGCAATTCTCCATGGAGGAATCAGACAAGCTGATGCGGGTGGTGGTGCCGGCCTGAGGAAGGATATCGAAGCCGCCGGTGGAGGCAATGACATCGGCTGGGAGGGGTACCCAGTTTCCGACAGTAATTCCACCGGGGTTGACCGTAACGGTCTTGAAGATGACCGTGTAATTTCCGGTGGAGGAGAAGAAAGCGGAATTGACGAATAAGACGCGATTGCGGGAACGATCCGGGTCGCTTGCGGGAGCACTGACGAAGAAATCATCTTCAAAGGTACGGATATTCAAGGCGCCGGCAGCGGCGAAGACATCGGAAAGAGGAATGACGTAATTGAGGGTGCGGTCGTAGGCAAAATTGGTGCGGACAAGGTCGACGCTGATGGCGAGCGAGGAACCGGCGAGGGCGAGATTGGGCGCGATGAAGAGGCGGCCAATGGCAGGCGGGGAGATGCGAGTGATGCGCCACTCGCCGAGGGGGTCGGGAGTGGTGGACCGGGCGAGGAGCATGGAGGGGCTGGAGGTGACGCCGTTGGCCAGAATGAGCAGCAGGAAGCGGTTGCTTTGCTGGTCCCAAACAGCGCGGAAATAGGCGAATTTGCTGGTGAAGGGCCCCAACGGCGCCCAGAACTGCTCCATGGGAACAGTGCGGAGGATGCGTCCGGTGCGGTCCTGGATGCGGAGTTCGGAAGCCGTGCCACTGAGGACATGGTTGGGGCTGACGGCGCCGGAGGGATCGGGAGGGTAGACGGTGTTGTCATCCGGGAGAGCGACGAAGCCCTGGTAGCCGAAATTCTGCAAGGGGAGCCGGGTGGCGGAAGGAGGCGGGGCGGAGGTGGCGGAATTGACGGCGAAGTTCTTGCGAGAAAGATAGGATTGCGGGGGAATCAATTGGGGAGCATCGGCGGGAAGAGGTTGATAGAGGGGAAGGTTATCGAGATGAATGGAGTGCCAGGAACTGGATTGGTGAGAGTGAACAGTGGATTGAGCGCAAAGTGAAAAGCTTGCCAGAGTAATGAAAATGAAATACAGCAACTGCATAGATTCGAGAATAATAACCCAGAATCGAGAAGGTTTTGCAAGTTATTTTTTGTATGCCATACTGGCAAGGCTATGACTCCCGAATTCAGCAAAGCACTGGCTGGCGTCTTCCTGCAAGGCATGTCCAGCGAATTTCCCGTGACGAGCAAGGTGATCGCGGCGATCCCCGATGCGAACCACGATTACAAGCCGGATGCGAAGAGCAAGACAGCCATAGAACTGGCCTGGCATATCGCAGCGAGCGACGTATGGTTTCTCGAAGCCATGGCCCAGGGCAGCTTTCAGATTCCGCAACCGGAAATGCCGGCGGACCTCACCACTGGGGCGCAAATTGCGGCGTGGTACGACAAAGAGATTCCCGCCAAGCTGCCGGCGGTAGAGGCACTGAGCGGCGAGGATCTGGCGACGCCGCTGGATTTCTTCGGCGCCTTCAACCTGCCGCGGGTGCTGTATCTGGAGTTCATGAATAACCACATGATCCATCACCGCGGGCAGTTGTCGACGTATCTGCGCGCGATGGGCGGTAAGTGCCCGTCGATCTATGGCGGGAGCGCCGATGAACCGTTTCAGGGCTAACGGCGCGTTTTGACGCGATAGTCTTCCACCGTGGGCATGGGGACCTGCTTGCACATTTCGTTCAGGCGGCTCCAGGCCCGCGGGCCGATGCGGTCAGCCAGGGAATCTTTGGCAGCGTTGGAGGTTTGGCCCGGGGGCGGCAGGTTGGTGGTGACGATGACGGGTTTGCGGTGGTTGCAGCGGTGGGTGATGATGGAGGCGACAATGTCCTCCACCCAGTCGGTGACGCGGTGGGCGCCGAGATCGTCGAGGAGCAGGATTTCGCAATCGAGGGCGAGGCGGTAGGCTTCTTTGTCGGCGGAGCCGCTGGTGCGGTCGTAGCTGCCGCGGATGCGGTCGAGCAGGGTCTGGTAGTCGAAGAAGACGCCTTCGAAGCCGCGCTGGATGAGGGCATTGAGGGCAGCGACGGCGAGGTGGGTTTTGCCGACGCCGGTTTCGCCGAAGAGCATGAGGCCGGGTTTATCGACGACGGGATATTCGCGAGCGTAGGTGCGGACGGTGAGCATGACGCCGGCGAGGGCGCGGTGGGCGATGGGGTTGTCCTTGGGGAGGATGAAGTTTTCGGTGGAGGCGTTGGCGTAGAGGGGTGGAATGCCGCTGCGGGCAGCGAAGCGTTCGGCGCGGGTTTCTTCATCGCAGGAGCAGCGCACGACAGCCTCCTGACCATCGACGTGTTTGAAGATCCAACCCGTGCCGGAGCAGCGGGGACAGTTGTCAAGCGGCATGGGCTTCCACCAGGGCGAGGAGTTGATTGGCGTTGACGGAGGCGCCTTCGGCGGCGTCGAGGCGGGCCACGATACCGTCGATGGGGCTCTTGAGTTCGTTCTGCATCTTCATGGCTTCGACGACGACGAGGCCCTGGCCGGCGGTGACGCTATCGCCCGCGGCGACGAGAACGCGGACGACTTTACCGGGCATGGGGCTGAGGACGCGGGCCTGACCGGAGGCGGCGCGATTGGTGGAGGAAGAGGACCAGGCGCGGGGGTCAGGAACTTCGAGGCGTACGGTGCGGCCCGCAACGGTGAGCAGAAAGGCATCGCCGTCGGCTTCGAGGCGGAACTCCGTGTGGGAGTGGCCTTCGAGGAGGCTGAAGACGCCGGGTTCGGGTTGGACGAGTTTCATCGGAGAGGGAGCTCCTTCCAGCGGGAGGGTACGCGCGGCGCGGGGGTGGGGCGCTGGCGGAGTTGGGTAGCTGTCTCGCGAGCGGCGGTGAGGAGTGAATCGGGTATGGGTGGCGGGGTGCGGCGGGCGAGGAAGTCGTCGAGGAAGCCGGTGTGGAGGTCGCCGGCTTGAAAGGCGGGGTCGGCGAGGATGTCGAGAAAGAAAGCGACGTTGTGGCGGATGCCGCCGATGTGGGTTTCGGTGAGGGCGCGACGAAGGCGGGCCATGGCTTCTGGCCGCGTACCGGCGTAGGAGACCAGCTTGATGAGGAGGGGATCGTATTCCATGGGGACGCGCCAACCTTCGTAGACGCCGCTATCGAGACGGATGCCAGGGCCGGAAGGCAGGGCAAGAGAAGTGATGAGGCCGGGGCTGGGCAGGTAGCCGTTGTCGGGGTCCTCAGCGTAGAGGCGGCATTCCATGGCCCAACCGCGCAGGTGGACGTCTTCCTGGTGGAGGATGAGGGGCTCACCGGCGGCAATGCGGAGCTGCCAGTGGACGAGGTCGAGGCCGGTGATGAGTTCGGTGACGGGGTGCTCAACCTGGAGACGCGTGTTCATCTCAAGGAAGTAGAAGTTGCCGCCGGCATCGACGAGGAACTCGACCGTGCCCGCGTTGTAGTAGCCAGCCTGACGGGCCGCGGCCACGGCGGCTTCGCCCATGCGGCGGCGAAGGTCAGGGTGTTTGTTGAGGAAGGGCGAGGGGGCTTCTTCGATGACCTTCTGGTGGCGGCGCTGGAGGGAGCATTCGCGTTCGCCGAGGTAGATCATGTGGCCGTGCTGGTCGCCCAGGACCTGGATTTCAATGTGGCGGGGACGGACGATGAACTTTTCGAGATAGACCGAGGCGTCGCGGAAGGAACGCTCGGCTTCGGAGGAAGCATCGCGGAAGGCGGCCTCGATCTCGGAGGGGGAATCAACGCGGCGCATGCCCTTCCCTCCCCCGCCGGCAGCGGCTTTGAGAATGACGGGGTAGCCGACCTGGTCGGCGAGTTCGCGGGCCGCCGCAGCATTGGGCAGGGGCTCCTCGGTGCCGGGAGGCGTGGGCGTGCCGGCCTGCTTGGCGAGCTGGCGGGCGGAGGTCTTGGAACCGAGCGCGGCAATGGCGGTGGAAGGGGGGCCGATGAAGGTGACGCCGGATTGTTCGCAGAGGGCGGCGAATTCGGCGTTTTCGCTGAGGAAGCCGTAACCGGGATGGATAGCGGTGGCGCCGGTAGCCTGAGCGGCGGCGATGATTTTGGCGGCGTTCAGGTAGGTCTCGGAAGAGGCGGAGCCGTGGAGGGGAACGGCTTCATCGGCCATGCGGACGTGGAGCGAAGCGCGATCGACATCGCTGAAGACGGCGACGCTGGGAATGTCGAGTTCGCGCAAGGCGCGGATGACGCGCACGGCGATTTCGCCGCGGTTGGCGATGAGGACTTTGCGGAACACGAATTTTAGGGTAGCAGTGAGATAGGCTACTGGCGATGGGTATCTGGATATTGCTGATGCTGGCGCAGCACTTTGAAAGCGCGACTCTGGCGACGGATCTGAAGAGCGGCTATCAGGTGCTGGCCGCGGATATGAATGGGGATGGGCGGGCGGACCTGGTGGCGCTGGCACAGGGTATGGACCGGCTGGACTGGTTTGAGAATCCGGGTGGGGCGGGCGAATGGAAGCGGCACACGCTGCTGCGGGGCTTGAGCCAGCCGATCAATGTGGCGGCGATGGACGTGGATGGGGACGGACAACTGGAGCTGGTGCTGGCGCATGAGTTTTCGAGCAACCCGGCGCGGAGCAAGGGCACGGTGTCATTGCTGAAGCGGGGGCGCGATGTTTACCAGGAGTGGGAGCGGCGGGACATCGATGCAGTGCCGACGGCGCACCGGTTGAAGGTGGCCAATGGGATGGTGGTGAATGCGCCGCTGGCGGGTGCGGCGAGTGTGCCGCCGGAGTACCGCGAGCGGATTCCGCTGGTGGGGTATCGGGGAAAGAATTTGGAGCGGGTGGTGCTGAACGAAGAGGATAGCGGGGTGATGCATGGGTTCACGGTGGATGACTTCAACGGGGATGGAAGGACGGATTTGCTGACGGCGAGCTTTAACGGGATTGCGCTGCTGGAGGCGCAGAAGGATGGAAGCTTCCGGCGGCGCGTGCTGCATGCGGGGCATGGGGGGGAATGGCCGAAGGTGGGGTCAAGCGATGTGGCCGTGGTGAGGACGAATGGCAAGAAGTATCTGGCGGCGATTGAACCGTGGCACGGGAATGAGTTTGTGCTGTATACGCCGCAAGGGAGCGGGTATGCGCGGCAGGTGCTGGAGGACAAGCTAGAGGAGGGGCACACGGTGGTGGCGGTGGATCTGGACGGGGACGGGCAGCAGGAGGTGGTGTATGGGTCGCGGAAGGGGAAGGTGACGCTGCGTTATGTGCGGTGGGACCGGAAGATGAAGCGCTGGGAGACGGTGGTGATCGCGGACGGGCCCATCGCGACGGCGTCGTGTGTGGCCGAGGATTTCAACGGGGACCGGCGAGTGGATCTGGCGTGCATTGGGGGAGCGACGCAGAACCTGATGGTGTTCTGGAACCGGCCGTGAATCAGTAACCCCGGATTGCATCGACCGCCAATCGTATATACACTTGTATTGACCGATGATCTTCGAATGGGATCGCCAGAAAGATCAGGCGAACCAGACAAAGCATGGCATCGGGTTTAGCACTGCCGCGAGAGTATTCGCAGACCCCGATCTGCTTCTGGCGGAAGATCGGACAGATTGGGATGGGGAGGTGTCAATAGTTTTGTGTAAGCCAGTTCTTCCTGGTTAGTTGCTCTTGTCA